>Ga0315287_10000502_pt1 | contig 34402 bp, 29 predicted proteins | sample YL17G11_0_MG_FD_205037 | JGI IMG/M metagenome (GOLD analysis project Ga0315287, IMG submission 205037) | Sediment microbial communities from Yellowstone Lake, YNP, Wyoming, USA - YL17G11_0 | ecosystem: Environmental > Aquatic > Freshwater > Lake > Sediment | place: USA: Wyoming | collected...
TCTCCCCCGATGCCCCGCACATAGTCGGCGATCTCCTCGTCGCAGGTCGCCACGTAGGTCCGCGCGAGACCGGGGGCCAGGCGGGTGCGGTGGTAGCAGTGCCCCACCATGGGCATCCCGTGAATCGTGGCCATGGGCTTTCCGGGGAAACGGGTCGATCCGAGGCGGGCCGGCACGATGCCGATGGCGTTCATGGCAGGGCCGCCTTCATCGTCGTGACTCCCGCACGCGCACCGACGTCGAGGATGCGGAAGTCCACGCTGTACGCGACGAAGGTGTAGCCCTCGCCCAGCGCCCTTTCCAACTGCGTCGGGTCCGGTTCCACAATGTGCAGTCCCCCGGGGCAGCCCAGGCGCCGACCCATCTCACGAATACGCGTCATCGTGTCCCGGAATTCCCCGCGCTCAAACTGCCCGGGGATTCCCATGGAGCAGGACAGGTCGTAGGGCCCGACGAGGAAGCCATCGACCCCCGGAACCGTCAGAATCTCATCGAGCCGCTCGACAGCGTCCCTGTGTTCGATCTGTACGATCACCACCGGGCCGTCATCCTGCCACTGCAGGTACTCCTGAAACCCGACACCGTAGCCCTGTGCCCGGGCAATCCCGACCCCCCTGGACCCTCGGGGTGCATAACGCGTCGCCGCCACGGCCTCCGCGGCGTCGTCGGGGCCGTTCACCATCGGCACGATGATGCCGTGTGCGCCGGCGTCCATCACCCGCTTGATCTGATCCCGTTGATTGGACGTCAGTCGGACCAATGGCGCGACGCCACACAGGTCGATCGTCCGAATCAGCTCTCCGGCCTGGGCGATCGACAAGACGCTGTGCTCGAGATCGACGACCAGCCAGTCAAACCCTGCCCGGGCCATGATCTCGGCAATGGCCGGATGCCCGATGGTGATCCAGGAACCCAGCGTCACGGCGTGGTTGCGCAGCTTAGCCTTCAGCACGGTGTCTTTCGCTCCCCCTTGCGGTCATTCACGTAGATGACATCCACCCAATCCGTCCTCCCATTCATGGGGTTCTTGGAGATGTGGCTGATGTCGTAGAGATGCAGTCCGGCTGGATGCAGAAACCTCTCGATGTCGGAGAAGGAGAGCCGGCGTTCATAGTAGTCGTAGAACATCAACTCGGTGAGCACCACATCCACGTCGGAGAGCCGACTGCCACACCCTTCGAGCACCTCCGGTTCAAAACCCTGTGTGTCGATCTTCAGGAGGTTGACTCTCCCGGTGCGGTGTCTGGCCATGTAGTCATCGAGGCGCACCACTGCCACCTGGCGCTCATGGTTCATCGAGCTCTTGTACTCGTCCACGTTCTTGGTGCGTCCGCTGTCCAACGCCTGGCGAAGGGCAATCGAATCCCGACTCGCGAAATTGACCCTGTGGAACCCGGCTTGTCCAGTCCCGATGTCGTGTGTGTAGAACGTGGCCGCACCGCTCGGTTCCGCTCCTGCCGCGCAGCGATTGAGAAACACCCGATCATGCCGTCCTGCGCGTGCTTCCAGTTCCCCCCAGCACTCCGCCTGCGGCTCGAAACAGTGCACGTCTGCGCGCGGCCACCATGACATGAATTCGTCGAGAGACGAACCCGAGTTGGCCCCGATGTCATAGATGACGGGCGCGGGGTTATCGATCAGGAGCATCAGTGTCCGCTGCCGGTCGAACTTCTTGAGGTACTCCGCGGTCCGCTCCTGATTGGTCGGGTACTTATGCATCGCGCACACACCTCAGCGAAAGCGACTCCAGTCCCTGCCGAGCGAACAACGCGGTCAGATCGACGCCGCCTGTTGCTTCCTGCACAGCCCGCTCAAGTCATCTCCGAGATCGGCGAGCCAGGTCGAACGAGTCCTGACGAACTGTTCGCTGAACTCCGTGCGGGCGGCCTGCACGGGAGCGCTCTGCCACCAGTGATCCGGGTTTCTCCAGACTTCGCAGACCTTGGCGGCGGCGGACTCGGGCGTGTCATGGTAGATACCGACGTCCCTCAGCCGGTCGAAGAAAGGTTCCGCCTGGGGACGCAGCTCCCAGTGGCGCGGATTCCAGAACAGAATCGTCGGGAAGTCGGCCGCAAACGTTTCCAGGTAGGTCGTGGAGTTGTATGTCGCGACCATCAGCCGACTCTGGCCGAGTTGCTCGTACATCGTCGACTCACCCTGAGACGTCTTCAGGTCGGGTGCCCACTCGGCCCATCGGTCGGCCTCGTGCCAACCGTAGTCGTGCATGTAGAGACGCAACAACAGGATCCGCCGCACGTCCGGGGACAACGCGTCGAGGAAGCGTCGCTGTTCGGCGAGGTAGTCCAACATCTGCGGCCCTGTCGGAGAGCTGTACAACAGGTAGGCAAATCGCGGCGCGGACAGAGCGACCCAGAGAATCGGCCCGGCGGAGTTTCGTTTGAGGGTGCGCTTGAGCTCGTTCAGGCGGCCCAGGCACACCGGGACGGTCCTGGTGTCGCCATCAGGAGTCCACCCCCAGCTGTAGAAACGGTCGGACACGGCCAGTTCGTGTTCTTCATTTGACGACCACCGAGCGGTGCCGTACACCCCGCCGTGCTGCCAGAGCGCAAGCGTGGCGCCGTGCTCAGCTTTCTCCGCAGCCCACAGTTTGAACGCTTCGTTGCTGCTGTAGGCATTCGCCGTGACGATCACGCGGGGGTGGCGCGGAAACATCGACAGCGCGTGCTCGCGGGCCTCGTGGTAGCCCTCGACGTACACGCGCGGCATGTGCTTCGGGATCAACCGGTCCAGCGCCCGCTCAAACGGCGTGCGTCCGCAGGACAACTCAAGTGCCGCACGCGTGCTGCCGTCACATGGGAACGCGCTCGGTTCTGTCAGGCGGCCTGACGGGCTCGGCCACTGCCCCAGTTGCAGCTGGAGCCGGATCACGTCTCGCTGGGACAGATGGCTCTCGACGAACACGACCTGGTTCCATCGCGGCGGAATGGATCGCGTGTACGCCCAGAGCCCGGCCTTCAGGGCGCGTTTCCACCGCGCCGACGATTCCGCCTGAGCGGGAGCCGGCAGCGCGGCGTGGGGGCCGACCCGGACGATTTCAAACGGAATGGACCCGTCGAGGCGTATCAGGTCGCCGTACAGTTGATGGTTGTACTGATCGAGCGTGAACCAGAGCTGGAACTCCGCGAAATCTTGTGCCGTCCACGCTCCAGGCTCGGCGTCTTCGACCCACGTGTTCGTGACCTTGCCGGAGTCACGCGCCTCGCACACCGACTGATAGCGATCCAGCAGGATGTCGACAAAGTACGTCAGCCACCACCCGACAACGGTTCGCCAGTATCGCTCCGAGAAGCCGACCCCGTGGATGGCGTTCAAGCGGACGGCAAGCGCCGACAGGTACCGGGCAAACACCTGCCGGCCGCACCGGAAGTCACGATGGAATCGCTCCCGATCATCCCAGTGGTACGGAAGCACTTCGGCATCGAGGCGGCTCCACGCCGGGCGCTCACGATAGAGACGGCACCACTCGCCGAGAAACAGCACTCGTTCGCCTGACTTCCAGAAGCGCTGATCGGCAGTGGTCACGAGAAACATGCGGTGCTGCCTGGGTATAGGCTGCGCGCCCGGTAAAGGAGCAATGCGCGGCGAACGCTCTGGTCGGGTCTGTCTACCAGCCGGAATACCGGTTCGCGAGGGAAAGGTCAGGCGTCAGGTACAGTGCCAGGAACCCCTCGAAGTCCAGTGCCCGCCACATGGGAGCCGTCAGCCTCAAGAGCGATCGTTTCGGGTACTGGCAGTACACGCGGTCACGCAAGAGCCGCCAGCCCGAGAACCAGGCCAATCGGATCCAATCCTCACGTGACAACTCGAACAGGTGGAAGGACTCCGCGGTCAAACGTTCGGGCGGCAGGTGGATGGCGTGTTCAAAGAAGCCCCCTCCGAAACGGCTGGTTCGGCGGAAAGGCACGGTGACCAGAAGTGGCGCTGCGTTCCTGCTGGTCGCCAGGCGATGCAGAAAACGGACCGGATCCGTGAGATGCTCCAGCATCTGGAAACTCACGAAGAGGTCGATCTGCTCATGGCCCAGGTCGAGATCCTCAGCGCGGCAGTGGATGGCATCGCCGCCGCTCGCACGAACCTTGTCCACCGCCACCGGGTCAAGATTGACACTGATCGTACGGGCGACCATCCCGGCTGGTGCCAGGGCCCGAAGGTAGCGGGGGTGCGTACCCGACGAATCACCGATGTCGACCACCGTCTGGCCCTCGCGCCCGATGTGCGCCACCGCCTCAAGCAGACAGTGAACCTGGAACGCATGCATGCCTCGCATGTTGCGCTCCCAGTAGAGCGCGTACTCGACCGGGTCGAACCCCGCGGTGTACTGGTGGCCAAGGTCCGGCACGATGTCCCGCAGCCGGTCTCTGAGCGGTCGAAGACCCTGCTCGGTGATGGCGTTCTCCAGACTGGCAGCCGACAGCCGGAGATAGGCCCGGCGCCCGTCTACCCCCAGGGCTTTGAGCCCCCGCTTCGCCACGGTCTTCCACACGACGCCGTCTCTTGCCGCTTTTCCGTCTGCCGTCACGATCCCGCCGCAAGCGCTTCCAGTCGATACAGCATCTGAAGCACGCGGTAATCGTCGAGCAGGGTATTCGGGAACAGACCCTTGTTGCGTTGTCTCACGGCTTCGGTGAAATCCCGCATCTCGGCAACGTAGGGCTCCTCGGCATACACATAGCCGGCTTCAACCGTCCCGGCGCCGAGATCGACATGCGTCCACTCCGGGCTTGCGACGCTGGCATAGCGCACACAATGCGCGTGGGCGTCGAACACCAGGTAGCCCTCTGTTCCCACGATTCGCATGTCCTGAACGGCGCGAGGCCGTGCCAGCACCTCTACGGTGAGGTTGGCGAGCACGCCGTCGGGATACCGCATCACGCAGTGATAGATGTCGTCGATGTCGGCGTTCAGGTCCGACAGCTTGGCCTTCACGCAGGCCAGAGGCTCCGGCTCGCCAAACACGTCGTTGAGCCACGTGAGTTCGAAGGGGACAATCTCCCGGCATGCGCCCGTCTCGCGGTTGGAGACGTAGAAGTCCTCGATCCGTTCCCACGGATGCCAGTCGGGAAGGTACTGACCGAAGTAGTAGTTAAAGCTGAGAGGGCGGCCAATCACCCCGGCCCGCACCAGTTCCTTCACCTTCTTCGGGCCTGGGAAGTACCGCATCGTGCATGAAGGCGCGACGAGCACGGGGGATGCCGCGGCCGCGTGGTGCAAGGCCAGCATGCGGTCCGCCTCGACGACCGACGCCTCGATGAAACACGGAATGCCGCGTTCGAAACTCGCCCACGCATATGTCATGTGGTGCTGCGGAGGCGTGGAAATCACCAGGGCGTCCGGGGCATATCCCTCAAGCGCCGAGGACAACTCGGCGTGGGTCGCGATGCCGTACTTCTGTGAGGCCTCGTCTCTCCGATCCGCCCGTGGGTCGAATCCGGCAACGTCATGGATCCCGAGCGCCCGGAGGTTTCGGATCCGGCGTTTGCCCATCGACCCGAGTCCGACGACGAGGCATTTCATTCAACACTCCGTGTCCGCATCACGACGCGACGAGCCACCAGCTCAGCGTGTCTTGGTCAGGAGAAAGTCGCCGAGTGCGAGGTACTCGATGCCGCTGTTGAAGAACGTGTTCAGAGCATCATCCGGCGACGCCACGATTGGCTCACCGTTGATGTTGAACGACGTATTGAGCACGACGGGGAATCCGGATATCTTCCGGAACTGGTCGATGATGCGGTAGTAGCGGGGGTTGTGTTCCCGGCGCACCGTGTGGATGCGGCCCGACCCGTCTACATGGGTAATCGCCGGCAGGGCCTTGCGGAACCTGGGACGGACCTGCACCACCCGTTCCATGTAGGGCGCTTCGAACCCCTCGGGGACGTCGAAGTAGCGGTGAGCCTCTTCATGCAGCACCGACGGCGCGAAGGGGCGGTAGCTCTCCCGGTACTTGATGCTGGCATTGATGCGGTCCTTGATGTCCTCGCGGCGAGGGTCCGCGAGAATGGATCGGTTGCCCAGAGCACGATCCCCGAACTCCATGCGACCCTGAAAGACCGCCACGATATGCCCCTCGGCGAGCAGGCGCGCGATGTCTTTCTCGATCGATGGACGACGCTCAGCGCTGAGCCTGCGCCGATGGAGGCACTGCTCGATCTCGGTGGCCGAGTACTCCGGGCCGAGATAGCTCAGCCGGGGCGACTCGCGCCGGGGCTCGTGATGGATGCAGTGAGCCGCGTACAGGGCCGCCCCGACGCTGTTCCCCAGATCGCCGGGCGCGTACGAGACATAGAACCGCCGGAACGGGGTCTTCTCGAGCACCTTGCCGTTGAACACCGAGTTCATGAAGAACCCGCCGCTGACCGCCAGGTTTCGGCTCTTCGTCGTCTTGTGGAGATGCCGGAGTGCGTGGGTGGCGATGTCTTCGGCCACCTGCTGCATCGCTTTGGCCACAACACAGTGCCATTCAGTGATGTCTTCGCCGGGCTGACCGCACCGGCCACCCAGGAGATCCTGAAGTTTCTTCGTGTACATCCGCGGCTGGTCCAGCAGAGCGCCCTTGTAATACGACTGGTCCAGCTCGAACCGGCCGTTGTCCAGCAGCGTATACGTCCCGCTCAGTTTCTTGTACGCCTTCCGGCAGTCGACGTCGAACGCCGAGAGGGCCATGACCTTCCACTCATCGTTGTCCGAGCGGTACCCCAGGAGCTCGGTGAACGTCGCGTAGAACATGCCGAGGGAGTGTGGAGCGGACTGTCGATCGAGCACGGAGATCTGATGGCCTCGGCCAGCGCACCACGTGGTCGACTCGAACTCGCCGCGCCAGTCACAGGTCAGGATCGCCGCCTCGTCAAACGGCGACAGGAAGAAGGCGTTCGCGGCATGAGCCCTGTGGTGAGTGACGTGGTAGATCCGGGGGATGCCGGCGCCCGCCGGGAAGTCCATGGCCACCCAGTCCATGGACTGGCGCCCCGAGAACGAGAACAGATGGTCGGGGATCGCGTAGAAGTTGTCTTCGCGTCTGACCCGATGGGCCGAAATCAGAGGGTTGTACCTGAGCCAGCTCTCGCCCGGGTTCCATGCCTGGGCCACGGCGCCGCAACCGGCGAGTTCCAGACCACCGGTGCGTAAGCAGAACTCCAGGGCCTTCTGCGGGAACGCGCGGGATTTCTTCTGGCGGTTGAACCGTTCCTCGGAGCTGCCCGCCACGACCCTTCCGTCAACCACGAGCGCGGCAGACGAATCCATCTCCCCGTGGTTGAGCCCGATAATGTTCATGCCGTCCCTTTGTGTCGAATCATCATCGACTCAGTTGTACTTCCGGAAGACCGGCCGGATGGCGGGGCCCTCCAGGTACCGCTCGACTCCGTTGTCCAGAGCCCTGCGGTAGACGGCCAACGCCCGGTCGACAGCCTGCTCTGTGGCCGCCAGTTCCGCGTCGCCGTGTCGATAGGCGAGCGCGATCCACGGCATCAGGACGCCGGAGCGAATCAGTTCCTGGCAGAACAGGGTCCGCAAGGGAAGCGAATTGGCGCCGGACCGATCGAGCGTGACGTAGTAGGGAGAGCAGGGCACGCCGTCAATCTTGAAACTCCACTCGACCCCATGAGCGTCGGCCAGCCCCCGCATCACGCTGGTAAGGCGGCGACCGTAGTCCCACAGATGCTCGACGACGCCGTCTCTGAGCATGAAGCGCACCGTGGCGACAAAGGCGCCCAGGCCCGACATCTCGGCCCCGTGTGTCGTGGAGAGGAGAAACACCCGTTCCTGGCCTTCCGGCTCGATTCCGCCCAGTTGCATCAGCTCACGACGACCGGCGACGCAGGACACGGAGAACCCATTGGCCATCGCCTTGCCGAAGGTGCACAGGTCAGGTGTCACGCCGTAGACGTGCTGCGCGCCCTTCACGTGCCAGCGAAAACCCGTGATCATCTCGTCGAGGACGAATACGATGCCGTGCGCCTGACACAGGTCCTGCACCTGGCGAAGGAATGCGCCTCGGGGTTCTTCGGTGACTGCCGGTTCGAGAACGACACAGGCAATCTGCCCCGGGTGCCGGGCGACCAGGGTCTCGAGGGACGAGATGTCGTTGTAGTGGAACAGCTTCGTCTTCTGGATGGTGTCGTGCGGGATACCCTTCGTGACCGGCGTTGATCCGATGAACCAGTCGTCGTACGAGAAGAACGCGTGCTCGGCACAGCGCGCGACGAGGTCCCGGCCGGTGAACGCTCTCGCCAGCTTGACCGCCGCCGTGACGGAGGTGGAGCCGTTCTTCGTGAACTTCACCATGTCAACGGAATCGATCAGGCCAGTCAGCAGTTCGGCTGCCTCCAGCTCGATGAGGGACGGCCGGGTCAGGTTGTTGCCGTTCTCAATCTGCTGGACCGCTGCTGCGACAATCTCCCTCTCGGCGTAGCCGATGTTGACCGCCCGCAAAGCCATGCCGTAGTCGAGGTAGGCACGCCCAGCCGGATCAAAGACGTGGACACCTTGCCCGCGAGCCAGGATCTGCGGGGCATTCGAGGGGTACTGGTCGTCACCACGGCTGTAGGTATGGGCCCCGCCCGGGATCACTCTGCGCAACCGTTCACTGTAATCCGCGTGGTTCATCCTATGCTCCATGACGGCCGGCGCAGATCCCCGCTCCCACCCGCGGTCTGCGGCTCAGGTGCTCGTTCCTGCCCATCTGGCAGCGCCGTTCACAGCGCGCCTCCGCCCGCCGCTCTGTGGCGCATGATGCTCTCGACGCAGAGGAAGTCGCACAGGTCGTCAATTTCGTAGTGCTGCCAGCGTTCCAGGAAGAACGGCAGCGCGCGGTCCTGGTAGAAGGTCCCTCGCGCCACGAGCAGATCCGTCTTTGCTGCGTACACCACTCCGTAGGGAAAGTACACGGGCCGGGCACGCTGGCGCTGGTACGGCAGTGGCTCATTCTCGACAAACGGCTTGATCACTCCGCCGTCAATGACCTTGCAGATGTAGGGATTCTCGGTGTGCACCTCGCCGACACTGATGACGGCATCCGCCTCGACGTATCGTGCTGCCAGCAGCCGGATCGCACCGTCGATGTCTCCCGGCCGTCGCAGCGGTGACGTGGGCTCACACAGCGCGACGATGTCGAAGCGGTCGGGCTCGAGTGCGGTGAGCAGGTGGCGGACCACGTCGATGATGGGCGTGTCGTCACGCGCGAGTTCGGGCGGACGGAGAAACGGCACGTGCCCGCCATGGCGGCGTGCAGTCTCCGCAATCTCCTCATCGTCAGTGGACACGACCGTGAGGTCGAGGGAGGCACTTGCGCGTGCCTGCTCGATTGTCCAGGCGATGAGGGGCTTGCCGTTCAGAGCACGGATGTTCTTTCTCGGGAGCCCTTTGCTTCCCCCTCGTGCCGGAATGATGCCGAGTGTTCTCATGTGCGCCGGTCGGGACCCGGGTGGGAGGGGACCATCTGCCGGACGCCAAGCACGCCCCGAATCGTGGCAACGACGTCACGGACCTCTTCGGGCGACAGGCTGACCGCAGACGGGAGACTGATCCCGCGCCGGGACAGGTCCGTGCTGATCGGATACGTGCGCCCATGCGTCAGGGACTGGTAGGGGGGCATCTCGTGCAGCGGGTAGAACACCGGGCGCGACTCGATGCCGTTCCGGTACAGTTTGTCGACCAGTTCATCGCGACTGATACGCGCGGTGGGGTCCAGCAACACCGTGTACAACCAGCAGACGTCGTCGGCCCAGCTCACTGGTGTTCGGCGCTCGATTCCCTGGAGATCCGCAAGGCCTTCATCGTACTCACGGCTGAGACGCCGTTTCCGATCCAGGAAGCTCTCGGCCCGCTCCATCTGGGCGACACCCAGCGCGCCCTGCAGGTTGGTCATCCGGTAGTTGAACCCTACCTCGTCATGCCAGTATCGCCTTGACGTCGACATCCCGTGATCCCGCAGGCGTCTGGCTCGCTCAGCCAGTCCGGCGTCCTTGAAGAGCACCATCCCGCCCTCACCGGTTGTGATGGTCTTGTTGCCGTAGAAGCTGAACGTGCCGGCGTCACCCAACGAGCCAACCGGCACCCCCTTGTAGCGGCTGCCCAGGGCCTCAGCGCAGTCTTCGACGATGCGCAGGTGATGCTGGCTGGCAAGCTCCAGCAGCGGATCCATGTCGCACGGTTGCCCATACAAATGGACGGGCATGATGGCTTTCGTGCGGGGCGTAACGGCGTCAGCGGCCACCGCCGGATCGATCGTCCACGTGTGCCGATCGACGTCCACAAGTACTGGCGTCGCGCCCGCATGAAGCACCGCGTTCACCGAGGCGGCAAAGGTGAAGTCCGGGACGATGACCTCGTCGCCTTCGCCGATGCCGAGTGTCGCCAGCGCGAGGTGCAACGCCACCGTGCCGTTGCTGACGGCAACCCCGTGGGGCACGCCGCAGAATTCCGCCAGCATTCGCTCAAACTCCCGGATGTACCGTCCTTGCGATGACACCCACCCGGACTTCACGCACTCCGAGACGTAGAGGAGTTCGTTGCCCACCAGGTCAGGCGAGGCCACCTGGATTCGGCGCAACCGGTTCGACGCCGCGATGTCGACAACGCGGCGGTCCTCGTCAACCAGGGGCACGTGCGTCACGCCCACCTGGCTCAGGCGGAGGAGCAGGTCTTCCGGGCTCGCGCCGACCGGGCAGAACACGCAATCCCGGTTCATGACCGCGCTGACGGGCGCGTCGAGTTGATGGCCTCCCACCAGTGCCCGCCGCGCATCGCCGTCGGAAATGGCCCCCAGCAGGCGACGGTTCTCATCGCAGACAAAGACGATCCTCTGGGCGTTTCCGTCGATGGCGATGAGCGCGGCTCGAAGATCGCTGTCGGCCGGAACGATGAGGTCGTGCAGATCGGGGATCTTCATATCGCGTCTTCGACCGTCTTCAGGCACGCCAGGAGGTCCGTGGTCTCGAGCGGCCGGGTCTCAATGCTGAACCACGCATTCGTGAAGGTCGCAAGAAACGGAACAAACCACGCGTCTGGCGTGAAGGTGAGGTTGTTGTCGACCACACCATCGTTGTCGCTGAGGTGCAGGGCCCGCACGAGCGGGCGAATCCTTTCGAGGGCCTGTCGAGCGTCAATACTGAGCGCAGTGGCCGACACGGTAAGGTGCCCGACGTCCAGGAGCACACCCAGGCGTGGGCTCGCCACGGCCGTGACGAGCGCCTCGAAGTCTTCCGGCTCGACCCCGAGAAAGAGCCGGTTCCGGCCGTCAGGAGCATTTGCCGGCGAAACCACGTTGTTCTCGATCAGGAGGTCCACGCCCACCTGCTCGGCGGTTTCGCACAACGTGGCGACGGTGTCGTGGAAGACGGGCGTCGCATCCGCTTTCGTGCGGGTATGCGTCGGCCGGAACGTTCGGCCAAGTTCCGATGGCGCCGGGTCTGTCACGAATCCAGCGTGAACCGAGTAGAACGGCGCGGCCAGCTCTGCGGAGAGACGCAACGCCGTTCGACAGTGCTCGATCGATCGTCTGCGGATCGCCGGGTCCGCGGAAGCGAGATTGATGACGAACGGTTCGCGCGGCGGCGGGAAGTAGTTGTGGATCAGGAACCGGAAACCGGCCATGCGCGCCCGGCCGAGATCGGTCGCGACGTCATCGCCGCACACAAAGCTCGAGGTCAACTCGACGTGTTGGATCCCGAGCGCTGTGCATGCCTCAACGAGGTCAGGGAACGTCCCGGCTTTCAAGGCCGACGACGACACGTAGATGCGCTCGCTGGCCTTGCGCACCATGCCGCTCATGCTGCCGTGGGGATCCAGGCACGGACCAGTGACGGCACCGTGACTTCGTGTCGGTGCCACGTTAGAGCCTGTTAGAAAACAAAGGTATCAATGTTTGTTTTCTTACAGGCTCTTATGGCCGGTCCGAACACACACGATGGAACCTCTATTCATTTACAGGGCCTTACCATTCCAAATCGCCCCACCGGATGAAGCTGTCCGGTTCAAGATCACACCGGACTCTTGTGCCGACAACGTCCGGCAGCCTGACCGGGCTGATGCCGGAGGCAGGACGCTTGAACGCCAGCAGGTCGGGAGTCACTACCGTCCCCGCTCGTATGGCGACCCTGGCGACAATGCTCCGACGCATGTGCGGCAGGTTCACGCGTTCCGCCGTCGATGGTTCTTTCCGTCCGGTTCCAAGGGCCCGTTCGACCTGTCGCACGGACTCCACCATCTGTCGGAACTCCGCAGGGTCGGACGAAGCGGCGTGGTCAGGGCCCGGCAGGGACTTATCGAGCGTCAGGTGTTTTTCGATGACGACGGCACCGAGCGCGGCGGCTGCGATGCAGCAGGCAGCCGTTGTGGTGTGATCCGAGTAGCCGACGTGCGCAGCGCAGCTCCCGCCGAGCGTGCGGATCGCTCTGAGGTTCGCATCATCGACAGACGAGGGGTAGTTCGTGGTGCACTGCAGGAGCACGATGTCTTCGTTGCCGACCCCCCGAATGGCCCGAACCGCTTCGTCCACCTCTGACAGTGTCGCCATTCCCGTTGACAGCAGGATCGGCTTTCCTTTCCGGGCCACGTGTTCGAGGAAGCTCAATTCGACGATCTGGGCAGACGCCACCTTGTAGGCAGGCGCGCCGAGGCCGTGCAGGAAGTCGGCGTCTTCGGGGGAATACGGCGTCGACAGGAACACCAGGCCAGCCGAATGGCAGGCCTCCAGGATCCGCGGGTAGGCATCGGCCGGGAGTTCGAGATGCTTCAGCATGTCGAGCTGGCTGCCGGCGGATCGCGTCGTGACCCGCTGGTAAGGCGCCTTCTCCGCGGATCGCGTCGCCACGCGCTCTGCCGAGAACGTCTGGAACTTGACGCAGTCCGCCCCAGCCTGCCGCGCGATGTCGACGAGCCTGAGCGCGAGGTCAGGATCGCCGTTGTGGTTGACGCCGACCTCGGCCACGATGAAGACAGGGCGATCGGGACCGATGACCCTGTCCGCCAGAAACACCGGCTTCAGCGTGGAATCCATCGACACCCTCGATGCCGACGCGGCGAGCGCTGGTCCCTTGCCGACCGCACGCCCGGCGTCACGCGGTTCTGAATCTGATCCCAAGTTGGCGGGCGCCAGTGCGAAGTTGTTCCCAACTCAAGCCTGTCACGTCCGGGACCCGCCACACGAACGCCACCACCGCCGCCAGGTAGAGGGGAATCGCCACGCTCACGGACGCCGGAAACCTTAGAGGCTCAGCCAGCGAGCCTGTGACGGCGACACCGATTCCCCGGGTCGCAAACCCGAGCGGCACCAGCACGAGCAGCACCAGCACCTGGTGCTTCCAGTCAAACGTCGCGCCGATAGCCCTGCACCCGAAATACGCGGCGGCGTTGGCCTGTAAGGCCTGACAGAACAGCACTTTCGCGGCCAGGCCGGTGGCTCCCCAATCGAGCCCGGGTATGATGCCCGTCCGCGGCGCCAGAGACAGGTAGCCGGTGACGAGACTGAGAATGCAGAATGCGAGCATGACCCGGTTCCGGATCCTCGTTTGCGCGATGGCCAGCAGGACCACGTCGTGGGTGACGTTCATCGCCTGGTAGACCGGGTAAAGCATCATGATCGAGAACGGCGCCCACGCCTGAAGATAGGCTTCTCCGACGGTTATCCTCACGACCTCCTTGGAAAACGGCAGGAGCGCGCAACCCAGCACGGCGGTGGCGAAGACCAGGCCACGGGAAAAGGTCCGGAGGAGGCTCCTGACCCTGGCCACGTCCCGCAGGGTGTTGGCTTCAGCCACTTCCTTCCACAGGACGTGGATCGCCGCGCTGGATCCGAGCAGCGCCACCGATGCGAACCTGATTGCAACCCCGTAGAACCCCTGCTGCGCGGATCCTGAGAACCGCTGGAGAAAGTACCCATCCAGAAACAAGTACGCGAAGCTCGCCAGGACGACGGACGGATAGCAGTAGGCCGCGAAGTCTGCAAACATGTCGCGGACACTGACGGGTTCACCGATCGAGAACACCGACTGGCGGTACAGTCTCACGGCATAGAGGACGGCCATCGTCAGGTACAACACACCGCCGAGAAACAGCAGCGCCCTGACACTCACCCACCCCGCTGCAGCGAGGCCGACGACGGCGCCGAGGTAGAGCACAGAAACCGCCAGGTTCCTGGCCTGGACGCCAACGGTGTCCCGAACCGACTCGCCGAGCTGGGACGTGAACGCCCACAGCTGGTTCATCGAGAACGTCATGAACAACGCCAGCAGGACCGCGTCGCGCGATTGACCCAGCCACACAAACCCGAACAGCCGGCCCGGTAGAAATGCGACCACGCCCCCCATCAACGCCAACTGCATGCCGAGCCAGGTCCCATAGTAGGCCACGTACCGCAGCCCTCGCTGTCGTTGCGCGACGAAGGTGAAGAACGCGGCCGACGTGCCCATGTCGAGCAGGCCGGCGATCGCGGCGAAGCTGCCGAGCAGGAAGCTGTAGTCCCCGTAGGCGGCCGGCTTCAACAGCCTCGCGATCATCAGTCCCGTGAAAAAGGACAGGACCAGCCGGACGGCGCTTGCGGCGAAGGAGACCAGGATCCGGACGCCGACGCGTTTGGAGCGCATTCAGATTCCAGCGGCCGGCAACGTCACGGCCGCAAGCTCCGTCGCCCCGCGACGGCGATCAGGGTGTCTGTCCGGTCCACACGCGCGAGGGTCGCCGCGTAGGCGCGGTCGAGGTCGTCGTCTACAAGGAATGACCACTCCGTGTGGCCGCCGGGGAGCCCCGTCGAGAGCCAATGGAGATGGTTGGCCACCGGATATCGCTGGTATCCGCTGACTTCAACGGCGCCAAGACCCGCTGCCCGGCAGACGGCCTCGAGGCTGGACCTGGTGTGCAGAATCAGGTGCTCACTCCAGAAGGTGAACTTCCTGAAGGCGTCAGAGCCAGTCCAGATCAGGAAGTCCCTCGCGTGGGGAACTTCGATGACGATCCGCCCTCCTTCATCCAGGCGCGCGGCGACTTGCCGGAGCGACTCGACGGGGTCCGGGAGGTGCTCCAGCACGTGAAACATCGTGACGATGTCGAAGCGGCTGTCGCCCAACTCCGCGATCGCGGCGTGGACCTCGTATCCACACGCCTGGAGCGCCAGGCGCGCTCCCTCCTGGGGCTCAACGGCGCACGTCCTGGACGCGGACGACGAGAGCAGATCCAGAATGCCGCCGACGCCGGTGCCGACGTCGAGCCATCGCTTGTTTCGGATCAGCGAACCGAACTGCCGGGCGTGCCTCGAGTCGTCGTCGTAGCACGCCCGGATGCCCTCCTGCCTGGTACCGGTCGTCCAATCCGACAGGCCCGTGCGGCTTGTGTACCAGGACGAGGTGACGTAATCGGACCGCGAGAGGAACATCACGCCGGACTTCCTGCAGCGCATCACCGCGATATCGTCCCGGTCCCTCACCCGCGGGTAGAACACCTCGACGTCGGCCGGGTCGCACACGCCCAGGGAGGCGAGAAGGTCAAGGGTTGGATTGCTCATGGGATCCTCGTCGGCGTCGCCATGGGAAGCAACCGTGGCCGGCCGCCGTCCTGAGCCGGTGGCCCCTGGACGTTGAGCTGCAGCACCTGGTCGGGCGATCGGCCGGTCACAAGATCGATCTTCACGGCGCCGTTCTCCTCCCAGTAGATCTGCGCGTCCTGGGAGCGATTGTTCAGGAAATCGCAGTTGTGGCAGAGGCTCTGCGGCGGTACCGTCCCCGCCTCATGCTCGCGTCTGAGCGTCCAGTAGAACGACTCCGGCGCGAACAGGTCAGCGAACTGGCTCGCGAGAAGATTCCCGTAGACGAGGGCGTGATTGATGTCGAGACAACAGGCCGTCACGTCTCCGTTGGACCGGACGACCATGTCGAGGTCCATCACGCGGCTGCACGGGGGCGCCTGTCCGCCGAAGGTGTTCGTCCGGTAGGCGCGCTTGTCGCTCCAGTTGTGGGGCAACCACGCTTCGAGGGCGTCCACACGTCCGCTCCATCGGGCGATCACCTGATGGAAGGTGTCTTTGTTCTCTTCGAGCAACAACGTATAGAGCCTGATCGCTACGTCGGAGTTGGACCGCCGCTTGGCTTCGATGGCGTATTCGAGATGCTCCACAGCTCTGGCGAACTGGTCGCGTTGATTGGTCCGGATGTAGGTCTCGCGATCGTCGGCGAACAGCGACCACGTGAAGGTCGTCACGAGGTTCTGCTCGAAGATCCGGTCGAGGACGCTGCGGGCCATCGGCGCGCCGTTGGTCGCAATCTGCACGGAGCCGGTGCGCCACCCGAAGTCGTGCTTCAGCCACTGAAGCCGATCGACGAGACACTTGTCGACGGCGACGTCTCCGAACCCGCCGACGGTCAGACTCTCGACATCGAAGTAGTCGAACACCCGCCGCGTGACGGTCTTGAAGTCGTCGAGCGACATCGTGGTGTTGAGTTCGGGCTTCAACAGCTCCCTGGGGCACACCACGCAGTGGGAGTTGCACAGCGTCGTCGTCTCGATGGCGATGGACGTGATGTTCCGGGGGACCGAGTCGGCTGGACTCATGCTCAGGACTCCCGTGTCAGGCGCCCTGACAACCGGCGCCCCGTTGTCACGACGCGCGCTGGCTGTATTGAAGGCCTGCCTGGAGGGGTCGCCGCGCGTATCATTGTCGACATGTCTGACAGACAATGGCGATGACGCGACCCTGGTCCTCGTCGCTCAGGCTCGATCCGCTTGGGAGGCAGAGGCCGAACTCGAAGAGGCGCTCCGACACCGAGCCGCCATGCGCCCGGCAGCCGGCGAACACCGGCTGCACGTGCATGGGCTTCCAGATCGGCCGCGATTCGATGTTCTCCGCTTCGAGGGCCAGCCGCACGTCCTCGCGCGTCGCACCGAAGGCCATGGGATCGATCGTCAGGCACGTGAGCCACCGGTTGCCCGTGCCATAGGCGGCCTCCGGCATGAATGCGAGCCCCGGCAATGAACCAAGTCCCTCGACGTACGTCTGGAAGATTCTCCGACGGATCGCGACTCGTTGCGGCAGCGACCGCAGTTGTCCCCGGCCGATTGCCGCCAGGACGTTGCTGAGCCGGTAGTTGAATCCGACGACCGAGTGTTCGTAGTGCGGCCCGCGGTCGCGCGCCTGGGTCGCCAGGAATCGCGCCCGATCCACCAGGGCATGGTCCGTGGAGACCAGCATGCCGCCGCCCGACGTCGTGATGATCTTGTTGCCGTTGAACGAGAACACGCCGAGACAGCCGAATCTCCCGGACGGCCGGCCGCGATAGGTGGCCCCGAGGGCCTCGGCCGCGTCTTCGACCAGCGGCACCCCGAATCGATCGCAAATCGCCGAGATCGCGTCGTAGTCGGCGCACTGGCCGTACAGGTCCACGACGACGACACACCTGGTCCGCGCCCCCCTCTGCTGTGCCGATTCAAGCGCATCCTCGAGGAGGTTCGGGTCCATGGTCCAGGTGGCGTCACAGTCGACGAACACGGGAGTGGCCCGTTCGTACAGGATCGGGTTCGCCGACGCGCTGAAGGTCAGGGACGAACAGATCACCTCGTCGCCGGGATTGACGTTGAGCAACCGCATCGCCAGGTGGAGGCCGGCGGTTCCCGACGACAGGGCCACCGCGTTCGGCACGTCCACGGTGCGGCTGAATTCCTTCTCGAAGGCATCGACGTGCGGGCCCAGCGGCGCGATCCAGTTGCTCGAGAAGGCGTCGTCGACAAGCGCCCGTTCGTCACCGAAGACGTGCGGGGGTGAAAGGTAGACACGCGTGTTCATGGCTGACTCCCGACCACCCGGGCGGGGACCCCGACCGCGGTCGCTCCGGCGGGGATCTTCGCGAGGACCACCCCGCCAGCCCCGACCGTCGCCCAGGCCCCCACTCGTGCCTGTGGAATGGCGCAGCTTCCAATACCCATGAGTGCCCCTACTTCAATCCGCACATGGCCTGCCAGGCACACACCCGGGGCCACGTGGACGAAGTCTCCCAGACCACAGTCGTGATCCACCGAGGCGGCGGTGTTCACGATGACGTGGCGACCAATCTCCGTCCCGGGCTGGATGACGGCCCCCGCACACACCACCGAGCCTGCGCCCAGCCTCACCGAGGGGTGAACGACGGCCGACGGATGCACCACGACCCCGAACCTTGCGTGCAGCCTGCTTGAGCGGCTACGGAATCTCAGCGGAGCATCACTTCGGCGGTACTACCCTCGCTGGGTTTCCGACTACCGTCGTAAATGGCTCAACGCTTTTCGTGACAACTGCTCCCATGCCGACGATTGCGCCCTTGCCAATCACGAGTGGCCCGTTCTCGACTCCCTGCTTGATGAGCGCTCCGGTCCCAAGGTATGCGAAGTCCTCGATCACGACGTTACCGTTACAGTGAACGGATGGCGCAAACGTCACGAAGTCTCCGATTCTGCAGTCGTGGGCTACGTACGAATAGATGTTTGCGTGGAAGAACCTACCGATTCTGGCGTTCGACGTTATCGTTGTGAAGGAGCAAAGAATGGCTCCTTCACCAATGAGGTTGCCGTCCAACACCACGGTCTGGCCGGCGCTAATCGTAAAGGGTTCGGCACCAGATCGCATCAGCCGTTCAGCGACGCTTTCTCGTGTCTTCCCGTCCGCTACAGCCACATTGAAAAACTTTCTGTCGGCGTTCACCGCGGTGAAGTCCTCCGTGGAAATGACACGATAGCCATTGCAAAAGGACTCCGCCTCGGACACCCGATCCTGCACGAACACAAGCTCGAAATCGCCCTTCGCGAGCATCGCCGTGCATGAGCGGGCCAAAGGCATCACCTCGCGTCCGAAGCCTCCAGACCCGAAGAGACCAAATAGAACCATAAGGCCTTCCTCTTCGTTTGCCTACCAGTGGACCACATCCATACTGCCAACGAGAAGCCGACGCCACACCCCACTCGTGCTTACTTGCGTTCGTAGCAGATCGTCCGCCGCCTGCGGGTTCGGCCCAATACCGTCATGGATTGGCGCGATCGATTCGCGCGTGAAGGGCCGGCCGGTCTGCTGGACCGGACCCGCCCGGGGAAGCCGGTGCACGATGGTTCGGCGTTTCGCCAGCGCGTGCTGGACACGCTCGAACAGCCGCCCCCGGCGGGGCAGGCTCAGTGGGATGGCCCGAGTGTCGCCGCGCATCTGCAGACGTCCGTGCATGCCGTCTGGCGCGTCCTGCGGAAAGAAGGCATTTGTCTGAGTCGGCACCGGAACTGGTGTGTGAGCACGGATCCAGAATTCGCCGCGAAGGCCGCCGACATCATCGCGCTGTACCTGAATCCGCCCCAAGCCGTGCTGGTGATGTCGGTGGACGAGAAACCCAGCATTCAGGCCCTGGAGCGCGGCACCGGCTACGTCATGACCGACAACGGCAAGATCGTCCGAGGCTTCAAGAGTACGTACAAGCGACACGGCACCTTGAACCTCTTCGCCGCCCTGGACGTGGCCACGGGCGCCATTCACACCGCCACCACCGAGAGGACGCGACGGATCGCGTTTCTCGCGTTCATGGATGATGTCATCGCCGATGTCGGTGACGAGCACGAGATCCACGTGATTCTAGACAACTACTGCATTCACAAGAAGAATGACGCGTGGCTGGCCGCGCACCCGACGGTTCGCTTCCATTTCACCCCGACCTCCGCCAGTTGGTTGAACCAGGTGGAGATCTGGTTTGCCATCCTGTCGCGCACAGCCCTGCGTGGCGCCAGTTTCCGCAGCGTGAACGACGTGCGGTTCGCCATTGAGGCCTTCGTCGCGGCCTACGGCCCCAAGGCGAAACCGTTCAACTGGCGTAAGCGAGAGGTCAAGGGACCGCAATTGAGAAACACAATCGTTCATTTGTGCAATTAGGCACTAGTTCGTCATTGGTAAGGGTCCCTTCGGGAAGGAACGAGCTTACAGCTCTGACGCAGGCCCTCAGTGGTGCATCGGAACGGAACACAACTCCGTGTATCCGGCGTGCATTCACATCGATACAGCGATTCCAGCCGAGAATGACGGGACAGCACGGGTCCAGGGCCCGCACTACATCGCCGCCGGCTGCCTCGATGGTGGCCACCAGCACTCTCGCGTCTCCGCCAGATCCGGCCACGACGATGCGCGCCTGCGCCGTCACGTGGTGCGCCCCACGGCCGCGAGCGTTTTGTGCCGCTCGAGGGCCGCCAGTTTCCTGTGCTCGACGTACAGGCTGGCCATCGACGCCGTCGCGAGGAAATTGAACGTGTAGAAGTGATACGACACGAACACGAAGGACGCCATCAACAGGGACACTGCCGCCCAGTAGTGGATGCTCCGTTTCGCGAGAGACCGCAATTGCCAGAGCGGCGCCGTGAAAGCGAAGAGGTAGGCCAGGAGACCAACCATGCCGGTCTCGTAGAAGAGGTTCAAGTACGTGTTGTCGATCGTCCCCAGGTCGGCATACACGGCCGTGCTCACCGTGGATTCGGAGAGCAGCCCATGACCAACGAGCAGGGAGATGCCGGTGTTCGACGCGGGTGACAGCGCTCGCAGCCACATCTCCGAGCGCAGCCCGGTACTCAATGCCACGACTTGCGGGTCGGTGAGGCGGGCCGTCCACCGCCCTAGCAATCGAGTTCCGAACGCTTCGTTCCCTGCGTCATAGACCGCTCCGTACGCGAGCGCCGCGATCACCAGGGCGCCGAACCACAACATCACCCGCCGGAGCCCCAACCTCCACGCGACCCACGCGAACATGGGCAACGCGGCCACGGCGACCACCTTCGAGATGGTGAACGCCGCCGCCACGAGCAGCAGAAAGCACACGCCGAGCCTGATCGTGACGCTGCGGATCTCAGCCGCGAACGGCAACGAGAGCATCATGGCCATGGCGTAGACAATGGAGTTCCCGAGAGTCCCATTGACCCGGTACCCGCTGCCGAGGCCCACCTCGAACTCCCCGACCGCCTGATCGTAGTTCGCGAACCACTGCCCGTAGATCGCCGGGCGGTAGGAGAACGCGCCCTCGGCGACCCCAAGCGCCGCGGCGGTGATCGCGACGCCGCAGAGCACCACGACAAATGTCTTCCGGCTGCCCCGTTCGAAGATCCACGTCAGCACGACGAAGTTCAGCACGTACGCGGTCAGGTAGGCGAGGACCCGCGCAATCGCCGTCGCGGGAAGCTCTGATCGAAGGGCGCCAGCGACGAGCACGATCATCACGCCCGCATGACGCAGGCAATATCGTGTTGACAGGACGCGCATCGACCATCGGCTGTCCCACACGAGCATGACGAGAACGAGCGCCGCCGTGACAAGAAACGGCCAGCGGAACGGCAACCCTGCAATCCGAAGCATGGGGAAGCCACGCTCGATAGGCGTGAGCAGGCTGAACGAGCACAGCACGAGCGACAGGACCCCGGACAGGACGACGCGTCCCCATGGGGGCCCATCTGTGCGCCTGTTCGGGCGCCTCTGGCGGGCCCCGTCCGCCCTTGCCTCGCGCATCACGGCCATACCGTGGCCTCAACCGCTTCCGTCGCGCGATCCCTCGACACCGCCGGGTCCATCGCCGAAGAACGTCGCGCGTGGGCAGCCAGTCCCGCGGCTCGCGCGAGCAGTTGCGGGCGCTCCCGACTCGGGAAGCCGGTGCGGCCGGATGGGCCACTTGCGTCGGCATGTCCACGTTGGGCCCGGATGAGCAGGAGGACGCTCGCGTCGGCCAGGGCGCGCGCCGCAAGGAGCGGCAGGCTCGGCACGTTCAGGACGATCAGCAGGACACCTGCCCACACACGCCGGCGGGAGACCAGCTTCCTGAACGCATCCCCCCGGTTCATCGCTGTCCCCTGAGACATCGTCTACTGTAACGGAATGGTGATCTGACCCCGAACGGAACTACTGTTCGCCGCCACCGACCATGAGCCCGTCTCCGTAGTGTTCGGCATGACATAGACCATGTTGCCACCGGCTTCCACTTTTGCGATTGCCTGGATCCATCCCGCGAAGTTGTCGTTGATACTCACGATGGTCTGCGTCGTGTTCGATACCGTGAAACCGCCCGGGACTCGGATGCGCACGGCGCCTGGCGTCGATGACAGGGAGAACGTGTTGATGTTGAACTGCAGGGACATGGTCTTGCCGACCAGACTGTACTGGAAGGTTTCCACGTCTCCCGGGTCCACGGTGATCGTGCCTGTGTCCACCGTGAAGTCGCCCCGGCTGTAGCTGGGTGCTATCCAATCACCCATCGCCGTTGGCCGCGCGCGCTCGGTGATGCCATTGTAAAAAGTGGTCTGGCCATCACCGCGTATGAAGAAGAGGTTAGACTGCGCGCGATTTTGGACGGCGAAGGCGTAATCGGACGCACTGGTGCCGGCTTTGATGATGACGCCATAGCTGGAACCGGGCGTGTTCGCCCCCCAGAACTCGCCCGTGTACGACCCGGCCACGCCGGTCCCGAGAAACAGCGTGAGAGGCGACAATGCCCCCTGTAGACGCTCCGCACCGGCGGATCCGGTGTTGCCCTGAGCACCTTGGGGCGTCGAAGGAGGCATTGAACTCCCGTCCCTGACGTCGGGTGGGTTGCTCGGGCCTATGTCCGACAGTAACCTCTCGGCGATCTCCTGGATGACGACATCGGGGTGCTCCCGATTCACGACACCCGCATCGAATTCGTTCGTCCATAGAACGACGGACCGGCCAAAGTGCTCTGGCAGGAAAGGCATCAGGCCGTTTGTGAACGAATCCCTGAAGACCACGGCACGTCGGATGCCAGCCATGGCTTTCTCGGTCACGATCGCCGGCAGCGCGGGGAATGCGGTGTAGGCGCTCCCGTCCAAACGCTGGACCACGCTCGGCGTTCGCCGAACCAGAAACGGGACCATCTCGGTCATCAGGTCCTCGAGACCCACCATCTCCGCCAGGTCGCCGCCTGGATACCGCTTCCATGTGAGCTCGAAAGCAGAGATCGATGACGGCCTCTCATTGGGAAACCACCGTGCCAGGCGCTCGATGATCGCCACATACGCTGCGTAGGCGCCAAGATCGTTCCAATGCGTCCCAGTCGCGTCGTACACGCGGGCCTGTCGTTTCGCCTCACGGAGCGTCCTTCGCAGGTCGAGGACCTCTACATTGGGCAGACCCTTGGCGGCGGTCGTGAACTGATCCAGCCGGGTGCCCGCGGTCGATGGTCGAACCCAGGCCGGAAGGTACTCGGGGTAGATGGACGGCTTGCCGGGGGCGATGACGACCAGGTAGCGGATTCCCCGTTTCTCCAGCCATCGGCCTCGCTCCTGCAGGCATCTGGCCCATGCCCGCAGCGCGTCGTCGGAGAACAGGTTTCGCCCCTCCACGTAACTCAACACATTGTTCCCCGAGTAGTAGAGCCACCCATTGCGCCCGACGATGACTTTGACGGCGTCGGTCGGACGGGTTTCCAGCGCCAGCGCGGCGCGATTGCGCAAGCGAATGAGGCTGCTCCGAAACCCGAAGTGATCCCGGAAGAACGCGTCGAACTTCCCAGGGAATTCCTGAACGGCCTCCTGGGATTGGGGCACGGCAGGCAGGGGGGCCTTCGTGCGTCGCTCGTTGGGAGCGTTGCTTGTGTCGAACCCGACGAGCGGCCCGAGGGCCGGAAGCGCGAGCGTGGTGAGCAGGCCAGCTGTGATGGCGATGTCGGCCACGGTTCGGGCAAACGTGGTACTGATGGCCATATCAGAACCGGAAGTAGATGAATGGGGTGAAGGTCCCTGCCGACAGCCAGGATAGCGACAGAAGCAGAAGACACATCACGCCGGCGACTTCGCCGGCGGACAGCATCAAGCCACCGATTCCACTGATTCTCTCTTGACGTGCGCGGATCCGTGCACTCGCGACGGGCCCGAATCGCGTCGACAGTACGACCCCCACTGCCAACGCGAGGACGACGTCGCCTCCTGCATAACGCATTGCCGACGGCCCCTTCCCGCCGCCCAGCCCAACCAACGAGGCGAGGACACTGACAACTTGCTCCGCGGTGCTGGCCCTGAAGATCGTCCATCCGACCATCACGACGATCAGGGTGTAGAGATGCTGGATGGCCCGCGGAAGCCTCTCGAGTCGCTTCCCCAGGCGCGTCCGTTCGACCGACAGGATGAGCCCGTGATAGAGGCCCCAGACCACGAATGTCCAACTGGCGCCGTGCCACAAGCCGATCAGCAGCATCGTGGAGAGGGTGGCGGCCGTGTAGGCCCACATGTCCTGCAGGCGCGTGGACCGCATGCCCTGCAGGGCCCGGCCCACGGGGTAGGCGACCCGCAGGAAGACGTAGTCGCGGAACCAGTTGGAGAGCGACATGTGCCAGCGCGCCCAGAATGCGCGCAGGGACGGAGCCATGTACGGGTAGTCGAAATTCTCAAGGAACCGCAATCCCAGCATCCGGCCGATGCCGATGGCCATGTCGGAATAGCCGGAGAAGTCGAAGAAAATCTGCAGCGTGAAACACACGAGGCCGAGCCACGCGACCCCGGCCGAGAGGTCCGGCTGTCCGAGCAAGAAGATGGCGTTCGCAGGTTCGGCCAGCGTATTGGCGATGAGCGCCTTCTTGGCGAGGCCGTAGACGAACCGGCGAGCGCCCTCGGTCACCGCGCCTCGGGTGAGAGCCGGATCGGCCAACTGCGGGATGAGATCGCGGTAGCGGAGGATCGGCCCGGCCATGATGGTCGGGAACATGGCGATAAAGAGGCCGAGTGTCAGCGGGTCGCGCTGGGCCGCCACTTCACGACGGTGAACGCTGAGGACATAGGTCAGCGCCATGAACGTAAAGAAAGAAATGCCGGCCGGTAGGGACCAGGTGGGTATGCTGAACGGTGTTCCGCCGAACAACGCCAGCAAACCGTTGAGGTTGCTGACCAGGAAGCCCCCGTACTTGAGGACGAGAAGCGGTGTGAGGTTCACCATCACCGCCGCGACGATCGCCGACGTCCGCCGCCAGCCGCTCCTCGGCCGTTCCAGCCATAGTCCCAGCCCGAAGTTTGTCAGGATTGACGCGAGGAGAAGACCGACGAACGCGCCCTCGCCCCAGGCGTAGAACACCAGGCTCGCGACGAGCAGGAACAGTTCACGGACCCGGCGCCACCGACAGAGCCAATAGACCGCCAGCGCGCCTGGAAGAAAGAGGAATAGAAACGTGGGCGACGTGAAAGCCAAAGAGGGTCCTCTCAGGGCGAGCCCGGGGTGCTCACCGCGAGCAGCGCAACGCGGCACCTGATGTCAGAAGGCAGGCGGCAATGAAGGTGTCTCATGGCTGCCCCGGCCCGCCGCGATCCGTGCCCTGGAACTCCGGCATCGTCGCGTGCCCCTCGGCGCTGATCCCTTCGCGCCGCACGACCGTGGCGAGTGTCAGAAAGAGGATCTTCACGTCCAGGGCAAGGCTCAGGTGGTCGACGTACCACTCATCGTGCAGCAGCCGTAGTTCCCAGGTCGTCGTGTTGCGCCCGTTGACCTGGGCCCATCCCGTGATGCCGGGACGAACCAGATGCCGGCGGGCCTGCCTTGGCGTGTAGCGGCTCAGATACTGCGGCAAAAGCGGCCTCGGTCCAACCAGGCTCAGCTCGCCTTTCAGCACGTTGAAGAACTCCGGCAGCTCGTCGAGACTCGTCGCGCGCAGGAACCGGCCGATGCCGGTCAGCCGCAGCGCGTCGGGCAGCAGCGCACCATCCGCGTCTGTGTCGTTCGTCATGGTGCGGAACTTGAACAACGTGAAGAGCGCGCCGTTCAGCCCGGGCCGCTGCTGGCGCAGGAACACCGGTCTCCCCATCGAGAACAGGACGATGAGTGCTGTCAGCGCGAGCAACGGCACGAGAAGGACGGAAGCCGCCGCCGCCACGACCACGTCAAAGCTCCGTTTTCCGAAACGTCTGTACACGGCGAACTCACCTGCCCTGGGGTTGGCGAGCAAGCTCTCTATACATTCTTACTGTCAAGCCAACACCCTTCTTCCAATTGGCGCGATCCTCCACAACTTCCCGGTTTCGAACGGCGATCTCCCTCCATCTTGCCTGGTCGTCGAGCGCCCGCTGAATCGCCGCAGCAAGCGCCTCATGGTCTCCAGGCGCGAAGAAGAATCCCGTGTCCCCGTCAACCAACCAGGCGTGATTCGCCGGAATCGACGAAACCACCGGGATTGTGCCAACGGCCATGGCCTCATTGAGGGAGATGTTGTTCCCGTCCGAGAGGGACGGTGACACGAAGATATCTGCCTCTGCCAGAGCCGCGGCCATCTGGGCCGCGGCCTTCCGGCCTGGAAACTCAACCATTCTCTCAAGTCCAAGCTCCTTGGTCTGGGCTTGGAGTTCGGCGTTACAGGGACCTTCACCGACAATAGACGCTCTGAAATCCATCCCCCGGTCGCTCAGTCTCGCCAGCGCCCGGAGGAAGGTGGGAATGTCGTAGACGGGCTTGAATCCTCGGTTGCACAGCAGCCGCAGGGGCCGGGAAGGATGGCTGGCCTCGGGCTCGCGCCAGGGGAAAAGCTCCAAATCGACCCCGAAGGGCAGGACCATCACCTTCCCTCCGCAGATCCCCAGTTCCTCCACCGCGGGCTTCATATGCTGGGCGACGACCGTGATCCGATCGGCCCGCTGCAGGGCTATCCGGACGAAGGTCCGTAGAATCCAGGATTTCCTTGGGGCCAGGAGCACATCGCTCCCCCACGCGGTCACCACCAGGGGGGAGAGTCCAGCCTGGGCCGCCAGGAAACCGTAGCTCGTGACATTGTGCGCATGGACGATGTCGGGGCGTACCTGCGTTGCGATGCGCCGCAACTGGGGAACGGCGAAGAAGTAGCCGATCTTGCCCAGGCCGAAGGTCCTGAGAACGTGGAAGCGGTGCCCCGGTTCCGCGGTCTCCTCGAAGCTGGCCAGGTGCACTTCACAACCTTCGCCCTCCAGGGCCGGAACCCACCGTTGTGTGTGAATACTGTCCGCGTCGGAAATCAGCAGTACGCGCATGACGCGAGCTTCGCTCCAGGCGTGTGGGCGGCCTGTAAGTGGTCCAGGTTCAGGCTCCGGGGTCGTGGTTCAGCCGCGCGATCCGGAAATAGGCCGGGAACCGAAGCATGATTCTCCTGAGGGCGATGAACCGCGTCCTGGCTTCAGGACTGGGAGCGCTGGGTGACCTGCCTTCCGTCAGTCCGTGAGCTTGTCGCCGATTTTGCGCACCGTGTACCTGACGCGGTTCACGAGGGTGTCCGCTTTCTTCGCCCTCCGAAGGCAGTCCGTGTAGACCGGTTCAGCCGTCAGGCGCGAAAGAGCGTCGAGCAGACTGATGTGCAGCCGATGGTAGAACGGCGAGCAGATTCGTCCGCTGTCATCGTAGCGCGACCAATCGTCGGGCAACTGGTAGTTGGACACGCGGGTCCGCATCGTTTTCAGGGTACATTCCAAGGCGGCTTCCGCCACATCATCCACCTGGAACTGGACGTAGTCCATCAAACCGAATACCGCGTAGACCCAGCCGTTGAAGATCACCGTCTCATCGCGCCGGCAGTACTCCAGGAAAAGCAGATCGGACCCCCGCCGCGACGTCGTTCCCCCCTCAGCCGCTGGTTTCAACATGTTGGCGGCCACCGATCTGACCAACGCCGTCAGTTGGGCAGTCGGTAGATCGGCGCCGTCGAGATGGCGGATCACTTTCACAAGGAACGAGAGGGCCAGCCCCTGATTCATGGCGCTGTTCGCCGAATAGAACTCGTGCCTGACGTCTTCCTTGATCTGTGTCGGCCAGTAGGAGTCCGCAGTGACGTTGTCCTGGAGCCAGCGTGCAACCGCCCGAACGTTCTGCAGCAGCTGCGAGTCGCGTTCCAGCAGAAACCGATCGACGCTGCCAATGCCATAGAACATCACCATACAGGGCGACACGACCAGACTGCCATCGGGCTCGGGGAGCAGGGGCACACCGTGTCGAAAGGGCCCGCTCCACGCTGCCTTGCCCCGGACGTCGTTGTAGTAGCAACGCGGATCTGAGAAATAGGGTCCGAGCGGTTGTGGTTGGCGAAAATAGTCGCGACCCGTCATATAGCGCCAGAACTCCGTCGCCAGCGAGAGTGTTTCCCGAGGCGATCTCATGCGTCTTCCTTCGTCGCGGCCTTTGTCCAGTGCGACCGCCGCAGCAGGGTGGGAAGCGCGCGCAGGACGCGCAACAAGGCGTCCCGCCGCGCGGACGCCTCCTTACTGGGCCGGACACGAGCGATCACGCCCCAGAGTACCGCGCGGACCAACACCTGGGCAGGAAGTGAACCGAGGATCGCGTAACGATCGAGCCTCGGTGCATTCTTCTGAGCAAAACCAATGAGGCTGGCATTGATCACGTACGTCTTCAGGCCAATGTTGGAGGCCGCGCTCTGACCTTCGAGATGAATCACTCTGGCGGCCCGCACCGGGCAGACTCGAAACCCTGCCCGGCGGACCCTGACGCAGAAGTCCATATCCTCGCACCAAAAGAGATCCGGATCGAGCATCCCGACGGTCGACAGCAGTTCCCGCCGAAACATCAGGCAGGCACCCGACACGACTTCGACCCTATGGTCAGGCAGCCTCGATGGCTGTCGCCACAGGCGCAGGACGGCCAGTGATTGCAGAACGACGAACAGACCCGACGGCGGTCGTAAGTCCACCTGCTCCGTACCATCGGCGCGAATCAGCGTGGGTCCGCAGACACCGCAGTCGGGGTTCTCGTCCATAAATGAGACCATCGCCTGGAACGCTTCGGCGGCTACGATGGTGTCCGGGTTGAGGAGAAGGATGTAACGCCCCCGGGCCAGCGTAAGTGCCTGGTTGTTCGCAGCTGGAAACCCCGCGTTGACTGTATTCCGTATCAGGGTGACTTCTGGCGCGTGCTCTTCGACGATCTGCGACGTGTCGTCCCGGGACGCGTTGTCTACCACAAACTGCTCGATCGAGAGCCCTCCCCGTGTCTGGTCGATTGACTCCAGGCAGGGGCGAATGCACCCCGCCGAGTTATAGGTCACGATGACGATTGAAAGATCCGGCATGGTCGTGATTCCCGCCCCGCCCGTCGGGGGTTTGCTCCCGCTGGTTCAGGGCTGCGGGCTGAGGCGGTGACGCAGGGCCACCAGCAAGCCGCTAATCCGATCCAGATCGTCCTGTCGCAGGAAGAACACCCGGAGCCCGATCGTTCCGGTGGCCGCCACGGCCAGGGCTAGCAGCAGCTTGATCGGCGTCCCGTCGATCGACATGTCCGCTATGAGTGCGATCGTCCCGAGTGCGAGCCACGCCAGCGCGAGTTGCGGAACGCGGTAGGCGAGAACCCGCGAGGGCGACAGTTTCGCCACACGCCACCCGGCGACGAGCAGGAGCGCCAGGTCCAGGAGCACGCGGAACAACCAGGCCATGGCCGCCCCGTTGATGCCCCACCGGCTGATCGCGCCATAGGCGACCAGCGCGTAGAGCGGCAGCTCGATCATGTGAAGCCGGGCCGTGACGTCAGCCCTCCCGGCCGCCTGGGTAAGCGCGGACGGGACGTACGCCAGAGCGTTGAGCGTCACGCCCACCAGCAGAATCTGGAACGCCCGAGTCGACTGGGCCGCGAAGTCCGGCCCCATCCAGACTGTCATGATGCTCCCGGCGAGCACGATCAGCACGAGCACCGGCAGACCGACCAGGGCCAGGGTGTACTTCAGCGCCCGGGCAGCAACGTCACTGTTGGCCACCGGATCCTGGCTGCCGCTGAAGACGGGAAACAGGACCGGGATGAGGCTTCTCGGGATGATCAGTAACCGCGTTGCGGCGTCCGCCGGCACGCTGTAGTAGGAGACGACGGCCAGCGTCCGGAGGTGCCCGAGCAGGAACCGGTCCGCGTACATCATGAGCAGGCTCAGGATCGAGGAGACGGTGATCCAGCTTCCAAACGCGGCCAGCGAGCGCCATGCCTCGGGATCGCGGCGGTGCGGGGCGCCGAGTTCGGGGAAGACGCGAAACGCCAGGTAGAACAGCGCACCAAGCGCCACCACCCGGGACAGGAGCAGGACGGCGACGATGAACGGCAGGTTGGGCCAGACGAGCGCGCACGCCAGCGGCACCACGAACTGGCCGACGCTCAACGGCACCTGCACCACGTTGGTCAGGTCGAACCGCTGCGCCGCCTGCAGCAACCCGATGACCGACGAGGACATGACCACGGCCGGCAGGCCGAGCGCGCACAGGTAGAGGCTGGTCGTCGCTTCGGCGTGGAGGGCTGCCGGAACGTTCAGCACCTGGTTGACCAGCGTGGACGTCGCCAGCGCAAGCACGATGGTGCCGACCGCCGACAACATCAGCTGGATGCGATTCGCGGCCCAGAACAGCGACGGCACACGCCATCGCTCGCCGGCCCCAACGGCACCGGCCACGCTGCGCGTGACGGCCGGGCCGAGACCGAAGTCGACGATCGAGAAGTAACCGACCACGACCCAGATGAGCGAGAGGAGGCCGAACCGGTCGATGCCGACCGCGCGCACGACAAATGGCGCGCACGCGAGGGCGGCGACCGCGGCAATGCCCTGCCCGGCGAAGTTCACCAGCGCGTTGTGCGAAATGCTGGGACGGGCCGCCGGCCCCCCGCTGTCGGACTGCACGCTGGCCGGGCCGTCGAACCGTGTCACCCGGTCTCCGTCCTCGACACGGCGTTCACGCAGGCGGCCAGAACCGATCCCAGCACGCGGTAATCGTACTGGCGCTCGACGTACTCCCGGCCGCAGAGGCCCATCTGGTGTCGCGCCTCCGGAGGCATCGCCAGCAGTTGCCGGCACGCTTGGGCAACCTGCTCAGGGTCGCAGGTCTTCACCGTCACCCCGCATCCCGACGCCTCCACGATGTTGCCCCGCACATCGCCCACGAGAATCACGGGCCGGCCAACGGCCAGGTAGTCGAACAGTTTGTTCGAGCTGATGCCGAACCGGTAGAGCGAGAGGTCGTGGTTGATGATGATGCATGCGTCGGCGTTCCGGAGGATCTCGAGGACCTGACCCCTGGGAACCGCATCCTTGAACTCGACGTTGGTCAGGCCCAGTTGGTGGCTCCGCTCCACCAGGTGTTGTTTCTCGGTGCCGTTCCCCACCAGAACGAACCGGATGCGTCCGACGCCGGCGCGCTGGAGCAGGGCGGCCGTCTCGAGAATGACATCGAGCCCGTCCATGTGGCCGTGGTTCCCGGCGAAATAGATATCGAACGTCCCGGTCTCGTCCACCTTCGGTTCAACGGGCGGGTACATCGACAGGTCCACACCGTTTGAGATCCAGACCACCCGCTCCTGCGGGACGCCGAGCGGACAGATGTATTCGCTGGCGAACGGCAGCAACGTGATGATCCGATCCGAGTGACGGTACAGGTACCGCTCGACCATGCGGAGGACACGCGCAGGTATGCCGTTGGCACTCAGGGCACCGACATCAATGGCCGTCTGTGGCCAGAGGTCGCGCACCTCCATCACGAAACCCGTGCGGTGCCGCCAGGCGAGCAGCCGCCCGACGCAGACCGCCAGCAGATGGACGCTCGAACCCACGATGACGGCCGGCCGTTTCAGACCGATTCGGGTCGGCGTCTTGAGTCCATGCCACAGCGCGCATGCACCGTAGCTCAGAATGTTCAACACCCTGCGCCAGTCGTTCTTCCAGTACGGTGTGGTTCGCAACCAGACGAACCGCACGCCGTCGACGTGCTCCGTGGTAAAGTTTCGGCGGCTCCCAACGGTGGTGCGCCGCTTCTCCAAGTGATTCCAGTCGGCCGCGAAGATCGTCACGTCGTAGCCGAGGCTCACTAACTGCCGCGCCAGCGCATAGTGCCGTGTCCCTCCCACCATGCCGGGACCGACCGCGTAGTGATTGAGTATCCAGACCGGTGTTCGTGCCGCCGGCGATGTGACCCGCCCGGTGGCGAGCCGTCCCACCGTCGGGGACTGGGGGGTGTCGGGAAGATCAGCCGGCATGGTCACGAGCGTACCCAGACGGCCCCCTCAGCGGGCCAGCGGTTTGGCTGGCACACCGGCGACCACCTGACCCGGCTCCACGTTCTTGAGCACGACTGCGCCGAGCGCGACCGTGACATCGTCACCGATGCGCAGCTTTTCCTTGATCACGCTGTTCGGGGCGATCCAGCAACGTTCACCGACAACCGTGCCTCCGCAAATGACGGCATTCGACATGACGAGGGTGTTGCGGCCGAGGACGACGTTGTGTCCGATCTGGACGAGGTCGTCCACCTTGACGCCCTGGCACAAGCGCGTCGTGCCCAACGCCGCCCGCTCGATGGTCGTGCACGCGCCCAGCCACACGTCGTCTTCGAGGACGACATCGCCGAGATGGGGAAAGTGGATCGGCACGCCTTGCTCGTCGCGCTCGAACCCGAACCCGGGCGCGCCGATGACGCTGTTGGCCTTGATCCGGCACCGCCGCCCAAGGCGGACCTGGCCTTCGAGCGAAACCCCCGACGCGATACGGCACCCGGCACCGATACGGACGCCGGCGCCAATCCTCGTGTAGGCACCCACGCTGACGTCTTCCCCCAGCGTGGCCCCGGCGTCGATCAAGGCCGTCGGGTGGATGCCGATCGGCTCATCCTCCGCGAAGAACGCCGCGGTCACGCGGATGAATGCCAGCCGCGGCCGGTCGCACACAACATGCGGGACCGTGAGCCGATCGGCGGTGCCCGCGTCGCAAATCACCAGCGCCGGTCGTCTGGTCTCGACCAGCGCCACCCGTTCCGGTGTGAACGACCGAATCCAGACGATGTCGCCGGGACCGCAGAGATCGAGCTGGGATGGGCGGAAGATCGGGCTCGGGGTTCCACGCAGTGGCCGTCCCAGGAATTCGGCAATGGCGGCCGCCGCGATCGAGCGTGCGGTCACGTGCCCTCCTGGTAGGTCCTGCGGACGCGGCGCGTCTTCCCTTCCGTTCTGGGGAGGGTACCCCAAGGCACGACCTCGACGGCCGGCGTGAATCCCATGCGCTCGCGGCAGGCCTGCGCGAGGGCCTCCTCGAGACCCGCGGGCGGGACGGTGCCATGTTCGGCCGCTTCGACGACGACCAACGGCCGCTCGATGGGCGGCGGTGAGGCGAGCACGATCTCGAATTCACCACCGAACCAGTCCGGGTGCTCGGCCACCAGATTGCGAAGGGCGTCCGGATAGACGTTGACGCCACGGACGGTGAACATGTCGTCCGAGCGGCCCTCCACTCGGAAGCGGAGCGAGTGTCGACCGCACGTGCATGGGGAGGTGCCCACGACGCTGACGACGTCGCGGGTTCTGTACCGCAGCACCGGTTGCGCCTCGCGCGTCAGATTGGTGAGCACCATCTCGCCGGCCTGCCCGTCACGGATCGGCAGGAACGCGCCGGTCATGGGATCAATCAGCTCGAGATGCACGATCCCCTGGCCGTGGAAATGGAGGCCGTTTCGCGCCGGGCACTCCGCGCCGAAGATGCTGAGGACGTCGGCCATGCCGTAGTTCGCGTCAATCGCCTCGATACCCCAGGTCCGCTCAATCTGATCGCGCACCGCTTTGCGCTGGAGACCGCCCTCGCCCCCGAAGAGGCCCTTTCTGAGGCCCAGATCTATCGGGACCATCCCGAAGTCGTTCCGGACGACCATCTCGAGTCGCGACATGTACGAGGGCGTACAGGAGATGGCGGTGGGCCGGACCGTCTTGATCGTCTCGATCAACCGCTTCGTGTTGCCGACACCGAACGGGATCACCGTCGCGCCGGTGGCCTCCAGGCTGATGTGGTCCGTCACGCCGCCGGCCCACAGGCAGTAGTTGAGGCAGTGGATGACGGTGTCCTCCGGTGTAAGACCGGCACACCTGAACGCCCGGCGCCCGGCTTCGCGCGTGGCCGCCACATCGGCTTCCGAGAGGACCACATACAGCTGCCGCCCCGTCGATCCGGACGTGACGTGGATGCGGCGGACTGACGACGTCGGCACGTCCCGCATCAGGCGGCCGAACGGTGGGTGCTGTGCCTGCTCGGCCAGCAGTTCCGCCTTCTCCGTGAAGGGGAGGCGCTCCAGCGACCCGCCGCAGGCCAGGTCCGCCGCGTCGAGGCCGAGCGCCCGCAGTTTCTCGTCGTAGAAACCGCTGGTCGCGAGCACACGCTGAAGCTGGCGCGCCAGCAGCGGCCGATGGATCTCGTCGACGAGTCGATCGTGCGGGATGAGTTCGACTGAATCGATCGGTGTCATATCCGGATGTGGAGCACCTCGAACGCCTCGGCGTACGGCGACTTGGCTTGAACGCCCCGCACGCGCGCGAGCCCTTCCAGGAAGGCTTTCTCGAAGTAGGGGCGCCCGAGATCCAGTTGCGAACGATAGGCTTGAAGCGCGTTCCACTTGAGTTCGATATGCCTGGCCTCGAGCCTCACGAACGCCTGGGCGCTGAAGGTGATGTGGT
>Ga0315287_10000503_pt1 | contig 34387 bp, 37 predicted proteins | sample YL17G11_0_MG_FD_205037 | JGI IMG/M metagenome (GOLD analysis project Ga0315287, IMG submission 205037) | Sediment microbial communities from Yellowstone Lake, YNP, Wyoming, USA - YL17G11_0 | ecosystem: Environmental > Aquatic > Freshwater > Lake > Sediment | place: USA: Wyoming | collected...
CCGATTTTAGTAGGAAACACCCTTTTGAATGAGTTTATAGCTTTGGGCGTTCTTGGCCAGGAATAAATGCGCGGCTACTTCTTCGGTCCCGACAATAGGAATAATATTTTCATGCCGGTAAGTTTGGCTGATCGGGGCAGTTAACGCGTAAACTCTTTTTCCAGGTGCTACTTTGATTGCCAGCAGGGCCCGCGCCGGAGTTGATGTCAGGCCGCCCTGCTTGTCTTTCGCGTTGACAAAGAATAGGACCTCCGGTTTTAACCGCTGCGCGGGTATTCCAAAGTAATAGATCCCGTTTTCGGTATGCGGTTTAACCTCCTGCCATTTTTTTTGGGTCCACTGCTGCGGTCCGCCCGTATTATAATACATAAGCACGCTCTTCAACCCTTTCCCGGCCGAAACCTTGACCGGGATGATGATCCGATCCTCTCCTTTTTGGAAAGGGGGCAGGATCTTGATAGAGGGGAATGAGCCGCCGTATTTTAATTTGCGGTCCAGCCAGGCGAGGGAGGGGGTTTGGAGCGAGGAAAGGAATTTATGTTTCCCATTGGGGATCAAAGCATAGTTCTTTTCGCAATTGACCTCGCCGTAACTCTTCTGAAAAGTCGGCAGATAATAACAGTGATCGTTGGTGCCGGAGATAAAAAGGATCGGAGCGTGCTGGGTCGCCAGGAAATTCTTGGGATCGATATAATTGTCCCAGTCGGATCTTTCCTGCGTCGACATGGCGGTGAACCAATCTTCCCAGGTACAGCCTTCGGGGATATAACCCGCGCCAAAAACATTGACCGCCGCTTTGAGCCTTTCATCCTGGCCGTTGGTCAGGATGGTCAGGACTCCTCCCCACGAAAGACCGATCATTCCGATCCGATTACGATCGGCCTCTGCCCGCTGGGTAAGATAAGTGATCCCGTTGCGTGCGGCGGCGACGGCGTGGATCAGATAATTAAAACTAGGTTCTGGTTTTGTCCGCAGTAAGATCGGAACAGTCATATCTGGTCCAGTGGAGCGCGAAGCGCGGCGGTTTTCGCCTTTCCCGGGAAGATCGATTGCCAGTACCGCGTATCCGCGTTTGGCCCAGGCTAGTGCTCGAGGACGACTGGCGGTACCTCCACCACCGTGGGAAAGAAGGATGGCGGGTAGTTTTCCTTTCCGCGCGGTGGGATAACAATAATAACCGAAGATCTTGACCGGTTTCCCCTTAAACGGCCGGCTCTGATAGTAAACCTCTTCGACCTTGATCGTCCCTCTTTTATAAGCTTTAACAGTTTGGGCTTTGACTTCGCCGGTAGGTATATCCCATAATTGTTTAAGCGCCTCGCTTTGGAATGCCTGGGCGCTGCCGCCGAACAGTAAAACTGATAATAAGATCCCCCAGAAATATTTTTTCACGTGAATGAGTATTATATCATAGAGGTCGTTCCAGCCAAACTAGTCGCGGCTGCTGCGCTTGCCGCTCTAACCTTTTGGCGGAGGAAGATCGATCTTTATATGCCGGCTTTTTTACTCAAAATATCGAGCATTTCGGACCGGATCGATCCATCCTTGATCTTGCCAAGCTCGTTCTGGACCTGCTGAAATCTAAGCTTATCGGATGGCTTGGATAGATCGAAAGAAAGGGAGTTTAAGAACGATCGCAGATCATCGGCGGCCTTCAATTTTCCTTCTGTTTTAGGCGATAAATTAAGGCGCAGTACGAGATTCTGTGCGGTTGCAGCATCATCAGTGCCGGGTTTCCTGGGGACTCCGCCGGATCCGCTAAGAGGGCTGATTGTTGTCATGTTTGATTACCTCCTATGGTTATTAATTATAGCATTTTGTCGTCGTTGCTGTCAAACGCAAAACTGTGCTATAATTGAATTCATGGGGAGCCCTTCGATTTCTGGGCTGAGAACCTCAGGAGTAACTGGGGGACCCATCAAACCTGATCAAGGTAATGCTTGCGGAGGGAAAAGTGAAAAAAGATCTTCTTTTGATCGCAAAACGTAAATTTACCTCACGGTTGCTGCTTGGGACCGGCAAGTTTTCTTCTCCCTCTGTCATGAAAGAAGCAATAAAAAACTCTGGTGCCGAGATTGTAACGGTCGCGCTGCGCCGGATCGATCTTAATAATCCTAAAGACCACATTTTAAGTTATATCGATCCTAATAAATATTTAATCCTGCCCAACACTTCGGGTTCCAAAACCGCGGAAGAAGCTGTCCGCCTGGCGCGCATCTCCCGGGCTTTCGGTTTGCCCGCCTGGGTCAAGCTGGAAGTAACGCCTGACCCGAGATATTTATTGCCGGACCCGATCGAAACTCTGCGCGCAGCCGAGATCCTGATCCGGGAAGGTTTTACCGTCCTTCCTTATATAAATGCCGACCCGGTCCTGGCCAAGAGATTGGAGGAACTGGGTTGTGCCACTATCATGCCCCTGGGTTCTCCCATCGGCTCCGCCCAGGGAATTAGAACCAAGGCTAACCTCGAGATCATTATCGAACAGGCAAAAGTGCCGGTGGTGGTCGACGCAGGATTGGGAAGCCCCTCTCACGCGGCCGAAGCGATGGAGATGGGAGCGGCCGCGGTGCTGGTCAATACCGCCATTGCTGCGGCGGATGATCCGGCCGAAATGGCAGCCGCTTTTAAACTGGCGGTAGAAGCCGGAAGAAAAGCTTTCCTGTCCGGCATGATAGCTGCAAGCGCGACCGCTTCTGCCAGCAGCCCGCTGCAGTTATGAATTTAAAAGAATTTAAAGCCATCATTTCTGCCAAGTCAAACCAGAGCCTGGAAGATTTGATGCTGGCTGCCCGTCGAGAAACGCTCAAGCATTTTGGTCGGACCATTCAGCTCTATTCCCCTTTATATCTATCCAATGAATGTGTGAATAGCTGTACTTACTGTGGATTCAATCGGAGATCCAAGATAAAAAGAATAACCCTGGATATTAAACAAGTGGAAAAAGAAGCGCAGTTTCTCCGAAAACAAGGCTTTCAGCATATTCTGCTGCTTACCGGAGAGGATTCTTCTCGAGTACCGGTCGATTATCTGGAAAATGCGATCAGAACGGCTAAAGATTTGTTTGTGTCAGTTTCGATCGAGGTCTATCCTTTGCGAGAAGAGGATTACAGCCGATTGATCGCGGCCGGAGTAGACGGTCTCACCATTTATCAGGAGACCTATCATCTTCCGACTTATCACCGGGTGCATCCGGATGGCCCGAAACGGGATTTTAAATGGCGCTTGGGCGCGCCGGAACGCGCCGCCCGGGCGGGAATGCGCAAGATCGGGATAGGCTTTCTCCTCGGGTTGTATGACTGGAGAGATGAAGCGCTGAAGCTGGCGGAACACCTCCAGTCTCTGCTGAAGAATTTCTGGCAGGCACAGTTTCAGATCAGTTTTCCCCGCATTAACCTGCCTGCCGGCAGGCAGGCCCCGATTGAAGCTGATTTTAAAGTTGGTTATCCGGTTTCCGATCAGGAATTTATCCGGTTGCTGTGCGCTTTTCGTCTCCTCTTTCCGCAGATTGGATTCACTTTATCGACCCGCGAGCGGGCAAAGCTCCGGGACAAAATTTTCCCTTTTGGCTTTACCCAAATGAGCGCTGGCTCAAAAACCTTTCCCGGTGCTTATTCGGTCGGCATCAAGAGCGGCAAGCAGTTCGAGATCGCGGATGACCGCACTCCGCGTCAGGTAGTAAAAGCGCTGGTAAAATCGGGCTATGAGCCGGTATGGAAAGATTGGGAGCGGTCATTCGCATGATCGCTATTCTAGTTAATGGTGCACCCTGGCAAGTTCATCCCGATACCAACATCTCCGATCTGTTGAGCCGATTGAAGCTCTCACCGCGAGTGTGCGTAGTTGAGATTAATGGAAAGATAATTGAAAAGAAATTGTTTTCAAGTGCCGCGATAAAAGCAGATGATAAAGTTGAAATTATCCGGATGATGGGTGGGGGATAGTTTAAGTTTGTTAAGAGTTTTGTTTTTTACCCGCGTAGGTTGGGCTCTTAGCCCAACCGGCCTAAGAGGCCGGTCTACGCGTTTTTTATTATTGCGATAAGAGAGATATGAAAATAATCTGCTTGACAACAATAATTGGAATTGATAGAATGACGACTAAGTCTATCAAGATAATAGATATATGAGTGCCTTTATTGCTACATTATTAATAGTCGCGGCAGCGGAGCTGGGAGATAAAACTCAACTATTGACCTTCGGTTTCGCGGCAAAGTATCCACTTTGGGAGGTGTTAGCGGCGATCTTTTCAGCTACCGGGCTATTGATGGCGGTAGCGGTTCTGTTTGGAAGCATAATAACTTCATTTATTCCAATATTTTATATAAAACTGCTGGCAGGGATATTTTTTATTATTTTTGGTATTTGGAATTGGTTTGGGAAAGAGGGAGAAGCGCAAGAGGAGAAGCAGAAGAACGGTTCTCCTTTCTGGATTGTTTTTTCCGCTTTCCTGCTGGCCGAATTGGGCGATAAAACACAGCTGGCGACACTTGCGCTTTCGGCCGAATACGGCCGTCCCATTTTGGTATGGATTGGAGCAACACTGGGGATGGTGCTGGTCAACGGTATTGGCGCGTTAGCGGGCAAATGGATGGGGAAATTGTTGCCGGAAATTTGGTTGCGCCTGATCGGATCAGTTGTGTTTATCGGGTTTGGAATTACTTCATTGCTCGAAATATTTATTAAATAGATAAGGAGTTTAAAATGTATAAAGAGATCGTTTCAAATATTTATGAATTGATCGGTAATACGCCGTTTTTAAAATTGAAGCAGCTGGCTGGGAGAGAAATGGCTGAAGTCTACGTTAAGCTGGAATCCTTTAATCCCGGCGGAAGCATTAAAGACCGGATCTGTCTGGCCATGATCGAGGATGCTGAAAACAAAGGTCAGCTCAAGCCTGGCGGATTAATTGTCGAACCAACTTCAGGCAATACCGGGATTGGTCTGGCGATGATCGGCGCGGCAAGGGGATACAAAGTGATTTTGACCATGCCCGAGACGATGAGCAAAGAAAGACTTTCGATCCTCAAGGCCTACGGAGCAGAAGTGGTTTTAACGCCGGGGGTGGAGGGGATGACTGGAGCGATCAAGCGGGCGGAAGAGATCGCAGCAATGAATGATGCTTTTATGCCCCAGCAGTTCAATAATCCGGCTAATCCGGAAATTCACCGCAAAACCACCGCGATTGAGATCATTAACGCGCTGGGCGAAAAGATCGATGCCTTTGTAGCTGGCGTCGGCACCGGCGGAACCCTGACCGGAGTGGGAGAAGTTCTTAAAAGCAAAAATCCGGCGATCAAGATAGTGGCGGTAGAGCCGGCCGCTTCGCCAGTCCTGTCTGGAGGACAGCCCTGTCCGCATAAGATCCAAGGGATCGGGGCTGGTTTTGTTCCCAAAGTGCTGAATCGGCAGATCATCGATCAGATCGTAACGGTAACCGATAATGAAGCGATCGATACCGCCAGGCAATTAGCCCAAAAAGAAGGCTTGTTGGTTGGAATTTCTTCAGGAGCGGCAGCCTTTGCCGCAATTAAGGTGGCGCGAGAACTTGGTGCCGGAAAGACGGTCGTTACCATCTTACCCGACACCGGCGAACGCTATTTAAGCGTCGCGCAGTTTCTGGAATGAATCTCAGCCCCGAGCAGTCAGAAAGATTTAGCCGTCAGATCCTGCTGCCGGAAATCGGAGAAGAGGGCCAGGGCAAATTACACCAAGCCCGCGTTTTATTAATCGGAGTGGGAGGATTAGGTTCTCCTGCTGCGCTCTATCTAGCGGCAGCGGGAGTAGGGACCATTGGTTTGGTTGATAGCGATTTGGTTGAACTCAGCAATCTCCACCGCCAGATTCTTTTTACGAATTCAGATATTGGTAAACCCAAAGCGGAATTAGCGGCTGCCAGGTTGAAGTTGCTTGATCCATCTGTCGAGGCCATTCCATATAATCTCCGGCTTAAAGCGGATAATATTATGCCAATTATTAAGGACTTTGATCTGATAATTGACGGCAGCGACAATTTCCCCACTCGTTATTTGGTGAATGATGCCTGCGTGCTGGCAAAAAAAACATTGGTTCATGGAACATTTCTGCAATTCGAAGGTCAAGTAACCATAATTAAGCCTTTCGCAGGCCACTGTTACCGCTGCCTGTTTCCCGATCCGCCTCCGGCCGGTTCAATCCCTTCCTGCCGGGAAGCGGGCGCGTTGGGAGCATTGACGGGAGTGATCGGGACGCTTATGGCGACCGAGGCGCTAAAACTGATCCTGGGGATCGGGGATCCTTTAGTAGGAAGGCTTTTAAGATACAGCGCGCTGGCGGGTAGTTTTAGAGAAACCAACTTTTTCCGTAATCAAGCTTGCCCGCTCTGCGGGGAAAATCCAACCATCAGGGAATTGATCGATTACGATTGGTTTTGCTCCGGTAATGAGGTAAAATAAAATCATGGCTGACCGACAGATTTATTTTGACCATATGGCGAATACCCCTCCCGATGCTCGGGTGATCGAGGCGATCTTGCCTCATCTTAAAAACTCCTACGGGAACCCATTGAATATCCACGATTTTGGGCAGACCACTTTGACTGTAATCGAAGAGTCGCGGGAAAGGGTAGCAAAATTAATCGGTGCCAACAGCAATGAAATCATTTTTACATCCTGCGGGTCAGAATCGAATAATTTTGCGATCCGGGGGATCGCCAAGGCTTATGAGAAAAAAGGCAAACACATCATTGCCTCGACCATTGAACATTTTTCTGTCCTTTATCAGCTGAAAGAAATGGAAAAGGAAGGCTATAAGGTTACTTATTTGCCAGTTGATAAATTCGGATTGATCGACCCTCAAGCGGTCGCGGCTGCCATCACGCCCGAAACTACTCTGGTAACCATTACCCACGCCAGCAACGAGATCGGGACCATCGAACCGATCGCGGAAATCGGTAGGTTGGTGAAAGAAAAAGGGGTTTGCTTCCATACGGATGCGATCCAGACCGCCGGCAATATTCCGATCAATGTTAATGAATTAAAAGTTGATGCCTTGAGCTTGTCTGCCAATCAATTCTACGGCCCGACCGGTATTGCTGCCCTTTATTTGCGTAAAGGGACCAGAACTATTCCCTTAATTATCGGTGGTACGCAAGAAGAAGGGAAAAGGGCCGGCACCCAAAATATCCCCGGGATCGTTGGGATGGGAAAAGCGGCGGAGTTGGCAGCGCAGGAGATGGATGAGCGGGCCAAAAAGCTTATTCCGTTGCGCGATAAGCTTTTGAAAGCCCTGCCGGAAAAGATCAGCGACTGTTTTATAACCGGCCACTTATCGCAACGGCTTCCGGGCCACGCCAGCGTTTATGTTAAATTCATTGAAGGTGAATCGATGTCGATGTTCCTCAATATGGAAGGAATCGCGGTCTCGACCGGTTCCGCCTGCGTCTCCAAAGCGCTCAAGGCTTCACACGTGGTCCTGGCCATCGGCGTTAACGAAGAAGATGTTCACGGTTCGCTGGTGCTTTCGTTGGGGAAAGACAACGAGCAAGCCGATGTTGATTATTTTCTGGAAAAATTCCCGCCGATCGTTGAAAGGCTGCGGCAGATGTCTCCGCTAAGGAAGAAACTCACCCCCTGACCCCCTCCCTGCCTGCCGGCAGGCAGGTCTTAGAAAGAGAGGGGGAGGATGAAGGGGTAACAGAGATTTCACCCCTTCTCTTTTTAAGAGAAGGGGATGGGGGATGAGTTAAGAGGAGTATCAATGCAAAAGGAAAAGTTCGTACTGGTGGTCTTTTCGGGTGATTTAGATAAAGTTTTGGCCGCATTTATTTTGGCCACTACGGCAGCGTCGATGGGGATGGAAGTAAAAATGTTCTTTACTTTCTGGGGCTTGAACGTCCTGCGCAAGAAGAAATTTACCAGCGGCAAAAATATGCTGCAAAAAATGATGAATTTTATGAATAAGAGCGGCGCAGACCGGCTGCCATTGTCAAAATTCAATATGTTGGGAATGGGACCGGCCATGATGAAAGTCATGATGAAGCAATCAAAGGTCCCGAGTATTGAAGAATTTTTGAAGATGGCGAAAGAATTAGAAATTAAATTACTGGTCTGTACCACGACTTTCAGCTTCATGGGATTCAAGAAAGAAGATTTTATTGATGGGATCGATGAATACTGCGGCGCCGCGACTTATCTGGCCGAAGCGCGGGAAGCCAAGGTCAGTTATTTTATTTAGGAGCGAAAAATGAAAGCGGATGAGACCCTGGATTGTTTTGGCTTGCTCTGCCCGATGCCAATTATCAAAACCGCGGAGAAGATAAAACAGATGAAGGTCGGACAGGTGTTGGAAGTATCGGCTACGGATGAGGGGATCAAGGCCGACATGCCGGCCTGGTGCCGGACTACGGGCAATGAATGTTTAGGCGTTGAAGAAAAGAATGGCGAATATCATGCCTACGTCAAGAAATTGGCTTGACCTCGAATTTTTCTCCCATTTTTAGCGGATGATATGAAAGTTTCGCCGTCCGCAGGCCGGGGATTCCCAGGTCTTGTTCCAGATCAATGTATTTGAAAGTAGTATAGGTTTTGCGGCAGGCCTCCCTTAGCAGAGTTTGCGTTACTCCCGGCAGAGCGGGATCACCGTAAAGAAAATGGACCGAAACCAGCTCTGGATTAATTTCGCTGCCGAGGGTAAAGCCACACAGTTTATTTCCATCAAATAAAGCTCCTCCCAAAAGATGCAGCTCTTTAAAATATGAAAAGGCTTCAATTACAGCCCCTTTTTGAGAAGTGTACGCCAGCCGGGGAAAGAATCGCGATTCCTCCCGGATGGCGAACCACTTTTCAAACAGCTCCAGCGCTTTTTCTTTTATATTGGGGTCTAGGGTTTGATAAGTGTAATTCGGGTGCTGCCGGCTGAAGCGTTTGATATGATTGCGTTTACCATCGTATTTTTTCCCCTTCAGCTCTGCCAGATTAGCGCGAGCGTAGATATAATCGAATTGATTGCGCAGCGGTTCAAACAGGTAGCGGTCTTTCGGCAGTTGGGCCAGGAAATTTATTGAGACGCGGGAGATGCGGCCCGCATGTTTGAGCAAGATCTCAGCCGTTTCCGCCAGCTTGTTGCTGCCGATCGGCTCCAGAAAATAGGCCGGCTCATTGGGCGGATTGATCAGCATACAGATATTATGGTTGATGCAGGTTACTAGGGTATGATCAAAATCTTTCCAAATGAAGATGTTCCCCAAGCTCAGCTCGCAGATCTCACGGGAGGTCTGCTTTAGCTTGCGGTGGATCCAGAGTCGGTCCTCCAGTTCCAGCGGTTTGATTTGAGGGAATTCAGGTATCATTAGAAAATTTCCCCATACAAATGCAACGGCCGGGATAACAGTCTTCGCAGCCAAAGATTTGTTTGGGAGGAAGAGTAGCCGGTGCCGGCATTTCAGCAAAGCCAAATCTCTTAAAGAAATCTGGAATGACAGTGTAAAGATAGATCGGTTTTTTATTCGAGCTCAAGACCGCTTTCATCAGAGAGGAAGCGATCCCCTGGCCGCGCCAGGCAGTCCTCACCCCCAGGGAAGTAAGAAAGATAATGCCATTGATTTCTTGCAGGCGGACTACTCCGACGATCTGGTGATTTTCTTCCACTACTGTAAACCCTTCCAGAACATTATAAGGATAGAGCAGATCGGCCTCTTTGAGCACTTCCAGGATAGCTGAATGATCGCTTTTGTCTGCCGGTCGGATCATTGACGCTATTCTGCGACTTTCTTGGGCTTTAATGCGGCGTTGACGATCTCCATCACCTGTTGGGGGGTGAAAGGCTTTTCGATCAAAGCGGTCAAATTGTATTCGCTGATACTTTCCGCGATCTTTTTGATATCCCCGTGACCAGTGATAAAGATCACCGGCATAGTTGGGAAAATATTTCTTACCTGCTGCAGAACCTCGTAACCGTTTAATTTAGGCATCATTATATCCAGCATCAGCAGATCATAAAAATCATTTTTTACTTTCTTGACGGCTTCCAGGCCGTCCCGCGCGCTGTCGGTTTCGAAGCCTCCGCCTTCTTTCAGGATAAGAGATAAGCTTTCGATTATGTCGGCTTTGTCATCTGCGATCAATATTTTCATGACCGATCTTGGCTCCAATTTTACCCTTAGGGCAAATATTTGGCAAACAGGAAAAAGTTATTCGTATCTTGGTTCCCGGCCCAATTCCCTTAATAGCTCATTTATTTCTTCTCGTTGTTTTTTTCTTTGTTCCGCTTGCTGCAATTCGCGCTCAATGGTAAAGACCAGACGGGTAAGATTTCCTTTCATGACATAATCGTTGGCGCCTACTTTCATAGCTTCCACCGCCATAGTCTCCCCAATACTGCCGGAGACGATAATAAAGGGGGTGTCAAGCCCGTAAGAACGGATTATTTTTAAGGCCTCAAGCCCGTTGAAGCTGGGCATCTTATAATCGCTTAGGATAAGTTCCCATTTTTTATCTGCCAGCGCGGCCTTTAAATCTTCCGCGTTATTGACCCTTTCGTATTCCGGTTCAAAGCCCTTGCGCTCCAGCTCATGGATCAGCAGCAGAGCGTCATTCTCTGAATCTTCTATCAATAATACTTTTAGCTGTTTTCCCACGATTATCCTCCCAGGGTAAAATAAAAAGTCGCGCCTTTGCCTGGTTCTCCTTCTGCCCAAACCTGTCCGCCATGCCGCATTATAACACGCCTGACCGTAGCCAAGCCGATTCCAGTTCCGGGGAAGTCTTTTTCATTATGTAACCGTTGAAAGGGAGTGAATAACTGGTCTAAATATTTGGGGTCAAACCCAATGCCGTCATCCCGCACGAAATAAACTGGCTTTCCGTCCTTTTCTGTCATACCGAACTCGATCCGGGCGGCAGGGTGAGGGCTGGTGAATTTGCAAGCATTGCCGAGCAGATTAGCGAGCATGATCCGCAGTAAATTATAGTCGCCCATGACCGTGACGCCATCCTTAATAATGAATTCGATCTCGCGCTCCGGGCTGGTATTTTTAATTTCGGTTGCGACCGAACTGGCCAGGGCGGAGAGATCGACCGGATCTTTCTTGATCGGAGCTTGAGTGATGTGGGAGAGTTTGAGCAGATCATTGATCAGTTCGGTTATCTGCTTGGCGGCTTCATTTATCCGCCGCAGGAAATTATTCCCCTTTTCATCCAGCTTATCTTTATAATCTTCCATCATTGCCCGGCTAAAGCCTTCGATCCATCGCACCGGTGCCTGCAGGTCATGGGAAGCCGAATAACTGAAAGATTCGAGCTCTTTATTGGTGGCCTGCAACTGGGCGGTCCTATCGGCGACCCGTTGCTCAAGCTCGGCATTCAATTTTTTAATCTCTTCTTCCGCCTGTTTGCGCTCGGTAACATCCCGGAAGCTCCATACCCGGCCGACCGGCTTTTCATTCAAATATTGGGGCCGAGAATATCGCTCAAAGATAAGGCCATCTTTGAATCCGATCTGATCGAAGCTTTCCTCGGTTGGAGCGGAATAGAGTTGACGGACTTTGCTTATGAATACATTAGGGTCGCTTAGCTGGTTTAACACAAAATCTAAGGCCTGATTATCATCATGGGTGGCCAGAATGCTGTCTGGAATACGCCACATCTTAGCGAATTGCTGATTAAAATTAACGATCTTGCCCGCTAGGTCCACTACCAGCAGCCCGTCAGCGGTCGAATTTAAGGTTGCCGCCAGCAAAGAGATGCTTTGTTCTTTTTCTGCTGCCCTTAAACTGATTTCTCTGTCAATACTGCTGGCGACGCGCTGGACAAAAAGAAGAATAAAAAATAGTGCGCTAAGCGAAGTCAAGGTCGAGGTCAGCACTGGTTGATAGGTAAACCGGAGGAATAGAATATTTAACCATTCCTGTAATAGAACGATTGCAATGATCAGGGGGACGAAGACCCGCATTAATCTAGAATATACCGAGCCATCAACATACATGCCGATCGGCCATGATTTTGGTCCGGCAGCGGTGATAATCGCTAGGGCCAGCGAAGTTAGGGCAATAGTAGTTGGTAGACTAACGGGGCGAACCGCTGAGCCATATAAGAGCGGCTGTCCGTACCAATAACCAATCAATAATATCCCAGATAAAAATAGGATGATGGTCCCTAATGCTCCGGCCAAACTATCATAGATAGATTTTAGAAAAAGAACAGCTGCCGCGGTCATGAATAGTAAAATAGCTGTGAATGGCGACATTCTTTCGATCGTAAAGCGATTAAATAATAGCGGGCTTTGGGGAAAAATATATTCTGGGTCAATCCTAAATCCCCAAAAATAATGGCAGAAGATCAGAAAAGAAAAGAGCAAAACAAACCAGCCGCCCAATGGAAAGAGGATGTTATTAGATGATAACCTGATTATTAATAAGCTTAAAATGATTAAAAGTAGTGAGGAAGCTGGTGACATCGGGATCGAGCTGGGAGTAAAGCTAGTGAGAATAGGGATGCCGGTGAGCCTTCCCAGCGCCGCCAAAATAGCTGTGCCAAAAGCAAACCACGCGAAAGCCGAAGATAATTGCTTAAGCAAGTTAGCGGTCTTCATTGCTTTGATGGGATGAAGGAGGAGTTCAAGTGTTTTTTGCCTCCGATTTGGGCCATTCTTTATGGGCGACCATTTTTCCGGCTTCGATCTTGTAAGTCTCCGGCAGGTTATTTATAAAAGCACTTAAATGATTAATGTTTTGACCGATTAATTGGAGCAGGGTTTGCCGATTGCTATTCGAATCATCACGCAGGCTATCCATCAGCTGTTTGATCTCCTCTTGCGCTTTAGCGGCCGGATCCCGCAGCTGTTGCGAAATATCGCTTACAAAATCGCCCCAGACATTTTCAATCCGTTTCTGTTCAGTAATATCCATGATCAAGCCCTGGATATGGGTTACAACCCCTTGCGAATTTATGATGGGGCGGCTGTGGTGCTCCATCCAGCGGATCGCCCCAAATTTATTATAGAGCCGATAATTCTGGGTTGATTCCAGCGCGCCTTCTTTTAAATATTTATCAACTTCAATTTTTAGCTGCGGCAGATCTTCGGGGAAAATGATATTAGGCCAGGAAACTATTCCCGAAATGAAATCATCTGTGGTATATCCGAGCTGGGTTACATTTTCCGACACAAAATCGACCGGCCAGTCTCCTGCAATCCGCCATAGAAAAGCGATAACTGGGCTGCGATCAACAATTGATTTTAATACTTTGGCCTTTTCAATATATTGCTTCAGCTGGCGACGCGTTTCTGCTTCCTGCAATTCCCGCTCAATTACCGGCGCCATTCTTATTAGATTATCCTTTTTAACAAAATCATGCGCACCCGCCTTGATAGCAGCGACCGCGGTGGATTCGTCAATCTTTCCGGAAACAATAATGAATGGTATATCTAGCTTTTTGCTCTGCATCAGCTTGAGTACGTCCATACCGTCAAAACCGGGAATGATATAATCACAAAGGATAATATCCCAAATCCTTGTATCTAGGGCAAGGCCGATCGCCTCAAGCGTATCAACTCGTTCGTAGATTGGTTCAAAATCACCGCGCTCGAGTTCACGCAGCAGCAGGAGGGTATCATCTTCGGAGTCTTCAACGATCAGCACGCGTAGTGGGGTGCTCATGGGCGAATTATAAGACATAAACTACGGCTTGACAAGCTTTTGTAATAAGAATAAAAGGTCGTTATTTGTAACGCGCTTCCCGGCCCAGCTCTTTTAGCAGTTCATTGATCTCTTTTTCCAGTTCGATCATTCTCAGTTCGCGGCCTACCGCCAGCTGGTTGATCTCTTCCAGTTCGGCTACTTTCTTTTTTAACTCATCTTCCGTCTTTTTCTTGTCCGTGATATTACGAATAATCTCCAGAACGCTAAGGCTGCCGTCCGGATTCTTGAGCGGTGATCCTATCAGCTCAATTGATTTTCCATCCCGGGATTCAAAAATCGAATTGAACCGGGCTTCGCCCCGGCTAATGATGGCAGGGACCGAGCAAACCGGATTTTCGACCGATCCTCCCAGGCTGGTGTTATAACATTTATTCCCGATCTGGTCACCCAAGATAGCCAGCGCGGCATGGTTCATGTATTTTATCTCATGCTTGCCGTCTTCGATAAAGATGCCTTCCAGCATATTGGACAGAATGGCGTTCAAACGGTTACTGTGCTGCCAGATCTCATTCTGTGATTGCTCCAGTTTCTCGATCAGCTCTTTCTTTTCCCGGATGTCCTTTGCGACGATCAGCACACCGATCGCCTCGCCGGAAAAATCCTTTACGGCCGAATAACTGATAATGACAGGGATCAGCGCTTTATCTTTAGTGATCAGTTCTGAATCAAAAGTGCTGCTGTCACCGCTCTTGAGCAGATTTTTTATGTCATTTGCCTGCCAGAGCTTATCTTGTGCGGGGAAGAGGAGGCCGATTGGTTTATCGATCAGTTCATTTTCATCGAAATTAAATAATTTTAACGCAGCCGGATTAACCGAATTAATGGTCATATCGATATCGAGCAGCAGCAGCGGATCCGGCAGGGTGGCAATAATATTGCTGGCTGCCCTCTGCGGACTGATCTGCATTAATTGATAACGGAGAATGGCATAAGCAAAAAATAAAACATAAATGGTTGAAAATAACCCGGCTAATCTGACAAAATGGAAACCGAATATCGGTAGAATGGCATCGGTAACGAGTCCGAGCGAGAAAGGGATAAAGGTCCCGATTAGGGCGGCCCGGGCCTGGTAGCGTTGGATCTTGTTTTCTCCCATTAACCAGACGGAAAGCAGCAGGTAGAATCCGATTAAGGAAAGAATAACTAGATGAACAGTATAAAAATAAAAACCGGGCGCGATAATGACATCCCATCCCCAGTAAACTTTGATCACTCCGGCCTGCAGGAAATTGGTAAAGGCTTTCAAGCCTGCCCATACAAGTGATGGGCCGTAGAGCAGCAGCATAATGCCCCGGTTCTCCAAGACCTTATCTTTTTTAGTAAAGGTCAGCACAAAGTGCAGATATAAAGGCCCGAGAAAGATCCAGCCCAGGAGCGAAGCCGTCAGGTCCCAAAAAGCGGCCGCCCGGGCAGAGGCTACGATCCTTAACATCATTTCACCAAAATTCCAGATAGCGAGACTGAGGGAGAAAAGCGCGAAAATGCGATTAGTTTTATTCTTGTAGTTGAGCGTGATGACATAGATCGCCATCACAAAAGTAACGATAAACCCGGTGAGCGATAAGAACACATAAGAGTTCATGCCGCGTATATTATCATCTCGACAAGAGGATTTCAAATTGCTATAATAAAGTAATGATATTGAAATGCCCGGTTTGTGAATATAAAATCGAACTGCCGGATATGATTCGCGCTGGCAAGAGAGTGACTTGCCCGAATTGTTTCGCCCAAATGGCGGTGTTCAAGCATAAGGGGAATTATGTTTTGGGCTGTGCCTTGTGCAAAGAACCGGTTTTTGATCCCTCCAACTGTGAAGAATGTGAGCGGCGCCGCGAAAAAAAGAAAATATTGGAAGTTGGTGAGCTCTAAGGGGGGAGAGCCTGAAAATAAGGGCCAGGTCGGACCAAAGTTGAAAAGGAGGAAATAATTATGATCGGTGGAATGTACGGCGGATTGGTGCTCGGGGTATTCTTGCTTTTTGGTTTTGCCTACATTATATGGGTGCTAGCCGCTAAAGAAACTGGCGGTATTAAGTTAACTGGACAGATAATCGCGGCGGTTATCGCGGTCATCGCATTATTAGTGCTGGTATATGGCAGTTTGTATGGCGGCCGTATGCGCGGTATGGGGATGATGGGTGGAAAAGGCTGCGAAATGATGGATTCAGGAAAAATGAATAAAATGATGCCCAGCTCCGAAAAGCACCAGATGATGAAAGAAAAGATGATGGATCACATGCGAAAATGATCCGGTTTTGATTGGTTTGATGTTATAATTGCCCCGATCGTTTCGGGGCAATTTTTTATGGGGGATGATTTTTATTAAAGATCTGGTGATTATTGGCGCCAGTCAAGCCGGGAGAAAAGGGATATGAGAATCGGGGGTAGCTTATTGTGCAACCTGTGACGGGCCGCTTTCAAGTATCTGGCTACCCACTAATTAGCCAGCCATTCCTTCCAGGCCGGCCGGGCTAAACCATCACTGCGGCGATACAGCCCCATACTCTTAAAAATGGTGGTGGTATCCGGATCATAAAGATAGGGCCAGATAGCAAATTCAGGTTTGATCTCTTTGGCAAGAGTGAAAAAAGTCTTGATGAATTCCGCCTGATCGCTCTCGCTGCTTTCCCAGCTAAGCGGTTCTGCCGCGCTGTGCCATCCCAGCTCGGTAAAAGCGATCGGTTTTGTAGTATGGTCTCTAATTGAACTAAAATAATCCACCGGGATATCGGAGGGGGATTTATAGATCAGGTCAGGATAACTGGTAAAAGCTACAATATCCGCTTTGGGGAAACGGTCAAGCAGCGCCCATTGGTTTTGGGATGCGTCATTGCTCCCCCCGAACAATCCGCCATTCAATCCCTTCATTTTTTCCAGCTGAAAGATGGTAAAAATCTGGGTAGCGGGGGAGGTGTCTTTGATAGAATCATAGAGCCGGTCGAAAAGCCGTACAAAGCTTTCGAATTCAGCGCTTGATTTTTCGGATAAAATATTAACTTCGATCCCGAAAGCCAGATATTTAGGTTGATAGAATTTGGCAAAGGCAGCGGCGCTATCCATATATAATTGATTGTTGGCATCATTGAGCGGCCGCAGGAGCTGACCGGTCGCCTGGTTGAAGCATTGGGTTTCGATCAGCGGAATATAATTGTAGGTAGCGGCCAGATCCGCGATGACAAAGGGAGCGGTTTCATAAGTAGTGGTTTCAAAAGTGGTTAGCTCATACCAATCTCCCGCCCAGGAAACGATCTCTCCGGCCTGTTTGGCCTTGGTAAAAAAATCGCTAAAATCACCGGCTTGCGAGCTGAGGAACGAAAGGGAAACTCCTTTTAAGGTAATGAATGGGGGATCGATCAGCAATTGCTTTCCGCATCCCAGGATGAATAATGTGCCAATCAGTAAAAATGCCAGCTTTATTCCCACACCAAAAATACCCCGCATCCACACTAAAGATTTTGGTATAGATGCTTGCAGCTTTTCCCTGCACCGTATTTGTGCCGTGGTTGGGGTTTTGGTGTGGGAATTTATTTTCATTTTTGCTTCAATCTTTTTATCACGCCGGGACTTTTCAATTCACGCAAAGCGTCAGAGGCGATCCAGCGAGCGCTCGGAGAATCGATCCTTAGAATTAATTGAGCGGTTTTGATCGCGGACCGGTTCAAGCGTTGATTTCTTTTGCCGATCTGCCGCAAGGCCCAGTTAACTGCTTTCTTGACAAAATTCCTTTCATCGTTTGAATATTTTACAATGATCGGAAAGAAATTTTCGAAGACCGCATCATCGGCTTTCTTGTCATGCACGGCTAACGCTGCCATAAGGACAAAACCTGCCCGTCGAACAAATTTCTTCTCTTTCTTTGCCCATTTTTTTGCCGTTTTATAGGCAAATGGAGTCTTATCGAAAAGATTACTGCATGTCTGGTCGCAAATATCCCAGGAATCGAAATCCCTTACCCAGCGCTCCATTTGCTTTCGAGTGACTTGGTGATAATCATCAATAAACCCAGCCAGCAGTTTTGCTTCGTGAATACCCGATTTCCAAACATGCAGAGCGAGGGCGTGGTCTTTTCCGATTTTCTTGGCCAATTTACGTAGCAAGGGAATGCTAATGCCGAGTGTCCCATTGGGGTTAATGCCAAAGCGTGCCATTCCTGCCGCATTCTTTGGATTAGCATTGGCTTTTAAGTAATTTTTAATTTCTGCAAGTTTCATTAGTTACAGATTATCATATGCTAATTTAAATAATAGTCAAGTTTGGCAAAATACCCCTTGACAAGCTACATTAATATATATTAAGATTGTCACTCGTGCCCCAAGGGAAGGTTTAGCGCCAGGGCAGAGTCCCTCCTCGGATTTTCGGTTGGGATTGAATTCCCCTTCGATTTTTTCTAACTTAACGTTGGAAGGAGGGGAATTAGTGTGTTTTGAGGATATTTTATGCAAGATATTATAACTTTGGTTTGCGGTGAGTGTAAGAGAAAAAATTATACCACCAGCAAGAACAAGAAAAATATTAAGGAACGGCTGGAGCTCTTGAAGTATTGCAGGTGGTGTCGCAAGAACACCAAACACAAGGAGGAGAAATGACGTGGGCCTGTCGGTTAACGGCAAACCACCGGTCTCCAAAACCGGGACTCCCCGTTCAAGTCGGGGCAGGCCCGATTTCGCATGAAAGATAAAATCCTGAATTATCTGAAGGAAACCCAGACCGAGATGAAAAAAGTGGTCTGGCCGGATCGAAGGTACATTTCGGTCGCAACCCTTATCGTGTTGGTATTGGTCTTTTTGACCGGGTTCTTTGTAATGATCGTTGATTTCGGGCTGGTTGAGATATTTAAATTGTTGTTGAGATAAAAAATGGCAGAAGAAAATATTAATTTGGGTGATGCGGAAAATAAACCGGAGCAGTCCGAGCAGCCGGACGCGGCAAGTGAAGAGCCGGTTCAGGCTAATCCGATAATTCAGGAACCGGCACAGCCTGAGGAACATCAAGAAGCCGTTCCTGCGGAAAATCTGCCGGTAAAGACCGAAGCGCATCAGGAAATCAAACAAGCAGCGCTGCCGGAGCAAACCGTCAGTCCCGAATCGGTTGAAGAAATTGTCACTGGCCCATCCGGGGCCGCAGAACAGCCGGCTCCGCCGGAAGAGATCGTTAAGGGGGAGCGCCGATGGTATGTGATTCAGACCTTTACCGGGCAGGAAGACAAGGTTAAGCAGGCGATTGAACAGACGGTCGAAGATGAAGGCCTAAAAAGCAGGGTATTCCAGATTCTGGTCCCAACTGAAGATACGATTGAGATCAAGGGCGGTAAACGATACGAAAAGATCCGAAAGATGTTCCCGGGATACGTCTTTCTGGAAATGATCCTGGATGAAAAATCATGGTACCTGATCCGCCAAACGACCGGAGTGGCGCGCTTTATCGGAACCAAGGTCACACCGACTCCTGTTTCGGATAAAGAGATGCAGCGGGTTTTAAAACAGCTTGGAAAAGAAGAAAGACTAGAGGTCAGTTTTGAGCGGGGCGAAGGGGTCAGGGTTATTTCCGGTCCTTTCCGCGGTTATACCGGAACGGTGGATGAGATTAACGCGGAAAAAGGCAAATTGAAAGTATTAATTAATATCTTCGGCCGGGATACGCCGGTAGAAGTTAATTTTGAGCACGCCCAAAAAATAGAGTAAAATGGCAAAAAAAGAATTATTAACTAAAGTGAAACTGCAGATAAAAGCTGGTGCCGCTAATCCAGCCCCGCCGATTGGTCCGGCATTGGGTCAACATGGGTTAAATATTATGGAATTTTGCAAGCAATATAATGCCGCGACCAAAGACAAGGGAGATATGATCATCCCGGTTGAGATCTCGATCTATAAAGATCGGTCCTTCACATTTATATTAAAGACCCCGCCAGCAGCTGATCTGCTGCGCAAGGCGGCTGGGGTAGATAAGGGTTCGGGTGCGCCTAACCGTAACAAGGTGGGAAAGGTCAGCAAAGCCAAGGTGCGCGAGATCGCCGAGATCAAGCTGCCGGACTTAAACGCCTTTAACATAGAAGCTGCGCAAAAGATCGTTGAAGGCACGGCGCGCAGTATGGGGATAACGGTTGAATAATATGGCAAAAAAATACCTGGAAAAAACAAAATTAGTAGACAGGCATAAATTATATCAGATGGCAGAAGCGTTCGAGTTGATTAAGAAGACCGCCAGTGCCAAATTTGACGAAACGATCGATCTGGCAATGAAGCTGGGAGTAGATGTCAAAAAAAATCCCTCGGTGCGCGGAACGGTCAGCTTGCCGGCAGGGAGTGGGAAAACCAAAAAAGTAGCCGTGCTGACCAAGCCCGATCATTTTAAAGAAGCGGAAGAAGCTGGGGCGGATGTGGTTGGAGGGGATGATCTGATCGAAAAGATAAAAAACGGCTTTTTAGGCTTTGATGTTCTGATTGCCAGCCCCGATATGATGGGGGCGGCGGGTAAATTGGGGAAGATTTTAGGCACCAAGGGACTGATGCCAAATCCTAAGGCGGGGACGGTTACTCCGGAAGTTGGCAAGGCGGTAAAAGAATTCAAGGGGGGGAAAGTAGAGTTTAAAATGGATAAGGGGGGCGCCTTGCACATGGTTCTGGGTAGAGCTTCATTCGCCTCGGATGCCCTTATCAAAAATTTTAAAACCGCCCTTTCGGCAGTTAATCATGTTAAGCCTTCAGGATTGAAGGGGGCGTATATTCGTTCGATTACGGTTTCCTCCACCATGGGGCCGGGGATAAAGATCGATCCTAAAAAAGCGCTGGAAGAGGTAGAGGCATGAGCGGACGCGCTATCGCAGAAAAAAGCAAAGTAGTCGAAGGGTTAAAAGAAAAAATTGCCAAGGCCAAATTGGTGATTGTTTCTGATTACCGCGGTTTAACGGTAAAGGAATTCACTTCCCTGCGAAGAAAACTGCGGAGCGAGGATTCCGAGATCCATGTCATAAAGAATACCTTGATCGAAAGAGCTTTTGCCGAATCGGGGATCGGACAGCTTAATGACCAATTAAAAGGTTCCACCGCACTGCTGCTGGGTTATGGTGATGCGGTTTCTCCGCTCAAAGCGCTGGTAAAGTTCTTAAAAGAGATCGAAAAGGGCGGGATTCGCGCGGGGGTGGTTGAAAAGAATCTTTACGAGCAAAAAGAGATGATCGAGCTGTCAAAACTGCCGGCCAAAGAAGTTTTAATTGGTAAAGTAGTTGGCGGATTTAAAGCGCCTCTCTTTGGGCTGGTCAATGTTCTGCAAGGGCCGATCCGAAAACTGGTTTATGCATTAGATGCTATAAAAACAAAGAAAGGAGGCGAATAGCATGGCAAAAGTTGAAGATGTGATGACAACGGTGGAAGGCATGACGGTGCTCGAGCTGGCAGACCTGGTTAAGAAACTGGAAGAGAAATTCGGCGTAACGGCGGCCGCTCCGGTTATGATGGGAGCAGGGGCGGGAGCAGGTGCGGCGGCTCCGGAAGCAGCCAAAGACGAGTTTGATGTGGTGCTGACTTCAACCGGAGACAAAAAGATACAGGTGCTAAAAGTCCTGCGCGAAGTCACCGGCTTGGGCTTAAAGGAAGCCAAAGATTTGGTCGATAACCCACCCAAACCGATAAAAGAAAAAGTCAAGAAAGAAGAAGCGGAAGAGATCAAGAAAAAAATAGAAGCCGAAGGAGCGAAAGTAGAAATTAAGTAATGGTTGTAAGAAAGAAAGTATTTGGAGCACAGCAGAAAAAAGCGGTCGAGCCGCCGGATCTTTTGGAATTGCAAAGAGACTCATTCCAATGGTTCCTGGAAGAAGGTTTGCCGGAAGAATTGAAGCTGATTTCCCCGATCAAGGGATTCCAGGGGAAATTGGAACTCTCTTTTACCGGTAAATGCATATTCGGTAAACCCAAATATTCGACTTCCGAATGCCTGATCCGCGAAAGTACTTTCGCCGTTCCACTCAAAGTGGAGACCCGGCTCCTCAATAAAGATACCAAAGAGGTAAAATCGCAGGATGTCTTCATCGGCGATCTTCCGATGATGACGGAGCGGGGGACCTTCATTATAAACGGAGCGGAAAGGGTTATCGTATCGCAACTGGTGCGTTCCCCGGGAGTGTACTTCCGTGAATCAAAACGGATCGAGCGAAGCGGGAAGGTAATTTATTACGCAACCGTTATCCCCGACCGGGGCGCCTGGCTGGAAATAGAAACCGACGCTTCCAATGCTATTTTTGCTCGGATCAACCGCACTCGCAAGATTCCAATAGCGATGTTCTTATCTTCCATCGGAGCATCAGAAAAAGAGATCCTCGAGGCATTAGCTGAAGGGGAATTCCGCCGGCGATCACTCAAGGAATGTCCCATCCTGCCCAAAGATGAATCCTTGATTGAAGTCTACAAAAAATTGCGCCCCGGCGATCCAGTTACACAGGAAGGGGCACAGGTTTACCTGACTAATCTTTTCTTTAATCCGCGACGCTATGATCTGGGTAAAGTCGGACGCTACAAAATGAACCGAAAACTGGGGATAAATGTAGCAGAAGATAAACAGGTGCTGACTAAAGCTGATATTCTGGCAATGGTAAGGTACCTGATCCTGATCAATACCGGCGAGGGTATCGCGGATGATATTGATCATTTAGGAAATCGGAGAATTCGGGCGGTCGGGGAACTGCTGCAACGGCAGCTGCGCATCGGACTGGCCAGAATCGAACGCCTGATCAAAGAGCAGATGATGGTCAAGGGGAACGAGCCGGTTACCCCCAGCCAATTGATCAATATTCGTCCCTTGCAGGCCTCTATCAAAGAATTTTTTGGTTCCAGTCAGTTGTCTCAGTTTATGGATCAAACCAATCCGCTGGCAGAGCTTACTCACAAACGGCGTCTCTCGGCCTTGGGTCCTGGAGGATTAAGCCGGGAAAGGGCGGGGTTTGAGGTTCGAGACATTCATCCTTCTCATTATGGAAGAATTTGTCCGATCGAAACCCCGGAAGGCCCCAATGCTGGGCTGATTGCTTCCCTCTCCTGCTATGCACGGGTCAATAAATATGGTTTTATTGAGACTCCTTATCATAAGGTAGATAAAGGGGTAGTTCTCAATAAAATTGAATATCTTACTGCGGACATTGAGGACCTTTATAAAATCGCTTCTTGTGATGTTAAGGTCAACGACAACAGGAAGATCATTGAAGAAGATGTACCGGTCCGCTATAAAAGGGAGTTTGTTTTTGCGCCTCGCCAGGAAGTTGATTATGTCGGAGTGGCACCCGAGCAGATCGTCGGGATAACTACTGCCATGATCCCATTCCTGGAGCACGATGATGCCAATCGGGCACTGATGGGAGCGAACATGCAACGCCAATCGGTCCCGCTATTCGATCCCGAGCCGCCGGTAGTCGGCACCGGCTGGGAAGCCAAGATAGCCAATGATTCACGCACCCTGGTGGTAGCGAAAAATCCTGGCAAAGTGATCAGGCTGGATTCGAATCAGATAGTGATTCAGAGAGTTAATAAAGATAAAGATATATATGAGCTGATGTCTTTCTGCCGCAGCAATCAGGATACGCTGGTGCACCAGCGGCCAACCGTAAAGCTTGGTCAGAAAGTAGAAAAAGGTGATATTCTGGCAGACGGTTCCGCTACCCGGGACGGCGAACTGGCCCTGGGTAAAAATGTGTTGGTTGCTTTCATGCCTTTCGAAGGTTACAACTATGAAGACGCGGTTATTCTTTCAGAGAAATTAGTTAAAAGAGATGTTTTCACTTCGGTTCACATCCAGCGGCTGGAGGTCGAGGTTAGAGCGACCAAACTTGGGATGGAAGAGATAACCCGAGAGATACCCAACGTTGGCGAAGAAGCCCTTGCCAATCTGGATGAAAAAGGGATTGTGGTAGCCGGATCGGAAGTAAGTCCGGGTGATATTCTGGTCGGTAAGGTTACCCCCAAAGGCGAGACCGAGCTGCCTGCGGAAGAAAAGCTGCTGCGCGCCATATTCGGAGATAAAGCGCGAGACATGCGCGATACTTCATTGCGCGTTCCACCGGGAGAAGTAGGCAAGGTGATCACGGTCAGGATTTTCTCTCGCGAAAAAGGCGATGAGCTGCCGCCCGGGGTCCATGAGCTGATCAGGGTTTATCTGGCGCAGCTGCGTAAGATCAGCGTCGGCGATAAGGTTGCCGGACGCCATGGAAACAAAGGTGTGGTAGCCAAGGTGCTGCCAGAAGAAGATATGCCTTATTTGCCGGATGGCACACCGGTTGACGTGATCCTTAATCCGCTGGGCGTTCCTTCGCGTATGAATATCGGCCAGATCTTTGAGCTGCTGCTTGGTATGGCCGGATATATTGCAAATAAACGTTATGAACTGCCGCCTTTTGACGAAATGTTGGAAGAGGATGCTTCGATTAACATCGTTGAAAAAGAGATGGAGCTGGCGATTGAATCAAAAGGAATAAAGTGGCTGGATAAAACCGGTAAAGTTGACCTCTACGACGGTCGAACCGGAAAACCTTTCGGCCGAAAGGTTGCAGTTGGTTGCATGTATCTGATGAAACTGATCCATTTGGTAGATGATAAAATGCATGCCCGCTCCACCGGTCCCTATTCATTGATCACGCAGCAACCGTTGGGGGGAAAAGCACAATTCGGCGGACAGCGGTTTGGAGAGATGGAGGTGTGGGCGCTGGAAGCTTATGGGGCGGCTCACACCCTGCAGGAATTGCTGACGGTCAAATCAGATGACGTGGTCGGTCGTTCGCGCGTTTACGAATCAATTATCAAGGGCAAGACTATGGGCAAACCGGGCATTCCAGAATCGTTCCGGGTGCTGGTAAAAGAGCTGCGCAGCCTAGGTTTGGATATGAAGACCGTTACCAAAGAAGGTAGAGAAGTCAGCATCGATGAGGAAGTGCGAGCTCCGGGCAAGGGGACACCGCGCATTTTCGGTCGATCAACTTCTGAGGAGAATAAGGGTGGCTCTTAAAAAATTAGAAGATAAAGAATTCAGCTATTTGAAGATCGGCCTGGCTTCGCCCCGGCAGATCCTCGAATGGTCTTATGGTGAAGTGGAAAAGCCGGAGACCATCAATTACCGGACATTTAAACCGGAACGTCGCGGTCTTTTTGATGAAAAGATCTTCGGTCCGGTCAAGGATTGGGAATGCCACTGCGGTAAATATCGCAGAGTTAGATATCGCGGGATCGTATGCGAACGCTGCGGGGTGGAAGTGACCACCTCGCGTGTCAGGCGCGAAAGAATGGGCCATATCAAATTGGTCGTTCCGGTCGCTCACATCTGGTACCTGCGCGGCGTTCCCGGTTATATGAGCCTGCTGCTGGATGTTTCGACCCGCGCTCTGGAAGAAGTGGTTTATTACGATGCATTCATTATTATGGAAGTAGCGGCGGACGTTAAACGCCTTAAAGTTGGGCAGATTCTTAGGGAGTCGGATTATCAGGAAGCGTTGGAAAAATACGAAGGCAAATTTAAAGCCGAAACCGGAGCCTCAGCCGTAAAAGAGTTGTTAACCCGCATTGACATTTCCCAACTGGTCGCTAAATTGCGCCGCGATTTAAAGGGAGCAGTTGGGCAGAAGAGGCTGAAGATTATAAAACGCCTGCGGGTGGCGGAAGCCTTCCTTAAATCAAACAATCGCCCGGAATGGATGATTGTTGATAATTTGCCCGTTATCCCGCCGGATCTGCGTCCGATGGTTCAGCTCGAAGGCGGAAGGTTTGCCACTTCCGATCTGAACGATCTCTATCGCCGGGTCTTAAACCGCAACAATCGTCTGAAAAAGATGATCAATATGGGTGCGCCGGATATGATTATCCGAAATGAAAAACGCATGCTGCAAGAATCGGTGGATGTGCTGATCGATAACGGGCGCCGCAAACGCGCGGTTACCGGATCGAGCGGCCGGCCGCTGAAATCACTGACCGATATTATTGAAGGGAAACAGGGCCGCTTCCGTCAGAATCTGCTGGGAAAAAGAACCGATTATTCCGGTCGCTCGGTGATCGTTGTCGGTCCCCATCTAAAGCTCCATCAATGCGGATTGCCGAAAGAGATGGCGCTGGAACTCTTCAAGCCTTTCGTGATCAATAAACTGGTCGATCGCGGTATCGCCCAGAACGTCAAATCGGCCAAGCGGATGATTGAACGCCAGGAAGTGATTGTTTGGGATATTTTGGAGGAAGTGATCAAGGGACATCCGGTAATGCTGAATCGTGCCCCAACCCTCCATCGACTTGGTATTCAAGCTTTTGAACCGATTCTGGTAGAAGGTAAGGCGATCCAAATCCATCCGCTGGTTTGTCCGGCTTTTAACGCTGATTTCGATGGCGACCAAATGGCGGTCCATGTTCCGCTTTCTTCAGAGGCACAAGTTGAATGTCGCATCTTGATGCTTTCTTCCAATAATATGCTTTCACCCGCCTCCGGCCGGCCGATTGTTACCCCGACCCAGGACATGGTACTGGGGACTTATTATATGACAGTCGAAGATGAACGTGAGGAAATAGGAAAAGGGCGGATCTTTTCCAATGACTGGGAAGCGATGATCGCAAATGATCTTGATGAGGCTCATCTGCACGCCAAGATAAAAGTACGGCGGAATGGAGAAATAATTGAGACCACGGTCGGACGTATTAAATTCAACTATACCCTCAACCGGGTGCTAAAACGCCGGGAGATAAATGATGAGTATCCATACATTAATCAGGTGCAAGGTAAGAAGGAGCTGGAAAAGCTGATTTCTGATTGCTATCACCGGTTTGGCAACGCGGTGACGGCAGAGATCGCGGACGAGATCAAGCGCCTCGGGTTTAAATACGCCACCCTGGCGGGGGTATCGATTTCGATCTCAGACCTAGTTGTTCCGAAACGCAAGAAAGAGATCGTAGACAAGGCTACCACCCAGGTGGCGGACCTCGAGCACCATTTCCGGGCCGGTACTTTGTCGGCCAAGGAAAAATTTATCCGTTCACTCGACATCTGGAGCGCGGTAACGGAAGAAGTTACGGAACTAATGCTTAAGGAATTCGATAAACTCAATTCGGTTTACATGATGGCTTTTTCGGGAGCGCGCGGCAATATCCAGCAGGTTCGTCAGCTCTCCGGTATCCGCGGGCTAATGGCTGATCCTTCCGGCAACATTATCGATATTCCGATCAAAGCTAATTTTAAAGAAGGATTGAACGTGACTGAGTATTTTATTTCTTCTTACGGTGCCAGAAAAGGGTTGGTCGATACGGCATTGAGAACCGCCGATTCGGGCTACCTGACCCGCCGGCTGGTAGATGTGGCGCAGGATGTGATTGTAACGGAAGAAGATTGTGGAGGGAAAGAAGGCGTCGATCTCTTAGCGGTTAGGGAAGGGTACGAAGAAGTGATCCCCCTGTCCCAGCGGGTTCTTTATCGCACACCAGTAAAAAATGTTACCGATCCTCTTTCCAGTAAAGTCCTGGCCAAAGCGGGAGAAATTATCACTCCGCAGATCGCAAAATTGGTCGCGGAAGCAGGGGTCGAACGAGTTACAGTTCGTTCCGCCCTTACCTGCCAGACCAAGAAGGGGCTCTGTCAGAAATGCTATGGCCTGGATCTTTCAACCCTACACTATGTCAATACCGGTGAAGCGGTAGGGATTATTGCTGCCCAGAGTATCGGCGAACCCGGCACCCAGCTTACCATGCGTACCTTTCACATCGGTGGTGTGGCGCTCCATAAAGCAGCTAAGATCTCGATAAAGAGCAAACACAGTGGAACGATCCATTACGGAGAAGGGATCGAAATCAAAGAAGTGCAGGATGAGTTTGGTGAAAAGCAGAAACTGATCACTCGCAGCTCCACTCTTTATGTAAAAATAAAGGATAAGAAAGAAGAGTATATCCTGCCGGTTGGTTCATATATCAAAGTCAAGGAAGGGGAAAAGATTGAAGCAGGTGGGAACATCGCGGATTATGACCCGACCTATGAATATGTGGTATCCAGCTTCTCTGGCAAGTGTATGTTTATCGAGCTGGAAGTCTCGGAGCGAAGGAAAGAGAGGGTTGCCAAACGCGACGGAGAAGTTTTTATTTTTAATCCCAAAGTAAAGAAAGAATACGAGGTGCCGAAAGGCGCCCAGCATTTTGTAAAAGTCGGAGATAGGGTGAAGGTTGGCGATGAAATCGCGGCTGGCTTGATTTGCAAGGGCACCGGGTCAGTGATCGAGGCAAAGAAAGATCTGATTGTGGTTGCTCCGGGAGAGAGCTACACCATTATTGCCGGATCCCGCGTCTATGTCAGCGATGGCGATAATATCGAGAGCTATGATGTGATCGCCAAGGTGGAATCGATCCGCCGCGATCCCAGCAAGACCCGCGATATCATTCAGGGTCTGCCCAAAGTGGAAGAGCTGTTCGAAGCGCGCCGGCCAAAAGATCCGGTCATCCTGGCTGAGATCGACGGGACGGCCGAAGTGTCAGAAAAAGAAGGGGTTCGTGTCGTCACCCTCCGCGGCGCTAAAGACGAAAAGAAAGAATATTTTGTTCCTTACGAGACCCGTTTGAAAGTGATAACCAACGATAAGGTTCATTTAGGGATGATGCTTACAGAGGGGACGGTCAATCCGCACGATGTATTGAGGATTCTGGGAGTAAAAGCGGCGCAGACTTTCCTGGTGGATGAGATTCAAAAGATTTATCGGGCGCAGGGGGTTACCATCGCGGACAAGCATATCGAAGTGATTGTTCGGCAGATGACCCGAAAGGTGCGCATTGTTAATCCGGGAGACACCACGCTGCTGCCGGGCGAGCTAATCGACATGAAAAATCTGGAAGATGTCAATGAAAAGAACAAAGGTGAAAATGCCGATGCGACCGAAGTGCTGCTCGGAATTACCAAATCTTCTCTCAGTACCGACAGCTTTATTTCGGCGGCTTCCTTCCAGGAAACGGCCAGAATCCTGACCGATGCTGCCGTCAGAGGGAAAATTGATGAGATGTACGGACTGAAGGAAAATGTGATAATCGGAAAACTCATTCCCGCCGGAACCGGCTTTTCGGAATATCGCTATCTGGAATTGGTGCCCGCAGTTGGGCTGGCAGCCCAGATGGAAGAAAACAAAGAGGAAACGGAGGAATAGATGCCAACCATCAATCAGTTAATCAAGTCAGGTAGAAAAAGAAAATCCCGCCGCAGTAAAGCGCCGGCGCTCAAAGGTTGTCCCCTGCGACGCGGAGTATGCGTCAGGGTTTATACCACTACACCCAAGAAACCGAACTCGGCTTTACGCAAAGTCGCGCGTGTCCGCCTGACCACCGGTATCGAAGTGACCGCTTATATTCCGGGTGTGGGGCATAATCTACAGGAACACTCGGTGGTACTGGTGCGGGGCGGCAGGGTTAAAGATCTGCCTGGTGTCAGATATCACATTGTAAGAGGTTCTTTTGATACGGCTGGAGTTGAGGGACGCATGCAGAGCAGATCGAAATATGGAGCGAAACGCCCAAAAACAGGAGGTAGCGCTGGTGCCTAGGTACGGTAAAGTTCCAAAAAGAAAAATTCCGCCGGATGCGGTATATAGCAGTGTGCTGCTGCAGAAGTTTATTAATAAAATGATCATTGGCGGGAAAAAGAGCAAAGCGGAAAGCATCCTTTACAAAACGCTGGAAGAGCTGGGGAAGAAAACGGGTAAGCCGGCGCTGGAGGTTTTCGAAAAAGCGATGGAGAACGCGGTGCCGCTATTAGAAGTTAAAGCCCGAAGGGTCGGCGGTGCCACTTACCAGATCCCGCTGGAAGTTACCAAAGCACGCGGTCAAGCCCTGGCGATGCAATGGCTCAGGGATTCTGCCCGGGAACGCGCCGGAAGGTCGATGGTCGAGAATCTGACGGCGGAATTGATCGACGCTTTTAATAATACGGGAGCGGCGATCAAGAAACGCGAAGATTTGCATAAGACGGCCGAAGCCAATAAGGCTTTTGCCCACTTTAGATGGTAAAAAAATGACGAGAGAATGCCCGATACAAAATTATAGAAATATGGGATTTGCCGCGCACATCGATGCCGGCAAGACCACCACGACCGAACGGGTGCTCTTCTATAGCGGAAGACTGCACCGGATGGGAAGCGTGGATGAAGGGACCGCGACCATGGACTGGATGGTCCAGGAGCGGGAACGCGGCATAACCATCACTTCAGCCGCGACCACCACCTTCTGGCGCGACTATCGGATTAATATCATCGATACTCCCGGCCACGTTGATTTTACGGTCGAGGTAGAGCGTTCGATGCGGGTGCTGGACGGTGTGGTAGTGATATTCTGCGCGGTTGGCGGTTGCCAGCCGCAGTCTGAAACGGTCTGGAGACAGGCGACCCGCTATAAGGTCCCGCGCATGGCGTTCATAAATAAAATGGACCGGGTCGGGGCCGATTTTTTACGGGTCTACAATCAGATCAATGAGCGGCTTTTTGCTAATGCGGTCATGCTGCAGATGCCGATCGGAGCGGAAGATAATTTTATAGGGATGATCGATCTGGTCGAAATGGAAGCGATCCTTTATGAAGACGAGCTGGGAATGAAGTTCGGACGGCATCCAATACCGGCGGAACTGCTAGAGCAAGCCAAGAAATATCATGAGCGGCTGATTGAAGCGGCGGCCGAGGCGGATGATGAGCTGTTGGGAAAATATATGAAAGAGCATACCTTAAGCAAAGAAGATATAAAAAAGGGGATTCGCAAGGCAGTGATTGACTCTAAGATCGTACCGGTCTTCTGCGGATCTTCGTTCAAGAACAAAGGGGTCCAGCCGCTGCTCGACGGCATTGTTGATTATCTGCCCTCTCCGCAGGATAAGAAGGCGGTCGTCGGGATCAGCCCCAAGAGTGGAGCGGAAGAAGAGCGCATGCCGACGGATGAAGAACCATTTTCAGCCTTGGCTTTCAAGATAATGTCTGATCCATTTGTCGGAAGGCTGACTTATTTTAGAGTGTACTCTGGCGTATTAGCTACCGGATCCTATACCTTTAATTCGGTCAAAGAAAGAAAAGAACGGATCGGCCGCCTGCTGCAGATGCACGCTAACAAGCGGGAAGAGATCAGCGAGATCCGCGCGGGTGATATCTGTGCCGCGGTCGGATTAAAAGATACCACCACCGGTGACACCCTATGCGATGCCGGCAGTCCGGTCATTTTGGAATCGATCCAGTTCCCCGAGCCAGTGATTTTTGTGGCGATCGAACCCAAGACCAAAGCGGATCAGGAGAAATTGGGTATTGCTCTGAGTAAACTGGCGGAAGAGGACCCGACTTTCAGGATCAAAACCGATCCCGAAACCGGCCAGACCATCATTTCCGGAATGGGTGAATTGCATCTGGACATTATTGTCGATCGATTGTTGCGGGAATTTAAAGTGGAAGCGAACGTAGGTAAACCGCAGGTCGCTTATAAAGAAACGATCCGCGGATCGGCCGAAGTTGAAGGGAGATTTATCCGGCAGACTGGCGGTCGTGGCCAATACGGTCATGTCTGGCTCAAGGTTGAACCGCTGGAGTCGGGCAAAGGATTTGAATTTGTGAACGATATCGTCGGCGGAACGATTCCCAGAGAATATATACCGGCAGTCGAAGCGGGGATCAAAGAGGCAATGACGACCGGCGTGTTGGCGGGCTATCCGGCGATCGATATCAAAGCCACCCTCTTTGACGGATCATTCCACGAAGTCGATTCGTCTGAAATCGCTTTCAAAATCGCTGGATCCATGGCTTTTAAAGACGGGGTCATGAAAAGTAAACCGGTCCTGCTCGAACCGATCATGGCGGTAGAAGTAGTAACCCCAGAGCAATACATGGGAGATGTGATCGGCAATTTAAACAGCCGCCGCGGCCATATTGAAGGAATGGAGTCTCATGCTGGGATCCAAACCATCAAAGCTAAGGTTCCTCTAGCGGCGATGTTTGGCTACGCAACCGATCTGCGCTCTATCAGCCAGGGAAGAGGAACCTACACTATGGAATTTTGCGAATATCGCGAGGTGCCCAAAAACATTTCTGAGCAAATAATCGAGAAAGCACAAGGCAAGGTCCTCACCAGTGCCGGACAGGGGAAATAAAATGGCAAGACAAAAAATCAGGATTCGGTTAAAGAGTTACGATCATCGGATATTGGACCAATCGGCGGCTAAGATTGTAGATACGGCCAAACGGGCGGGAGCTCTTGTCTCCGGTCCGGTCCCATTGCCGACGGACAAAGAAGTCTATTGTGTTCTGCGCTCCCCACACGTAGATAAAAAATCCAGGGAACATTTTGAGATCAGAACCCATAAGCGATTGATCGATATTCTCGAACCACCGCCCCAGACGGTTGATGCTTTGATGCAGCTCGATCTGCCGGCCGGCGTGGATATCGAAATCAAGATGGGTTAGGAGCATTAGGAGATTTAGAAAATGAGCGGATTGTTAGGTTGCAAAGTAGGGATGACACAGGTATTTGACGCCAATGGTCAGGTGATCGGGGTGACCGTTCTCCAGGCCGGACCGTGTCAGGTTACCCAAGTCAAATCGGAAGAGACCGATGGCTATAATGCTATTCAGATGCTTTTTGGCAAGAAAAAAAGAGAAGTACGGGTTGATAAAGCGGATGAATATAAGGTCGGTCAGGAGATAAAGGCTGATATTTTTAAGCCGGGTGACAGCGTAAAAATCACCGGCCGGGCTATCGGCAAAGGCTTCCAGGGGACGATCAAACGCTACCATACTCATCGCGGACCGATGTCGCACGGTTCAAAATCGCACCGGCTGGTCGGTTCCGCTAGTTCGGGAACCACCCCGGGACGGGTTCGTCCGGGACGCAAGATGCCCGGTCGGATGGGCGACGGAAATATTAGTGCTAAGAATGTGGTGATCGTCCAGGTGGATGCAGAGAAGAACATCATTTTATTAAAAGGTTCGGTTCCCGGCAAAAAAGGGAACCTGATCCTGATTAGGAAAGTTTAATCATGGCAGAATTAAAAGAAAAAATATTCAACGAAGAAATGAACGAGGCGGTGGTACACGAGAACCTGCGCTGGTTTTTAGCGACTCGGCGCCGGGGAACCCACAGTGCCAAGACCAGGACCGAAGTTTCCGGCGGAGGCAAAAAACCATGGAAGCAAAAAGGTACCGGGCGTGCTCGGGCGGGAAGCAACCGTTCTCCTTTATGGAGGAAAGGCGGAGTAATTTTTCCTCCCAAGCCGAGGGATTATAGCTATGCTTTACCCAAAAAAGTTCGCCAGCTGGGGATCAGAATAGCGCTTTCCGATTTTAATCGTGAAGGAAAGATTAAGCTGGTAGAAGGATTTTCGCTGTCTGAACCCAAGACCAAGAGCGGAGTAAAGTTCTTAAAAGAAGCGGGAGTGAGCGGCAAGCTGCTAGTGATCATGGCGGAGAAGAATGACAATTTTGAAAAAGGGCTTCGAAATATCACAGGTGTAAAGATTATTTTGTCAAAAGATCTTAACATTTTTGATCTTTTGAAATCAGAAATAATTTTAATCGAGAAGAAAGCTGTCAAGCAGCTTGAAGAGAGGATCGGATAATGGAAGCGGAACAGATATTAATTGAGCCTTTAATAACGGAAAAGAGCGTGAATCAGCGCGCCGCTGCCCGTTATGTATTCAAAGTCAATTTAAAATCGACCAAAATTGCGGTAAAACAGGCAGTAGAAAAAATATTTAAGGTAAAAGTGACCGATGTCAACACCTGCCATGTCAGGGCCAAACTCAGAGTAACCGGTAGAGGCATAGGTCGGACCACCAGTTGGAAAAAAGCTTATGTTACGCTGGCGGCCGGTCAAAAAATAGCGGAGTTGGAAGCATAATATGGGAATAAAACAAAAAAATCCTACCAGTCCCGGAACGCGTTTTAGGATTGCGGATGATTATTCGGACATAACGAAAAATTATCCGGAGAAAAGTTTGCTGGCTCCTTTGCCCCAGAAATCGGGCCGCGATTGGCGCGGTTTTGTTTCGATGCGGCATCGAGGTGGAGGGAACAAGAAACAATATCGGATAATTGATTTTAAACGGACCAAAGATAATATACCGGCCAGAGTGCTGGGGATCGAATATGATCCGAACCGAAACTGCCGGATCGCACTGCTGGAATATGAAGATAAAGAAAAGAGTTACATTTTGGCACCGATCGGGTTGGTGGTAGGGGATGTTTTGATGTCGGGGGAAGAGGTTGATATCCGGTCGGGTAACGCTCTGCCTTTGCGATCGATCCCGATCGGGACAACGGTCCACAACGTCGAAATGGAACCCGGACGGGGAGGCAAGATGGCCCGTGCCGCCGGCGCCGGATTGATCCTTTTGGCCAAAGAAGGCGATTATGCAATTGTCAAAACGCCTTCGGGCCAGCAGAGAATGATCCATTTAGCCTGTCGGGCAACGGTCGGACAGGTTGGTAATTTGGACGCCAAGAATCTGGTGATGGGTAAAGCGGGCAAAAAGCGGCATCTGGGCCGCCGCCCCGAAGTAAGGGGAGTGGTTATGAATCCGTGTGATCATCCTCATGGCGGTGGTGAAGGCAAGTCCGGCATCGGGCGTAAACACCCGGTTGACCCCTGGGGGAACATTGCGCTGGGTAAAAAGACCAGAAAGCCGCGTTTGCGCAGTAATCGATTTATCTTAACGAGGAGCAAATAAGCAATGGGACGTTCAGTAAAAAAAGGCCCGTATGTTGATGAAAAGTTGAT
>Ga0315287_10000504_pt1 | contig 34359 bp, 29 predicted proteins | sample YL17G11_0_MG_FD_205037 | JGI IMG/M metagenome (GOLD analysis project Ga0315287, IMG submission 205037) | Sediment microbial communities from Yellowstone Lake, YNP, Wyoming, USA - YL17G11_0 | ecosystem: Environmental > Aquatic > Freshwater > Lake > Sediment | place: USA: Wyoming | collected...
CGTCCCGGAAACCGGCGCTGGCAATCTAGCACCACCACCGCGCCCCCGCACCTGTGGACCGCAGCGCGCGCTACAAGACTGAGCCCACTGCCTGCCGAGGGCTGAGCACCCGTACCTCGTGCCGACCCCGCACCGGGCGGAAGTGCCGGGCGTTCCCCGTCACCAGCGTCGCCGCACCCGCAGCCGCCACCTCGAGGAACGGCAGGTCGTCGGCGTCGGGCAGCGTGACCGCCAGCGGCCGCGCCGTCACCGCTTCACCCGCGGCCCGCAGGTGGCGGACCAGAGCATCCACCTCGCGGGCGGGCAGGCCGAACCGTGGCCGCCGGAGCACCTCCGCGTACTCGCTGAGCACGCGGTCGTCCACTACCAGCACCAGGTCCCCCGCCAACGCGAGATCCAGGAGTCGCCCCGGCGGCCCGTGCGGGCTCAGCACGCCCGAGACCAGCACGTTGGTGTCGAGGACGACGCGCACCTAGCGCGCCCGCCGCACCGCCCGCACCTCGACCGCGATCTCCTCGGCCGGGAGGCGGTCGGTCCCCGCCGCCTGCGCCGCCGCCCGCAGACGCGTCAGCGCCAGCTGCGCCCGCGCACGGTTCACCACCGCCAGCGCGGCCTCCAGATCCTCGCCCTCGATCCCGATGACGAGCGCCTTCGGCACCCCGTTCGCCGTCAGCGCCACCGTCCCCGCCGCCTTGAGCGACCTCCACAGCGCACCCGGCGTGTTCCGCAAGCTGCGCACGCTCACCGTCTTCATCGCCACACCTCCGTAGCCACTATGGCTACAATATGGCTACGGTCGAGAGGGCCGTCAACGCCGCGCGGGGCCCGAGCAGGACTTCGGCAGACATGATTGCATGGAGGGACGCGCTCGGCGGCACACCCCGCACCTGAAGCGGCGGCGTGCGCCTATCGCGCAGGCGCCGCCACGGCGCCCCACTGCCAGAGCGAGCTCACCGGCATCGCGTGGAGCCGTTCGCCGAAGGGCACCACCTCGGCCCCGAGATAGAGCACGATGCCGCGGTGGAAACGGCGCGGGCGCTCCGTGGCCAGGAGACGCAGGCCCGCAAGGTCCCGCGACTCGACCGTGGACGACGCCTTGACCTCGATCCCGACGAGCCGTCCGGCCCGATCCTCGAGCAGCAGGTCCACCTCCTGCCCCGTGTGTGCGCGGAAGTGGAACAGGCCCGCGCGCGTGCGGCTCCAGGCCAGTTGTTTGCCAAGCTCCGCCGCCACGAACGTCTCCAGTGCCGTCCCCAGCAGCTCCGGCTCCGTGACCAGCCGTCCCTCCGCCACACCCAACAGGTGCGCGAGCACGCCCGTGTCGGTCAGATGGAGCTTGGGCGCCTTCACGAGACGACGCGCCAGGCTGCCGGACCAGGCGGGGAGCGGCTCCACGAGGAAGCCGCGCTCGAGGATCGCGAAATACCGCGCGAGGGTGCTGGCGGGAATGCCGAGGTCCCTGCCGACGCCGGCGACATTGAGGAGGCCGGCGGAACGCGCGGCCAGGGTCGCGAGGAGACGCGGCAGAGCCGTCAGGTCCTCGATGCGCGAGTACTCGCGCACGTCCCGCCCGAGAACCGTCGCCAGGTAGGCGTCGAACCAGGCGCCCCGACGCTCGCCCTTCCGGCGCGCGACCGCCTCGGGGAAGCCACCGCGACAGACGCGGGCGATCATGTCGATCCGGCCCGCCGGGGACGCCCGCAGCGCGGGTGCACCGTCCGCGAACGCGGCGTCGACGAACCCCTCGCGCCGCCCCTCCAACTCTCCCTGTGACAGCGGCCGCAGCGTCAGCGGCTCCATCCGGCCCGCGAGCGCGTCGGCGACCGCGGGCAGGAAGAGGACATTCGCGGATCCGGTGAGGAGAAAACGCCCCGGTCGGCGGGCGCGGTCGACCGCCACCTTGATGGCGAGCAGCAGCTCCGGAGCGCGCTGGACCTCGTCCAGCACCACCGGCCCCTCGAGGCCGGCGACAAACCCGGCGGGATCGGCGCGGGCCGCGGCCAGCGTGGCTTGGTCGTCGAGCGTGAGGTAGCGCCGGCGCCCACCGGCGGCGATCGCGCGGGCCAGCGTGCTCTTGCCCACCTGGCGGGCGCCCTGGAGCAGCACGACCGGGGTGTCCGCCAGCGCGGCGCGAACGCGCCCGGCGAGGTGGCGGGGGATCATGGCGGAACAGTAGCCGTGATGTGGTGGAAAATCAACCATCACCTGGTGGAATATCAGCCAGCGCCGAGCACCACCCCGGGCCCCTCCGCCAGCGACGCCGACGGCACCACCCGGATCCGTTCGTCCAGATCGTAGGCCCGCTCTCCGGGGTACACCACTACGAACCGCTCCAGGCGGAGGTCCGCCAGAGCGATCCGCATCGACGGCGTCACCCCCGGCCCGTCGGCGCGCTTCACCTCCACCCCCACGCGACGGTCTCCGACGAGCAGCAGCAGGTCCAGTGCCGCTTGCCCAGGTTCTCGCGCCACGCCGGCAACTGCCGCACGAGGAGGAGTCCCGTCAGGAGATCCAGGTAGCGCCGCGCCGTCGGCTCGCTCACTCCCAGCGACCGGGCCGGCTCCGCGGCGTTCCACACCCCGCCGTGCCCGTGCGCGAGCGTCGTCTTCCCGCATTGCCGGGGCCCCAGCAGAGCGACGACGGGACCGTGGCGTGGCCGGCGAGCGGCCGGAGGAACGCGCGCTCGCTACGACCCCGCCCGCCGGCAGCTCAGCGCGATGCTCGTCCCCACGAGTTCCGTGGTGAGTCCCGGCGTCCGCTCCACCTCGGCGAGGTACCCGCCGTCCCCTCCCCGGCTCCGCCGCGAGATGTTGTGCGTCGCGATGCAGCCGCCCGGCGCGAGCTTCGGCAGGATCGCCTGGAAGTAGCGCAGGTTCCAGTCCTTGTCGGCGTCCAGGAACGCGAAGTCGAACGGCCCTGGCAGCGCCGGCACCAGCTGGTGCGCGTCGGCGAGCCGCGCGTCGATGTAGTCGGCGACGCCCGCCTCGCGGAAGTTGCGCAGCGCCTCGCGGTGGCGCCCATCGTCGATCTCGATGGTGATGAGCCGCCCGCCCGTCCTGCTCAGCGCCCACGCCATCCAGATGGCGGAATGGCCCGTGGACGTCCCCACCTCCAGCGCCCGCGTGAAACGGCGCTGCACGATGAGGTCGTGGAGGACCTGCCCGTCCTGGCTCGGCACGTTCATGTCGCGCCACCGGTAGCGGCTCCCCTGCAGGAAGGTGCGCACTCGCGCATCCAGCGAGTCCTGCCGCGCCTGCGCTTCGCCCGGCGCCGGCGTGGCGACGAGCGCCGCGCAGGAAAGCAGCGTCACCACTGTGGCCCCTCGAGTCCACCGCATCCTCGATCTCACTTTCCTCGGCGACGCCGCCGCCGCGCGAACATCACGTAGAACGGGATCCCCGCCAGCACGGTGACGACGGCGATGGACGACTCCACCGGCCGCTCCACGTAGGCGATGACGAGCATCGCCGCGCCCGCCGCCGCGTACACCAGCGGCGGCAGCGGGTAGAGCGGCATCCGGTAGGGGAGCGTTCCCTCCCGGCGCAGCTTCACCACGCCCGCCACGGCCACGATCGGGAAGATGCCGAGGCAGAAGCCCATGTACGTCAGGATCTGGTCGAACGTCCCCGTCAGCACCATCACCGCCGCGATCAGGCACTGCACCGCGATCGCCGTGCCCGGCGCCCGCGTGAGGGGGTCCACGCGCGCCACCGCCCGGAAGAGGTAGCCGTCGCGCGCCATCGCGTAGTAGACACGGGGGCCGAGGAGGATGAGCGCGCTCACCGACGAGACGAGCGCGAAGGCGATCAGCGCGGACACGATCGTCTCCGCGGCGCCGCCGAAGAGCCGCGACGCCGCGAGCCCGCCGATGGCGATGACGCCGCGCATCTCCGCCGGCGGGAGCGCGTACACGTAGAGGAGGTTGAGGCCCAGGTAGAGCAGCGTGACGATGCCGGTCCCCACTAGGAGCGAGCGCGGGAGGCTCCGCGCGGGGTCGCGGATCTCGGAGCCGACGTACGCCGACGCGTTCCAGCCGCTGTACGCGAACATGATCCACATCAGCGAGAGGCCGACCGCCTGCCAGCCGGCGAAGCCCGCGGGCGAGGCCGCCGCGCCGAGGTGCCCGAGGTCGCCGCGGCCCAGCGCGAAGCCCGCCGCCACGAGCCCGGCGATGAGGACGATCTTCCCGACGGTGAGGACGTTCTGGACGCGCGCGCCGAACTCTACGCCGCGCAGGTGCACCGCGGCGAGAACGCCGATTACGAGGATGGCGACCCCTTTCTTGACGAGCGCCGGGTCGCCGGCCGCGAGGAGTTGCGGCCACGCTCTGCCGAGGTACTCGCTGACGCCGAGCGCGGAGGCGGCAAGGGGCGCGGAGAAGCCGACGAAGAACGAGACCCAGCCGGTGAGGAAACCGAGGAGCGGGTGGAACAGCTCGGCGAGGTAGGCGTACTCGCCGCCGGCGCGGGGCAGCGCGGCGCCCAGCTCGCCGTAGCAGAGGGCGCCCAGGAGGGCGAGCACTCCGCCGGCGAGCCAGAGGGCGAGGAGGAGCCGCGCGTCGCCGAGCTGATCCATCAGGAGGCCGGAGGTCGTGAAGATCCCGGCGCCGATCATGTTCGCGACGACGATGTTGGTCGCGGGGAAGACGCCCAGCCGGCGGGTGAGGTCGGGCTCGCGGGAGGCACCAGGGGCCTCCGGCGCGATGGGGCGGGACGGGGAAGCCACTAGAGGAGACTACGCCGGCGCGGGGGCGGGCGTTGAGGCCGGACCAGCCGTGCGCGAACCTGGAGGGCGGGAGTCCGGGGCTGCGTGGCGGGAACAGCGGCGCTCGGACGTCGCCGGGCGCTGCGTCGCGGGGGCACGGCGCGTCGGCCGGTGCCCTCAAGCCCCCGATGACCGAAAGCCGATCGCCTTCCTCGGCGGGGCAAGCGGCTGCATCAGCTCCCGGATCGCCTGGAACACCATCCCGAACTTCGCGTCGTAGCGGCGCTCCAGCTCGTCCACCTTCCGGCCAAGCTGCGCGATGGTCAGCGCGGTCCGGCGCAGGCGAACGAACGTGCGCATGATCTCGACGTTCACGGCGACGGCCCGCGGACTCCGCAACGCGCTGGACAGCATCGCCACACCTTGCTCGGTGAAGGCGTACGGCATGGCGCGCCGGACACCTCCGCGTTTTTAAGTCACAGATTGTGACTTCAAAGGCCGGTACTCCGCACGGGTGAGCTGGAACATGAAGTCGTCGGGGAACCGATCGCGGTTGCGCCTGACCGCCTGCACGAGCGCCTTCGGCGGCGCGGCGACGGCGGCCGCGCAGCCCTCGCCCGATGGCTACCCTGATGGGACTGCGGATCTCCCGCTAGCCGCTTTAGGCTGGGCGGGCCGCACTTCCGGGCGTCTCCTCGGTGTTCCCCGGCTCAGAGCGTGTGCCGAACTCCTGCTGAACCCCTTCCCATTCTAGAGGACGTCACAGCGCCCGGGCCCTTCGCACGGCTGCGCAGGGCGCGGGGAGCGGGGGCACGCCGCGCGGGCGGCGCCGGTCGGGGCGAGGAGGCGCGACCCCTCCGCGCGCAGCCGGGCGCCGTGCGTGCCAACCGACCGGCCAGTGCGCGGGGGCCGCGCCGACGATGCCCGACCGAGCGCGCGGTGCTCCCGCGACGCGGCGCCCGGAGTCAGCGCGCCCGCGGCCGGTGGCGCAGCCCCCGCCCCGCCCGCACGTCCGTTGACGCGCCGGCGTCCACCGCGAACCGCCCGTTGACCAACACGTAGTCTACGCCCACCGCGTACTGGTGCGGCCGCTCGAACGTCGCCGCGTCTGCCACCGTGGCCGGGTCGAAGACCACCACGTCCGCGTACCACCCCTCCGCCAATCGCCCACGCCGCTCGAGCCCCAGCCGCTCCGCCGGCAACCCCGTCATCTTCCGCACCGCCTGCTCCAGCTGGAGCACCTGCCGCTCGCGCACGTAGCGGCCCAGCACCCGCACGAAGGTGCCGTAGGCGCGCGGGTGCGGATGTCCCTCGCCCGGCTGCGAGAGACTGCCGTCCGATCCCACGACGGTGAGGGGGTGCCGCAGGATCCGCTCCACGTCGTCCTCCTGCAGCACGTGGTACACGCAGCTCGCACCGCCCTGCGCCATCCCCTCGAGGACGAGCAGGGCACCGTTCTCCGGCGTCGGCGCCAGGCCTCGGCGCTGCGCCCAATCCTGCAGCGTCCGCCCCTCGAGCGTCGTGTCCCACCGCACCCGCGCGAACTGCACGCGCCACGGCTCGCGGCCGCCCTGGGCCGTGTCGAGCGAGGCCGCCGTCTCGCGCAGGATGCGCTCCCGGAGTGCCGGGTCCCGCGCGCGGCGCTGGTACGCCGTGTCGCCGCCCTCCAGCACCCACGTCGGGAGGAGGATCGAGAGCGACGTGCTCGTCGCCGTGTACGGGTACTGGTCCATGGTGACGACCACGCCGGTGCGGCGCACGGAGTCGATCATCGCGAGCGCCGCGCCCGAGAGCCCCCACGCACGCCGCCCCGACGCCTTCATGTGGGTGACGTTGCCGGGGAGCCGGCCCCGCCGCGCGATCTCCGTCAGCTCACCGATGGATTGGAGCAGGCCGGCGCCCTCGTCCCGCATGTGCGACGTGTAGATGCCGCCCGAGTCGCCCGCCACCTCCGCCAGCGCGGCGATCTCGTCGGTACGCGCGAAGATCCCGGGGAGGTAGATGAGACCCGTCGAGAGGCCCCACGCGCCCTCGCCCATCCCCTGCGCCACCATCGCGCGCATCCGCGCCAGCTCGTCGGGCGTGGGAGCGCGATCGCCCATCCCCATCACGATGCGCCGGGCGCGGCCGTGGCCGACGTAGTAGGCGACGTTGGGGCCGGTGCCGCCGGCGTCCACCGAGTCGTACGCCGCCGCGAGGGGCCACGGGCTGTCGCCGTCGTGTCCGCCGAAGATCGTCGTCACGCCCTGCCGCACGCTGCTCTCCGCGCCGCGCATCCGCAGCAGGGGCTCGATGTGCGCGTGGGTGTCCACGAAACCGGGGGCGACGACTCGGCCCGTGGCGTCCACGACGCGCGCGCCTTGCGCGGGGTCGAGCGGCCGGCGCGAGATGCGCACGATGCGGTCGCCCCGGAGCGCGACGTCGGCGCGGTAGCCCGCGCGCCCGGTCCCGTCCACCACCGTACCGCCGGTGATCAGGACGTCGTAGCGCGCACCGCCCGCGCCGGGGGCGAGGCGGCCGGCGCAGGCGGCGGAGAGGACGAGGGCGAGGAGGAGGACGGGTGTGCGAGTCCGCATGCGAACCTCGGCGGCGGGCATCGGCCCAGGCGGTGTCGCTCGGCCGCTCCCGCTCATTGTCGGCCGGCGCACCCCCGCTCAGCGGGAACTGTCGGCCCTTTGCGGCTGTGTCTGCCGGGCGACCGGCACGACGATGGCGGCGAAGGGAGTGCGCGCCCAGAGCACCCACGGCCCTGCCGCCATCGGCGCGGTGGGAAGGACCCCATAGGCGCGCGGGTTCGGCATCACGATCATCACCGAGGGCGGGACCTCCAGCCAGGTCTGGCCCGAGTCGGGTGCCGTCTTGAACGGGTCGGTCAGACTCGCGACCTGCATCCCCTGGAGCGCGTAGCCCACCGCCATCCCGCCGAGCCGCGGCGGGGTGCGCTGCATCCACGCGTCCCAGTAGCGGCTCATCTCCTCGTCGGCGCAGCCGGGGTCGTTGCCCGGGGTGTTGGGGTCGTCGGGCACGCAGGTCCAGCCGTTGGTGCCCTCGCGCAGCATCGGGGGCTGGGCCGTATCGGAGGCGGGCCAGTCCATGACCATCGCGCCCAACGTCACCGCCTCCGGCGCCGCCGAGAGCGCGTTCTGGATCTTCCACTCGGGGGTGCCCGGCGCGGGGGGCGGCGGGGCCGCCTGCTCCTGCTTCGCGCACGCCGCCAGCACGGCCAGCCCGCCCACGACCATCAGCGCCATCGTCCGTCGCATCGTCGTCCGCTCCGTCGAGGTGAGGCAGCAGATGTAGCACCCGCCGCGACGCGGCGCAAACTCCCCATGATGTGGTGCACTCAGCGAGGTCTGAGCGTCAGTAGCCCTCCTCGCGCTCCGGCGCCCGCCGTAGATGCAGGTTCAGCAGCGGGAGCGCTCTCCACGGCCACTTGTTGTTCCCCGCGATGTTGATCAGGCCGAGCTGCACGCCGTGCAGTTCGCGGGCGTAGTTGAGCAACCCGATCGTGAGCCCAACCTGCACGCGGCGCACCTGATTGAAGCCCGCGATGCTGACGCCCCGCAGCGTGTTCGTCTTCACCCTGAGCACCGCCGCCGAGATGCCGCGGACCTCGCGGACGCGCACCATGTAGCCGGCGATCGCGCCGCCGCGCAGCACGCCATCGCTCGCGACGCCGATGCCGCCGATGGCGATACCGGTGATCCCCTGGTTGGCGACCATCCCCACGCCGCCGATGCCGATCCCCTTGAAGTAGCCGTTCGTGACGGTGCCCACGCCGCTGACCACCACCCCCGTCATGTTGCCGTTGGCGACCACCCCGACGCCGGAGAATGCCACGCCTCCGAAGTCCCCGTTGGCCACCACGCCGAGCCCCGCCACGCTGATCCCGGAGAGGTCGTGGTTCGCGACGACGCCGAGCCCCGCGATGCCGATCCCCTTGAAGCTGCCGTTGGCCACGACTCCCAGGCCGGCGATGCCGAAGCCCCTGAAGTCGTTGTTCGCCACCGCACCGAGGCCTGCCACGCTGATCCCCCGGATATCGCCGTTCGACACGACGCCCAGACCGGCGATCGCGATGCCGCGCATCAGCCGCTCCGTCACCACTCCGCCGAGGCCGATGGCTATGCCGTGGATCCGCACCGCGCCGGGTCCCAGCACGCCGAGAGCCAGACCGTTGATCGTGCCGGTCGTCGGCTCGCCGGGCTTCCAGATGGTGACGTTGATGCCGTTGATGCGCTCGATGCCGGCGTCGCTCCAGTTGAGGCGGAGGCCGGTGTGGACGGCCGAGTTGCCGAGCGAGAGGCCGACGCGATTGATGCGCAGGTTGATGGCGAAGTGGCTCGGCTCGCCGCGGTCCTTGCCAGCGTCGTCGTCGTCCCAGTTCTGGGCGGCGAGGCGGGCGGGCGCGAGGGCGAGCAGAGCGCCGAGTGCGAAAGCGAGCAGTGTGCGGGACATCGAGAGGGCTCCTGGTCCTGGATGTTCTCTGACACTACGGGGCGCGGGGACAGCGGGGTTCGCCGCCCGGGCCCGGTCACACGGCCGGCTTCAGCGCCGGCTGAGCGAATCGAGCGAGCGCCGCGCTTGCTCGAACCGCGCGTTGACCTCCAGCGCGTGCTGGTAGGCCGTGCGCGCGCTGTCCGGCTGGCCCAGCTGCACCCACGTCTGCCCCAGCCGCCACCACGGCGCCGCGGGCTCGACCCGCTCGTCGCCGGTGCGCGGGTTGTTGGCGATCACCCACCGCAGGATCCCCTGCGCTCTGCGCGGGTCGCGCAGCAGCACCACGAGGTTGCGCGCCACCCCGTAGCGCGCCACCAGGTCCGTGGAGTCGCGCGCCGCGACCCGCTCGAACAGTTGTAGGGCGCGATCCGGGCGCTGGGTCCCCGCGAAGTATTGAGCGGCGCTCATCTGCACCGTCCGGTCCCCGGCCCTGGCCCGGGCGATGGCGTCCACCAGCGAGTCCGCCCGCGGCCTCTGGCGGTCGGTTCCGCGCCTCAGCAGGTTCGCCAGGAGGAACGTGCCGTGGACCTCGTCGAGCCGGCGCACGCGTTCCGCCAGCACGATGGCGGAGTCGCGGTTGCCGCCGAACAACCCCGGCGCGTTGCCCAGGAACATCACCAGCCCCTCGAGGTAGTCGGGGTTGTCCGGGTTCAACTGGACCGCGCGCGAGAAACCGGCCTTGGACCGGCTGGCGCTCGTGATGCGGCCCAGCCCGCCGGAGTTCTGCGCCTTGCGTCCGGCGATCATTCCCAGCCAGTACTGCGCCTCGGCGCGGTTCGGCTCCTGCTCGGCGGCGCGGCGGATGAGCGTCAGGGCCGAGTCGAGCCGGCCGCGGTCGTACAGGGCCCGCGCCTGCGCCACCAGGTCCTGCGCCGCAAGCGGGCGGGGGGCGGCGGCGATGGCGAGCGCCAGTGCCGCGACGACAACCGCGCGCGACGGTGCCGCCGGGGCGGCCGCTCGGAGGGATTTCAAGAGCATCGGTCACCTTCTTGCCTGAACGTGTCGGCATCCTGTTCCGGCACGAGTCGTACCAGAGCTGCCATTTCAGAAGGCATTGTGCGACAGAGAGTTACAAGGACCCGCCGGCCGGCTGCCCACTCCGTGGTGTCCGCTCGTGGAATTCCACCGTCCCGCAAGCGGACACCGCGGTCCCGTCGGTCGCACGGACGCAAGGAGCGCCGGTCGGGGCGAGGGAGGCGCGGTCCCTGCGCACGCAGCCCGGCGCCGTGCGTGCCGTCCGACCGGCCAGCGCGCGGGGGCCGCGCCGACGATGCCCGACCGAGCGCGCCGTGCCCCCGCGACGCTGCGCGTCTACCCATTACCTGGTACCGCACTCCCGCTCACTGTCCCGGCGGCACGACCCGGTCGTACACGCGCCGCAGCTCCGGCATCCGCGTCTCGCCTTCCACCGCCGGCATCCGGACGCGCACGTAGAGCTTCCTGCCGTTCGACGAGAGCTCGTACGACTCGATGATGCTCCGGCGATCCGAGACCACCCGCCGTACCTCGAGCCGCTGGCCGCGCCACCGCGCGTTCATCTCCACCTGCTCGTCGGGCATCCGCCCCGTCACCCAGACGGCGCGGCCGTCGAAGAACAGCGTCAGCGCCCTCGCGTTCGGACGTGTGATGGTGATGGAGCTGTCGGTCTGCACGATCACCAGACGCGGCGCCGCCGCCATCGCCACGTCGCCCGGACCACCGCCGGCACCGGGCTGCCCACCCGCCGGCGGCATTCCGCCGGCACCCGGCCTCCCTCCCCTGCCGCCCATCCCGCCCCGACCGCCCATCCCGCCACCCATCGGCATCCCGCCGCCGCGCATCGCCTGCCCCAGCCGGTCGCTCTCCCGCGGGTTGTACGTCCACGCCCCCGCTAGATCGGCCGCCGGAGGGCCCGGCGCCTCGTGCGGCGCCACCTGCCCCGACACGTCGAACTCCTGGGCGCCGCTGTGAGCGCAGGCGGCGAGGGCGAGCGGCACGAGCACGGCAGCCAACACGGTGCGCATCTGGGTCGTCTGTGAGGTGGTCATAGGGACGGGATACCCCGAGTGGTGAAGTTCGTTGCGGGTGGGAGCCGGCAGCGGCGCGTTGCGATCGGTTGATGTATCATCCCAAGTGATGATCCGCCGACTCGTCGCCGACCTCCAGTCCCGGCACCGCTCGCCCGTCGAGTTGACCGAGGCGGCGCTCGCCGCCATCGAGCGCACCAGGACGACGCTCAACACCTTCATCACGGTGGACGCCGAGGGTGCCCTCGCGGCCGCGCGGCGTGCCGAGGCGGACCTCGCGCAGGGGATCACGCGGAAGCCGCTCCACGGCATCCCCGTCGCGCACAAGGATCTCATCGCCACGAAGGGCCTGCGCACGACCGCGGGCTCGCGCATCCTCGGCGACTGGATTCCGAAGCACGACGCGCCGGTGGTGCGCGCCCTCGCCGGGGCGGGCGCGGTCTGCCTCGGGAAGACGAACACTCACGAGTTCGCCTTCGGCACGACGAACGACAACCCGCACTACGGCAACACCGGCAACCCCTGGAACCCAGGCCTCACCACCGGCGGATCCTCGGGCGGCTCGGCGGCGGCGGTGGCGGCGGGCATCCTGCCGCTCGCGACGGGCACCGACACGGCGGGCTCGATCCGCATCCCCGCGGCGCTGTGCGGCGTGGTGGGCCTCAAGCCGACGTACGGCCTGGTGTCGACGCGCGGCATCGTGCCCCTCAGCAGGACCTTCGACACCGCGGGCCCGATCGCGCGCACGGTGGACGACGTGGCCATCGGCCTCGAGGCGCTCACGGGCATCCGGATCGAGATCGAGGAGCGCGCGTCGCTCCGCGGCATCCGCATCGGCGTGCCGGAGCACTACGTTTTCGACAAGGTGGACCCGGAGATCGAAGCCGGCGTGCGCGAGGCGCTCGCGGTGCTGACGAAGCTCGGCGCCGAGGTGCGGACCATCGAGATCCCCGTGCTGCCGGACTGCTTCGACATCGGCATCACGATCGTGCGCCCCGAGGCGCTGGCGTTCCACGGCCGGTGGTTCCCGGCGCGCGCGAACGAGTACGGGCCCGACGTGGCGAAGTCGCTCGAGGCGGCGCAGAGGATCACCGGCGCGGAGTACATCATCGCCCTCGAGAGGCGCCGGCGGTTCGCACGCACGCTCCGCGAGGTGCTGCGCGAGGTGGACCTCTTCGCGGGGCCCACGGTGCCGATGCTCGCCTTCGAGAACCGCCTCGCCTTCGAGCCGGTAGCCCCGGGCGGCGACCTGCCTCGCTACGCGCTCACGCGGTTCACGTACCCCTACAACCTCGGCCGCCTGCCGGCCATCAGCGTTCCGTGCGGGCTGTCGAAGGGCGGCCTGCCCATCGGCCTCCAGCTCGCGGCCGGCGCGTACGAGGAGGCGTTCCTGCTGTCGGTGGCGATGGCGTACGAGAAGGCGCGGGGACCGTGGCCGGAGCCGCCAGTGCGGGAGTGAGGGCCGTCAGCCGGGAGCCGGGAGCCGGGAGCCGGGAGCGAATGTATGACGCCATCGCAACATAATCGCGCCACCACCACTACATCAATAGTCCAACAGCTTGCCAGGCCGTAGGTTAGGTCGTAGCTCGCAGTCAGTTCCATCTGCGGCGACATCCCCTGTGCGGCGACTTGACATTCAAACGTTTGTGTCGCATCATACAAACGTATGAAAGCCCCCGCCGATACCAAAGACCGTATCCTCGACGCCGCCCGGCACCTGTTCGCCGAACACGGCTACGAGGGCACGAGCATCCGCGACATCACCGTCGCGGCCGAGGCCAACGTCGCCTCCGTCGGCTACCACTTCGGGTCGAAAGAGGGGCTGTACGGCGATGTGCTCCAGGCGCTGGTCGGCCCGCTGGCCAGGCGCGTGGAGTGGGCGTGCCGGGCACACCGTCCGCCGCTGGACCGCATCGAGTCCGTCGTGCGCGCCATCTTCGACCACGTGCGCGGGCGCCCCGAGATGCCGCGGATCATGGTCCGGGAGATGGCGGGCGGGCGCGAGGTCAACCAGCGGATCATCACGACCTTCGGCCGACTGCTCCCCACCCTGACGGGCGTCATCGGCGAGGGGCAGCGGGACGGCACGATCCGCGAGGGCGACCCGACCCTCCTCGCCCTCAGCGTCGTGGCCCAGCCCATCTACCTCCTCCTCGCGCGCCGGATCATCGCCCGGGTGGCCGGCCTCGAAGTGCAGGATGAGGCGACCGCCGCCCGGATGACCGACCACTCCGTCACGATAGTGCGCGCCGCGCTCCAGCGGCCCAAGACCCCGGAGAGCGCCCAGTGATCGCCCCCCTGCTCTTCGCCGCCGCGCTGGTGGCCGCCGCCACACCAGCCGGCGCCGCCACACCAGCCGCCCAAGACACGAGCCGCCTCACGCTCGCCGAGGCGCTGCGCGGCGCCCTCGATCGCTATCCGACCGTCGCCGCCGCACGCGCGAGCCGCGACCTGGCCGCCGCCGCCGTGGGCGAAGCCCGCGCGCCGCTCTTGCCGCGCCTCACCCTCGATGCCTCGCTGACGCGCTTCCAGGAACCGAGCATCGTCTATCCCCTGCACGACTTCAGCCTCGCGAGCCCGCCGGAGTTCGACCGGACGCTGGCGCAGGGCGCGGCCACCCTGAGCTACACGCTGTGGGATTTCGGCGGGCGCACGAGCCGCCTGAGAGCCGCCCGCGCGGCGGAGAACGCCGCCGAGGCGGCCGTCGGCGCCGCCGAGGCCACGCTCATCGCGCGCGTCTCCGGCGCGTTCCTGCGCGTCCTCACGCTGCGGGGCGTCCTCGCCGCGCAGGACCAGCAGCTCGCGGCGCTCGACGCCGAGACCGACCGCGTCCACCAGCTCCTCCAGGCCGGCCGCGCGGCCCGGGTCGACGTGCTGCGCATCGAGGCGGAGGCCTCCCGCGCCCGCGCCGACCGCGAGGGTACGGCCGCGAGCCTCGACGTCGCCGAGCGCGACCTGGCCCAGCTCGCCAACGTGCCGGTGGAACGGGCCCGCGCGGGCGCTCTCACTCCGCTCCGCCTGCGGGACTCGGCCGCCGCCCCCTCCCGCGAGGCCCTGATCGAGCGGGCCCGCGACGCGAACCCCGATCTCCAGCAGGCCCGGCGCAGCGCCGAGGCGGGGCGCGCGCAGCTCGCCGCGGTGCGGGCGACGCGCTTCCCCGAGCTGCGGCTCCAGGGGAGCTACGTGGACCGCGGCAAGGCCTCGGGCGACTTCCGGGGCGAATGGCAGGCGGGACTCGGCATCAGCTACCCGCTGTTCACCGGCGGCCAGCGCGAAGGCCAGATCCGCCGCGCCGACGCCGACCTCCGCGTCCGCACGGAACAGCGGCGGCAGGTCGAGATGGCGCTCGAACAGAGCGTGGACCGCGCCCTCGCGACGCTGCGGGAAGCGCACGCCCGGGTGGCGGCGCTCACCACCGCCGTGGCGCGGTTCGACGAGGTGGTCCGCATCCGCCGGCTCAGCCTCCAGACGGGTTCCGGCACGCAGACCGACTACCTCGGCGCGGAGACGGACCTCCTGAGGGCGCGGGCCAGCCTCGTCGAGGCGCGGCACGGCGAGATCGCGGCGCGCGTGGAACTGGCGCGGGTGACGGGCGAGCTGTCGCCCGCGTGGCTGGCAGCGGCACTGCAATAGCCAAGACACCGAGAGAGACCCATGGCACCGAAGATCAGCCCCAAGCGCGTCGTCCCGCCCGTCCTCCTCCTCATCGTGGTGGCGGTGGCCCTCCGTCTCACGATGTTCGCGGACGGCCGCAGCACGGACGTCATCACCGCCTCCGGCACCGTGGAGGCCACCGAGGCCGACCTCGGCTTCCAGGTGCCCGGCCGCATCGACACCATCGCGGTGCGCGAGGGCGACCGGGTGAGAGCCGGGCAGGAGCTGGCGCGGCTCGACCGCGCGGAGCTGGAGGCGCGGCGGGCCCAGGCCCAGGCGCAGCTCGCCGCCGCGCGCGCCCTTCTCTCCGAGCTGGAGAGCGGCTCGCGCACCGAGGAGGTGGCGCAGTCGCGCGCGGCCTCCGGCGCCGCCACCGACCGCTTCACCGACGCGCGGCGCGACCTGGAGCGCACCCGCACTCTCTTCGAGGGCGGCGCGGTGAGCCAGGAAGCGCTCGACAAGGCGCAGACCGCCTTCGAGGTCACGCGCGCCCAGAGGGACCAGGCGGCGCAGGCCCTCCAGCTCGTCGAGACCGGCCCGCGGCGCGAGCGCATCACCGCCCAGCGCGCCCTGGTGGCGCAGGCCGAAGCCTCGGTGCGGCAGGTGGACGCCACGCTCGACAACGCCGTCATCCGCGCGCCCTTCGACGGCGTCGTGACCGTCCGCGCCCGCGAGCAGGGCGAGACCGTCGGCGCCGGCGCGCCCGTCCTCACCGTGATGAACCTCGATGACCGCTGGGTCCGCATCTACATCCGCGAGGACCGCATCGGCGCGGTGCGGCTGGGCCAGGCGGTGGAGATCACCGCCGACACGTACCCCGGCAGGACGTACCGCGGCGAGGTGGTCTTCATCGCGAGCGAGGCGGAGTTCACGCCGCGCACCGTGCAGACCGCCGAGGAGCGCGTGAAGCTCGTGTACGCGGCGAAGGTGCGCATCACGGAGGACCGGGAGGTGGACCTCAAGCCCGGCGTGCCGGCGGACGTGCGGATCGAAGCGGGGAGCCGGGAGCCTGAAGCCGGAAGCCAGGGGCAAGGGGCCAGGGGCAAGTGAGGGGAGCGCGACAGCGCAGCGAGGAATGCCGGTGAGCGCCGCCGTCGGCGTCCGCGGGCTCACGCGCCGCTTCGGCGCGCACCCGGCCGTGGACGGCCTCACCTTCGCCGTGGCCGCCGGCACGCTGTTCGGGCTCGTGGGCCCCGACGGCGCCGGCAAGACGACCACGCTCCGGATGCTGGCCGGCGTGCTGCGGCCCACGGCGGGCGAGATCTCCGTCGGGGGCGTCGACGTCGTGAAAGACCCCGAGGGCTCGAAGCACCACGTGGCGTACATGCCCCAGCGCTTCGGCCTCTACAACGACCTCACCGTCCGCGAGAACCTCGACTTCTACGCCGACCTCTACCAGGTGCCGAAGGCCGACCGGCCCGCGCGGCTCGAGCGGCTGTACCGCTTCTCGAACCTCGGGCCCTTCGCGGCGCGCCTCGCGGGCCGGCTCTCGGGCGGGATGAAGCAGAAGCTCGCGCTTTCGTGCGCGCTGGTGCACCAGCCTGAGATCCTGTTGCTCGACGAGCCCACTTTCGGCGTGGACCCCATCTCGCGCCGCGACCTGTGGCTGATCCTGCACGACATGGTGGGGGCGGGCGTGACCGTCGTGGTCTCGACGGCCTACATGGACGAGGCGGAGCGGTGCGACACCGTCGCCCTGCTCGAGCGGGGGCGCGTGGTGGCGCTCGACACGCCCGAGGCGCTGCAGCGCGGCCTGCCGGTGCGGATGGAGGCGGTGCGCACCGCCGATCCGCGCCGTGCCGCCGCCCTGCTCGCCACGGCGCCCGGCGTCCGGCGCGCCGCGCTGTTCGGCGACGTGGTCCACGTCTCGCTCGAGGGCGGGGACGGCAACTTCGAGCCCGCGGGCGCCGCGCTCGCCGGCGCGGGCATCGCCGTGCTGGACCACCACGAGATCGTGCCGTCGCTGGAGGACGTGTTCATCGAGATGACGGGCGCGCAGGCGCACGGCGCAGCGGCGCACCGAGGCGCGGCGTGAGCCTCGCCGTGAGCGTCCGCGACCTCACGCGCCGGTTCGGCGACTTCACCGCCGTGGACCGCGTGAGCTTCGACGTCGAGGACGGCCGCATCTTCGGGTTCCTCGGGCCGAACGGCGCCGGGAAGACGACGACGATCCGGATGCTCATCGGCCTGCTCGTCCCGACCAGCGGCGAGGGGCACGTGGACGGCCTCGACATCCGCACCGAGAGCGAGGCCATCAAGCTCCGCATCGGCTACATGTCGCAGCTCTTCTCGCTATACGGCGACCTCACCGTGGACGAGAACATCCGGTTCTTCGCGGGGCTGTACGGCGTGACCGGCGAGCGGCTCGCGCGGCGCCGCGCCGAGGTGCTGGCGATGGCCGGCCTCGAGGCGGAGCACGACCGGCTCACCGCCGACCTGCCGCTTGGCTTCAAGCAGCGGCTGGCACTGGGCTGCGCGGTGATCCACGAGCCGCCGCTCCTGTTCCTCGACGAGCCCACCTCCGGCGTGGACCCCGTCTCGCGGCGCGCCTTCTGGGACCTCATCTACGGCCTCGCCGACCGCGGCACGACCGTCTTCGTCAGCACGCACTACATGGAGGAGGCCGAGTACTGCCACCGGCTCGCGCTGATGAACCGCGGCCGCGTCATCGCCCTCGACACCCCCGCGGCCCTGCGGGCGCTGATGACCGAGCCGCTGCTCGAGATCACGACCGACCACGGCCCCGCGGTGGCGCAACTCCTCCAGGGCGCGCCCGGCGTCATCGAGGCGGCGATGTTCGGCCGCGAGGTGCACGTGATGGTCGAGGACGCCGACGCCGCCGCGCGCGACCTGCCGGCGCTCCTCGCCGCCCGGGGGCACCGGGTCCACGGCGTCCAGCCGGTGCGCCCCTCGCTGGAGGACGTCTTCGTCGCCCTCGTGCGCCGCGAGGGCGGAGCCGTCGCCGGCTAGCCGGACACGCGCGATGCGCAACGCCCTCAGCCTCGGCCGCCTGCTCGCCGTCTCCCGCAAAGAGGTGCTGCACCTGCGGCGGGACCGGCGGAGCCTCGGCCTCGCGTTCGTCCTGCCGGCCATCATGGTCCTAGCCTTCGGCTGGGTGATCAGCTTCGACATCCGCCACATCAAGATGGCGGTGTACGACGAGGACCGGAGCCAGGCGAGCCGCGCGCTGGTGGACGCCTTCACCTCCTCCAGCTACTTCGTCGTCACCGGCCACCTGGACCGCTACGGCGACGCCGAGCCGCTGCTCGACCGCGGCGCGGTGCGCCTGGTGCTGGTCATCCCGCCGCGGTTCCAGGCGCGTCTCTCCGGTGGCGGGCCCGCGCCGGTGCAGGCGCTGGTGGACGGCAGCGACGCCAACACCGCCACCATCGCCCTCGCTTACGCCCGCGGCATCGTGACCGCCTACGCGAGCCGGGCCGTCCTCGGCGCGCGCCGCGTGGCGCCGCCGGTGCGGGCCGAGACGCGGGTGTGGTACAACGAGGAGCTGAAGAGCAGCAACATGATCGTGCCGGGGCTCATCGCGGTGGTGATGATGATCATCGCCGCGATGCTCACCTCGCTCACCATCGCGAAGGAGTGGGAGCGCGGCACGATGGAGCAGCTCGCCTCCACGCCGGTGCACCCGGTCGAGGTGGTGTTCGGCAAGCTCCTGCCCTACCTCGGCATCGGGATGATCGACGTGCTGGTGACGGGCTTCATCGGCGATGTCATCTTCGCCGTGCCGTTCCGCGGCAGCTTCCTGTTCTTCGTGGGCGCGTCGTTCTTCTTCCTGGTCGGCGCGCTGGGCATCGGCCTCGCCATCAGCGCGGCGACGAAATCGCAGATGCTGGCGATCCAGGTGGCGATGGTGGCGACGTACCTGCCCTCCTTCCTCCTCTCCGGCTTCATGTTCGACGTCGCCAACATGCCGACGGCTCTGCAGGCCATCGCCCTGTTCGTCCCGGCCCGCTACTTCATCACCGCGGTGCGCGGGATCTTCCTCAAGGGCGTGGGGCCGGAGGTGCTCTGGCCGTACGGCCTCGGGATGATCCTGTTCGGCATCGCCGGCCTCACCCTCGCGACGCGGGCGTTCAAGAAGGAGATCGGATGACGCCGGGCGCAGCGGACGCCGGCCGGCCGCGTCCCGGCTTCTCCCCGACGCGGGTCCGCGAGATGGTGCGCAAGGAGCTGCGGCAGCTGTTCCGCGACCCGCGGATGAAGCGGATGCTGATCGGGCCGCCGCTCATCCAGCTCATCGTCTTCGGCTACGCGGTCAACACCGACATCCGCGACACGCGCACCGCCGTGCTCGACCGCGACCGCACGGTGGCCTCGCGGCAGCTCGTGGACGCGCTCACGTCGTCGGGCTACTTCAAGGTCGTGAGCTACTTCGAGCGGCCGGACGAGATCGTGAACGCGCTGGACCACGGCCGCGCCGCGATCTCCATCGAGATCCCGCACGGCTTCGCCGCCGGCCTCACCAGCGCCCGCGGGACGAGCGTCCAGGTGCTGGTGGACGGCACGAGCGCGAACTCCGCCAACATCGCGCAGGGGTACGCCAATCTCATCGTGCAGCGGCTCGGCCTGGACCTGGCGCGGCGGGCCGGCGCCGCCGTGCCCCCCGCCGGCGTGGACCTCCGGGCGCGGGCCTGGTTCAACCCGGACCTCAAGAGCCGCGCCTATAACGTGCCGGCGGTGGCCGGGATGATCATCATGATGATGGGGCTCTCGCTCACTTCGATGTCGGTGGTGCGCGAGCGGGAGATCGGCACGCTGGAGCAGCTGATGGTGAGCCCGCTCCGCCCGGCGGAGCTGATCCTGGGCAAGACCCTGCCGGTGGTGTTCATCACGATGGCCGACCTCGCGCTGGTCTCGGCCGTGGCCATCCTGTGGTTCGACGTCCCGATGCGCGGCAGCTTCCTGCTGCTGTTCACCGGCAGCCTGTTCTTCGTGTTCGCGGCGCTCGGCCTCGGGCTCATCATCTCGGCGGTGTCGAACACGCAGCAGGAAGCGTTCATGTCGATGTTCTTCTTCTTCTTCCCGATCCTCATCCTCGGCGGGTTCATGTTCCCGGTCGCGAACATGCCCGAGTTCTTCCAGTGGCTGAGCCTCCTGAACCCGCTGCGCTACTACCTCGAGTTCGTGCGCGGGATATTCCTCAAGGGCGCGGGGCTCGCGGCGCTGTGGCCGCAACTCCTTGCGCTGGTGGTGATGGGACCGGGGCTATTGGCGCTGGCGGTGACGAGGTTCCACAAGACGAGCGCGTAGGACCTGAGCACTGGTGCATCGCACAGTGAGCAGGGGGAAGTGGGAAGTAGTGGGCAGACGCGCAGACGCGCAGTGGTGACCAGTGACAAGTGAGCAGGTCGGAGCGCACCGCGATCACGGCGGAGACGGCAGCCCCCCTGCCCGCTCCCGCTATCGGCTTTCGGCTATCGGCTATCGGCTCTTGCTTCTCCTCGCCGCCCTCGGGCTGCTCTTCTGGACCCGCGCCTTCACACGCTGGCCCCAGGTCTACTACATGACCGGGCCCTCGATGGAGCCCGCGGTGCGCGCGCACGAGTACTTCCTGACCACGAGCCCGCCCGGGGAGCTGCATCGCGGAATGCTGGTCATCTTCCGCTACGAGGACGAGGACGGCGTCTTCCACGTCCTGCGCCGTCTCGCCGCGCTACCCGGCGACACGATCGCGATGCAGGACGGCATCGCGATGGTGAACGGGCGCGTCCAGACGTGGCCGTTCCGCATCGTCGTGGCGCAGGCGTCGAAGTCGCCGCTGGCCCGCGTGCGTGACCTCTACACGTGGGGCCCGATTCGCGTGCCGCGCGACTCCGTCTTCCTGCTCGCCGACACGCGGGACATCATCGGCTGGCCCGACAGCCGGTTCCTGGGCCCGGTGGCGGTGAGTGCGCTGGAGGCGGAGGCGGGGCGGATCGTGTGGCCGGCGGAGGCGCGGCGGCTCTTCCGGCGCGCGCGCTAGCGAGGCGTCGGCCGCCCGGCGAGCGACGAGGCCGCCGCGGCCACGCAGTGGCTACGGCATCCGCTGGTGCACCACCGTGAAGCGTCCGATCTTCACCCGGTGGTCCGGCCCCTCGACGTGGTAGAAGTACACCCCGCTCGCGACCCACCGCCCCCCCCGGTTCGTGAGGTCCCAGACCTCCTCACCCCCCGCCGTCGCGTCGTTGTGCGTCAGCATCGTCACCAGGATCCCGCTCGCCGAGTAGATCCGGATGACCGCGCGGTCGGGCAGATTCACGAACCGCACCGTGGGCGGCTGTCCCCCAGCCGTCAGGTCGGTGAAGTACACCGGGTCGGGCACGGTGTGGATCCGGTTCAAGTCGCCTGAGGTCGGGTCCACCCCAGCCGTCTGTGACACGATGATCTTGAATTGCAGCCCGGGCGCGAACGCCGGCCGGAAGCTGAACGGCGTCCACGTGTAGCCGGAGCAGTCGGTCGGCTGGCTCCCGTATGCCATCGCGGAAATACCGGCCGGGAGCGCCGGCGTGCAGGTGGCGTTCAGGATCCCACCGCCCACCGCCTTCAGGTGCCACTTCGTCCCGGCCGCCGGCAGGCTATTCATCAGCATGAAGAAGGGCTCGCCGTTGATCACCAGCGCGATCCCGTTCCCATCGCTGATGCCGTCCGCCGTGACGTCGATCGGCTGGAGCACCGCTGTCTGCGCCAGATCGGCGCAGGTGATGTCCAAGTAGTCGGTGCAGTTCCGGTCGATCGTGTAGAGGCTGTAGTAGCTCACCACCGACGGGTCGAAGGTCGTGCCGGCGTTCCCGTCAGCCAGGTCGCCGCCCGTGATCCCGGCCGCGACGATGCTCGCCGCGCTGATGAACCCGTAGCCGATCTGCGCCGCCTTCTTGTACGGCAGGTTCGTCCGGTGCGTCGAGTCGCGCACGGCGATCGCGCCGCCGGCGCCCCATGTGACCACGAAGTCCGCGGGATACCACATCGGGTTCGAGGAATAGCCGCGGGTGAGGACGTTCACCGAGCGCGCGACCGCGCCGCCGCTGTTGTTCTGGCGGTACGCGGCCGGGGCGTAGATCAGATCGACGCCCGTGAGCTGGCCCGCCGAGTGCGCCTGGCTCCCGTACGGGTCGATGGTCGGATCCGCGGGCTGCCTGGCGGCGTTCTCATCGTACCAGTACGAGACGCGCAGGAACCGCGTCGCCTGATTCAACATCTCGTCGTACGACGGCCAGCGGCCCCGCGCCAGAGCGCCGCCCATCGGCGTGTTGTTCAGGGACCAGAGGAGCCCTCGGAACTCCACCGGCATCCGGAGGTCCTCGCCGAGCTGGACCCGGTAGCGCCTCGCCTGAGCGGAGTCGAGCGGAACGAACGGGAAGACCGTCCGGAAGGCGATCGTGTCCGTAGACCGGGTGGCATAGCTGGGCACCTGGAGGCCGATCGCCTTCTGGAAGCTCTGGCCCGGCTGGATGAAGGTGACGTACATCGTCGGGTTGTTGCCGTACCAGCTCGCCAGGCCGGGGCTGATGGAGTCGATGCGGGCGACGAAGTTCCCCGCCGGGAGGAGTTCCAGCGCCGCCCCCACGAGCGCGAAGGCCCCGCGGTTGGCCGGTGGGATCGGGCCGTCGAAGGTGCCGCGAGCGCTGTCGATCTTGGGCCACGGCGCCTCCGGGTCGAGGCGTGTGCCGTCGGCGCCGTAGACGCCCGTCACCACCGTCGCGGCGCGCGCGTTGGAGCCGGTCACGCGCGGCTGGACGCTCCTCACCACCCACTCGCTCTCGAGGGAGGAGGGCCCCGAGTTGATGCTGTTCACGTCGAACGCCGTGACGGCGTAGTAGTACGGCGTCGAGTTCCGCACCGCCTCGTCCACGTAGACGAAGCGGATCTCCGTGTCCTGGAGCGGCGGCAGCCCGGATCCCCCGCCGCTGACCGCCGTATCCGCGCGGAACGTCGCCACCGCGCCCGAGGTGAGGAGGACGCGTCCCCCCGGCGGCACCTGGACGACGTTCCCGGCGAGCGGGACATCCAGTGTGCCGCCGTGCAGGAAGTCCACCCGACACCCGGCCACGATCCCGAGCTCCGGTGCGCAATTGGACGGCGGCGCGCCGGTAAAGATCTGCCCCGTGTGGTCGGTGATCGTGGTGCCCACGAGGTCGAACTGCGCGACCAGCTGCAACGACGAGGGCGACGCGCCGCGCCAGATGCGGTACCCCTCGACGTCGAATTGCCGGAGGTTCGGGTCGTAGACCTGGCCGAGCGGGTTGGAGGCAACGGCGAAGTAGGGGTCGCCCGTCACCTCCGACGCCGAGCGCTCCCACACCACCGTCACCTGGCCGTCGCCCGGCAGAAGGAAGAAGCGCGGGGCCGCCGGGGGGGCGGCGAGGACGAACTTGTTGTCGGCGATGATCTGCGCCACCGCCGCCTTGCCGAGGAGGGAGTACGGCTGGACCCGCACCTCGCGCTGCTCGATGTCGCCGTTCCCGTTGGCGTCGGCGAAGCTCGTCCAGCCGGCCACCCGGTCGATCTGCTTCACGGTGTCGGTGCCGGCGGCGAGCCGGGGCCCGGTGGCGGGAAAGCCCGGCTTGAGGTCGAAGTTCAGGCTCCCGAGGGCGTGCCCCTGGCCGTCGCTCTGGAGGGCAGCGGCGACGGGCGCCGCGAAGACGTAGGCGATCACGAACGCCACCGACTGCCCCCCACCCACGTCCGGCCAGGGACCGTTGGACATCGTCCACCGCGTATCGCCGTACGTCTGGATGACCCGGCAGACCGGCGTTCCAGTCCCGAGCGGCGCATTGCAGAAGAAGAAGTCGGTGGACGATGGGCGGCTCGCGAGCACGCGCCACAGATGTGCCACGCCAAGAGGATTCTCGTCGTGCGGCGTGGTGTACATCCGGACCGCGGAACTCCCCGTCACGGGTCCGCCCGCCACTCTGAGGAACTTCGTCCCGACCAGACCGGGCGCGGTCGCGAAGGGCGGCACGAAGATGTCCGGCGGGTAGGCCCAGTTCGGCTCCCTGAAACGCGCGTGGTAGGCGAGCGCGGTCGCGAACGGGAGGACCGCCGTCGAGTAGTTCGAGCCCGCCTGGCCGATGTCCGGGTCCTGAGACATGCCCACGTAGAGATTCGTCCAGGTGAAGCCGGTGTCGGGCAGATTCACGCCGGCGGTGTCCGACCGGGCGTGGTAGTCGGCCCCGATCTTGGCGATCTCGCCGATGTCCTCCGGCGTGTAGCCTGCCGCCGCGAGGCCCGCGTACCGGGAGCGGTCTCGGGCCGTGACATTGATGATGCGGAGGAGCACGAACAGGACGTCGCGGCCGGCCTCGGGGCGGTTCCACGCCAGCGTACGCTGGTCGATCAGGAGGCCCATCGAGTGGGAGCGCCACGCCGGCGCGCCTCGCATCGAGCCCGCCAGGCCGTCCCAGTACCGTACCCAGGAGTCCTGCTCGGAGGCCGCCTTCCGCCCGATGAGCGAAGCGTCGAACAGCGACGTGTCGCGGACGTACGCGGCGCTGGGCCAATTCTCGAGGTCCGTGGGATCGCGGGAGTCGAAGATGCCCGTGAGCGCGCTGGCCACGTACTGGTCGCCGCGAAGATCGACGAGGAACGCACCGACGGTGTCGCCCGCCCAGCCGAACGCGGCGCGGTCGCCGGGGATGATGGCGGCGAGCTGGAGCCCGCCATTGAAGATGTACTGGTCGTTCGTGCCCTTCGGCCAAAAACCACCGCCAATCACCGAACTGTTGTTGGCGTCCGAACAGTGCTCACCCAGGGAGTTGATCGTGCACTCGACGCGGTTCGCGTTGAGCAGCAGGATGGAGCGGTACGGCGCGAAGAGATTGAAGGCGGACGACACGCGGGCGGCCGGCCGCAGCGACGGGCGCGAGCCGACGGGCGCGCCGTCGCGGACGCGCCCCGCCGTGCCCAGTGCGGACACGACGCCGAGAGCGAGTACCAGGACCGCACCGGCGCGCCGCATCGTCCGCCTCCCCTCGTCACCAGTAATGCCGCGCGCGGCCACGCGGCGCAAGGCTATGGCGGCTCCCCCGCGGCCGTCCGCGATACGGCCGGACGCGGCGTGGCCGGCGGAAGCGCGGCGGCTGCTGAAGCGCCTGCAACCGTGAGCGCGGCGGCCGGCGCCGGGTCGGTCGCAAGGGCGCGAGGAGCGGGGGTGCGCCGCGCGAGGAGCGCGCGCGGGACCCACGTAGTGGGCACAGCGCGCCCGAGCGCGCCGCGCCCCCGCGACGCTGCGCCCGCGTGGCAGCCGTGCGTGCCGTCCGACCGGCGAGCGCGCCGCGGGCGGCTCGCGAGCGACGAGGCCGCCGCGCAGTCGCGCGACTCCCGTCGCCCTGCGTAACTTTCCGCCCGATGGATCTCGCCGTCCTGTTCGATGACCTGTTCGACTTCGAGCGCCTCGTCGCCGAGTCCGACGAGCGCGTGCTGTACCTCGCCCGCGACCTCCTCCTGAAGCGCCGCGTCTCCCTGCGCATCCACCTCGACGAGTTCAGCCCCGGCCGCCCGTGGTTCCTGCGCGAGCAGGAGGTGCTGGCCTCGCTCGACCACCCCGGCTTCCGGCGCATCTTCGGCGCCGGCTTCCGCGGCAACTTCGCGTGGCGCGCCGGGAACTGGGTGGACGGCGAGAGCCTCGAGGCGGCCGTCGCCCGGGGGCCGCGCGCCATCCCCGACGTCATCGCGCTCGCCCGCGACTTGCTGAGCGCCCTCGAGCACGCGCACCACCAGGGCGTCGTGGTCCGCCGCGTCGTGCCGAGCAACCTGCTGCTCGACGCCGCGGGCCGCTCCGTCATCGTGGACCTGCGCTTCGCCAGCAAGGTGCTCGACGTCATCGCCGCACCCGACGCCGAGGAGAACCTCCCGTTCCTCGCGCCCGAGGCCCGCGGCGGCCGTCCCGGCGACGAGGTCACCGACATCTTCTGCGCCGGCGCCCTGCTCTACTACGCGCTCACCGGCCGCGCTCCCGACGCGGACCACACCTCGCCCGCCGAGTTGCGGTCGGCGTGCCCGGTGATCTTCGACGGCATCATCTCGCGGGCGCTGCGGCCGAAGCCGCGCGACCGCTATCAGTCGGTGACGGAGATGCTCGCGGAGCTGGTGGCGGCGACGGGCGGCTTCACCGAGGGGGGCGCCGGACCGCCGTCACCGATCCTCCCCGACTCACCGCAGTGGGAGCTGCGCCTGCGCCGCGCTCTGGGCGACGACTACGAGCTGCTGTCCGAGATCGGCACCGGCGCCTTCGGGCGAGTGTACCGCGTGCGGGACCTCCGGCTCGAGCGCGAGGTCGCGCTCAAGGTGCTCGACCCGACGCTCACCGCCGACCGGGGGACCGTCGAGCAGTTCAAGAAGGAGGCGCAGCTCGCGGCGCGGCTGCAGCACCCGAACATCGTCAGCATCTACGACATCGACGAGCGGCTCGGCCTCGAGTGGTACACGATGGAGTGGATCAGGGGGCAGAACGTCGCGCAGCTGGTGGAGCGGGAGGGACGCCTCAGCGTCGGGCGCGCCGTGGCCCTGCTCCACGACACCCTCGCCGCGCTCGAGCACGCGCACGCGCAGCGCCTGGTGCACCGCGACATCAAGCCGGAGAACCTGCTGGTGGGACCCGACGGCCGCGTCCGCGTGACGGACTTCGGCCTCGCCCTCGCCCTGCCCCGCGGCCGGCTGTTCGGCGGCGCCACTTCGCGCAGCGGCACCCCGCAGTTCGCCGCACCCGAGCAGCTCGTCGGCGGCCAGGTGGACTTCCGCACCGACGTCTTCTCCCTCGGGGCCGTCGGCATCTACGCGCTCCTCGGCGCGCCGCCGTTCCCGAACCGGACGATCGACGCGGTGATGCGCGGGCAGGTGGGGACCGAGCTGCCGGACCTGCACACCGTGCGGGACGACGTGCCCGGAGCCCTCGAAGAGGTGCTGCACAAAGCGGCCGCCCCGCAACCGGGCGACCGCTTCGCTTCCGCGACCGCCTTCCGCAAGGCCCTCGACAAGAGCCTGCGGAAGAGCGGCGAACTCCCGCGCCCGCCGGAGGGCGGGTTCCTCAACCGACTGCTGCGAAAAACCTAGAGCCCCCCGCCCCCCCGGGCCTCACTGGCCGCGGAGCAGCGCCTCGATCTCTGCCCCCGTCCACGCGCGGTTGCGGCCCGCCGCCGCCTGCCGCACCGCGGTCACCTGCGCAGGCGTCACCGCCGACGCACTGTTCCCCCACTGCGAACGAACGTAGGTCAGCGTCGCCGCGATGTCGGGGTCGGAGAACTGCCCCCACGCCGGCATCGTGCCGTTGAAGCGCCGCCCCCTCACGGTGAGCGGCCCCTGCAGGCCGTGCAGGACGATGCGGATGGGGATCTCCGGGGCGCCCGCGGCGATCTCGGAGCCCGCGAGCGGCGGGAAGGTGCCCGGCATCCCCCGCCCGTTCGCCTGGTGGCACCCCGCGCAGATCGGGAACCGGGATTGGCCCTGGCGCTCCGGGCCCGAAACCACGAACGCCGCCGCGACAAGCGCGACGGCGGCACTGAACGCAATGCCCTTGAGCTGGCCGGTCATTGACACAACCTCCTTGGCAACGGGCCGGCTCGGCCCGGCGTCCCGAAAGCCGACGCGCTAGTCGCCGAAGCTGACGGCCCGGCGGCTCCCGGAGATGCGCCGGCCCACACCTGCACGCCTGTCCATCGTGCGGCGCTCGGTGCCCGCGCGCAACTCGACGGCGACGGGGTTGAACTGCAGGCGCCGCTGCCACGCGCGGCGGTCCTTGCCGCCGCGGCGTCCCGCGGCACGACGGTCGCCGCGGTCCCTGCGCTCGCCCGGCCCTGGCTGCACGTCGAACATGTGATGTCCTCCTGCCGATGCACCATCCTAGGGAACAGGGCAAGTCTACTGCGGCACTCCCCGGCCTGGCAAGGCGGCGGCCCGCGTGCTACCCTAGGACATGGCCGCGTGCGCGAACTGCAGTCGCGAGATCCCCGCCACCGTGACGTTCTGCCCGCACTGCGGCACGCCCAACCCCGAAGCGCGCACGATGACTCCAGCCGACAGCGGCTCCGCCACAGAGCAGATGGCACCCGACGCGCTCAAGGGACAGCTCCAGACCGCCATCGGCGGAGACTACCTCGTCGAGCACGAGCTGGGCGAGGGGGGATTCGCCCACGTCTTCGCGGTGACCGACCGCAAGCTGTCGCGGCGCATCGCGGTGAAGGTCCTCCGCCCGGAGTTCACGGGGAGCCGCTCCAGCGTCCAGCGGTTCATCCGCGAGGCGGAGTCGGCGGCGCAGCTCGCGCACCCCAACATCCTCGCCATCCACTTCGTGGGCGAGGGACAGGGGCTCGTCTACTTCGGGATGCCGCTGGTGGAAGGGGAGAACCTCGACGCACTCCTGCGCCGCGAGGGCGCGCTCCCCGAGGGGGAGGTGATCCGCATCGGCGCGGAGATCGCCGACGCGCTCGCCGAGGCGCACGCGCACGGGCTGGTGCACCGGGACGTCAAGCCGCAGAACGTGATGCTGCAGGGGCCCAAGCGGCGCGTGCTCGTCGCCGACTTCGGCATCGCCAAGGCGGCGAGCGGCAGCGGGGAGAAGCTCACCGGCACGGGCGTCATCATCGGCTCGCCGCACTACATGAGCCCCGAGCAGGCGAGCGGGGCGCCCGACGTGGACCTCCGCAGCGACCTCTACTCGCTCGGCGTGGTGCTGTGGGAGATGCTCGCGGGCGAGGTCCCGTTCGACGGGCCGTCGTCGCAGGGCATCCTGATCCAGCACCTCACCAAGCAGATGCCGGTGGTGCGGACCAAGCGGCCGACGGTGAGCGCCCAGCTCGGGAAGGTCGTGGCGAAGTGCACCGAGAAGAAGCCGGAGCACCGCTGCCAGAGCGCCGCGGAGCTGGCGGACGCGCTCCGCGCCTGCACCGCCGGCGCCGCGCCCGCCCGGCGGGACCGCCGTCCGCTCGTCCTGGGCGCGATCGTGGCGGCGGCCGCCGTCGTCGTCGCGGGCGGCGGCTACCTCGCGTGGCGTGGCCTCCGCGCACCACCCGCGGCCACGGCGGGTGCCGGCGCCGAGGCGCGGGGCACGGGCGGCGCGAAGGGCGACGGCACCGACCGTGTGGCGGTGCTGCCGTTCGAGGTGCTGACGACGGGCGAGGGCGCGCAACTCGCGCGCACCACGGCGCAACTGGTGTCCGACGCGGTGTCCTCGCGTTTCGAGGTGGCGACCGTGGACGGGCGCGACCTGCTGGGTCGCTGGGCCGCAGAGAATCGGACGATCGAGGCGCCGCTCGCCGACCTCGCCGCCTTCGCACGCTCCCTCGGCGCCGGGCAGATGGCGGTCGGCAGCGTGGTGGAGGCGGGCCGCCAGGTGCGGCTGTCGGTGAGCGTCTACGACGCGCAGTCGCTGACGCGGCTGGCGCGGGGCGAGGTCACGGGCGAGCGGGACTCCCTCTTCGCGCTCGTGGACCGGCTGGCGGCGCACGTCGCCTTCCCGCGGTGCACCGAGCCCGGCTACAACCCGCGGAGTGTGTGCTTCGACGTGGCGCCGCGGCTCGTGCGGCCGATCGTCCTCACCGTGCCCGCCGCCGTCGCGGCCGAGGCGAGCGCGCCGACGTACTGGGTGCGGGTCTCGAAGGCCGGCGGCACGTCCGACGCGCGGCCCCGGCGGCCCTCCTCCAGCGACAGCGTGACGACGGCGGGCCTCCTGGCGATCCAGACGGCGGACTACGTCCCGGGGAAGCTGGGGGACCGGGCGGTGGAAGCGTGGATGTCCGTGCAGGTGATGCTACGGAGGGGGCAGTAAGCCCTGCGGTGCGCGCCACGGCGGAGCGGATACGACGCGGCCGGACTACGGCAACACAATCGTCCCGGCGGACGTTACCTGAGCCGCCTCGACACTGAGATTCGGCACGAGAGCGCGGCCCAGCCCGGCCCCACTCGGCGGGTCCACCGCCACGATGTACGTCGCACCGGCCCAGGCCGTGGTGGCCCACCAGGCGCTCCGGGTCACGAATGAGAGCCGGAACGTGCCGGTCGAGTCGGTCTTCCCGGTCGCGAGCGTCGGCCAGGTGTTCTCCGGACTCGTCGGGTAGCCGATGTAGAGCCGCACCGATGCATCGGCGACGGGGGCGCCGCCGGCGGTGTGAGCGCGCACCACGCCGGTGATCGTGCCGGTCCGCGTCGCATCAACGGCGCGGAACTGCGGCATGAAGGTGAAGCTGCTGTCGGTGCTCACCGAATCCAGTTCCTGAAGGGTGACGAAGCTCTGGCCGACGTCGTAGTCGATCACGATGACGGCACCGGTGTCCGGCACGGAGATCTGCTCGTGGACCAGCGCGTTGAGCACCGGGCGGCCCGCGCTGGACTGCCAGTGGATGCCGTGATTGGCGCCTGTCATCACACGACCGTCCTTGAGCGTGATGCTCGAGGAGTCCGTGTCGATCACCATCCGCACCGCCGTGATCGCACCCGTCGGAAGGTCCAGGGAGCCCAGCTCGGCGGTCGCGCCGTTCTGGAGCGCGAGGACGTCGAAGCGGCGGCTGGGCGTGGCCAGGGTGACGAAGCCCCCGCCCCCTCCGGCGGCGGTGTCGGTCGAGAGCGACGCCGAGACACTCACGATGTAGAGGTCCACCCGCGCCAGGCGGTCGTAGGGGAACGGGCCGTCGGTGAGGAGCACGTGCGAGGAGCCCGTCTGCAGGAGCGGCTGCTGCGCGTCGCGGGCGCAGCCGGAGAGGAGAAACGCGGACAACGACAGCAGAAGAGCGAGACGGGCGTTCATGGTGGCCTCCGCGCTGGAAGCTAAACGCCGCGCCCGGGTTCAGGCAGCCGTCAGGCAGCAGCGGCGTCTACTGCGCGGGCTTCCGAGGCGTAGACCGCGTCCAGGCGCGCGGCTAACTTCGCTGCGATCGCGGCCCCGTCGGGGCAGGCCGTCCGCTCGCATTGATCCGGGTGCTTCGGCGGCCGTGTGGGCTGACAGTGAGCACGGGTGGAGGGCGCCGATGATGAGGACGACGGGGCGGACACCATGGCCGACAGCGGCGACACTCGCGCTGCTGGCCGTCATGAGTTCGCTGCTCACCGCGGGATGCTCGCTCAACCGGCTCGCGGTCAACAAGCTGGGGAACGCCCTGGCCGAGTCCGGCACCACCTTCTCGTCCGACGACGATCCGGAACTGGTGGCGGCCGCGATCCCGTTCAGCCTCAAGCTCATCGAGAGCTTGCTGGCGGCGTCCCCAGCGCATCGGGGCCTCCTCCTGGCCGCCGCCTCCGGCTTCACGCAGTACTCCTACGCGTTCGTGCAACAGGAGGCCGAGCGACTGGAGGACCAGGACCTTGCGCGGGCCGCGGCGGAGCGTGCGCGGGCGCGACAGCTGTACCTGCGGGCGAGGGACTACGGCCTGCGCGGACTGGAAACGCGCCACGCCCGCTTCGGTGAGCGGCTCCGGGCCGACCCGCTCGCCACCGTTCGCGCGGCAACGGTGCCGGAAGTGCCGCTCCTCTATTGGACCGCGGCCGCGTGGGGAGCCGCGATCTCACTCTCGAAGGACAACCCGGAAATCGTCGCCGATCAGGTGCTCGTCGAGGCCTTGATCGACCGCGCCCTCGAACTCGACGAGCGGTTCGACGACGGCGCGATCCACGGCTTCCTCATCAGCTACGAGCTGGTGCGCCAAGGCGCCCGCGGGGACCCGACCGAGCGCGCCCGGGCGCACTTCGACCGGGCGGTGAGCCTCACCGGCGGGCAGCTTGCCTCGCCCTACGTCTCCCTGGCGGAGGGCGTGAGCCTGAGCCGGCAGGACCGGCGTGAGTTCGAGTCACTGCTCCACCGGGCGCTCTCCATCGATCCGAACGCGAGGCCCGAGTGGCGACTCGCCAACCTGATCGTGCAGCGGCGCGCGCGGTGGCTGCTGTCCCGGGCGGACCAGTTGTTTCTCGATGAGAGGCAGCCATGAGTCTTCGGCGGAAGGTCCTGATCTCCGCAGTCGCGGTCATCGGCGTACTGGGGTGCCCCTCGCGAGGCGCGGCGCAGCAGGGCGCTCCCGTGCGCATTCGCCTGGGAACCCTGGCGCCGCAGGGGACCTCGTATCACCGCATCCTCCAGGAGATGGGCGAACGCTGGCGCGTCGCCACCAACGGCCGGGTCCAACTCACCGTCTATGCCGGAACGATGGGGAGCGAGATGGAGCTGGTCCGGCGGATGCGGCTCGGGCAGCTGCAGGCCGCGGCCCTGACGGGTGTGGGCATCAGCGAGATCGACCAGGCGGTGAGCGCGCTCCAGGAGATGCCGATGGTGTTTCGCACGCTCGACGAGTTCGAGTACGTGCGGGCGCGGCTCGAGCCCGTGCTGGCCGGTCGTCTGGCGGAGCGGGGCTTCGTGGTGCTCTTCTGGGGTGACGCGGGCTGGGTGCGCTTCTTCACCCGCCGCCCCGCGGTGCGCCCCGATGACTTCAGGGGACTCAAGATCCTCGTCACGGCCGGCGACAACCAGCAATTCGATCTCATGAGGTCGTCCGGGTTCTCGCCCGTGTTCCTGGAGTGGTCCGACGCCCTCACCGGGCTCCAGACGGGGATGGTGGATGTGGTCCCCACCATCCCGTACTTCGCGCTGTCGATGCAATTCCACACGGTGGCCGCCAACATGCTGGAAGTGAACTGGATGCCTCTGGTGGCCGCCACGATCATCAGCAAGAGGACCTGGGACGGCCTCTCGGCGGAAGCCCAGACGGCGATGCGGACCGCGGCGGCCGAGGCTGGCAGGCAGTTCCAGGCGCGCGGCCGGGCCGAGAGTGACGAGGCGGTGGCCGCGATGAGACGGCGCGGCCTGACCGTCCTCCCCCTCCCGCCGGCCGCCGAGGCGGAATGGCGGACGCTGACCGAGAGGCTCTATCCCCAGATCCGGGGCCGTATGGTGCCGGCCGACATGTTCGACGAGGTGCTGCGCCTGGTGGCCGAGTACCGGGCCGCGCGGGCACGGTGACGGCGCTTCCTCCATCGGTGCAGAGCAGCCCTCCCCCGGGAGGGTGGCGCGGCCTGTCCGTTCGGGGCGAGAGCCTCGCCCTCTCCCTGGTGCTGGCCGGGATGATGGTCCTGCCGCTGATCGTGGTCCCGCTCCGGGCGATCCACGTGCAGATCAGGGGCCAGGGGTCCATCGTGCAGCACCTGACCCTCATCGCGGGCATGCTCGGAGCGGCCATCGCGGCCCGCGAGGGGCGGCTGCTGTCCCTCTCCTCCGTGGACCTGCTGGTCAGGGGTGCGTGGCGAACGGTGGCGCGGAGCTTCGCCGGCGCCGTCGCCGCCACGGTGACCGCGATGCTCTGTCTGGCCAGCCTGCGGTTCGTGCTGAGCGAGCGGGCGGGCGGCGCCACGCTGGCCTACGGCGTCCCGACCTGGGTCGTGCAACTGGCACTGCCGATCGGCTTCGCGCTGATCACGCTCCGCATCCTCTGGAGAGCGTCGGAGCGGTGGGGATGGCGCGGCGCGACCGTCGCGCTGGCGGGGCTCCTGACGCTGTGCGCGGTGAGCCCGCCAGTGCCGCCGGCGCAGCTCATCGTCCCGGCGTTCGCGCTGCTCCTCCTCGCCACATTTCTGGGCGCGCCGATCTTCACCGCCCTGGGCGGCGCCGGACTGATCCTGTTCTGGGGCGACGGGTCGCCGATCGCGTCGCTCACCGTGGACCACTACGGCCTGGTGACCAACCCCACGCTGCCGACGGTGCCGCTGTTCACGCTAGCCGGCTACTTCCTCGCCGAAGGCGGCGCGTCGCGGCGCCTGATCCGGCTGTTCAGCGCGGTGATCGGCCAGTTGCGCGGCGGCCCGGCGATCCTCGTCGCCCTGGTCTGCGCCTTCTTCACTTCGTTCACCGGCGCATCCGGCGTCACGATCCTGGCGCTGGGCGGGCTGTTGCTGCCGGTGCTCCTGGCGGCGGGCTACTCGGAGAGGAGCTCGCTCGGGTTGCTCACCGGCTCCGGGTCGCTCGGCCTGCTCCTTCCGCCCTGCCTGCCCCTCATCTTCTACGGCGTCATCGCGGGCGTGGACATCAAGGCGATGTTCCTCGGCGGGATCGTTCCCGGGATGCTGCTGATCGTGTTGACGGCCCTGTGGGGGATCAGCCAGGCGCCGCGCACCGCGGCGGAGAGGCAGCCGTTCGACGGGCGGGAGGCGCGCCGCGCCGCCTGGGACGCCAAGTGGGAATTGCTCGTGCCGGTGGTCGCCCTCGGGGCGCTGTTCAGCGGGCTCGCGACGCCGGTGGAGGCCGCCGCACTCACCGCCTTCTACGTCTTCGTGGTCGAGACCGTCGTGTACAAGGACCTCCGGCCGTTCCGCGATTCCCCTCGAGTCATGGCGGAGTCCGGCGTGCTGGTCGGCGGGGTGCTCCTGATCCTGGGCGTGGCGCTGGGCTTCACCAACTACCTCGCGTTCGCCGAGATCCCGGCCCGCGCGGTGGACTGGGTGACGGCGACCGTCCACTCGAAGTGGGTCTTCCTCCTCCTGCTCAACCTGTTCCTGCTCGTCGTCGGCGCGCTGATGGACGTGTATTCGGCCA
>Ga0315287_10000505_pt1 | contig 34348 bp, 35 predicted proteins | sample YL17G11_0_MG_FD_205037 | JGI IMG/M metagenome (GOLD analysis project Ga0315287, IMG submission 205037) | Sediment microbial communities from Yellowstone Lake, YNP, Wyoming, USA - YL17G11_0 | ecosystem: Environmental > Aquatic > Freshwater > Lake > Sediment | place: USA: Wyoming | collected...
CCGGCCTCGGCCTGATCCCGGGCGGCGGCGGCACCCAACTGTTGCCGCGGATCATCGGGCTCGGGCGCGCGCTCGACCTGCTGCTCACCGGCGATCGCATCGACGCCAACGAGGCCCACCGGATCGGTCTGGTCAGCCGCGTGGTGCCCACTGTCGAGGCCCTCGCCGAAGAAGCGGCGCAGCTCGCTCGGCGCATTGCTGAACGCCCCCCGCTCGCCTCGCGCTTCGTCAAGGAAGCCGCCAGGAAGGGGCTCGAACTCGAACTCGGCGCCGGCCTGCGCCTTGAGAAAGACCTGTTCGCGCTGCTGCTCACGACCGAAGACCGCCTCGAGGCGGCTGTGGCCTTCCGCGAGAAGCGCGCGCCTGTATTCAAGGAAAAGTGAGGAACGCCAGTATGTCCAGCGGAACCGTCGACGAAGCAGTGATCGTGGTGGGCGCGGGCCTGATGGGCACGGGCATCGCCCACGCCTTCGTGCTCGCGGGCCACGCCGTGACGCTGGTGGACGTGCAGGGGCCCGCGCTTGAGAAATCGGCGGCCGCGATCCGCAGGATCCTCGACGACGGCGTGAAGCTCGCGAAGATCTCGCAGGAGCAGGCCACCGCTGCGGGCCAGCGCCTCGCGACGAATACCGAGCTCGCCGCCGCGCTGAAGAATCCCAAGGTCGGGCTGCTGCTCGAGACCGTCACCGAATCGATGCAGTTGAAGACGGCGATCGCCCGCGAAGCCGACGCCGAGCTGCCCGCCAACGCGGTGATCGCCACCAACACGTCGGCGCTGAGCGTCACCGAAATCGCGGCCGCAACGAAGCGCGCCGATCGCGTGATCGGCATGCACTTCTTCAACCCCGTCCATAAGATGAAGCTGGTTGAGATCGTGCGTGCGCTGGGCACGAGCACCGACACTGTGGCGCGTGCGCGTGCCTGGTCGGCCGCGATCGGCAAGACCTCGATCCTGGTCGAGGAATCGCCGGGACTCACGACGAGCCGCATGTCGGCACTGGCCGGCAACGAAGCGATGTACATGCTGATGGAGGGCGTGGCGAGCGCCGAGGACATCGACACTGCGATGCGCGGCGCGTTCAATCACCCGATGGGCCCGCTCGAACTAGGCGACTTGACCGGCTGGGACACGCGTCTCGCGGTGCTGCAGTACCTGCATGCAACGTTCGGCGAGAAGTTCCGCCCCTGCCCGCTGATTACCAAGATGGTCAAGGCCGGCCGCCTCGGGCGCAAGAGCGGCCACGGCGTGTATCGCTATGAAGACGGACAGAAGGTTCCCGGCTCGGGCCTGGGGAGAGTGTGATGCGTGACGTCGTCATCGTCGAAGCCGCACGCACCCCGATCGGCAAGTTCCGCGGCAGCCTGAGCGACGTCCGGGCCGACCACCTCGGCGCGATCGTCATCAACGAGCTCGTTCGCCGCGCCGGGCTCGACCCCGCGCGGATAGACGACGTCGTGTTCGGCTGCGTCACGCAGGTCGGCGAACAGTGCGGCAACATCGCGCGCACCGCACTGCTGAGCGCCGGCTGGCCGCAGTCGATCCCCGGCATGACGGTGGACCGCAAGTGCGGATCCGCGGAGGCTGCACTGCACGTGGGTTACGCGCAGATCGCCAGCGGCGTGAACGACATCGTCGTGGCCGGTGGCGCCGAGAACATGAGCCGCGTACCGATGGGCGGCAACCGTGACGTCCACGGCAAGCCGTTCGGCTGGAAGCTGCTCGAGGCGTATCCGCAGATTCCCCAGGGCGAGGCCGCCGAGCGCCTGGTGGACAAGTACGGCTTCACCCGCGACGACGTGGACAACTTCGCGTTCACCAGTCATCAGCGCGCCGCCGCTGCTGCCGACCAGGGCTATTTCGACCGCGAAATCGTCCCGGTGCCGGTGGCCGCCTGGTGCGAGAACCGCGAATCACCCGCCGACGTCACGCTGGCGCGCGACGAGACGATCCGCCGCGACACCACCCGCGAAAAGCTCGGCACGTTGAAGACCAGCTTCCGCCCCGAGGGCGGTCGCATCACGGCCGCCAATTCCTCGCAGATCTGCGATGGCGCTTCCGCCGTGCTGCTGATGGCGGCCGAGACCGCGCGCGCGCTGGGCCTCGCGCCGAAAGCGAGGATTCGCTGCATCGCGACGGTCGGCTCCGACCCGACGATGATGCTGACCGGCCCCGTTGCCGCAACTGCCAAGGTCCTCAAGCGGGCGGGCCTCAATGCCGGCGACATCGACCTGTTCGAGGTCAATGAGGCGTTCGCCTCGGTGCCGATGATGTGGATGCGTGAGACCGACGTCGCGCACGACAAGCTGAACGTCAACGGCGGCGCCATCGCTCTCGGTCATCCGCTCGGCGCGAGCGGTGCCCGCATCATGACCACGCTGCTGCACGAGATGATCCGCCGCGACCTGACGCTCGGGCTGCAGAGCATCTGCTGCGCCGGCGGTCTCGCCACGGCGACGATCATCGAACGACTGAACTGAACACCGTAAGCCAACATCAGGCAGGGGGATTTTCACATGCGCTTCAAGAACAAGGTCATGATCATCACGGGCGCGGTGCAGGGCATCGGCCGGGCCTGCGCCCTGCGCATGGCCAGTGAGGGCGCGACGGTGGTCTGCATGGATCGGCAGGCCGACACGGGCACGGCCGACGCCATCAACGCCAAGGGCGGCACCGCGCGTCATCACACCGAGGACGTGCGCTTCGCGGATGCGTGGACCCGCGTCGTCAACGACACGTTGACGCGCTACGGCAGGATCGACGCGCTCGGCAACGTGGCCGGCGTCGTCAACATCAAGAGCGAGGACACGATCACCGGCATGACAGAGGAAGGCTGGGATTACGTTATCGACACCGACCTGAAGGGCGTGTGGCTCGGGATGCGGGCCGTGATCCCCTCGATGATCAAGAACGGCGGCGGCAAGATCGTCAACATCTCGAGCCTTGCGGCGCTGCGCGGCCTCACCAACCTGGCCTCCTACTCCGCGGCCAAGGGCGGCGTCATCAGCCTCACGCAGCAGGCGGCGCTTGACTACGCCCCGCACAACATCCTGATCAATGCGATTGCGCCGGGCACGATCGACACGCCGATCCTCAAGGACATCACCGAGGAAATGCGCAAGGTCAACGCGAACGCGCACCTGCTCAAGCGGCTCGGCAAGCCCGAGGAGGTCGCCGGTACGATGGCGCATTTCTTCTCGGACGACGGCAACTTCCTCACCGGCCTGTGCTTTGAGGTCGACGGCGGCTGGTCGGCAAGCGGCCGGACGTTCTGATCGCCGGCGGGCGCAGGGCATGAGCCCACCGCTGCCGGTGGGTTTTCGCTTCCGTCTCGATCCGACGACGCGTGTCGAACGGGGCGGACATACCCTCTGGGGCGGCACGGGCTCGCGCCTGGTGCGACTTACGGACGAAGGCGCCCGTGAACTCGCGCTGGCACTGCAGCCGGGGCCGCTCAGCGAACGCGGCCGACGGCTCGGCCGGCGCCTCGTCGCCGCCGGTCTCGCGTATCCGCTACCTCCCCGTCCGTGCGATGATAGCGGCGTCACCGTCGTCATTCCCGTGCGCGACCGCGCAGCTGAACTCGATCGCTGCCTCGCCGCCGTCGGTCGCAGGCCGACGATCGTCGTGGACGACGGATCGCTCGACCCGGCCGCCATTCTTGCCGTCTGCGATGCGCATTGCGCGCGGCTGATCCGGCTCGACGTCAACGTGGGGCCCGCTGCGGCACGCAATGCAGGTCTCGCGGTGGCTGACAGCGCATACATTGCATTCCTGGACAGCGACTGCGTTGCGCCGGAGGACTGGATTGCTGCGCTGGTCGGGCACCTCGAGGATCCACTCGTGGCCGCAGTGGCACCACGTATCCAGCCAGTCCCGTCGACTGGCGCGAAAAGCGGCCCCACGGCGCTCGAGCGCTACCTCCAGCGACGCTGCCCCCTGGTCATGGGCGAGCGAGCGGCCGAGGTGCGGCCGTTGTCACCGGTGCCCTACGTGCCGACGGCCGCTCTGCTGGCCCGCCGCTCAGCGCTGGACAGCGGCTTCGATGAATCGATGAGAACCGGCGAGGATGTAGACCTGATCTGGCGCCTGGTGGAGGCCGGCCTCCGGGTGCGCTACGACCCCTCGGTCGTCGTGCACCATATCGAGCCGCTGACCTGGCGTGCCGTGCTCACCCGCCGGTTCCGCTACGGCACGTCTGCGGGCCCGCTGGCGCGCCGCCACCCCGGCAGCCTGTCTCCGGTGCTCGCACCGCCATTGCCCGTCCTGATCGTCCTGGCGGCGCTCTTGGGGCAGTTCCTGTTCGCTGCGGGGTTCGCCTGCGTCGGCACGGCCGCGCTCGCTTGGCGACTGCAACGACACGGCGTGCCCGCCTGGCGCGCGCCCGCGCTCGTGCTGCAATCGGTCTACCGCTTCTGCCGGGACGCACTGCAGTGGGCGATCATGCTGTTCTCGCCGCTGGTGGTGGCCACCGTCGTCGCGAGCACCCACCCGTGGGCGGTCGCGGCGATCGCGATCGTGCCCTGCCTGATCGAATGGCTCCAACTTCGGCCGCGAATGGACCCATTGCGCTGGACGATGGCGCGTATCGCGGACGACATCGCTTATGGCGCCGGCGTATGGACCGGGTGCCTGCGGGCGCGCTCGATCGAACCGCTGCTGCCACGCGTCGCGTGGCCCCGATAGGCAAGGGAGCACTACCGCCAGGCGAGGCGCGTGACCCGATACCCGAGCCGCGGGAAGTGCACGATGACCTCGCCGCACTTCGGGTGCCGGCGGCGCACCGCAATCTCGTTGACGGTTGCCGAGTCCACCTCGCCGCGCACTGCGCCGCGCTGCGTATCGTCGGGCGCAACCTCGACCGTCATCCCCGCCCGAAGTCCCTGCGCGTCCTTTGGGTCGACCTCGCCGGACATTGGTTGCGCCTCCCGTGCCGCCGCAAAAGCCTCCGCGGCCGTGCAATCCATGCGCCGGCCCTCGCCGAGCGCAGCGACGCGCTGCTCCCATGACGCCATGCGCCTGAAGTCGGCGAACAGATCATCCACCCCGGGCACGGCGCGCGTAAACCATGGCACCGTCCAGGCGTGAATGTCGAGCAACCCCGGCGCTGTGCCGCAAAGGAATTCCCGGCCGTCCGCGAGCTGCTGATCGACGAAGCCCGCGTGCACGCGCAGCTGCGATTTCGCGTGCTCCGGATCGATGCGATCGAAATCGACGTCAGGGAACAGGAACTGCCGGTCCTTGCGGAATTCAGCAGGCCACGCCTGGCTCGTCACGGCGATCGTATATTGCAGACCAGCACGGAAGAACGCGTCGGCCCATTTCACGGCAGCGTAGGTGACGCCGGCGTTGCGGTCGGGAAACAGCGAAGGCGTCGGAAATCGCGCTTCGAGCTCGCGCGCGATGCGCTGCGAGTCCACGTACACATCGGCGCCGATCTGCAGCACGGGAGTGCCGCGATAACCGCCCGTGAGCGCAAGGAGGTCGTCCTTCGGCGGCATCATCGGCATGATCACCGAGCGCCAGTCGAGGCCCTTGATGCCGAGCATCTTGAGCGCGCGCTGCGTGAACGGCGAGGCGTCATAGTGGTGCAGGATCAAATCATTCATCGCGCTGGCCACCCGCTGCGTTCGGCGACTGATCCCGCCGTCTGCCCGTACAGGTAACGATAGGCTTCGGCATCCGCCATGCGCTCATGGCCTATCTCATAGGCGCGACGCACGGCCGGCCGCGCGCGCACGGTTTCGAACCAGCGCTGCACATTCGGAAAGGCTTCGAGCGGCTGGCCCTGCCGCTCGTGCGACACGATCCACGGCCAGCAGGCGATGTCGGCGATCGAATACCCGCCGGCGACGAAAGGCCGGTCGGCGAGGCGATGGTCGAGCACACCGTACAGTCGGTTCACTTCGTCCGTGTAGCGCTTGATGCCGTACGGCACGACTTCGGACGCAAACGCGCGAAAGTGATGCGCCTGCCCCGCCATCGGACCGAGCCCCGCGATCTGCCAGCACAGCCACTGCAGCACCTCGAAGCGGCCGTGGACTTCCTGCGGCAGCAGCTGCCCCGATTTCTCCGCCAGGTACTGCAGGATCGCGCCCGACTCGAATACCGACAGTGGCCCGCCCGGCGCATCCAGGTCCACGATGGCCGGAATGCGGTTGTTGGGGCTGATGCGCAGGAACTCGCGCGCAAACTGCTCACCGCGCAGAATGTTCACCTCGACGATGCGGTACGGCAGGCCGCACTCCTCGAGCATGATCGGGATCTTCAGCCCGTTCGGCGACGGGTAGAAGTAGACATCGATCATGCGGGCGCCACCGCGTACCCGATGCGCGGGAAATGCACGACCACCTCGCCGGCGCGCGCGTCGGCGCGCCGTAGCGCGACCTCCTGCAGACACAGCGTGACGAGTTCGCCCTCGACGGGTACCTTGCCGTAGTCGTCGGGTGTCACCGTAACTCGCTGGCCTGCCGCAAGACCTAGCGGGTCTCCGGCCGCAACACCCAGCCCTGGCAATGGCGCAGCCGCGCGCGCGATCGCGATCGCATCCGACGACGCCATCTCGCGGCGCTCGCCGTGCCCGACGGCACGCATCCGCTCTTCCCAGCGGGCCACTTTCTCATAGGGCGCCAGCATCGCGTTCACAGCGGCAACGAATCCGCGCACCATCCACAGCACGTAGTACGCCGACGCATCGGCGAGTCCGGGATGATCGCCTTGCAGGTAGAGACGCCCGTCGGCGAGTTGTTCCTCGACGAGGCCCGCATGTGCCAGCACCTGCGCGAACATGTGCGGTGCGCGCTCGCGAAACGCCGCGAAGTCCATGTGCGAGAAGAACTCGCGCCGGTCCTTGAGCAGGTCGGCGGGCAGTTCATCGTTGAGCCCCATGGCGAGCCCAGAACCGGCGTCGAAGAACCGCGCGGCCCACGGGGCCAGCGCCAGGGCGAGCCCCCGGCCGCCGTCGGGAAACAGGGTGGGCACCGGATGCCGGCGCTCCAGCTCTCGGGCGATGCAGTTCGTGTCGCAATAGATGTCCGCGCCGACTTGCAGCACTGGCGTCTTGCGGTAGCCGCCGGTCAGGGCCGTGAGATCCGGTTTTGGCATGACCATGGGGATCTGCACGCTCCGCCAGGCCAGACCCTTGATTCCGAGGAGTACGCGGACCTTCTCGGCGTACGGTGACCAGTCGAAATGATGAAGAATCAGCTCGTTCACATTGCCCCCTGGTGTGTGCTGGACCCCTGCCGTCGGACTATAAGCGCGGCGGGCGGGGGGGAAGAACCGGCGCCGACAAAATCATACCGTATGCTGTTGCACGGAAAACGAAAGGACCCCGATTCAAACGCTCAGGCCACCGTCGACCGCCAGATCCGCTCCCGTGATCGCGGCACCTTGCGGACCGGCCAGCCACGCCAGCGCGGCCGCAACTTCGTCCGGGTCCAACAGGCGCTCAATGAACTGCTGTTTCGCGAACGCCTGCGCGTCCGGCAACCCGTACAGGCGGGCGCTTTCCGCGAGCAGCGGTGTGTCCGTGGAACCCGGGCTGACCGCATTGGCCGTGATGCCGGTGCCGCGCAATTCGGCGGCCAGCGCGCGCACCAGTCCGACGACGCCGGCCTTCGCCGCGCAATAGGCTGCGAGGTTCGGCAGCCCGCGCGTGCCGGCGGTCGATGCGACCGCGATGAAGCGTCCCTGGCGCGGGGCCGGCCGGCGCAGCATCGCCGGGATGCCGACCCGCGCCGCCGTGATCACTCCACCCAAGTCGATCTCGAGCACGGCCTCGAGCTGCGCAGCGGGCATTTCCCAAAGGGGCACGCCGCCCGCCGCCACGCCAGCCACCGCCAGCACGGCGTCGAGTCCGCCGAAGCGCTCTTGCGCATTGGCCACCGCTGCTGCCATCGCCTCCGCATCGCACGCGTCGGCCTGCACGCTCACGATCAGCTCGGGTGCCGCGGCGAGCGCTGCCGCCCGCGCCACCGTTGCAGCGAACTCGGCGGGTGTGCCGAGGGCGTAGGGCAGTCGAGGATCGTCACTCGCGCGATCCACTGCGACAACGGACCAACCGTCCGCCGCGAGCCGGCAGACCGTCGCGGCGCCGATGCCTCGGGCCGCGCCCGTGACGAGCGCAACGCGGCCGTTCGATTGCGTTCGGCGTGCGCCGCCCTGTTCGTGACTCATCCTGTTGCTTCCATGATCGGCCACCTCGATACCCACTCCGATAGTTCGGCGATCGCCGCGGCCAGCAGCGTGGCGCCCTCGCCCGCTGAAGCACCGGCCGGATCACCGAGCACACCGTTCTTCGAGACCGCGGCCAAGCCTCCAAGCCGCATCTGCGGCAGCAACTCTGCGACCGGAGTCAGGTTGCCGGCCGCTGCCAGACTCAGTTGCACACGCTCGGGCGCCAGGTGCAGCATCAGCGACGTCTCGGTCCGGCCGGCATGGGCATCACCGCGCCAGTTCGGCGACCACGCGCTCGCGTTGCGCCCCTCCGCCCGCAGCCGGACGATCGCCTGCCGGACTGCACGTGCATTACCCCCGTGCGCGGAGACGAACAGGATGCGACCGAACGTCCGGCTCGCGGATCGACTGAGTTCGACGAGCAACGTCTTGAGCGCAGCCTCACCGATGGACAGCGTCCCTGCAAATGCTGCGTGCTCGCCGGACGCGCCGAACGGCAGTACCGACACAGCAACGACATCGTCTCGTGCACGGGACAGGCCCTGCACCAGCGCCGTCGCGATGTCGGCGTCCGTCGTCAGGGGCAGGTGCGGGCCGTGCTGCTCCGTAGAACCCAGCGGCACGACGAGCAGGTGTCCGGCCGTCGCGGCGACACCTGCCTGCTTCGACGTGAGGTTCGAGGCGCAACTCACGGCCCGCTCCGTTCTTTGTCGCAGAGGTAGCCTTGTCGACGCAGGTACGCGAGCAGGTGATCTGCAGCCTCAGCGGCATCAAGCGGACCGACGACGGTCGGGGGGTCGTGGTCGATCAGCGCACCGGTCAGTGCGAGTAATCGCTCGCGGGTTCCGCCGGCAGGCGCCGGCAGCACGCGGGTGCGCGGGCGCCGCGGACGCGGCGTGCCGATGGTCACTCTTGCTGCGCGGATGTCCGCGTCGCACGCTACCCACGGAATCGTCGCGCCCGCCGCGGCGAGCGCGGCGCGCATCCCTGCACGACGCAGGGTAACGCCGACAGCCTCGACCGAACAGACCGCCGGCATCGGTACTCGCAGGCGCTCGCGTCCACCGCGATCCAGCCTGCGCTCCGCAATGAGGTGATCTGGGGCGGCCTCAAGGCGCACCAGTCCGAGTGCCTGTGCGGCGTTGAACTCATGCGCGAGCCAGGCCGGCAACTCGCCGGTGCCACGATCTCCGGAACGGTCCCCGCACACGATCAGGCTCGGCTCGCCCACCCTGCGAATGGCCCTGGCCAGCGTCTCCGCGACGCCATGGGCATCGTGGGCGAGGTCGGCGACGTAATGAGGCAGGTCACCGAGCACGGCATCGCAGGCCGATGAGTCTGCCGGAGGGCGGCCGGCAGCATTCACGACCGGTCCATGCAAGGAGACTCGCAACACATCGGCGCCGACTGCCAGCGCCTCTCGCAGCACAGCATCGGCCGCCGGCGGCCCCAGCGCCACCGCCAGCACCCGCCCCGACCACGCCCCGGCGATGCGCAACGCTTGCTCGAGCGCCGCCAGGTCGGCAGCGGACGCACGCGCCGCCGTGCCATCGCGACGGATTGCGCCGGTCAGCGGATCGACCGCCGGATCCTGATCGACGACCCTAAGGCAGGCGACCACCAGTCGTGGCCGAGCGCCCCGGGCCGGCATCGAACGCGTATTCACTGTCGTTCAGCCACGGTGAAAGACCACTCCGTAGCCGCCGTCCGGGTACGTCCACGTGATCGTGCCCGGTGCCACACAGATCATGTAGCAGGTGCCGCACTCGAAGCATTGCTCGTAGTTGAACAGGATTCCGCCATCGGCCGTCGGGATGAACAGTCCCGCCGGACAGGCCGTTACGCAGGCCTGCAGCGCGCACTCGCGGCACGCCGCCGTGTCCACGACGATGTGCGCTCGCTCGCCGACACGGAAATCGACCGTACCCATCAATTCGTCCAGCGACACCGGGGGATAACGATTCATCGCGACTCCGTTAGCGGTAGACCCGGGCGGCACGCAGCGCATCGGCGAGCAGCTCGCGCAGGCGCACGCCGTGGCGTTTGGCCACCAGGAGCAGCAAACGAACCAGGCCCGGCTTCGGTTCCGGATTGTCGACCGTGAACATGCTCTCCATGAAGTCGTTGATCAACGCCGGGTACACCCGCTGCAGCCGGTGCGACAGCACGAGCCCCGGAGCGAGGCGCAGGCGCTTGTGGTCGGCGAGGACGAAGTTCTGCTCGAGTTCCTCCCGATAGGACGCGAGACCCCGTGCGCTCGTGTCGCCGGCGACGATTGCGCGACCCGCCGCTCGACCCGCCGCCAGTCCCGCGCCGATCGCAAAGTTGACGCCTTCGAGCCAGATGCCTGCCGCGAGCGTCATGCCGGCCGCATCCCCTGCGAGCAGCAACCCGTCGTGATGCAACCGTGGGATGGCGTCGTAGCCACCTTCCGGTATCAGGTGGGCGGAGTATTCCTCGACCGTTGCGCCCCGCAGGTACGGAGCGATCGCGGGGTGGGCCTTGAGTTCGGCGATGATTGTCTCGGGACGACGTTTGGCCGCCGCCAGCTCCGGCAGCGACAGCACCACGCCGAGCGTGACCGTGTCCGCGTTGGTGTGCAGGAACCCTCCCCCCGCAATACCACCCGTGCCGCCGAGAATCTCGATGTCGAGCCCTTCGTCACCGCGCAGGCCGAAGCGCTCGTCGATCACCTCACGCGGCAGCCGCAGCACTTCCTTCACTCCGAGCACGTGATGGGTGGCATCGGCCTGCGGCAGGATACCGGCTTGCCTGGCCAGCAGCGAATTGACGCCGTCGCAGGCGATCACGACGCGGGCGTGCAGGTCACCGTCGGGCCGGTCCGTGCTGACACCGATGACGCGACCCGCCGCATCGCGCAGCAGTCCCGTGACAACGGTCGAGGGCACGAGGTGCGCGCCTGCCTCGACCGCCTTATCAGCCAGCCAGCGATCAAAATCCGCGCGGTACGTCGTCATGCCGTTGTACGGCGCAGCACCCCACGCCTGCGAACGGAAGTCCATCGTCAGCGCCTGGGTCTCCGTCAACACCATCGTTGCGCGGCGAACCACCCAGCGCTGCACCGGAACCTGTTCCCACCAGCGCGGAATCACGTCGTCAAGGATGCGGCCGTAGATCACGCCGCCGTAGACGTTCTTCGAGCCGGGGAACGGACCGCGCTCGAGCAGTACGACCGAGCGGCCTGCGCGCGCGAGCGCCAGTGCGGCGGCGGACCCGGCCGGTCCGGCACCGACGACGATCGCATCGAATGTGGCGTGTGAATCAGCCATCGCCCTTGTTCCTGCCCTGCCCTGCACTGCCGGCGCCGACGAGTTGCGCGACGGTGTCTGGCACCGCAATCCCGAGGTGACGCGCGAGCGCGACCAGCAGCGCCGGTGCATCGACCACAATGCCGAGATCGGACATCCCGGTCATCGGAGCCGAGGCGTCCGTGTTGACACTGACGATCTGCTGCGGGGCGCCGAGTCCTCCGACGTGCTGGCTCGCGCCGGAAATGCCGAACGCGACATACAACTGAGGATCGATCCACACGCCGGTCGTCCCGATCTGGCGGTCGTAGCCGATCCAGCCAGCGTCGGTCGCGACCCGCGTGGCGCCCACCGAAGCGCCGAGCGCGGCTGCGACCGCGCGCAGCAGCTCGAACATCGCCCGCGCCTGGCCGGCATCGGCCCCTCGCGGCACGAGACCCGCTCCCCCGGCGAACACGCGGCTCGCCTCACCCAGGTCGATGGTGGCAGGTTCGGGTTCGATCGTCTCGATCAGTTGCGCATCGAGTCCGTCGTCGTGCAATTCCAGGGGTCCCCAGGCGATCGGCGCCGGCTTCGTCGTCACGGATTCGAAACTGCGCGAGCCGGGCAACAGCGTTGCCACTGCAGGTTGAACGCAGTGCACCGGGATCGTCAACTGGTCGTCGAGGCGCGAGAGGTCGGCGTCGACACAAAGGCCATCGGCGTCGGCGCGGCACGTGACCCGCTCGGCGCCAGCCAGCAACGGGCGGTCCATGGCGGACGCCAGGCGCGGCGCGAGGTCGCGTCCGTCCGGCGACGCCGGCATCAGCACGAGGGGTACTGAGTGGAGCGCGCTGGCCAGCGCGTGCGCGAGCGCGCCCGCACGAAAGCTCTCGCCGGTCTCGCACCACCACACGCGGGTTGCGGCGAGCAGTGCGTGCGAGGCCTGTTCGGCGGCACCTCCCAGTACCAGCGCCAGGCCACCCGCCTCGGCCACCGTCTCGTCCGCTCCGACGGGCAGCCGGCCGCCGCGTGCTACGATCACGGCGATTGTCGGATTGTCGGGCAATGACCGGTTCCGGTGAAAAACGTTCACAGAGCCCTCGCCACGCGCTCACCCTCGATGACGGCAGCATGCGCGCGCCGCGGTGTCAGGCAATCGCCGACGCGATGCACCGGGAACGGCGCACCCTTGAGCGCGTGCCACAGGTCGTCCTCCGGTTCGGCCTGGACCGCACAGACGATCCAGTCACACTGGAGGCGAACTTCCTGCCCGGTGGGATGATGCTGCAGCACCAGCGTGAGCGCGCCGCCCTCGCCTGCCTGCAGCCCGATCGGCACGACGTCGGTCCGCTGCCGGATGCCCTTCGAGTGCGCCCTGATGTTCCAGGTCTCGAGATCGAGCGTGATGCCGAGATCCTGCCCGACCACCATGCTGCTCGTGAGCACCTCGACCACGCAGTGTCGGCCCGCCAGCAGTTCAGCGACAGACGTTGCCTGATGAAAGCCGAGATCGTCGACGATGATGACGTTGCCCTTCGGCGCCACCCGACCCTCGAGGACGTCGCGCACATCGACGACGCGCTCGTGGCCCTGGCTCCACCACGGCCGCGCCGGTCGTGCGCCGGTCGCGAGCACGACGACGTCCGGCGCTTCCGCCCGCAGCCGCGCCGTATCGACCGGTGTGGACGTCACCAGCCGGACACCCGCGCGCTTTGCGCTTGCGATGAGATTGCGGGTCAGGTCGAGGAATTCGGCGCGGCTCGGCACGCTCGCGGCGATGGCCACCTGGCCCCCGAGACGATCGCTGCGCTCGTACAGCGTGACGTGGTGTCCGCGACTCGCTGCGGTGACTGCCGCCTGCAATCCGCCCGGCCCGCCGCCGACGATCACGACGCGCTTGCGGGCCGATGCGACCGCCGGCAGCGGGAGCGATTCGCGACCCGCTCGAGGATTCTCGATGCAGCCGAGCCAGCGATTGAGCCCCATGCGCCCGACGCATTCCTGGTTGCAGGACAGGCAGGTGCGGATTTCGTTTGCGAGCCCGGCGCGCGCCTTGGCGACGAAGTCGGGATCCGCGATCTGGCCGCGCACCACGCCCACGAGGTCGCAGTGGCCGGCGGCCAGCGCCCGGTCGGCCTGCAGCGGATCCTTGAAGCGGCCGACGCCGATGACCGGAATGCCGACCTGCGCACGAATCGCGGATGGGATGTACATCGCGTAGCCGGGCCGCACCTGCATGCTGGCCTCGATCATATACAGCGTGGCCGTCGCGACGCCGATCGACGTATTGATGTAATCGACCGCGCCACTCGCATCGACCAGACGCGCCACGGCGATCGCGCCGTCGATCGTCGTGCCGCCCTCCATCAGTTCATCGCCGCACAAGCGAACGCCTAGCGCTTTCTGCGGTCCGATGACCGTGCGGACGGCTTCGACCAGTTGCAGCAACAGGCGCGCGCGGTTCTCGATCGTGCCACCGTATTCGTCCTGGCGCAGGTTAGTGGCCGCCGACAGGAAGCCGCGCACGATCGACGAGTGCGAGCACTGCAATTCGATCCCGTCGAATCCACCCTCGATGCAATGCCGGGCGACCTTCGCGTAGCCGGCGATGATCGCGCGGATCTCGTGGTGCTCGACCGCCTTCGGCATCTCGCGAAACATCGGGTCGGGCACCGCGCTCGGGGCCCAGACCGGCAGCCGCGAATACATGCTCGAGGCCTGTCCGCCATTGTGGTTGATCTGCGCGAGGATCGGCACGTCGTGCGCGTGGACCGCGGCCGTGATGCGACGATAGCCGGGGATCACGTCCGGATTGAAACCGTGGATCAGCTTCTCGTAGGGCCAATCGGTCGGGTGGGTCGAGTGCTCCTCGGTGATGATCATGCCGACGCCACCGGCGGCGCGCGCGGCATAGTAGGCCGCGTGCTGCGCGGACGGCTTGCCCTCTACCGCGTAGTTCGTCAGGTGCGCCGACAGGACGATGCGGTTGCTGACCGTCAGCGGACCGATCCGCAGCGGCTTGAACAGGTGGTGGTACCGGCCGCTCGTGTTCATGCGCGCTCCACGTCCAGCGCACGGCGCCGGCCCTCGAGCATGGCTTCAAGGATTCCGCGCGGCGCCACGGCATCGCCGGCGCGCAACGTGCCCGGCCGCGCAACGTACAGTGACTCCTCCGCCACGCGGGGTCCGGCATCGACCAGAACGTCGCAGCGAATCTCCCGCTGCTCGCCAGTCCATGCGTCCTCGAGCAACACGCGATCGCTCTTGATGGTTCGCAGCAGGGCCCGCAGTTCACGCGCGACTCCGGCGCGCTGCAGTCGCGTGTTGGCGTCGGCGAGGTCGCCGGTCATCGACAACAACTGGCCCGCGATCAGGTCCTGGGTGACGAGCGCGACGGAGCGCCCGGCCGCGGCCAGAAGTTCGGCCACGGCGATTCCGACCGGTCCGCCAACCGGGTCGTGGACGACGACTCGGCCGGCCGGTAATGCATCCACGCCGTCTGCGAACACGACGAGCGCCTCACGCACTGGCATGGCTGTATCTGCGGTCAAGGCGAATCGCTCAGCAGGCTTCGAACCCGTGGCTAGCACCACTTCTTCCCCGCAGGCCGCGGCGGCATCGAGATCCGCGCTCGTGATCGTGCGACCCGTTTCAATCTCCACGCCCAGCCGTCGGCACTCTGCCTCCAGCCAGTCAGCGAGCAGGGCCATGCGCTCCCGCCCCGCTCCGACGGCCGCCGCACGCAGTGTGCCGCCGAGGTGCACACTGCTTTCGGCAAGCCGCACAGAATGGCCGCGCGCCGCGAGGACCCGGGCGCACTCGAGGCCCGCCGGACCACCACCCACGACGAGCACCCGCCGGGAGGTCGCAAGCTGGCCGTCGATCGACGGCTCGACCGTTTCGTGACCGCTGCCGGGATCGGCTACGCAACTGACGATCGGATTGCGATTGTCGCGCACCCGGCAGGCCTGATTGCAGAGGATGCAGGGACGCACACGGACCGTGTGACCGGCGCGAATTTTCGCGACCAGTTCGGCATCCGCGATCTGCGCCCGCGTCATCTCCACCGCATCGGCGACGCCATCGTCGAGCGCCGCCTGGGCAGCCTCCGCATCGACGATGCTTCCCTGCAGCACTACGCAAGCACGGCCGGCAGCGGCCGCCCGCAGCGTGCGACACAGTTCCCGGTTGAATCCTGCGGCGGTGTGACCATCGGGCCGATCCGCGCCCGCGGTATACGGACCGCCACGCACCACGACGAGCAGGTCGAGAGTGTCGGCCAGCTCCGCGACGCACTCCGCCGCACGCGAGGGTACGATCCCGGCCCACGGCGCCAGTTCGTCGCAGGACAGCCGCAGCGCCAGGATGCGGCAGGCGCCGAGTTCCGCACGCACCGCGGCCAGCACTTCCCGGATCAGCGTGAGCTTGTCGGTGCCATGGCGGTCGGCGCGCTGATTGGTGATCGCGGAGAGAAACTGGCGCAGCAGCGATCGCGGGCCTGCGTCCACCTCCACGCCGTCGACGTCGGACGCGACGGCAATGCGGGTCGCTGTAACGAACCCTTCGACCAGCTCGTCGACCTCCGGCTGCTCCATCTCGACCGGGAGCTCGCGGCTCACGACGTCGGCAACACGCGAGGCGCCCCACATCGCGGCCTGCGAGTACGCGCTCGTTCCTTGGTGGCCGGTGTGCGTCAGCCCTGCCAGCACCAGCGAACCGCGCGGGCGGCACGCCGCCACGACGGCACTCCAGCCCGGTCCGCATTGCTCTGCCAGCGGTGCACGTTCGTAAGGCCAGTCGAGCGGATGAACCGAAGCGGTTTCGGTGACGACGATCCCGGCACCGCCGCGGGCGCGACGCTCGTAGTACGCGACGTGCCTCGGGGAAAGACGGCGCTCATGGCCGAGGTTGGTCTCGTGCGGACCGAAGACCACTCGGGATTGACCACGGCGGCCGCTGAGTTCGATGGCGTCCGTAAGCCTTGCCATGCCCCGATCAGCCCTGAACCGCGTTCGCGGCGGTTTCCGTGGCCGCCAAAGGATGTGCGTCGCAGGGCCGGCTCGAGCGACGTGCGACTGTCGGCCCGGTTGCCGCAACCGACCGTGCATGCGAATGATCCTGGGACGGGCGCGGGATATTGACCGTGTCGCGGGCAGCAAGGGCCTGTTCGCCTAGCCCGCGCACGCACTCCGGATCCGGGCCTTCGAACGGAAGGCCTGTGAAGAACTTCGCCGCCGGGCAACCGCCGCGACACATGTCGAACTCGCTGCAGGTCGTACACGCACCGCCCGACTGCGGCGCACGTAGTTGCCGGAACAGCTCGGACTCCCGCCACACCTTGATGAAGCCGCCATCGCAGCGCAGGTTGCCGGCGCGAAAGCGATCGTGGATTGCGAACGGACACGCATAAATGTCGCCGACCGGGTCGATCAGGCAGACCACGCGACCGGCGCCACAGAGATTGAGGCCCGGCAGGCCGGCGCCGAAGCCGGCGAGGTGGAAGAACGAATCGCCGGTCAGCACCTCATCGCCGCGCGCCCGCAACCAGTCATAGAGTTGTCGCTGCTGGCCGGGCAGCGGATGCAGTTCGTCCCAGACGTCGACAGCGCGTCCCGCCGGGCGCAGGCGCGTGATGCGTAGCTGCGCGCCGAAGCGATCCGCAATCGTCTTGAACGCGTCGAGCTGGCCGACGTTGTGTCGCGTCGCGACGACAGAGACCTTGAAACCGCGAAATCCCGCGTCGGACAAGTGCCGCATCGCAGTCAGGGCCGTGTCGTACGACCCTGTCCCGCGGATCGCGTCGTTGACCGCCGCGTCGGCACCGTCAAGCGATATCTGCACGTCGACGTAGTCGCTCGCAGCCAGCCGCGCCGCCACCACCGCCGTGATGCGTGAACCGTTCGTCGAGAACTTGACTCCGACGTCGTGCGACGTCGCGTAATCGAGCAAGTGCCAGAAGTCAGGTCGCACGGTGGGCTCGCCGCCGCCGATGTTGATGTAGAAAACCTGGTGACGCTGCAGGTCGTCGATCACGGTCTCGCATTCGGCGGTCGTCAGCTCGCGTGGGTCGCGCCTGCCGGAACTCGACAGGCAATGCGTGCATGCGAGGTTGCAGGCGTAGGTGAGTTCCCAGGTGAGGCAGATCGGCGCGTCCAGTCCCGCCTCGAGGTGATCGACCAGCCTGCCGCGGACCGGACGGGCCGTGGGTGCCACGGAGACTGTCATGCAGCCGCCCGTTCGTGGATCACCCCGGAGCGCCGGAGTGCGTCGAGGGCCCGAACGAAGCTTACGATCCGGCCGTCATCGACGCCCGCCGCCATGCAGGCTTCGCGCGCGGACGCGTGATTAGAGAGACTGCACACGACCTCGACCAGGCCGGGATCCTTCAGCATCGAGAGCCGCCGGGTATGGAAATCGTACGCCAGCGCACCGAAGCGCTCGGGACGCAGCGCCACGCTCGAACTCAAGGTCCACGCGCGGTCGAGGTCGAAGACCTCACCGCCGGCAGATGCGCCGACGGCCACGCTCAGTAGACCCCGCACATCCCGTCGATGGAGACCTCTTCGACCAGCAGCTCGGCCTCGATCAGGTCGCTATCAAGCGCGGAGGGGCAAAGCGCCTCGGGAGGGACTTCCTTGTCCTGCTTCGCGACCTCAGACTGTTGCGATACCTGCTCCATTGACGTAGTCCTCACCCGCTGTGAAAGATCGAAACGTACACCACTGCGCCGCATTGCGGTAGCGTCGCAATTCAAGAGACGCGCCACGACTTCACGCTCATTTATGGTAGGTTGCGCACGTTCCACATTTTGCTCGCCACGCCGTGTCGACGAGCCGCAACCGGCAGTCCGGAGAAAACCGATGGCTCAATTACGAGGCGCCGTTGCCATTGTCGGAGCAGCCGATACCCCCGTCGGGGTCGTCCCGCACTTGAGCGCGACCCAACTGTGCGTCGACGCGGCGCGACGCGCGCTGGCCGACGCCGGCATCCGCAAAGGACAGGTAGACGGCATCATTACCTGCAATTCCATGGCCGAGCCTTACATGTACCACGCGGAGGTGATCGCCGAGTACCTGCAGATCTTCCCGCGCTATTGCATTGCGGCTGCGACCGGCGGCGGCACGACGTTTACCGTCCTGCATCACGCGGCGGCGGCCATCGCCACTGGCATGTGCAATACGGTGCTGATCACGATGGCGGACAGCCTGCGCTCCGGCCTCACCCGCGAACAGGCGATGCTGATCCAGTCCTCCACCGGCCACTCGCAGTTCGAACTGCCGTATGGCCCGACAGTGCCGGCGTTTTATGCCCTGCTCGCCCGCGCACACATGGCGAAGTACGGAACGACCGAGGAGCAGCTGGCAGCGGTCGCGGTGACGTGCCGACAGCACGCCCACCTGAACCCGACCGCGCAGATGCGCGACCTGATCACGGTCGAGGACGTGCTCAATTCACGGATGATTGCCGACCCGCTGCACCTGCTCGATTGCTCGCTGGTATCGGACGGCGGCTCGGCGGTGATCGTCACTTCCGCCGAGCGGGCGCACGATTTCCCCCACGCACCGGTTTACCTGCTGGGCGTCGGCGAAGGCCACGGCCACGAGCATGTCAGCCAGGCTCGCAACCTGACTGCCTCGGCTGCCGTCGAGTCCGGCCAGCGCGCCTACGAAATGGCGGGGCTGAGCCCGCGGGACATGGACCTGGCGCAGCTCTACGACTGCTTCACACCGACGGTATTGATTGAACTCGAGGACCTCGGCTTTTGTGCCAAGGGCGAAGGCGGACCGATGATTGCCAGCGGTGCCATAGGCCTCGGCGGTGCGCTGCCGGTCAACACGCATGGCGGCCTGCTGTCCCACTGCCACCCGGGTAATCCGGGTGCGATGTTTGCGCTCACGGAAACGGTCGCCCAGTTGCGCCACGCGGCGGGACAACGGCAGGTGAAGGATGCCCAGACGGCGCTCGTACACGCTCAGGGCGGCATCATGTCGAGCCACACGACCATCATCCTTGGCCGGGAGAGAAACTGATGACCGACCATTCCGGGAAGATCATGCCCCACCCGACCCCGGAGACTCGCCCGTACTGGGACGCCTGCCGGGAAGGCGAACTGATGGTCCAGCGATGCAAGGACTGCGGCGCCCACCAGTTCTACCCGCGCATGATGTGCACCAGCTGCGACAGCAACTCGGTCGAGTGGATTCGGGCGAGCGGCCGCGGCCGCGTGAGCAGCTACACCGTAGTACGACGTCCGGTCTCGAAGGCCTACGCGGCGGAGACCCCGTACATCGTCGCGCTGATCCAGCTCGAGGAAGGTCCGACGATGATGAGCAACATCGTCGGGTGCGACCCGGGGGCCATGGAGGTCGGGATGTCCGTCGAGGTGCTGTTCGAGCAGTGGACCGACGAGGTCACCGTCCCGAAGTTCCGGGTCACCCAGCCGGCGCAGTGAGGTCAAAGCGGAGCGTCCCGGCGACCTCTAGTCGAAACGGACGATCGCGGTGCCGGGGGCGATGACCTCGTCGCTCTCGTTCCAGATGAACAGATCGATCGTGGCCTCCCGCAATTCGGGGTGCACGGCGGTGATCGTCCCGCCGGAACGCAGCGTCTCGCCGATGATGGCGGCCTTGCGGTTCGAATACTCGAACGAAACGAGACGCCCCGCCTCACCGAGCCACCCAACCACGCACTGCGCCAGCCATTCGCCGATCATCGGACCGGCGATGACCAGCCCCGGGTATCCCTCCACCCCGGTTGCGTACGGGTGATCGTAGTGGATCCGGTGGGCGTTCCAGAGGGCGGCGTTGTACAGGAACAGCTGCACATTGTCCGGCCTGTAACTGCGGCCGGGCAGCGTGTCGCCTGCGGTGAGGCTGGTAATGTTGGGCATGGCTCAGCGCAGCAGACGGGTGGTCTTTTCGGTGATCACGGGCTCGCCGGTTTCGGTTTCCACTTTCATCACGACTTCGTAGAAGATCAGCGGACCCTTGGATCCCTGCTTCTCGTAGAGGTTGGTCAACGTCCGCCGCGCCACCAGCACGTCGCCGGGCCGGATCGGACGGTGGTACTCGATCTTCAGTCCGCCGGCCATCGCGCGCTCGAGTGGCAGCCGGGGGATCAGGCTGTCGATCGAGACGCCGTCGGGAGTCAACTGGTCGAGTTCGACGACGTCCCAGAACAACGCGACATGGTACAGTGGCGGGGCTTCGTCGCCGTCGAGGTACTTGCGCAGCGTCTGGCCGGTCGCCACCGAATACTTGCGGATATCGCGGCGCGTCACGACCTCGCGCTTGAGCGCGGCCTGGCGACCGATGTTCGCGAGGTGTTCAGCACCGAGTAGCGCGGTCATGACCGGACGTTAAACGGCATCTATTTCTCCATCTTGACGTAACGATCGAGCTCGCGATGGAAGTGGCGAACGCGCTGCTCCTGGTCGCCCCACAGGGGGCCACGGAAGCCGCGAGAGTGCAGCGCCCTCTGCACGACCGGCAGCAACTCCGCATCCTGGTCGAGGACGTCGCCGAGCCCGGGCGGGTCGCCCGGAGGCACGTCCTTCCGGCTCGGCCGCGTATCGCCCGTGACGTCCGTGCCGGGCGGAAGGCCCATCCACGCCGGCACCGTGTAATTCGGGTCATCGACATGCCGATACAGGATCAACGTCTCATAGTAGAAGATCTCGGGGTCGCTCGCGTGCGGCAGGAACCGCATGATGAACACGCCCTCGGGGTGCATGCCCATCTGCACGTTCGGGAACAGGCCGGTAGCCCAGCTGTCGGTGAGCTGGCCGTCCGTGAACTTCTCGTAGTGCTCGAGCCCGAGCCTGCGAGCCCTCGCCCGCTTCGAGCGCTGCACCGCGGCGCGCACCTGCTCCGCAGTGCCGTTGAATTCCTCCGGTTTCATGCCGGCGTCGTGCATCATGAAGCGCAGGCCGGCGTCCACCGATGACTGGTCCGGGATCCGGTGCGACTTCACGCACAGCGGAACGATCATGCGGCTGGCGCCGTTGGGGTAGAGGTCGTACTGGCTGAAGTCCTCCATCACTCCCTGCGTCTGAGGATGCACGTAGGGCAGATGGTAGGTCTCGTAGAAGGCATCGATGCCAGTCTTCCAGTTCGCGGCCCATTGCGTGCGCACGTGATGCACCACGCGCATCTTGTCAATCTCGTAATTCTCAATGTACCCGGCCGGCAGGCCGAGCGCCTCCTTGAGCGGCGGCGCCTTGCCGTCCATGTTCACGAAGACGATGCCGCCGAGCGTCTCGCAGCGCAGTTCCGACAGCGGCGGACGGCTCTTGACCAACGACGGTGAAAACGTGTGTTCGTCGGTGATGCACTTCAGCTTGCCATCGAGGTGGAACTGCCAGCCGTGGAACGTGCAGGTAAACTGGGCGACGCTACCGCGGTCATTCAGCGCGATTCTGTTTCCTCGATGCGGGCAAACATTGTAGAAAGCCTTGATGGACGCGTCCGCCTGGCGGACGATGATCATCTCCTCGTGCCCGACAGCGAACGTGATGTAGTCGCCGTGCTCGGGAACGTCGGAGCACACGCCAGCGAGGAGCCAGACGCGGGGCCACATGCGCTCCCACTCCAGCTGCAGGTACTCGCGCGAGAAATACTGGGACGGATCGGGCACGTCGAGGCCGTTGTCGACGTCCGGTTGCTTCGCTTCCAGCGAATTGGCCGGCGCGCCAAGAGTCATTGGCCAGACTGCCTTGAGATTCGTCGCCATCGTCACTTACCGTCGACAGAGAACGCGAGCAGCACGTTGCCGGGCAGGTGGAAGTACAGGCCGTAGCCCGAGTTCACGTAAAGCACGCCGTCGTAAACGACGGGGCCAGGACCGCCGACGGAGCCGCCATGGGCAATCTCGCCCGACAACGTCTTCACGTCCTGCCGGCTGTCGTATTCCCAGATCACCTTACCGTTATCCGAGTCGTACGCGCGAATCCGACCGTCCATGTGCCCGGCGAAAACGGCACCCGGGATCGACGTGATCGCCGCCAAGATGCCGGGGTCGCAGGCGCGCTCGCCCTTGCACTGGTCATCCGCCGGCGTGGACCACACCGATTCGCCGGTCAGCGTATCGAGCGCATACAGGCCGCCCTTCGCAGGTTCCGTGTACACCTTGCTGTCGCCACTGTCGGCCATGTCCGCGATCGGCACGTAGACCCGACTCGGCTCGGCGGTCATGCCCCACTGCACGCCGCCCTGGAGACTGCCCCGCCCGATCTTGCGCTGCCACAGCGCCTTGTCGTGATGTTCGGCATCCAGCGCGATCACCATGCCGTCCTTGCGGCCGATGAGGAGCAGGTCGCGGCCCGACTTCGTGGTCACCAGGATCGCCCCGGCTCCTATGTCGTAGTCCGGTCCGTTTTCCTCCGGACAGTTGGGGCCACCCACCATACAGGCGACATTCCACGCATCATTGGCGACCGATTGCCAATGCCAACGCTGCGCGCCGGTCTTGAGATCGAACGCGACCACGGCGTCGCTGTGGTCTTCGGAGGGCGACGTGTAGTTATCCCCGGTCGTGACGTAGATCAGCCCGCGCCGGGTGTCGACCGACATCGCGGCCCAGATCGGCGCGCCGGACGGCGCGAGAATCGGTGTCCCGACCCTGGTCTTGCCGACCTGCTTCGGCGCTGTGGGAATCGTGTAGGTCTTCCACGCAATCTTGCCGCTCTGGGCTTCGATCGCCACGACCGAGCCGCGGAAGGAACAGCACGGATACGTTGGATCGGGCGCGGACGCCTCCTCGAGCGAGGACACGGGCACGTACAGACGGTCCTTGTGCAGCACAGGCGCGGCCGTGATCGTGGCGGACGGGTGATCATCCGCCTTCAGCTTCCACACCAACTCGCCGGTCAAAGCATTGACTGCGTACACGCGCCCGATCAGGTCGCCGAAGAACGCCAGCGGCGGATTCGGCGCGCGGTCCCCGCTCCACGAAGAAATCAGGATGGGCGTCCGGACCTCAGACGTCGCCCGGAAGGTCCAGCGCACGCAACCGCTCGCGGCGTCCAGCGCGTAGACCGTGCCGTCGGCGCTGCCGACATAGAGCGCGCCCAGCGCAAAGGTGGGCTGCGATCGAGCACGCAGGGCGCCTGGATACGCAAGGGCCCACTTGAGCTTGAGCCGGGGGATGTCGGCGGGCGCCAGCCCCGCGACGTCGGCCGGAATCCGTCGCGAGTTCGCCAGATCGAACCCCCAGCCTTCGATGCGCGGCGGGCGCGCCAGGTCGAACTTCGCGGCCTGGCCGGTGCACCGCGGTAGCGGTAGCGGCGCCTTCATCTCGGACATCGGCTTGCCGAACAGGTATTCCGCAACCTGGGTCCTCTGTTCGGCGCTGAGCTTCCTCGACTCGCGCTGCATGATGCCGGTGGTGATTGCAGCGAGTACCGCGTCGGGCGACATCAACTGCAGGAAGGTGGTGGACGGCGCCTTCGCGACCGAACCATCGTGGCACTCCGCGCAGTGCTTCTCGAACAGCGCAGCGCCCGGCATGGCCTTCTGCATATCCGATTGCGTGCCTGCGGGTAATTCCTTGTCCGGACCCGCTGCAGGAGCGGTGACCGTCGTCTCCGGCGAAGGTGCGCCACTGGCGATCCCCTGCCATCCAGACGCCAGTACGACGCTCGACACGATCAGCCTAAGTGATATCAAGCGCATTGATTCTGCCCCGTGACTTTCCGGCCTGCCAGTTTGAATGCTATTCAGGATAACGCCGGCACCGCCTGACCACAAGCACCGCCAGTTGCAGTACGCCGCAAGAATACCGCACTGCGGCAGAGTTTCAGCACCCGGGCGCCCATCACAGGGCGAACCGGACCCCGGTCCGGCCGTCCGAAGCGACTGCAAACATCAATAGGATCCGGCCTGTCGCTATCGCTCGCCGCTCACTTGGCCTCGACGATGCCAAGTTCCTTCAGCAGTTCAACGCGCAGCTTGAATTTCTGTATCTTGCTGCTCGACATCGGCCACTCGGCGACGAATCGCACGTAACGTGGCACCTTGAAACCGGCGATTTCCTTGCGACAGAAATCGATCAGCTCTTGCGCACTCGCCTGCTGAGCCGGTTTCAACTCGACGAAAGCTGCCGGCACCTCGACGTACTTCGCGTCAGGAACACCTACGACCTGTGCCAGCTTTACTGCAGGGTGACGGCCGAGCAGGCTCTCGATCTCGGCGGCGGCCACGTTCTCCCCGCCAACCTTGAGCATGTCCTTGAACCGGCCGTGGAACATCACGGCGCCGTTCTCGTCGAGCGAGCCAATGTCGCCGGTGTGGAACCAGCCGTCGCTGTCGATCGCCAGCGCGGTCTTCTCGGGATCCTTGAAGTAGCACTCGAACAGCGAATAGCCGTGAACCAGGACTTCGCCGCGCTGGCCGGTCGCCACGTCCGCGCCGTTCTCCGGATTGATGATGCGCAACTGCAGGCCCGGCAGCGGCCGCCCGAGACGCGTAATCCGCTGTTTCTCCGGCTCGTCCCAGGCACCCGTGCACACGGTGCCCGCCGCCTCGGTCATGCCGAAACTTCCCACCTGCAGCGCGTTCGACATCGCCTTCATGATCGGCTCGGCCACACCCGGCGGCTGCACGGCGAAATTGCTGTTGACGAGGCGCACGCGCGTGAAGTCCACCTTCGGGAACGACGGGTGGTAGATCAGGCCCTGCATGATGGTAACGAACGCCGGGTACAGCGCCGTCGCCTTGTACTTCTCGATCAGCTTAAGGGCGACACCAGCATCGAAGTAACCCATCGTCAGGTAGGTGCCGCCGACATCGAAGATTGCGAGCATCGGCAGCACGGCCGCGATGTGGAACATCGGCAGGGGCGACCACATGCCGTCGTCGTGCGTCAGCAGGTAGCGGTGGCGGCCGAGCGCGATGCTGTTGCGTACCATCGCCTCATGGGTGATCAGGCAGCCCTTCGGGTTGGCGGTCGTGCCCGACGTGTAGAGCATCAGCGCACGGTCCCGCACGCGTACGCGCAACCGGGTCTCGTGCACCTGCCGTACGCTGACGGACTCGCCGGCCTCGATGAACTCCTGCTCCGACACGAAGCCGGGTGCCCGCGACTTGCCGAGTAGCACGAGGTTGCGCAGTTTCGGCGCCCTGGCCACCTGCAACGCGCGCGTCTGCTTGTTCTTCGGCAGATCGGGCAGCGCCGCCGTCAACCGCTCGACAAAATCGACCGAGTCCGCGACCGCATCGGTCGTCACGACGGTGACGAGGTCGCCATTCTCGAGCACGTACGCGAGTTCGCTCGCTTTGTAGCGGGCGTTGATCGGCACGATCACCGCGCCGCAGAAGGCCGCCGCGAAGAACAGTTCGACGAATTCCGTGCAGGTGTGCATCAGGATGCCGACGTGGTCGCCCGGCTTGATGCCCATCGCCTGCAGGCTCCGCGCACGCCGCAGCGACCGCTTGGCCAGCTGCGCATAGGTCAGCTGGCGCTCGGGCAGCACCAGGGCCAGCGTGTCCGGATAGCGGTCCGCGGCCGTGAGCAGCAGATCGCCGATCGTCGTCACCTGGATCCGCGCGCGCGCAAGATCTTCGCCGGCGTAGGGCTCTACGTACCCCGGCCCGGACTTGCGCGCGACTTTCGGACGCGCCACCGCTCGACCACCCGCTGACTTAGCGACCTTACGTTTTGCTCGCGCCATGCGTTCCCCCTCTTGCGATCTCGAGATTACCGCGATGCGCGGCAGGAAAGACAGTTGATCCGGTTCCAATTTGCCCGGTAAGCCCCTAGAGTGCATCCGCAATTACCGCTTCACGGCATCAGTCTCCTTACTGCGGCGCAGCAAGAACCATGTACGACACATCCCCGCTGGAAGCACGGGTCCGCCGTCTCGAGGACCGAATCGCCATCGACGCGCTCATCGCTCTTTACGGGCTCGTCATGGACAACCGCGACGTGACGGCGCTCCCGGAGTTGTTCACGGCAGACGTCGTCGTGGAATCATCCGGGGGCGGAATGCACGCTATTGGACGCGACGCCGTGGTCCAGCTTTTTCTCGCCCGGTTCCGCGTGCTGGGCCCGAGCAACCACGTAACGCACGACCGCATCGTGACATTCGACGCGGCGGAACCCGATCACGCCAGGGGCCTCGTTCTGTCGCACGCAGAGATGCAAGTCAGCGGACAGCCAATGGTCGCCGCGATCCGGTATGTCGACACCTACCGCCGCGACCACAGGCGCTGGCAATTCGCCGGGCGCAGGCTGCACTTCATGTATTACTCGCCGATTGCTGCCTACCCGGCAGCCTTCGCAGCTCCTGTCGGGACGGGTAAACCTGTCGAGGCTGCTGCCATCGCGCGGGATTGGTCCGAGCAACTGGAAATGTGGCGCGGCGAGTACGGAGACTGGCCGGCGCAGCACTAACTCGCTCGAACCTTTGCTGCTCATGCAGCCGGCTGCCGCCGCGTTGCCGAGCGATACGCGCTGGAACGTTTCGGCAGACGCACAGGCGCGGCCGGACTGGGACGCGCGGATGCCATTGCGCTGGTGAACCAGGGCGCGAAGGTGGTAGTCACGGACATCAACGAGGCCGGGGCCCGTGAGCTCGTCGACGGACTGAACAAGCAGTTCCCGGGGAGCGCGCAGTGTCTCCAGCAAGATGGCCACGCCCGAGACCTGTACGCTGGAGGATTTCCGCCTCCAGAACGCTATCATGGCCGAAGGCGTATTCCTCGGCTGCAAGCACGCAATCGCCGCGATCAAGGCGAGCGGCGGCGGCTCGATCATAAACATGTCGTCGACGGCATCGCACCTCGGCTACCCGGTCTATTTCGCCTACAGCGCCGCGAAGGGCGCGGTGCGTTCGATGACCAAGGCAATCGCCGTCCATTGCCAGCAGAACAAGTACAACATCCGCTGCAACTCGATCCACCCCGGCGCAATCGACACGCAGATGGTGCGCGACAGTTCGAAGGAACTGGGCCTCGACATGTCGGTGTGGGACCAGACCCCGACCGGACTCGGGCAGCCCTCGGACGTGGCCGGCCTGGTCGTCTACCTCGCGTCCGACGAGTCGCGCTTCGTCAACGGCGCGGAAATCGTCATCGACAACGCCCTGGTCGTACAGTAAGGGACGGCCCCGCGTCAGGCCTCGAACGGGTCGAGGTACTCCCGCACGAACGAGCCATCGAGGCAGTCCATGATCGCCGGCGCGACCCGCGCCATCCATGGCGAGTTCATGTGCGCATGCTCCACGGCCTCGTCAGGAAAGGACTCAAGGACCGCGTAGCGTCGCAGCTCGCGCAGCTTGAAGAACTCGTAGTAGATCAAGTCCTTCTCGTTGGCCTTGACCTGGTCGGCAAGTTCGTTGCAGGCCCGGACGAAATCCTGCTCCCGGCCGGCCTTGACAGTCATGCGGGACACAAACGTAATACGTGCCATCGTAGTTCCCCTCGAGCTGCAGCACTCCGGTCACCCCGGAGCTGCCCGATGGTAGCACCGCCGGCAAACGCGAATACACTATCCGGATTTCTTCTAATGCAGAACGATCCCCCCCTACATTCGTGTGGTGATGCTTGCGCCGCACGCGAGCCGGAGTCATTGGTGACTGATCCGTCCTTCGTTGCCGTCCTCGCTGCAGCCGAATTGCCGCCCGGTCAGATGCGCTGCGTCGAGGTCGCGGATATCCATGTGCTCCTCGTGCATGCGACGGATGGGATCTACGCCGTCAACAACATCTGCAGCCACGCCTACGCGCGTCTGGACGAAGGTCGCCTGCGCGGGCATCGCCTGATCTGCCCATTGCACGGTGCGGGCTTCGACGTGCGCACCGGTGCCGCTCTCGGCGCGCCCGCCACGACGCCGCTGCCGAGTTACCCGATTCGTGTTGTCGATGGCCGGATTGAAGTGCAGGTCTGACTGGGAGGGCTCCAGATGGCCTCGTCGACGGGCCTACCCTGGTCGAGGTCTTTGCCGCGAACCCGGGCGGCTGCATGCTGAAATCAAGCAAGTCCTGTTTGTTGCTACACTCCAACCGCTGCCGTGGTGGCAGCGCATCAAACACCGGGGCAACGCATGACACTCGAAGAACTGCTGGCGATCGAGGAAATCAAGAACCTGCGCATTGGCTACGCCGCCCACTTCGACGCGCACGAAGTCGAAGCGCTGCTCGGATTGTTCACCAACGATGCCGTGTGCGATTTCGGCACGGGCTACGGCAAGTGGCACGGGCTCGAGGAGATCGGCCGGAATTTCCGCGCTGCCATCGAGCACGCCGGCGCGCCATTCGACTCGCTCCACGTCATGACCAACCCGTGGATCCGCATCGCGAGCCCGACCACGGCGAACGGCCGCTGGTACCTGACCGACTGGGCGACGCGTCAGGCGCCGCTGAACGGCATCACGACACGCGGCGGCCATGACCACCCGCTCGTATACCTCGGCCTCTACGAGGACGACTATCGGAAGGTGGACGGCAAGTGGCTCATCAGCTACACGAAGCTGCATTTCCTGTGGCCGGAGCGCGCGTTCACCGAGTTGCGGCACCCCGGCATGGTCTGAAGAACGGCAGGCGCCGTGCGGGCCGATCCCGACACCGCAGCGCTTGCCGGAGCCCGACGCATGAGTCGCTACGGCGCCAGCCACGGCCGCCGCAGCGATTATCTCATTGCAGCGCAACAGAGCGAGAGCAGCACTCTCCAGACCGACGTGCAGTCAGCGGCACCGCGCGTGTCCAGCAGATGCCCGGTGTTGCATCGATCCAACAAATGTTTTGCGTGCTTGTTTTAATTCTGCAACGAGCGTACTTTTCGCGTTGATTAAGATTGAATGAAGTACAAACGGAGGTCGCCACGTCCGGAACCGTGGGCACCTCGTCGTCGACAGCAGACGGAATTTGGTTCAACGGGCGGCCGGACTGAGCGCAGCAGCCGCGATACCAGCACAAACTTCTTTGGGGGGATGGATGAGCACCAAGTCACAGTCGAGCAATCGTCGACGTCTTGCGACAAGAGCAAGCGAACTCGACGCCCGCGCCATGAAGCCTCTTTTCGTCACGATGGCCATGGCGTTGTCGTGTCCGGCCCACGCGCAACAGGCACCTGCGCCCGCTGCGCAGGCTGGGCAGCTCGAGGAGGTCCTTGTGACCGCCCAGCGGCGCGAGACCGACCTGCAGGTCACTCCTATCGCGATCTCGGCGATCGGTGGCATCATGATCCAGCAGTCGGGGGCGAGAACAATTGCGGACATTTCGACCTTCGTGCCGAATTTCTCGGCCTCCAAGGTTCCCGGATTCAACGCCGCATCGTTCGCCATGCGCGGTGTCGGCAACACGGACATCATCGTCTACACCGAAACACCCATCGGCGTGATCGTCGACGACTTCGTGCTGCCGAGCGCCCAGACGCAGATCCTCGACGCATTCGACATCCAGCAGATGGAAGTCCTGCGCGGCCCGCAGGGAACGTTGTTCGGCAAGAACACCACCGGCGGCGCCATTGTCGTGCACACCAAGCCGCCCAGCCTCACTGACACGAGCTTCGAGGCACAGATCGGCGCCGGCGATTTCAATGCGCTGACGGCCCGGGCAGCACTCAACGTCCCCCTGATCAACGATCGACTGGGCCTGCGCGTCATCATCAGCGAGGACAAGCAGGACGGCTGGGTCAAGAACAAGGCGACCAGCACCATCTTTTCGCCCAGCCAGCCGCAGTACAACGGCACCTATACCGGTGACGGCAAGAGCATCGGCGGCACTGAGGTCCTGACCGGCCGCGCCAAGCTGCTATGGCAGATAACCGACTCGCTCAAGACCCAGTTCACGTACGAGATGGTGCGTGACCGCTCCCAGTCGGTGGGTGCGGTCAACGGCACGCCGACGGATAGCCTGCCGGGTCAGGCGTACCCGTACTTCGTGATGGCCGCACTCGGATTGCCTGGCGACTTCACCGGAAACCCGCTCAATCAGGGCGGCATGACCAAGCGCCCGGGTTACCTGATCGACATGCAGAAGGGGCATCAGGTCGACGTGGATGGCCTCTACCTGAACACCGACTGGCAGGTGGGCCCCGGCACGCTGACCTGGGTGCAGGGCATCCGCCAGTCGGATTCCAGCCTGCCGTCCAACTACACCGGTGTGGTCGGTCCGCTGTCCGTGTTCGATGCGAACCGTTCGGACGAGCGCGAGACCTGGCAGCAGGAATTGCGCTTCGCTTCCAGCGGCGAGGGCGCGTTCAACTACGTCGTCGGCGGGTTCTTCCAGCATGACGACACGAAGTTCTGCGTGGCGCAGATCCTGGGCATCTACGACCTGTTCGGCGCACCGACACCCCCGGGCGCGGAGGCCGGCGGTTACAACAACAACCCGCAGGTCCTTTGCAACCAGCAGGTCGAGAAATCGATGGCCGTCTTTGGTGAGGGCAACTACAAGTTCACAAACGACCTGACCCTGACGCTCGGTGCCCGCTACACGAAAGACGAGAAGGAATGGACAGGCCGTCAGCAGGTCTTCGTCCAGCAACTCCCCTCGCCGACCGGCGCGTTCGACCCGGCGTTCACCTGGCCGTCGCTTGGCCAGCTGATGAACGGCGCGAACTTCAGCAAGTATCCGTTCGGCGTCGTGCACGACGACCAGACGTGGACGGAGCCCACCTACCGGGCCAGCCTGTCTTACCAGATCAACCCGGACCTGTTCGGGTACGGCACGTACAGTCACGGCTTCCGTGCCGGTGGCTACAACGACCAGGTCGGTACCTCGGGCAACCCGATCACCGACGACGAAAAGACGCCGACCAACCCGGAGATAGCAGACTCGTTCGAGGTCGGCCTCAAGAGCGAATTTCTGGATAGCCGGCTGCGCGTCAACGAAGCCCTGTTCTACGTCAAGTACAAGGATGCCATTCGCCAGGTCGTGGTTCCGGTCACCAACTCGAACGGACTGCCGGGTGAGGAGACGCTGTTCCGCAACGCCGCCTCGATGACCGTGTACGGTATAGAGAGCGAAATGACGATGCAGGTGACCGACGGGTTCCTGGTGCGCTTGCCGCTCAGCTACCAGAATTGCTCGTATGACAAATTCACGAGCGGCATCAAGGGGACGCCGGACTACCGCGACCTGTCCAACCTCGACGTGAACCGCTGCCCGGAATGGACGGCGACTCTCGGCGGCACCTACACGTTGCCGATCAGCGCGACCTCCGGGAGCGTGGTCTTCGACGCATCGGCCAACTACGTCAGCGAGAACCTGGTGTTCTACTCGATCGATCATCCGTACGAGAAGTTCACGCAGAGCTATAGCGAAGCGCGGACGCTGGTCAACGCGTCGGTGACGTACAAGGCGGACAACGACCGCTGGTTCGTGCGGGTCCTGGGTCGCAACCTCGGGAACAAGACCTACCTGCAGACCGGCCAGACCGTCGACCCGCTGTGGATCTTCAACTTCTACGGCGAGCCGCGCTACCTCGGCGGCGAGGTGGGCATCAAGTTCGGCAAGTAACGAGCCCCGGTCCGGTCGCGGCGGCTACAGTGGCACCGTGACCGGCGTCTGGCCCTGAAGAAGCGGGCGGAGCGTCGATGCTGCCCCCGCTTTCTGCCGTCGGTTACTGCATGCCGACGGACGCCAATTCGCTCCGTCGGACGCGTGACATACACGGCGCCGGACAACGGCTGACGGCGGAAATAGCCACACCATGTAAGAGCCAGCCGTGGATTGTTTTTCAGAGTGCCCTGTATTGTGCGGTGAGACGCAGAAAATAGGGCGACTTCGACGCTTTTCCTGTCTTCAACCCGTGGGGTACAGCAATGGATTTCGAACTGACAGAAGAGCAGCAACTCTTCCGTGACACCGTCCGAAAGTGGGTCGACAAGGAGTGCCCCAAGGACTGGTGCCGCATGCTGGAGCGGCGCGAGCACGTCTATCCGCAGGAACTCTGGGACAAGCTCACCGAGGCCGGATTCCACGGCGTCGGCATCGCGGAGGAATACGACGGCCTGGGCGGCGACATACTCATTCAAGCGATCTTCATGCGCGAACTGGCCCGCACTGCGGCCGGCCTGGGCTGGATCTGGGGCATTACGTCCTTCTCGGGCAGCAAGTCCGTCGGCTTTTACGGGACCGAAGAGCAGAAGCGCTTCTTCCTGCCGCGGATGGCGACGGGTCAGTGCCGAACGGCGATCAGTATGAGCGAGCCTGGCGGCGGCACCGACGTGCTCGGCGCCTTGAAGACGACCGCGGAGAAGGTGGACGGCGGCTGGGTGCTGGACGGAGAAAAGATCTGGAGCACGTCGGCCAATACCGCCGACTACCTGCTCGTGCTCGCACGCAGCGATCGCAACGTCAAGCGGCGCAGCGATGGCCTCTCGCTGTTCCTGGTGCCTGGCGATGCCAAGGGCATCACCTGCACTCCGCTGCCCAAACTCGGCATGCGCGCGCTCGACTCGTGCACAGTGGTACTCGAGAAGGTCTTCGTGAAGGACGACCTGCTGCTGGGCCCTCCCGGCAAGGCCTGGGCGCACATGACACAGACCCTGAACAACGAACGCATCATGATGTCAGCGATGTGCCTCGGCATGATCGACGGAGTTCTCGAGGACGCCGTCGACTACATGAAGATCCGGCACGCCTTCGGCAAACCGATAGGACAGTTCCAGGCCCTGCAGCACTACGTCGCGAACATCGCAATGTGGCGCAAGCAGGTCGAATTGCTGCTGTTCAATGCCGCGTGGCTGCAGAGTTCCAATCGGCCGTGTGCAGTTGAGGCCGCCATGGTCAAGACGCTGGCTTCCGAGTACGCCTGCAAGGCAGCCGACCTCGGCATCCAGATCCTCGGCGGCATGGGTTACTCTGCCGAGACCGACATGCAGCGATACTGGCGCGACGCGCGACTGCTGCGCATCGGCCCCGTCAGCAACGAAATGGCGCGCAACATGATCGCGGAGAGCATGGGACTGCCGCGCTCGTTCTAGGAGCCGGAGTGGCCATGACGCGCGCGCAGAGCGGGCCTCCAGGGAAGCGCAGCGACGGCGCGACCGCTCCCGGCACGCGTCTACGCAAGAGTCAGGTTACCCGGCAGTCGATCATCGACACCACGATCGCCTGCCTCGTAAAGCACGGCTATCACGCGACGACATACCCGCGCATCGCCGCAGCCGCCGGATTCTCGCGCGGCGCAATGCGCTACCATTTTCCGACCCGCCGCGACGTCATGGCTGCCGCGATCGAGCATCTCCACGAGAAGCGGCTGAAGGCATTCCGCCGCGCGGCTGCCGCGACTGCGAATGACGGCGATCGTCCGACAGCGGGCCTCGCGGCCTTGTGGCGGCACGTGAACCATCCGATGTTCATGGCGTTCATCGAGTTGGCGCTGGCGGCTCGTCGCGAGCGTGCGCTCGCCGCGCTGCTTTGCCCGAGGCAGGAAATGTTCCGCCGCGAATCCTACCGCGTTGCGCTCGAACTGTTCCCCGAGTGGGCTGGGCGGGGCGACCAACTTCGTACCGCCATGGAACTCTCACAGTATATGATGGAGGGCATGGTGCTGGACAGCCTGGACCGCGACGACGAAATCACGCAGCGGCTGCTCGACTTTCTCGCGCGACAGTTGCTCGTGCTGCTCGGCAACTCAGCACGACCCGGAGACAAACGGACATGACGCAGCCGGGTACCCTGATGCGGGCACCCGCGATCGAGGCCACGACGCTCGGCGATCTGCTGCTTCGCAGCGCCGCTGCCTGGCCGGAGCGCGAGGTCCTGGTATTTTCGCACCAGCGGCTGACCGCGACGAAGATCCAGAAATTCAAGCTGCGCGAAGCCCTGCTGGCGCAACTCGCCAGCAAGGCGATCGACCCGGCGTCCTGAGCCGAGCGGCTAGCCGCCGGTCGTATAGCGCTTGATGACCTCCCCGGCCGGCTGCTCGATCGTCCCGAACTCTATGTACAGGCTGCCGAGCACCTTGCGCACGGG
>Ga0315287_10000507_pt1 | contig 34261 bp, 30 predicted proteins | sample YL17G11_0_MG_FD_205037 | JGI IMG/M metagenome (GOLD analysis project Ga0315287, IMG submission 205037) | Sediment microbial communities from Yellowstone Lake, YNP, Wyoming, USA - YL17G11_0 | ecosystem: Environmental > Aquatic > Freshwater > Lake > Sediment | place: USA: Wyoming | collected...
CTTCCGAGGCTGGGTTCCTGGATTCCCGGTCAAGCCGGGAATGACATGATTGGCAGCTAAGTCAATATCCAAAGATCAATACTGAGTTTCGGATACTGAGTTAGCGTTCGGGCTATGTCATTCCCACCGGAGCGAACGAAGCCTCCAAGTATGTCATTCCGAACGAATGTGAGGAATCTGCTTTTCCGATTGCGGCATAGGGCTGTGAGCATGCGGCAGACTGTTCGCTAACTCAGGGACTGAAACTAATTAGATGGAACTGCGTGTGGGGACCGATATGAGCCGCTTACGGCAGGCCGAGCTGATTCCAGGACGAAGCGAGAAGTGAGGCTATCTCCTCGACACTTGTGGTCGCGACACCGACCTTCCTGACCACCGCGCCCGCCGCGCAGTTGGCGATCACAGCCGACTCCGGCAGGCCCAGGCCGCAGGCAAGCGAGAGCGTGAGCGCGCTGATAACGGTGTCGCCCGCGCCCGCGACATCATACACTTCGCTCGGCAGGGCGGGAACGTGAAACAGGCTCCGGCCATCGAATACGGACAGCCCATGAGCCCCGCGCGTGATGACGACGCTTCCGCAGCCGATCGATCTCAGCAGCTTCCTTGCGACTTTCTCGACATCCGCCGGGGTGGCGATGTCCACGCTGGATGCGGCAACCGCCTCCGACTGGTTCAGCGTCAGGACCCCGATCCCCGCGAAGCTGTGGAGGTTCCGGGGCTTGGGATTCGAGGTGGATACCTTGCCGGCCATACGCGCGGCATTCACCGCCGCCGTGACGACCTCGCGCGTGACCACGCCCTTGTCGTAGTCCGATACCAGGAGAGCGTCATAGTCCCCAGCGGCGCTCTCGATGTAAGCCGTGATGCGCTTGATGGCGCCAGGGGAAGCCTTCTTGCGGCTCTCGTGATCGACACGGACGACCTGCTGCCGATGTGAGGCCCAAATGCGCGTCTTGCGAGTGGTCATGCGGTGTTTGTCGACCATCAGCCCGCCCGTGCCCACGCCTGAAGCCTCCAGACACGCGCGGAGCATCGCCCCACCCTCGTCATCACCCACCAACCCGACAACGGTCGCCTGAGCGCTGAGAGCCCGGATGTTGTTCGCCACATTCGCGGCGCCGCCCGCGCGGCCCTCGGTGGAGTCCACGCTTACGACCATCACCGGAGCTTCCGGCGAAATACGCTCGACCGTGCCCCAGATGTGCTCGTCCAGCATCAGGTCGCCTATCACAAGCACGCGCTTGCCGGCAAACTGGGTCAGCGCGTTCTGACACGTCTTCAGGTCCATCTCAGGATTTCCCCTCCAGGCGCTCGACCACTCCCGCCGCGATCAGGGGAATCATCAATTCATGGTGACCCGTAAGCGCCACGCCGTCCCCTCCGATCTCCTTGACCCGCGCGACGACCTGCTGGTTCGATCGGTAATGCTGCACGAAATCCAGATTGACCCCATACATCCCGGCCATGTCGCGGCCCAGGTTGATGAGCACCGTTATCGCCTTCAAAACGACTTCAGGCAGCACGACAGCCGAGCCGAGGTTCGCCAGCACTCCGCCGCCCCCTAGATCGCGCATGGCCTCGGTCAGAATACGGAAATCCCGCATCGATGCGTCACCGATCGCCGAGCCGTCCGCGGTCGGGTGCATGTGAACTATGTCGCAGCCGATGCAGGCGTGCACGGTCAGAGGAACGCCGCACTGGTATGCAGTTGCAAGCAGGCTCACTTCGGCGTTCGGAGCTTTCTCCTCGACGAGCGCCTTGCCCAGAGCCTCCCCAAAGCCCAACTTGCCATCGCGGGCCGCGCGCGCGCCGTCATTCAGAAAATCCGCCGTCTCCCGAGCCATGCCGAATGTGCCCGAAAGCATGCCTTCGACCACGTTCTCGGAAGTCACCCCGAACCGCGCGATCTCCGAATCGTGAATCGCCCCCGCGCCGTTCATGGCAAGCGCCGTGATTACCCCGCGCCGCATCAGATCGCAGAGCATGGGACTCAGGCCGCACTTGATGACGTGCGCGCCCATCGTCACCACTACCGGCTTGCCGTGCTCGCGCGCCGAGACGATTCTGTCGATCACGTCCCTGATCCATCGACCGGCGAAGATATCCGGCAGTGACTCCAGAAACGCATCGATCCCCGAGCCCGGCACGTGCGGCGTGGCGAAGTCCCCCACGTCAACCTTGCTCTTGCGATCCTGAATCGACATCGTGCGCAGACCTGCAAGGTCGACAAGCGGGTATTTTGAGGTCATCTTTTCACTCCATAGACTGTAAGAACGTCATTAGGCTGCAGTTTGCGTGAAAGCCAGCATCTCAGCGCGGCCGCCCTGCCGCCGGGAAACGGGCGCCCGCCCAGCACAGGAGGTACCACCATTTCAAACCCCGCCTTCTCCAGAAGCCTGCATACACTCGATTGCCGGAAATAGAATATGTGCTCCGCGGGCTTCAGATGCCGCCAATTCTCGCGCTTCAGGCGAAACCGCACGTGGCCCAAATTCGGCGTGCCTATCACCACTAGGCCGCCATCAGCCAGTATACGCCGAACCTCGAGCATGTGACGCGTCGGGTCCGGCACGTGCTCGGCAACGTCCCACATCGTGACGCAGTCGAAGCAGCCATCGGGATACCCGGCTTCCTCGAGCTCACCCGTGCGAACGTCCAACCCGAGCTTGCGGGCCTCTTCGGCGGCGTGGGGGGATATCTCGATGCCCGACGCCTGCCACCCGCGCGCGTTGGCCGCCTCAACAAAATAACCCAGCGAGCAGCCTATGTCAAGTAGTTTGCCCGGTTTTTTGATAAGTTCGATGGCGCGCAAGCGGCAATCACCGCGCTTCAGGCGAAACGCCCGCCGCCGGCGATAAAGATCAAAATATGTGGAGTCATACTGCTCGGCGATCGATACAGGCTGCGGATACGTGAACGCCAGCCCGCACTCCGCGCACTGGTACACATTGTGCCCGCCCTTGCTCACCAAGAGCGATGATTCCCCGCCCCCGCACACATTGCATTGTCTGGTGTCAGTCATTGAAACAGCGTGTCCTGAACGCCGGAATTGTACTTGATATCGACCATCTGGGTCTTGCCGACCTTGGCCCCATCGGGGGCGAACATCTCCACCGTGGTCGGGACCCAGATCGAACCGCCGATATTCTTGGCATTCGAGTAGACGGTCCGCATCTTGAGGTTTCCCTGGGCGTCGCGCTTCTCCACGCGCTTCAGCCAGAGGTCCTTCGCGTCGAGCCAGACGTAGTGGACCATATCGCCCTTCAGCCAGCGCAGTTCCAGCTTGATCTCACCATTGGCCGCCGCCGCCGGGTCGTCCATGACTTGAATCTTGCGATTTCGCCAGAGCGTGTCGGTGATGATGCCCATATCGAACGGTCCCTGCAGCTTGGCGGGGTCGCCCGTGTAGTCGTCCTTTCGCTTGAACCTGACTGTCGGCGCGCGAGAGATCTTGATCGCCCCGTTGATGATATACTCGAACTTCACCATGCCCAGCTTGCCCTCGACCCTCATCTTGTCCGGCAGTTTGAGGGTAACCTTCGCGGACTTCAGCTCCAGCATTCGGGCGTAGTTCGAGTCCAGCTTCTCGATGGCCTTCCTATCGACCTCGACCACATTGACGGTCATGCTCAGGTCCTTGAGGTCCTTGGTTGCCGCTTGTATCCTGGCCTTGAGATCGGCGTCGGGCGTTCCCGCCGCGCGCCCCACGCCCGCCGCCAGGCAGCAGGCTATCGCCGACAGGGCAACAACACAGGCGGCGCTCCAAATCCGATTGTTGGTATTATGTCGCATCGTTTCGCTCCTTGCCGCGGGGTTCGTGCAGGCCGAGGTCCCAGAGAATCGCGTATCTGAGCGCCGAGGAGCACCCGGCAAGCACGCTCAGGACCAGGCCGTGCAGGCCATCGCGGAAGCCTTGCTTTATCACATACATCTTGAAAAACGTGAACCCAGGATTCAGCAGGTCGACCACGTGGAACCTGCGGCCCTCGCTGAACTTCTGCTGGGCCCCCGCCCTGGCATAAGCCACCATCTTGCGGCAGAAGTCGTCCATCGTCGCGTAGCTGTGATGAATCAGATCGTGTTTCAACGTGCCGCGCTCGCAGTCCACAACCAGGGTCTCGTGCACCAGACGGTCAGCAATCCGCGCGATTGACCTCTTCACAAGCCTGAGCTGATAGTCCGGATACCAACCGCAATAGCGCATCCGCCTCCCGAGAAAATAGGTCGATCTGGGCAGTCGGTATGCATCGTGCATCCCGCTCGATATGGCGGAAACGACATCCGACGCAAGCCCGTCGCTCACGATCTCGTCGGCAGCCACTATCAGGACCCACTCCTCGGTCGCCATAGCTATCGCCGCATTCCATTGATCGGAAAAACCCACAAACTCGCGGCAACCGACCTTGTCGGTATACTGTCCGGCAATCTCCAACGTACGATCGGTGCTGAACGAGTCCAGCACCACAATCTCATCGGCGAAAGAAAGGCTTTGAAGGCATTTCTCCACCCTGGCTTCCTCGTTGTAGGTTATGACCACCGCCGAGAGACCCATTTCGGATTCCCACTAATAGATAGACTGCGCAGCCAGGCTGTTCTTGCCGTGTGTCATTGCCGCTCACCATGCAGAATGCTGTCGACCGCCTCGATCACCCGCCGCGCGTCTATGTTTGTCATACATTTTCGCTCAAACTTGCACTCCGTCCGCACGCAGGGGCTGCAGTCCTCGCCCGATGTCACTATCACGTGCCCCTCGCCCCGCGGTCCGGTAATCTTCGGGTTCGATGGCCCGTACAGCCCTACTACCTTCGTTCCCGCCGCTGCGGCCAGATGCAGAATCCCCGAGTCGACCGCGACCAGCGTCCGGCTCCGGCTCAGGATCGCGAGCGCCTCGCCTAGATTGGTCCTACCGCTCAGGTCGGTAATGGCGTCACAGGCCGCAACTATGCCCGATGCCGGCTGAGTGCCGAGCACGACCACTCGATAGCCGCGCTCAATCAAATGCCGCCCCACTTCAGCGAAGCCCTCGTCGGACCATTCCTTGACGCTCCGCCTGCCCGATGTCCCCGGCGCCAGCGCTGCTATCGGCTGGTCGGGCATGATCCCGTTATCATTAAGTATGCGCTCTCCGCGCTCGATCAAGGCATCAGTCGGCTTCAGGAGCCCCACGTAGTCCGTGCAGGTGATCTCGCACCCGGCTTCCGAAACCAGCCTCAGATTGTTCTCCGTCGACGGCGGATGCGAAAACTCCACACGCTGGGTGAGCAGTATCCCGAGCGATGTATTGATGAACCCGATGCGTCTCCGCGCCCCGCCAAGATATGCCAGAACGGCGCATTCCGCGCTCTGCGAAAACACTATCGCCAAATCGAACCGCCGCTGCCGGAGGCTCCGAATCAACCCGATCTTGGCCGCGTTCAAACCGCCCCGCCTGACCAGCACTTCATCGACCAGCCCGCTGCAGCCCAGCAATTCCACCATGCCAGGCCGGGCCACACTCGTCACCACGGCGTCCGGGAACGCGTCGCGAACACATTTCAGCGCGGGAAGCGAGAACGCGAGGTCGCCGACCTGGTTTAGATGGTAGCAGGCAATTCGCATGGCCCAAGTCTACTCCAGAAACCGCCCAACAGCGCTGACCACGTCGCTTGGGGTGATTGCCTGCATGCAATCGACGTTCCGGCACGTGGGATGGCGCCTGCACGGGCTGCACGGGAAATCCTTTGCCACCCACACGAAATTGTCCTTCTTCTGAAAGCATCGCCAGGCGCTAGCGCCGAACAGCCCGACCGCGGGCCTGTCCAGCGCGACAGCCATGTGCAACAGCCCCGTGTCCACGCCGATCACCGCCGCGCAGCGTTCCATAAGCGCGCCGGCCTGTTTCAGGGTCGTCCGGCCCGCGCTGATAACCGGTTTGTGCGACGCGGCCTCGGCGATCTTCTCCGCCAGCGGAATATCCGCCTTTGAGCCAAGAATCAGCGATCTTGCACCGTAACACTCCCCGAGCAGATCGGCGACTTGCGACCAACCTTCGGGGGTCCAGTGCTTGTTGACCCAGGTGGTCGCCGGGCAGAAACCAATCACTCTCTTGGAGTCCAGACCGGCGTCTTCCATGAACCGCCCGGCAAACTCCCGATCATCGTCCATCACCGGCATATACATCGCGGTGTCATGGGAATGCGCGCCGATCTTCTTGAGAATGTCCAGATTGCGCTGCTGCGCGTTCACGTCGTCCCCGCCGGGTTCGTACTTCTCCGTATAAAGCAGTGTCGCCCCCTCCCCGGCATCGGCGAACCCGATCCTGCGCTTCGCGCCGGAAGCGACACACACCATCGCGCTCCTCAGCAGGCCCTGCAGGTCCACGCAGACGTCGAATTGCTTTGCCCTGAGTTCCTTGCGAAGGCTGCTCAGACCTCGTGTGAACCGGGCCACCTCCTTGGCTGCCCCGCCGCCCTTGCGACGTTCCCACACAATCACTTCGTCCAGATACGGATTGCCCAGCAAGACATCCGCCGACTTGCGCTCCACAATCCAGGCAATGTAGGCATCCGGGAACGCATCCCGCAGCACGCGAGACGCGGGAGTCGCCATCAGCACATCGCCGATGGCGCTCAGCTTCACTATCAGAATCCTCTTCGGGGCCTCACGCGTTGTCATGCTCAGCCTCCGCGGAGAGCTTCCACCTATCGTGCAGCCACAGCCACTGCGATGGGCAGCGGCGCACTTCATCCTCGATAGCCTTGTTCACCAGCGCCATCAGGTTGTAGACGTCTTTCTTGTCATCGCCGCTCGGGTCAAAGCATATGAATGGATGCGCGACCGCCCGGTATCTGTATTCTTCGATTCTTGGGGCAAAGACCGGCACTATGGGCGCGCCGCTCTTGAGCGACAACACCGCGGGGCCTTCGGCGGTCTTTGCCGGCCTACCAAAAAACGGGACGAATATGCCGTCGCAGTCGTTCTGATCGGGCAGGATCCCCAGTATCTCGTTCTTCTTGAGCGCCCTGAACGCGCCAATGATCGGCTGGTTGCGGTCGAAAACCTTGTAGCCGCCGCTTTCCCTGATGCGCTGGGTCACGCCCGTGATGCCGGCGTCGTCGCTGTCGCGCGCGATCACGTTCACTTTGTAGCCAAGGATCACCAGCTTGCGGGCCAGCAGTTCCCAATTGCCATAGTGGGCCGTGACTATTATGCAGCCTTTGCCCAGCGACAGCGCCTCGTCTATGTGCTCCTTGCCCTCGAAATCGATCAGCCCATCGATCTTCTCCCGACTCAGCGAAAGCAGGTAGAAAAACTCCACCGCCCCACGCGTGAAGTGCCTGAACACGTCCTTGGCGATGCCGCGAATCTTGGGGTCGGTCATCTCGCCCGCGAACACGCTCCGCAGGTTCCTGAGCGCGATCGTCCGGTAGCGCCTGGACGAGTAATAGAACGCCGACCCAAGCGTGTTGCCAAGCGCCTTCACCGACCAGGGCCGCAGCAGCCCCGAGGCCTTGAACATGCACGCAAACGTGATGCGGCCTATCAGCTTGATCAGCCTCTTGATGGGCGGCAATTGCCTGGTCCTATCCGTCAATCGCTTGGAAGATGACGCTGCCACAGCTTGAGCTATCCTCTATTTCGAGTTCGATTTCCAGCACATACAGGTCACCAATGAGCCCGGCCTGATCCAGCCTGGCCAGGTCCTTGGCGGTGGTCACAATGGCTTCGGCCCCTGCCCTCGCGGCGGAGTCCCTGATAACCGCCAGGTCGTTTCTTGAATACGGGTGATGGTCTGGGTAGACAGCCCAGTCGACGATCAGCGCGCCGAGCGCCGTCAGCATGTCGCGAAACCCCCGCGGCCTGCCGATGCCGCAGAATGCCGCGACCTTGCGCTCCCGCACCCATTCGAGCTCGACTCCAGCCCCGGCTGCCGCATTCACGAAGCGTGTCGGCCTGTGTGAACCTGCAAAACACGCCGCCTTGGGGGCTATCGACTTCACCTTTCGCAGCGCGGCGTCTTGGGTCTGGCCGTCTGAATTGGTCACAAGCACGACCCCAGCCCGCCTGAGACCACCGATAGGCTCTCGTAGATCCCCCATCGGCATCACGAACCCGGTGCCGAAGGGCCGCGCGGCATTTAGCACCACTATATCCAAATCACGATGTAGCTGCCAATACTGCAGCCCATCGTCCAACACGATCACATCGGGCCGGAATCTCTCGCGGGCCAGCCTGCCGCTCGCGCGCCTGTCCTTGCCGACAATCACCGGTACGCCCGGAAGGGACTTCGCGAGCAGCATCGGTTCATCGCCCGATTCGGGACTCTTGCACAGCACACTTTCACCGTCCGACACGATCAGACTCCCCCTGGCCGATCCGCCGTGCCCGCGCGAGAGCACGACAACGCGCTTCCCGCGTTCCATCAGCATCCGGCACATGGCCTGCACGGCGGGGGTCTTGCCCGTCCCGCCGAATGTCAGGTTGCCCACACTCACGACCGGCACGTCCAGCCTGCATCGCTTCCGCAGTCCCAGCGCATAGAACCCCAAATACACCGCGAGGCCGGCGCGGTAAATCAACGAAAGCGGCAGCAGGAACCCACGGACCACCCACGAGAGAAACCCCTGGTCTTCGCCAAGGATCACCCTCTCAAGATACGCCCGATATCGTGTGTTGACCATCCTACCGCCCACGCTCATTATACAGCTCCACGAGGGCCTCCGCGGTGCGTTTCGCCGCCCCCTCGTTCTCCCGCATCAGGCGCTCGCAGCGAGCCCGAACATCTTCCAGCGCCGCGCGGTCGCCGAGCATGCCGTCGATTTGCCTGCCGAGGTCCGCGCCGTCCTGGACCTCGAACCCGACCCCCGCCGCCCTGGCCTGCGAGACCAGGTCCTTCGCCTTGAACGTATACGGCCCAAAAAACACCGGCTTGCCCTGCGCGATCGGCTGGAGAATGCTGTGGCAGCCCTTCGGGATCAGACTGCCGCCGACGAACGTCACGTCCCCGATTGCATAAGCCGACGCAAGCTCCCCGAAAGTGTCGAGTATGAAAACGTCCTCATCGCCGGTGATGCTCTCGGGCTCACTCCGCCAGCCGCAGGTGAGTTCCCTCTCACGCGCAAGGCTCGCTATCTCCTCGCGGCGTTCGATCTGCCGGGGCGCGATCACCAGCCTCAATTCGGGGTGGGACCGCCGAGCCGCGATATATGCGTCCAACACCGGCTCATCCTCGCCAGGGTTGGTGCTGCCCGCGACAAACACCCGCGCCCCCTCCGGCAGCTTGAACCACGACCTTATGCGGGCCTTCTCCGCCTCGCCCAGGGGATCCCCGCACTGATCGGCCTTACAGTTGCCGGTGACGATCACCCTGCCGGGGGCCGCCCCAAGCGAAATTATGCGGTCCGCGTCGGCCTGAGTCTGCATGCAAAACCGGTCGATGTTCGAAAGAGTCCATTTGTATATCCACGGCGCCCGCGCGGCCCCGCGAATGGTCTTGTCCGAAACGGTTCCATTGATGATGGCGTTCCTTACACCCATACGGCGGGCGATGTGCCTAAAGTTCGGCCAGATTTCCGTGTCGGTGCTTGCGAACACGGCCGGGCGCACACACCTGAGGCTGCGCCACACAGCCGGCAATATGTCGAACGGGTAGAACACAAAGGCGTCGGCGTCTCCAATCGACTTCCTGGCCATCTCCTGCCCGGTTTCGGTGGTGGTAGACACGACAACGCCCACCTCCGGCAGCATTTCCTTGAGCTCGCTTATCACCGTGGCGCTGGCGACCGACTCCCCGACCGAGACCGCGTGTATCCACACGCGCTCCATGCCATCGAGTTGGGCCGGCAGCGCCACCCCGCCCAACTGCTGCCGCCACGCCTTCCGCGACTTGCCGGAAACAAGCACCCTGTGAAGTATGAACAGAGCAATCACGGGCGATGAGATCGCAAGCACCAGATTGTAGATAAGAAAAGCCATGACTCACATACCAGTGGAAAGTGGAAAGTCCGGAAGGGAACCGATGGTCAGGCACATCCATGTGCCGGACCAAGTCTCTCTGCGCGTCCATGCGCTATCCAACGAAGACCTATGCTTTGCGCATGGATGCGCACTGGATGCCCGTCGGGCACATGGATGTGCCCGACGATCAAATCGCGAAAGTGCGAAAGGAGCGAAAGGACGAAAATGGAGATGGCGCTTTCAACTTTTGACATTTCACTTTCGACTTCCCTTCCCTATCCCAGCATCTCCTCCGCTCTTCGTTCGGCGGCGTTGATGGCGTTCTCGATTCGCACGGCCGCCTCGTTTTCCTCCTCGTCCTCGGAAACATAAAGCGGATCCCCTAAGGCAATCGCGGCCTTCGAGAAGGGCAGCGGCACCAGATGCGAGTCCCACGAATGAAGCCTCTTGCACGGCCTGCACGCCACCCCCAGGGGCAATATCGGGCAGCCCGACCGCTGCGCCAGGTGGACCGTACCAGGCTGGACCTTTCTGTTCGGTCCCTTTGGTCCATCCGGCGTGATTGCCATCACCTTGCCGGCCTTCAGGCATCTCACACCCTCCAGCAACGCCCTTATCCCCTGCCGAGCCGAGGAACCGCGGATGGTCTTGAACCCACGGCTTGTGAGCAACTTGTTCTGCAACTCGCCATCTTTGGAGAGTGAGACGATTGAGTAAAAACCCATGTGGCGGCAGGTGTAGATGGGCAATATCGTGACGCCATGCCACGACAGGATCAACCCGCCTTTGCCGTCCGAAACGACTTTCGTAACTTTCTCCCAGCCCTCGATTTTGAAGCGCACGGTGGTGACAATAGCTGTCGATATCAACCACAGCACTCGGAAGACTATCTCAGCCTTGAACCTGTCCCACAAACTCTCCCTGCGTTCGCTCATCCCATGGCCCTCGTCTGCGTCACGGTACAACATTCGGCTCCTTGGAGCGGAACTGAGTGCTGTAAAGCTGCGCGAACAGGCCGCCCGAGGCAACCAGGCCATCGAACGTGCCCGACTCGATAACACCGCCCTTGTCCATCACGATAATCGTATTCGCGTTCTTGACCGTGGACAGCCGGTGCGCGATAATCAGTGTGGACCGCCCCCGCATCAGTCGATCGAGGGCCTCCTGAACCACACCCTCGGACGCGGCATCCAGAGACGAAGTCGCCTCGTCGAGTATGAGTATCTTCGGGTTTCTCAATAGCGCCCTGGCAATGGATATTCTCTGCCGCTGGCCGCCGGACAGCCCCACCCCACCCTCGCCGAGCACTGTCTCGTAGCCGTTCGGGCACTGGGCGATAAACTCATCCGCGTTCGCGGCTTTCGCAACCTCGATAATCTCGCTCATGCTCGCGCCGGGCTTGCCATACGCAATGTTCTCGGCGATGGTGCCGCTGAAGAGAATCGTCTCCTGGGGAACCATCGCAATGTGTTCGCGCAGGCTGGCGGTCTTGATGTGCCGGACATCCTGCCCTTCGACCAGCACCTGGCCACTCGTGACGTCGTAGAATCTGGGGATCAGATCGGCGATCGTGGACTTGCCCGCCCCGCTCGGCCCAACTATGGCGACCGCCTCTCCGGGCTCGATCTCAAATGACAAATCCTCAAGCACGATCTCACCGGCGTTGTATTCGAAATGCACGTTCCTGAACTCGACCCGGCCCCGAACGTCGGCGAGGACCACGGCGTTCGGGTCCTCCGGCAGCACGGACACGGTGTCGATGACTTCGAATATCCTCTCGCCCGCCGCAAGGGTCTGCTGGTAGGTGACGCTAAGCCGCCCGAACTGCTTGGCCGCCCCCGCGACGAAGAACGCAAGCAGCGTAAAGCTGCTGAGCGTTCTGAAATCCGTCTGCCCGGAGACTATCATCCACCCGCCTATCGCGACAATCAGAGCGCTGGCCACGCCTCCCATCGCGTCTATCGTGGGCAAAACCAGCGAGTTTCTCCTCCAATAGCGCAGAGCCGCCTTCAGACTGTTCCGGTTGACCCTGGCAAAGCGTTTGACTTCGTATTCCTCCATGCCAAAGGACTTCACAATACGAACCCCGTGGATGGACTCCTCGACCACCGAGTTCACGTCCGCGAGGCTCTCCTGGGTGGCGGTCGTGAGGCTCCGCAGGCGCCTGGTGAGCCTGTCGATGACAATCGCCATCATGGGAGCGTAGATGATCGTGAGCAGCGCCAGCTTCCAGCTCAGTATGAACATGCCCACGAGCCCAGTGACAATCATGATCGGCCCGTCGATAGCCTGCGTGACGACCTGGCTCGCCGTTTGGATCAGCCCAACATCGTTGCTCATCCTCGACAGCAGGTCACCGATCCTACTGCGGTGAAAGAAGCTGATCGGCAAACTCTGGATGTGAGCATACATCTCGTCGCGGATGTCCGTTCCGACTCGACTGGTAACGGACGCAATCAAGTATCCATTGAAATAGCCCAGCACGCCTTTGGGGACATACAAAGCAACCAGCATAAGCGCGACAATCCGCAGCAGCCACGCCTTCGCCGGGCCTTCGTGCCAACCAATCAAGCCGTGCGCAAGGCCGATCTTGATGATCCAGATGTCCCACACCGGCTTGCCATCGCAGGCGGCCGTGAACCAGCCCACAAGATTTGCAAGAAGAAGGGTGCAGCCCGCCACACCCAGCCCCGACAAAGCAGCAAGCACCAGGCGACCCTTATACCGAAGAATATAGTTCAGCAGCCTTCTGCGACTATCCAATCAACTCACCCATGTTACCACCAACCCAGCAGAACGTCGTAGGCAATCAAACCGAACAGAATGACCACGACAAGCGAGGAAACCGCGGCTCTGTACTCCGAGTTCTCACTCAAGAGGTCCCACGAGAATCCGCCCCTGGCGCCGTTCACGTTCAAGCACGGCACAAGCCTCGGAACCGCCTTGTAGTAGCTCTCGAAGACCTGTCCATATCTTTCTCTCAGCATCCTCTCTTCGTATACAATCGCGCCGCCGTGAAACACCCAATAGAGCACAAACCCGATAATCGCCGCGTCTATCCGATGGCACATTACCAGGTAACCGGCCGTAATCAGGAAACTTCCCACATACAGCGGGTTGCGGCACAGCGCGAACGGCCCGCTCACCGTCAGTTGGTCTATCTTCTTCAACGAACCCGCCGACCAAACCCGAATAAGCTCTCCAATAACAACCAGGGGCAGCCCACACCAGAACGACGCAGGCGTTGTCAGGGCTATCCGCAGCAGCACGATCGTGCCCAACAACATGAACAAAGTCCTTCGTTTGAAGAGGAAGAACAACACTCTCTTAGACCAAGCCTCCCATGTCCAAAACGGCCTCGGCGGCGCGCCGAATCGCTCCACTTTCGCCGAGTTTGCCTCTTATATCTCTCAGTTCGGCCCGCATTCGCTCCATTTGGGCGTCATTGCGCATTATACTGAGCGCCACATCGGCGATCTTGCCCGCGACCGCGTCGTCGTTGATAAACTCCGGGCACACCCCGCGCCGCGCGATTATGTTTGGAAGCCCGATGAACTCCTCCAGTATCGACTTTCTGAAGAGAAACTCAAAGCGCATCACCGGCGTGCCACGGTAGACTATGACCATCGGCGTCCCCAGTATCGCGGCTTCCAGAGTGGCGGTCCCGGACTTTGTGATCAGAAAATCGCTGTGGGCCATGCAGTCATACGTCAGGCCCTCCACCACTCTTATCCGGGGCATGCTGGGTATCTCGGAGGCCGTATGCTCGACACGCTTGCGCATCATCTGCCCGCGATTGGCGGCCCCAATCACGAACTGCGCCTCGCCTAGCTCGCCGTGGATGATCCGCGCACAGCCGATCATCATATCCAAGTGCTCGTTGATCTCGTGTGCCCGGCTCCCCGGCAGCAGCCCTATCGTCGGAACCGACTCCGACAACCCAAGGCCACGCAGGAATTCGCCCCGGTCCTGTGTCGGCTTCACGATATCCACAAGAGGGTGCCCAACAAACCTGGCGTCCAGTCCCTGCTCGGCCAGTATCTCCGCCGACCAGGGAAACTGTGTGATGACTCGGCCGCCACAAGCCATTAGCTTATCGGCATTGCGAGGCCGCCTGCGCCACGACGAGGGCGGGAGATAATACACGACCCGAATACCGTTGGCGTTGGCTATCTGCCCCAGACGGATATTGAACGCGCCGAAGTCGATAGGCACAAAAACATCAGGGCGGCTGCGCAGAAGATCCCTGCGCAGCCGCAAATATCTTACACATACACCCGGCAGCGACTTGAGCGTCTCGGAAATACCTATCGTCCCGGCGCCGGTCATATCGGCCGTTATCTTGACACCGGCCTCGCGCATTCGCGGACCGCCCGCGCCCCAAAAGGCCAAATCAGGGCGCAGCCGGCTCAGTTCACCAACCAGTGCGCCGCCAAACATATCCCCCGACACCTCGCCCGCTGAGAGTGCAATCGAGTAAACCACACTTACATCCTGGGGGTTTCCAACTGCCTGCCGCCGTAGCCGCTCCGAACGCTGCGAATGAAGTCCACCAAATACTGCAACTCATCCGAGGGCTCGATCTCGTTTGCTATCGCCTCGAGCGCCTGGCTCTTGTTCAGTTTGGACCGATACAGCAGCTTATAGGCCAGTTTGATGTCCGAACGCACCTGCGGCGACACCCCACTGCGGCGAAGCCCGATGACGTTCAGATCACACACTTTCGTCGGACGCCCATCGGCCATCGCGAATGGCGGAACGTCCTGCACGACCTTGCTCATACCGCCGATCATGGCATACTTGCCGATCCTCACCTTCTGATGCACGCCGACAAACCCGCCAAAGACGACCTTGTCCTCTATCAGAACGTGCCCACTAATGCCGACATAGTTAGCCATCGTGATATTGCTCGCCAGCACGCAGTTATGACCGATGTGGCAGTAGGCCATGAGCATATTATTGTCGCCGATAATAGTCGCTTCTCCGTCCCCGCTCGCTCGGTGGATTGTGACGTATTCCCTGATGATGTTGCCGTTGCCGATCTGGAGGAAGCTCTGCTCCCCGTGGAATCGGTAGTCCTGCGGCGGTCCACCCAGCACAGCGCCGGACATGATCGTGCAATCATTGCCCATACTCGTATTCGCCTCTATGACCACGTGCGGGCAAATGCGGGTTCCATCTCCTATCAGAACGTTATTCCCAATCACGGAATACGCGCCTACCACGACCCCCTGCCCCAGCTCGGCATTTGGATCAACTATCGCGGTCGGGTGTATATCGGTGGATACTACAGTGGTTTTCATTGATTCACCAGGGCCCGATCCCATCTCGCCTGTTTTGCGATCAATATCGCTCAACTCGCGCCTTCTGTCTCTTTCAACCAGCGCGAAAAGGAACTCGCCCTGGCAGACCACCTCACCATCGACCGTGGCGGAGGCCTTCACTTTGCCTATGTTTCCTCTGGTCGCGATCATCTCCACGTCCGTGACCAGAGTGTCGCCCGGCATCACAGGTTTCCGAAACCTGACCTTGTCCATCCCCCCGAAATACGCCAGCTTGCCATGATTGCCGGTCATCGAAAGCATCAGGACGCCGGCTACCTGCGCCATCGCCTCACAAACCAGCACCCCGGGCATCACGGCATGCCCCGGGAAGTGACCCTCGAAGAACTCCTCATTGATGGTCACGTTCTTATAACCCCTGGCGCTCTTCCCTGGCACCAGCTCCAGAATCCGGTCAACAAGCAGGAATGGATACCTGTGCGGCAGCACATCCCTTATCTGTTCTACATCCAGCATCTCGCCACCTTGTTATTATCCACCGGTCAGCGCTCACAACAACCGCCGAGCGCCTCCAGCCAATTCATGCAGCCCCATGACCCGCATTACTTCGTTCGCAAACTCCACATTCAACGCGTGCCCGGATTTCACCGCAAGCACCTCCGCCTGCAGCAGCCCGCCGACAAGCGATAAGTCGCCTATCAGGTCCATCACCTTGTGCCTGGCGAGTTCGTCCGGGAAACGGAGCCGCGAACTCATGTGGTCCTGCCAGACCACGATGACGTTCTCCACGCTCCCGCCGCGCGAGAGTCCATCATTCAGGAGTCCCGCGACCTCTTCATAGAGCACGAAAGTCCTAGCCGGGGCAATCTCGGAACCGAAATCATCCTCATCCGGGTCGTAAACAATCGTCTGGGACCCGATCATCGGATGATCATAGCTCAAAACATAAGTTATGGTCAGCCTGGGTGCCGGCACCGCCAAAACGAACGACCCGTTCTGTCGCGCGCACACAGGCTCCGTGAGGCGGATCGGCCTGCGGAGCGTGCCCAACTCGATCATGCCGGCACTGTCGATGGCCTCGACGTAAGGCAGGGCGCTTCCATCCAGGGCAGGCATTTCCGGCCCGTTCACCTCGATCATCGCGTTGTCCACACCACAGCCCCTCAACGCCGACATCAGGTGTTCCACCGTCCGTATGCGAGTGCCGTTGAATCCGATGCTCGTGCCTCTGGACGTGTCGACCACATTGACCGCCAGGCCGGCAACAGCATGCTTGCCATCGGTAAAGACTATGCCTGCATCATCTCCCGCGGGGTGGATGTGGACTCGGGTTTCCCGACCGCTGTGCAGACCCATGCCTTTCAGCTTGACGCTGGAAGCCAGTGTCTTCTGGGCGACGTCCATGACCATGGGACATTCGACTCCCTCGAGCCCCATATTTTCGCCAAAGCTAAATGTCGCGGCCATCTTTCATACCACCCTCCCGGAGAGAGCGCACCTCACGTTCCAATGTGCGCAAGCGCTCCAGGATATCCGGCAAGCGCAGTCTTGCCGCCTGCGCCCTCATTTCGATCTTATGCTCCCTGGCGGGGAAGCCCGAGACTGTCGTTCCCTTCTCCACATCGCCGATCACACCGGACCGCGCGGCTACAACCGCGCCGTCCTCGATCCGCACGTGGTCCTTCACACCCGTCTGAGCCGCAAGGGTCACCCCGTTGCCAATCTCCACGCTCCCCGCGATGCCGCTCAACGCCACGATCACACACCACTGACCGATCTTCACGTTATGGGCGATATGCACCAGGTTGTCTATCTTCGTCCCGCGTCCGATCACCGTCGCGCCGGTCTTCGCCCTGTCCACGGCGGAGTTCGCGCCGATCTCGACATCATCGGCGATCTCGACAGTCCCCGCATGCGGCAGCTTTATGAGTCCACCAGGCCCCCGTCTGTAGCCAAAGCCGTCGGCGCCGATCACGACCCCCGCGTGCAACGTCACTCTACGTCCCAAGGTGCACCCCGAATACACGGTAACTCCGGGGTAGAGCCTCGATTCATTGCCGATTTTGACGTGCTCACCAACGAACACGTTGGGGAACAGCACGCAGCCCTCGCCCAACTCGGCCCCGCGGCCCACATGGCAATTGGCCCCGATGCGCACCCCTTCGCCGAGCACCGCCTCCGGCTCGATAGCCGCGCCGTTCCCAATGCCGATATCGGGCAGCCATTCCTCGCCCCTGAACAACTCCAGAATCCGAGCGAATGCCTCTTCGGGTCGATCGACCGCTATCAGCGTCTTGCCACAGCGGTCGGTGGCATCCCCCGCCTCACAGACTATGCACGCAGCCCTGCTCGAGAGAGCGCGTTTGAGATACTTGCTTCCTTCGGCCATTACCGCGTCGCCTTCGTCGGCGTCATCCACGCTGCCGACACCTGTCACGCGGGTGCTCGGGTCTCCCAGCACCTCCCCGCCGACAATTTCACAAATCCCGGCCGCGGTAGTCTCAAATCGCATCGCGTCTCACCGTCAACTGTCGCTGGGGCCGTACAAAATGGGCTCGCCCAGCCGCCATCCACGATCGTTGATCAGTCCGATAAACCGTGCCGTTTCATCGGGAACCGACGCAGCCGGCCGGTCGAAAACAACTTTCATCCCCTGCGCCCTAGCCATCTTCCGCACCATCGAAACGGCATCGGTCCGCAGGCGTTTCTCAAGAGCAAGCTCCCGAACGCGCCAATCATCCGCCTCACGCCGCCCATTATATGCCGGCTTCGGGCCGAGACCAGGTCCCGCCATCCTCGGGGAATCCTGCCGGTCCACACTCGGTTTCGCGCTTATGCCCACGTCGGAACCAGCGGTCTCATCAAGCGACATTACATCACCTATCACCTGGCTCCTGGCCTCTTTTATGTGCTCCTGGACCGTTCGGGCCTCCTGGGCTCCGTATGCGGCTATCGCGCTATCTATCTTGGCATTGCTGGACGCTCTCAGATCGCTGATCGTCCCGGCGGCGCTATCGGAAACCTTCTGTATTTCGGACGCGATCTCCCGGTCGATGCTATCGAGCTGTGATTGCAGTTCGTCAAGCCGCTTGCGCGCATCGGCCTCATTGACCCCGGGCGTCACCCCGACGTCCTTGTTTCCACGCTTGCCAAGCATCGCATCAAGCGCGCCTATCTTCGCCCTCACGTTTATCTGTTCCCCGCTGTATTTGGTGCTGATCGCACTGATCTTGCCGGCGGCCTCCTGTTCGGCGTCATACGCCCGGAGCCGCAAATCGGACTCCGCGCTGTCGATCATCGTCTTCTTGGTGGCCTCCAGCCTCGTTGCCAGCGATTGCATTTGCTCGGCCCCCAGTTTCGCCAGCGCGTCATCCGCCTGCCGGGCGGCTCTGTCCTCAAGCACCCACCTGGATGTCGCCGCCCGCGCCTTTAGCGCCGGCAGCGCAACCGGCCCGAATGCGAGGGGCTCCGCGCTCCCGGCCTGCCCTCCCGCGACATCGGCCGCGACAGATCTCATCATCAGCACTGCCGGCCAATCAGGATGCAGCGCCACAATCTTGTCAAGGTCCACAAACACCACACGTTCGGCTTTCGGGCGCTGGACCGATCCTGAGGCCGGTGGCTTTGTCAGCCCCACACCGAGCCACACCGCACCCACGATTACCCCGACAATAACCACGAGAGTCAGGTATATTATTGCGAGCCTCACGGCGCACTCCCAGACACCGAGCCTACGGCGCCTTGCGATCCAGCTTGCCGATCACATCGTCTGTAATGTCGATGCCGCCATACAAGACTGCGTCCTTGGCAACAACAATACCAAGCCCCTTGGCGACCGCAACCTTGGTAATCACGTCCCTCAGGTCGACTTCGGCCTTCTTGTCGAGCTCATCCACTTTGCTCTTGAGCATCGTGTCATAATCCTTGGTTATCGCCTCTCCGGCCGTCGAGGAATTCTTTCTGGCATCCTGAAGTTCCTTCAGGCGGGCCTTCTGTGTGTCGTTGGGGTCCTTGGTCTGCTCAAGGGTTTGCAGCTCGGTCGCCCGAGCTTCCTGCGCCGTCACGAGTTCCTTGACCCGGTTCTTTTCCGCATCCGTCAGGGCCGCGGTTTTGGTCTTGAGGTTCATTAGTTCCTCGATCTCATTGCCGCTAAGAAGCATGTTCAGGCTGCGGATCTCGAGCTTCTTTTCCAGTCCCGTCTTGAGATTGTTGATCTCATCCCAATACTGTTTGATACGCGGCGCGTTAGTGTGGACCTTGTCCAGGTCGACAACGCCAATCTTAGGGGCCGGTTCAGCCGCATACACCCCGCCGTACCCAGCCACCGACACCGCTATCACGGCTACAACAACCCATGCTATCCTGCGCATTACGAACATTCGCCATACCTCTCTTGTCAGTTACGGAGGCGAGTCCTGTCGCCTCCGTTAACCAGATTATATCAGAAACCATCTACCTCAACAAGCAACTGGAAGCCCGGTGCCCGCCGATCCCGCCTATCCAGCAGCGAGAGTATCGCGCCCACCTTCGCAAGACGCCGATTCAGAAAACATATTGCCGCCGCACCCAGGCATCGTCGCCTTCGGCCGCCTTGCCTTACAAACGCGCTGACTCCTGATGCCTCAGAATGCCTGCCCCATGCTAAAGTGCGTTCGAGCGCCCTCGCTACCGACACCGTAATCCAACCTTATGTTGCCGATCGGTGTCGTGACTCTCATGCCGACGCCGACGCCGAAGCTGCCTGAGAAACCATTGTGCTGCGGCAGCTGCGGTATGCTGTACTTGCTGGCTGTACCCCACGCATCTCCATAGTCGACGAATACAACTCCAATCAGTCCCTGCGAAACCGGATGCCTGAGTTCCACACTCGTAAGCAGCATCCTGGTCCCCCAGAAACGGTCTTCCCTGTAGCCGCGCAGGCTGTCCGCGCCGCCCACGAAGAACTGTTCGAAATACGGCAGAGCGCCAGTCGCGACGCCGGCCCTGAACCTTACCGCCAGGGTCGTGCGCTTGTCCTGAGGATTGGCCCTTCGCCCCTGCCTGCTGAAGTAACGCCGGAAATCGATCGACGTCTTCTCATAACCGCCCTTCAACGGCAGCGCAAGCGGCGCGGTGAGAGTTTTGTTCTGCGCATCCTTGTCGGTATACTGTGTGCCATTCACGGTGCCAACCTCCAGCGACAGGGCATCATATCCACCGATCGCCGGGTTAATATCCTGGTCCCTGGTGTTATTGACAAACCGCAGCGAGCCCGTGGCGATGTTTCCGGTCTGCACGATGTTCACCAGATTGCTCACTGTCTTCTTATCCGCATTCAGAAGCAGTCCAGGGTTGGCGTCCACATTCTCGAACTTCCCGCCGACATAGGCCCTGAGCCTGTCGTTGAGGGGACGGCTGACGGTCAGTTCTCCACCCTTATGGCGCTCGTTATAGAACTGGTCGTTAGCAAACGTGGCGCCAGAGTTGAATACGCCTGATGAGAATCTGTACAGAAGCCTGTTATACAGGCTCACGTCCAGAGATGTATGCCTCTTGTCTATCCACGGCTCGAAGAAGCTCATTTCGTAGCTCGCGCTGCCGCCGACGGCCTGTGTCGTCCCCTGTTCCCAAAGCAGGTTCAGTCCCTGCCCGCGCCCGCGGAAGTTCGTCTCCCGCAGGCTCGCCTGACCGACGAGTCTCTGCCTGGAGCTGTAACCGAACCCCAGGGATACCTGCCCGGTCTTCTTCTCCACCACCGGAATGACTATCTTCAGCAGACCGATCTCGCTGCCCGGATTGATCTCATATTGCTTGATATCCTCGAGTATGTCCAGGTTGTAGATCCGCATCAGATCATCCCGGAATATGTTTCGGTTGAAGATGGTCCCGGGCTTCATCTTCATCTCCCGAAAAAACACGTAGGACAGCGTCTTCTTGTTGCCCTTGATCTCCACGCCTTCGACCCGATGAACCAGGATCGGCACAGTCAGCTCGCCCGTCTGTGGGTTGACGCCCACTTCCTCGGTCACATATGCCACGTAGCCCTTTTCGCCGTAATACTCCTGGATAGCCGCGATGTCCTGGTTCAGAACGATGGCATTGAGCACCTGACCGGCCTTTGTCTTCATGAGGCCCAGGACAGTGTCAACCGGGATCGGCTCACTGCCGGTGATCTTTATGATACCAGCGACCTTGGGGTTCTCGGTGACCTCGTAGGTAACCTTCACGCCGCCTTCCACATCTTGCTTGTGAACGGTAACCGCGCTGAAGTAACCAAGCGATATGATAGCCGCTTTGTCCTTCTCCACAGTCGCATCCGTATACACATCGCCGGCTTTCAGCGAGACGGCATTCATAATAGCAGCGGTGTTTATATTGACATTGCCCGTAATGGCAACATCAACCACCTTGGCGTTTCCCTGAGCCGCCAGCCTTGTCGGCAGGCCCCCAATCAGCATCGCGATCGCCGCAAACAGGGCCAAACCGCGCGTCCTTGTTATCCGATCCACCATCGTTAGTTGCTCCTCCTCAAGCGCGAAACAGCCTTATGGCTGCCTTGTGATTATACAATACTTGAGCATATCCATTCAAGTCCCCATCGGGAACTCGATCCACTATACTATAGTCGCGGCCCAGCCGCGTTATTGCCCACTTGCTCTGTGGGGCCACAAAAAGCACTTCTCAGAAATGAATCGTATACTGAGCCTGCGCGCTTGTTGTCGTCTGGTTGTCCATCCCCAGGCTGAAGAAGTACTTATCCGCGAAGAGGTAACCCAGGTTGACCTCATAGTTGGCGTCCTTAACGTTCGCGAGCGAGGAAGTCAGCCGCCCGTAATACGACAAGTAGAAGTTGCTGAGCAGGTGTCTCGACATATATAAAGCCAGCGGCTTGTCGACGGCATACTCGAGCGTGAACTGCTCGAAGCCCAGCTTATTGGTAAACACGGACTCGATCGGCGCGAAAAGAGTACTCGTGCCAACCGCCGTCAGAACATTCCCAAGCTCCTTCTGAAGCTGCGACTCGGCCCCAAGAATCCCCTCCACACGCCCAAGGGAAGCCAGCATCTGCTCCCGCGTGAGCCCACCCGGCGCCGACGCAAGATCGACCTGCATGTTTCCCACCGCGCCCTTGGCTATCATGTCTATCCTGTAGCGCTGGCTCTTGCCGAACTGATTCGCGGCGGTTACCGACGTGTATGCCTTGAAATTCACTCGCAAGTCCGGGTCCGTGGGAGGCGCGAATGCTATGTCGATGGTCCCGCCGGGCACAACACTCAGCCGCGAACCGGCAAGCCTCATGTTCCCCTCCACGACCTTCAATCCAAGCCCGAACTCGGGCTTGGACAATTTCCCCTTGAGCGAACCCGAACCCAGAACGTGCATCCCCATGCTTGGCGGAAAGACCCAGACGTTCGTACCAACACGCAGGCTAACGTTAAACCGGGGGTCCACCGGCAGTTCCAGGCTGAAAGGCTTCGACTTCCCCGCCGCGGTCGCGAACGCGATGTTGGATTTGTTGATCGAAATGCCGCCCGTGATGTCCGTCTTGCCGTCCTGGTCCGTGTCCACATCCATATCGGCAACCAGTGGGCTAGCCAGGCTGCCCGTCATCGACATGCCGGCATCGATCCGCGTGTTCACAGCCTCCTTGAAGCCCAAACCGTTTCGCTCCGCGAGCACCAATCCATCGGCGATCAGCTTCAGATCGACCACGCTCTCGGCCAGATCGCTTATGGCCACATAGCCGCCCTGAACGATCTTGATCGTCCCTCCGAGACTCGATGCGGCCGAGAACCGGTCCACTCTCACGCGATCCCCGCTGAACGCAAGGTCCAAGTTGATATTCGTGAACTCGTTCTCGAAATGCTTGAAGGCCAGTACCCCGTCACGGATGTCTAGACTCCCGCTCAACTCGATCTTGGACCTCGTTCCGCCAACCGATAGCTTGCCTTCGATCGTGCCTGCGGTCTTCGTCTGATCCAGCCAGCCGCTTCCGAATGCGCCGAGTGCCGTGAGGCTCTGCTGCTTGAGCAGAACGGTCACATCGATCGGCTCCGTGAGCGGCATTGTGAAACCCGCCCGGTCCCACGGCACGTGCCCACCGGCCAGCACCTGGTGGCCGCCGCTCGAAAGCATTATATCGGTAAACTCTATGCGGTCCGATTTGACCTCCACGCCTGTCGCGCGCAGACCATCGAATATCAGTCCCCCGTATGACGGCTTGACGATATCCACCGACCCCACAATAGCCGGCGCGCCCATGTACCCATTAACCGTGAAGTCCGCCTGCATCACTCCTCCGGGAGTCTTGTCCCCGAGCCACGGCTTCAGAGTCGACAAATCGAGGTATGAAGCCATGACGTCCAGGTTGAGCGTCTTATCAGGTATGTTGAGCGCCCCGCCGACCGTCACGACAGCGTCCTGTGATTTCAGCCGCAGGTCGTTCAGGGTCACCTTGCCATCGTCCGCTGTCGCCACCAATTTGGCTGACTCGATCTTGCGGATATCCAGCAGAATATCGCCGGCGTTGAGGTCGATATGGCCCGTCGGCCTGGCAAGTGACCCGCTGACCTCAAATGACCCGCTCAGTGCCCCCTGGGTAATGGGAGGCATTCTGTCCAATGCGCTTCGCAGGCCTTCGGCCCTGGTCGATCTCAAGTAGGGGCTGTCAATCACAATCCCCCACAGATCGGGCACGCTGACGTTGTCGATCGTGCCTTTCGCGGACTCCAGCTTCATCGTCCTCGGGTCGAGCTTCGTGCCCTCCACGAAAAACGACTGCTTGCTCCGTTCGAGAGCGACCTTGAACGCCGTCACCAGATCGTCCGAATAGCCGGCCGTTAGCCTGGCGACATCAAAACGCCTGCTGCTGACGGACAGCGCCTCCACCTGGGCCTGCACCTCCGCGACAGGGTCACTCATGGTCCCATTCACCGAGACCGTCGCGCTCAACACACCGCCCACGAGCGCATATCCTTCGATCCTGTCCTTTATCCGTGCCAAGTCCAGCGCCTTCAGCTTCAGCATCAACTTCATGTCGCCGGTGGCCAGCGCGACGGAACTGTACTCGGCCTCGTTGAGCTTCTCGACGCTCACGGTCGCGCCCTGGCTGCTAATGTGAGCCTCCATGATCTTCACGACGTTCGAGGCATAGCTCAGCTCGGCAGTGGCATCGCTTATGGGCATCTTGAAGACGGTCCCGTCCTGCAGCCGGACACTCGCGATGGCAGCCACATCCACGAATGGGGATTCCCCTTTGCCGGCCTTGCGCGAATAAAGCCCGGATGTCTCGATTGTGCCCGACAGAGTCCCGCTCGCGTCCAGGGGCTTGCCCAGCAGTTGTGAAAGCTTGCTTACCGCGAAGCGGTCCAATTTGCCATCTATCTGAAAAGGTATGCGGTCCGCGTCGAGCCGCCCGACCTGCCCGCTGAATCTGATTTCAGCGGGGTAAAGCCCCAGTACGGCATCCCTGATACGCACACCCTGAGTGCCTCCCGCGATCGATACCCTGGTGTAGTCGATGGGGTAGCCGAGATAACTCCCGTCGTAGAGTTCGACTTCGGCGGTGAATCGGGGTTTGGCGGGCGTGCCGGTGATCCGGGCCTTCAGGAAGCCCGTGCCTTGTATAGCTTTCAACCCCAAGAGTTGTGCAAACCTTTGCAGATCGCTGCCCTCGGAGGTGACGGCGAGGTCCATCGACTTCGACGTCACCGATCCCTCCACTGACACCGAACCCACAGGCCCACCTACCGCCCGAAGCCGGCTCACTTTGAACCCCCCGGACTTATACTCGACCATCGCTGCCCCGGCCTCGAATGGAATCCCCGCCACCTGCACGCGTGACACCGTCACATTGGCGGACACCTTTGGATCGGATATCGGACCGGTAACCACAAACGATGCGCTGCCGCGACCCAAACCCTCCACCCCCGATGGCAGCGGCAGCTTGGAGAGCTTCACACCGTCCGCTCGGCCCTGGATTGCCAGTACGGGAGTGCCGTTGAGTGAGATCGATCCCGTGCCGGCAAACCGGCCATCGAGCAGGCCGAAGCGCAAACTGTGAAACTCAATCCGCCCGTCTCGATAGACCGCATCGGCGGAGACCTTCTCCGGGCTGTACCCGCGAAGCGACACGCCGGGGATCGTCCCCACTGCCTCGATCTCGGGTGACGCAGCGCTCCCGCCGATCAGGACCTGCAGCGGTCCGGCGCCCTTCGGATGGATCTCCTGGGCAGCCTTCGGAACCTTGAGCGAGCCCATCAAGCCCGCGAAATCCGCGCGCTTCGATGTCGCCAGCAGGCTCAGCTTCGGTTTGGCGAAGTCCGTCACACTGCCCGCGACGGTCGCATTCGTGTTCCCGACAGTGCCCGACAGGCTCAGCAGCAACCGCTGGCCGGATATCGCGACTTTTCCCTCAACCTGCTTCACGGGCTGCGTGAACATCGGCAGGTTGACAACGCCCTCGTTTACGTCGATCGCGCCTGCAAACGCCGTCCGCGATTTCGCTGCCGTCTTCTGATAATGAATCCCCAGCGCGACTTTCGCCGTCCCGGCCTGGATATCGATGCTCCGAGCGAGGTTGAAATAGTGGCTCCAATAGCTTGCGGACGTTCCCTCGCCTGTCAGATCGATATCGGCTGTTCGATTCTTCGAATTGTAAGTGCCTACAGCCCGGGCCAGTGTGAACCTGCCGGGCATGCCCGACGCCGACACACTGAACGCGTACAAAGGCTGCCGGCCCGCGTCCAGAACCGCATCCACGTTTCGTATCAGATTGACCGCAGGCGCCTTGCCCACACCCGCCAGGTAGTCGGTGAACGTGACCGTCGCCCCGCGCATGTCCACTCTGCCCGCAAACGGCGGGCCGGATGGCCCCTTGCGTTTGGGCAGCAGTTCCAGCACATTGAACGAACCGTCCGGCCGCCTTATCAGGTTCAGCGTCGGCCGCTCCAGGGTCACCGTGGACACGCTCTGTGCGCCCTTGCCACCCATTATCAAGGCCCGCAGGTCGTAGCGAACGATCAGCCTGGGAATCGTGAGCATCCGGCCCCGCGCGAGGCGCTTGTCCGACGCCACCTCTACGCCCTCGAGCACCCCGGTCCCCCACGGCTTCACCGATGTGCGCCTTACCCGGACTTCCCTGCCCAGCCTCTGGTTCAGCTCGGCGACCAGCAGCCTGTTGGCCTGGTCGATGACCAGGTCCATCTGACGCGCGACGTATCGCCCACTCATAATGACCATCGCAATGAGCGGAACGCATGTTATGAGTCGAATGACTACCTTTTGGTGCAGCTTCAGCATATTCCCGAATACCAGGGCTCATACTCAAGGTTGAACGTCTTGGCAAAACCGCGCGCGCAGGCGTCGCGGACGACCTCCATGCCGGGCGCTTCGCCAAGCAATTCGGCGAGCGAAGTCATCCGCCGGGACTCCAGTCCGCACGGGTTGATGAGTGAGAAATGCTCCATACACGGGTCCACGTTCAGCGCGAATCCGTGATACGTGGTCCACTTCCGAACGGCGACTCCGATGGAGCACACTTTCCCGCCGCTTACCCAAACTCCCGCCGGCCCGTTGCGTTCCCCGGCAAGCCCAAACTCCGCCAGGGCCGATATCACGCTTTCCTCCAGCCCTCGCAGATACGTGTTCAGATCGTCCGAGATCTCGCGAAGGCGGAATATGGGGTAACCGACAAGCTGACCGGGACCGTGATATGTCACATCGCCCCCACGGTCGGTCTCCACCAACGCGATACCACGCTCTTCGAGTGTCTCCTCGCTCACCAGCACATTGCGGCTGCTCGATCCCTTTACCCCGATTGTGATGACGGGGTCGTGTTCCAGAAACAGAAGAATTCCCGAGATGCGGCCTGCCGCACAGTCTGCGTGCAATTCGCGCTGCAGCGCCAGGGCATCTGTGTAGGAAATTCTACCGATGGAACCCAGGAGGCACTTAGTGGGTTCAGAGAGCGTTCGCGGATCCACTGACGGGAGTTGCCTGTCTTCGGAATGCGTCGACACGTCTGACCTCCGTTCCCGCGAACGCGTTTGATGAGTTTAGTATACGCATGGGGCTTGGCGCCGGTCAAGCAGACCAACTTGGGATTCCAACCGCGTGGGCTATCCCCAATACTTCCTGTCCAGGCATCGATACTGCACGGCCTCGGCCAGGTGCTCGATGCGTATCGTCTCGGCCCCATCAAGGTCGGCAATCGTCCGGCTCATCTTCAGGATCCGGTCGAAAGCCCGCGCGGAGAGGCGCAGATGCTCGATGGCCTGCTTGAGCATCGCCTCGGCATCGGAGTCCAGCTTGCAGTGGACCTTCATCTGCCGGGAAGTCATCTGGGCGTTGCAGAACGCTTTCGAGCCCGAGAAGCGCCCCTGCTGGACCTCGCGCGCCCGCCTCACACGCTCGCGAATGTTTGCCGAGGACTCACCTGGCGTCTTGCTCATCAACTCGTCTTGCTTGAGCCTCGGAACCTCGACGTGAATGTCGATCCTGTCCAGGAGCGGCCCGGATATCCGCTGCAGATACTTGTGGATCATATGCGGGGTACACGTGCACGCCTTGACGTGGTCGTTGTAGTACCCACACGGGCATGGGTTCATCGCGGCCATGAGCATGAATGCCGCCGGATACGTGAGCGACGCCTGCGCGCGCGCTATCGTTACCCGCCCGTCCTCGATCGGCTGCCTCATTACTTCCAAAACATCTCGTTTGAACTCCGGAAGCTCATCCAGGAACAGCACCCCATGGTGGGCCAGGCTGACTTCGCCGGGCCGCGGATACGTTCCCCCGCCCGTCAGCCCCGCCGTCGAAATCGTATGGTGCGGAGATCGGAATGCCCGCTTGGTGATAAGGGCTTCATTCGCACTTAGTAGACCGCAGACGCTGTAGAGCTTGGTGACTTCCAGGGCCTCTTCCATGTTGAGCGGAGGCAATATTGTCGGCATCCGCCGCGCGAGCATCGTCTTTCCGCTGCCGGGCGGGCCGACCATCAACGCATTGTGCCCGCCGGCAGCCGCTATCTCCAATGCCCGCTTCACCATCGCCTGCCCCTTGACATCCGCGAAGTCCACATCATACACCGGCTCGTCCAGCGCCTGGAACTCGGCCATATCGAATATCGCCGGGAGCATGTGGCCCGGCTCATTGAGAAGCTGAACGACCTCGGTCAGGGTGTTGACGGGGTAGACCTCCACCTCCGCCACGATCGCGGCTTCCTTGACGTTGTGGGCCGGCACGATCATCCTCTTGACCTTCATATCCCTGGCCGTGAGAGCAATCGGCAGCACGCCGCTCACCGACCGCACGGCTCCATCGAGGCTTAGTTCCCCAATGATGATGCAGTCTTCCAGGAAATTCATATCCACCTGGCCGGTCGCGGCGAGTATGCCGACAGCTATCGGCAGATCGAACGAGGGACCTTCCTTGCGCACGTCCGCTGGGGCGAGGTTGATGGTGATCCGACGGGAGGGAAATTCGAGGCCGCAGTTCTTGATCGCCGCCCTGACCCGCTCTATCGATTCCCGCACTGCGGCATCCGGCAAGCCCACAATAGTAAAACTCGGAATCGCCGGGGAAATATCCACTTCAACCTCCACCAGATATGCGTCAATTCCGTTTACCGCACTTGCCGAGATCTGAGCGAGCATAATCAAGTCTCCGTCTGTAGTCTCATCTGCATTGATTATATCTGTGACAGGGGGGCGGCGTCAATCCGAGAACGCGCGCATTTGTGGCCGAACGCTTGCATCAGACAGGCCGGTGATGGTATATTATAGTGCATAAACACGGGCCCATAGCTCAGCGGTAGAGCGGGCGGCTCATAACCGCTTGGTCCTTGGTTCAAATCCGAGTGGGCCCACCATTGTAACCCCGAAACACGCGGTTCGTCTAAACCTCTACCAATAACAACCCCGAGTATTTGCATCGGGCGTTTCAAGTTCAACCACGGAGGGTAAGCTCAACTTGTATTTCGCCTCCCACTAAGAGGCGCTTCGGAGGGAAAGACCAGCATGAAGACGATGTTGAGCAAAGGCGCCGGCGACAAGAGCACAACTCTGAGCAAGAGGGAACTCAAGGTGCTCAACCTGATTATGGAGGGTCAATCGTCCAAGGAAGTGGCACAGACTCTGCTCTGCACCAAACGGACGGTGGATTTCCACCTCACCAACGCGTACAGGAAGCTTCATGTGTCAAACCGCATCCAGGCTATGAGGAGTCTGGTGGGACTGGGGCTGCAGTAGAACCTGGAAATGGGCATCAACAGGTCGAGCCGATAGCAAACGTCCAGAATTCCCCGGTAGGCGGCAGCCACACCGCATGAACCCGGTCGATGCTGGCGGCCCTGGGACCCTGTTTGAGGGCGACCAGAAGGGCTTCCAGCGCGCCCTGTTCGCCTTCGGCGATCACTTCCACATCGCCGTTGCGCAGGTTCCGGCAAACCCCTGTCAGCCGTAGGCGCGCTGCCGTCTCAAGCACGAACTGGCGAAAGCCCACACCCTGCACTCTGCCCTGTGCCACCGCGCGCAGTCGCTTGAGCCTGCCTTCCTTACCTGAATTGCCTGCCATGTGATTATCGTCCCGGATACTTTCCTACGAATAAGCCACCTTCACGGGCTGGTCGGTCGCGGCCGATTGATTGCACGCGATGGTAACGGCGAGCGTCCTTACGGCATCCTCGTAGCTCGACCGAATCCCGCTCTGGTCACCCGCCTTCACGGCTTCAATGAAAGCCTGGGTTTGCACCAACATGGGGTTCTCGCGCGCCGTGAACACCTCCGTATGACCCGGCTCGATCACCTTCAGGTCGCCGTGAAGCTCCACCACCAGGTCTTGGGCGATCAAGTGCAGACCTATCGTATAGGGCAGATTGAGAATGCACGTACTGGCGACGGTCCCAACCGCCCCATTGACGAACCGAAGCGTGGCGGCTCCCACATCGTACACGTCGAAATCCGGTTCCTCGTGATGAATGCGCGTCGAGCACGCTGCATATACCTCATCGATCTCCCCGCACAAATACCGCGCGAGGTCAAAGATATGCGTGGCCTGCTCCACCATCTGACCGCCCGAGAGCTCCATCCGCCACCACCAGCCGACGTTCGGCACGCCCCCCATCCAATAGCCATGCACCATGCCGATGGTCTTGCCCTCCAGAACGTTCCTGGCACGGTCTGTATTCGATTGGTACCGCCAGTGATATCCCACGGAGTTGATGACGCCGCTCTTTGTCACCTCGTCACGGGCCCGAAGCGCGCTCTCCATGTCCACCGCCACGGGTTTTTCAACGAAGATATGAATGCCCTTGCGGACCGCCAGCAATTCGCTCTCACCGTGGGCAAAAGGCGGGACGCAGACATACATCGCGTCCAGCTTTTCCGATTCCAGCATCGCCGCCGTGTCCGGATATGCCCTGGCCAGGTGCAGCAGCGCCGCCGACTCAGCTCGATCCTCATCTGAATCGACTATGCCGACTACCTGCACATCCCCAAAAGACTCCAACAAGTTCATGTGGGCATTAGCCACACCGCCCGCGCCAACAAACCCCACTCTTACCGGCATCCTTCCACCCTCCACACCTTGTCATTCCGAACGAATGTGAGGAATCTGCTTTTCCCCTTCCCGATCCCTATTTCGTGCTTTCCCCATTTCGTGTTTTCGTGATTGTATTGCCCTTCCCCATCGCCCGCTCGATCGCCATCGCCTCCGCCAGCACCCTCGGCAAATCGGCCAGGCTCAGCATGCTCGCCGCATCGCACAGCGCCTTCTCGGGCTCGGGATGGACCTCCATGAACAGCGCGTCCACTCCCACCGCGACCGCCGCTCTTACAAGGTGGGGCACATATTCCCTGTCCCCGCCCGACGCATTGCCCAACCCGCCGGGGCGCTGCACGGCGTGAGTCGCATCGAACACCACCGGGCAGCCGAGGCCGCGCATCACCGGCAGGCCACACATATCCACGACGAGCGTATTGTACCCAAACGAATTGCCGCGCTCCGTAAGGCATATATTGTCGTTACCGGTGCTTTTCGCTTTCTCGACGCTGTTTTTCATATCCCAAGCCGCGAGGAACTGGCCCTTTTTGATATTCACGCACTTCCCTGTTTGAGCCGCCGCCACTATGAGGTCCGTCTGGCGGCACAAAAACGCGGGGATCTGCAGGACATCGGCGACCTCGGCCGCCGGCTTGGCCTGCCATGGCTCGTGAATATCGGTCAGCACGGGCACACCGAACTTCGCCTTGACCGCCGCAAGCACCTCCAAGCCCCTGTCGATCCCCGGCCCCCTGAACGACTCCACCGAAGTCCTGTTCGCCTTATCGAACGATGCCTTGAAGATATAAGGCATGCCAAGCCCCCGCGCGATCTCAATCACGCGAGCGGCAATTTCCATGCAAAGCTCCTCGCTCTCTATCACGCAAGGCCCCGCGATCAGCGCCAGCGCCCGTCCATCACCTATCTCAATCTGTCCAGCTCTCGCAATTACCATAATCGTTGGGCCTCCCGCGACTTGTTGGGCCGGATTTGCAATCCGGGCCCTCCCTATCCCTTCTCGGTGTTTCGGGATTTGAACGCAGTGGAAATCCCGAAACTGCAGATGTTCCGGCATTGAAATGCCGAAACATCACCCTGATTGTTGGGCCGGATTTGCAATCCGGGCCCCTCCCTTCCCTTACTAAACCCTCAACACTCTCTCCTTCGCGCGATCAAGGTCCTCTGGCGTATCCACCCCAAACGGCATGTCCGCGATCTCGACCATTCTTATTTGATACCCATGCTCCAGCGCTCTGAGCTGTTCGAGCGACTCCGCCATCTCCAGCGGTGTCGGCTCCAGCGCGGCGAATGTCAGGAGGAATTCCTTCGTGTAGGCATACAGACCCACGTGCCCGTATATGCTCATCCCCTCCAGCGGCTTGTGCTCGTAAGGAATGGGGCTTCTGGAAAAATAGAGGGCATAACCGTCCCGGCTGACGACCACTTTGACGAGATTCGGGTCTGTCGCCGACTCGCGGTCTATCGGGACCATCAGGCTGACCATCTTCTCATCGGGATTCTCGGCAAACGGCCGTAAAACCTTCTCGATTGCCTTCGGATCGATCAACGGCTCATCGCCCTGGACATTGACGACGACATCCACGTCCAGATCAACCGCCGCCTCCGCGAGCCTATCCGTGCCGGACCGATGCTTATCCGACGTCATCACCGCCTCGCCGCCGAACGCGCGCACGGCGTCGATTATCTCCCGATCACACGTGGCGACTATCACCCGCGACACTCCCCCCGCCTTCGCCGCCCGCTCATGGACCCACTGGATCATCGGCCTCCCGCACAAATCCGCCAGCGGCTTCCCCGGAAACCGCGTCGCCGCCATGCGAGCTGGGATTATGACTGCTGCTTTCATAGATGGGATTGTAGCACAAACGGGGCGGGGGAGGGAAGCGCTAAAGCTGATCGGCGGGCACATCCATGTGCCCGCCGGGCATCTGGTGCGCATCCATGCGCGAAGCGTGGCAGCCATCTGAATGGCGCGTGGACGCGCAAGAGAACTGGTCCGGCACATGGATGTGCGGGACCATCAGGTCGGTTATTGCAACTCATCATATAACCGCCAATCAAGGGCAATGCCGCCTCTCTTGGCTTGCGACTCGAGGATTCTTGTGAGCGCCAGTTCCACGTCACCTATCTTTACACCCAGCAAGTTCTTTAGCCCTACACGTAGCGGCATCAGCACAAACAATATCACGTCTGTAACTCCTAGCCAGTTACCGAGCACTATGACAAGTTGGACCACGGCTGTTCCAGCGGACCCGGAACGAAAGAGGGTGACTGCACACGCAACTGACAGGCACAGCGATACCGGCCAGCTCCCAAGGAACTGAGGAAACACGAGTTTAAGGAAACGAGAGTACGAGAATTGCTGGAACAGATTAGCAGCCGCATAGGCAATGAGGAAGACCAGCAACGCAATAGTCCAAGACCGTGTAAGCCACGCGGCCAGGATGGTGGCTACGCTGGAAATGGCACTCGGAAGGTCCGCCCAAAGCTCGACATCCGTCAAAGCATCCTCTATATCCATCAGCCCCTCGGTGGGCTTTAGTACCTTGTCTACACGCTTCGGGTCGAGCCGAATTTTCAGTCCGTGTGGCGTATATATAACGCCGTATTGTTCGTATCTGCTCATTCCAACAGTCGTATTTGCCATCAGGAAGCCCCCTCATTGGGCCAGCGTCCCGCCCTGTATTCACGCCAGAACCCAATGTACCTTGCAAGGGCCACAAGCAGGCACACAATCACCACCACAGTCTTTGACAGCCTTAGAACGCGCGGCATCGAAACACCCAGAATATAGTACGACACAAAGTCGATAAGTGAGGACGCCGCCACTACTCCTGCTTGGAAGTAGACCCATCGCCAAAGCACTGTGGGCACACGCCGCTTGGACACGATCTGTAAAGCCAACAGAAGAACGACTTGCGCGACGACATATCCCATCATCTTCCAGGCAAAAGAAATATAGGCTGGCATTTACCGGCTCCTTCTATGCTTCGGCTACCGTATTACAGCATCAGCGTCCAACAGAGTGGAAGCACCCCGCAACCAGAGCAGCCACACCGACCAGCGCTTCGATCCGGAGCGAGTAACGTATGAGTGTCCCCCGAAGGAAGGTCATTAAGCCCATTCCTCCAAGTGTACCCAATAGCACTGCACTCGTTCCAAAACACAAGTACCATGCAATCGTTCCCCAGACAGGCACATTGCAGGTCTCAACCAGATGTAGATAATACACGAGCATTGAAATAATTAAATACCCGTATATCTCTGGAGCAAAGTACTCCGCAGTCGGCGCAATATTTTGAAGCAATCTGCCATTCCTGGCTAGGTATTTGTGGAGAAGCCACTTACTGGACAAAACAACGAATAAGAGGCCAAACCACAGCAAACCGTAATCATCCCAGCGATCCCGCAACTGAATACAAGCACCGGCAATCCCGGTTGCCATCTGCAGGAAACCTTGCAGCGGTACATAGAATGAGTTAACGCGCCTTCTGAGAATGACG
>Ga0315287_10000510_pt1 | contig 34169 bp, 24 predicted proteins | sample YL17G11_0_MG_FD_205037 | JGI IMG/M metagenome (GOLD analysis project Ga0315287, IMG submission 205037) | Sediment microbial communities from Yellowstone Lake, YNP, Wyoming, USA - YL17G11_0 | ecosystem: Environmental > Aquatic > Freshwater > Lake > Sediment | place: USA: Wyoming | collected...
ACGGGGTCCGCGTGGGGGGGTCCCTCCGCCTTGCGGCGCCGGTTGAAGGCGTGCATGGCGGGGGGAGGGGTGTGTCGGACGAGAGAGCGAGGAGAGCCGCAGCGGCTTTCTCGAAAGTGAGGTGAGACAGTGGGAAAGCAGCCGCACACAGTTCGTCTTTTGTGTTTCACGCATGTGCGCCCACCTTCCCGGCCACCCCCGCCCACACGTGGAGGCGCAAAAGAATCCTCCCTGAGTGGACCACCCAGATATTGGTATGAGCTCAGGGCGGCCTGCGCGCGTGGCGGCCCCATTGCGGTCAACTTTCCAGCCGCCGCTTTTTTCTTGTCTTGGCCTTATTCTCTCATCATCCCCTTTTTCTCCCACCCAAGGCTTCGCTCCCCGCGCACACGCACGCCCCAAGCGGGCATCCGCAGCAGGGCCATCAGAAGTCAGCACACTCTATGCCTCCCCCCCCGCGTCGTTCCATCCTCAACCTCTGCCTCGCCCGCGCCTGCCTCGCCCTCGCGTCCCTCGCGTGGGCCACAAAGATCGCGGGGCTGGTCAACCACCAGGAACGCCTCGTCCGCACGCCCGGCGCCGCGGGCGTCGGCGCGGCGGGCGTCCTGGACCGCATCACCTCCTGGTCCTTCCTCCACGACGCGGCCTTCTTCGCGCGGTGGCGGGCTGACCTGGACGTGGGCGGCCTGAGAAAATTGTGGGCGGCGGCCGCGCTCGAGGTGTGGGCCCTGGTCGGCGGCGCAATCTCGACCACGCCCGCCGCCCCGGCCGGCAGCGCCCTCGTCTCGGCCGCCCTCCTGGCCTGCCTGGCCGTCGCGGACCCGCCCGAGATGGCCGTCGAAATCGTGTACAACCACCGCAGCCTGGGCGCCCGCCTGCCATCCTACCGGCTCGCGGTCGTCGCGGGGTGCGTGGTCGGGAGCGCCGCCTCGTTCGCTGCCGCCCTGGCCATCGCGTGGGGCGTGGACTACGATGGGCTGGCCCCTCCCGACCCGCCGCCGCCGCCCGTGGCCAAGGGCGCGGGCGACCCGGAGGCGCCGCCCCTGCCGGCCAAGGAGCAGCAGCCCTCGTCATCCCAGCAGCCCTCGTTATCCCAGCAGCCCTCGTCATCCATGCTCCTCCCCCCCCCGCTCTCCGCGGCCGCCCGCGACCTGTCGCCCCTGGCCTTCCGCCTGGAAGCCCTGAACCTGGGATTCTACAACGCGCACCGGGCCCGGGCGGTCCCCGTCGCCTGGGCCTGGTGCGGGGCTTGCTGCGCCATCACCGGCGTGGGCGTGTCCCTGGGCGCGGCGAGCGGTGGGTGGTGGCCGACTCACGTGCCACTGGGGTTCCTGGTTGCCGGCGTGCAAGCGCTGACCCTGTGCCTGGGCGCCCTCAACTCGCGTGCCGGCCCGGCCTGGGCACGCGGCAAGGCCGGCACCGCGACCCTGGTCTGCTTGCAAGCCGCCATCGTGGCGTCCATGACCCGCATCAACCGGTCCTGGGCGAGCACCGCAACCCTGTTTGGGTTCCGCCTGGTCGGCTCGACGGCCGTCCCGCCCGGCTTTGCCGCCTTCTCGGCCGGCGCCTGGCTCTTTCTGGCCGGCGGCATCACGCTCCTCACCTTTGCGGGCACCCGGGTCGCCCGCCCCACCGAGATGGCGACCGCCCCGCCGGCCACCTTCCAACGCGACTCCATCCTGGCAGGCCTTTTCATCGCCTGCGCCGGCTTTTGGGTGTGCGTGGGGACGACCGCCGCGACGGCCGTCTCATCCACGGCCCGCCGCGCGGGGGCGGACAGGATCTTTTACCCCCTGGACGCGGACGCCCTCTGGCTCCTCTACCTGGCGCCCGTCCCGATGGCCGCCCTGCTCACTCCCGGCAACCAGTGCACCGGCCTCGCGTACGCGTGCTGCCGGCCACTGGCGGCCATTGCGAGCGTGGGCTTTGTGGTCGCGTACGCCTACCTCTGGAACCCGGCCATGGCGCTGGGCAACCGGCTGGGGCTGGGCGCCATCATCGCCGGCTTCGGGCTCGTCATCAGCCTGGGCATGGTGGAACCGGGCGGGCCAGTGATGCGTGCGGGCGGGGCGGTGGCGGGGTGGGTTCGGCGGCAGAAGGCAGGGCGGGGCGGCGGTGCTGCTGGCGAGGTGTGCGCGCCCCTGTTTGATGCGTCCACCAGTGCGCGCCCGGGATACCAGGTCACCCTCCTCCTGGCGCCGGCGGCGGCAGGCGGAGAGGCGGCGGGCCAGGGGGTCCCTCCCTCCCAGGCGCCGCTCCTCATCCTAGACTCCCTGCTGGGCGTCGGCTCGTTCGCGTCTGTCTACCGGGCGACTTTCGGGGGCGCGCCCGTGGCGGCCAAGTGCGTGTTTGCGGCCAATCCCGCCACCGCGGCGGCCGCCCGCAGGGAAGCCGCCTTGGGCCTGAGCCTGAAGCACCCAAACGTGCTGGCGACATATGCGGTCGCGGACGCGCCGGTCAGCGCGGTCGCCTGGCCGCCGGGGCTGCCCCTGCCGCCGGGCGCGCTCGCGGCAGCGGGCGCGGGCCTGGACACAGAGGAAGGAGAGGGCGTGGACGAGGATGCCGCCCCTCCCCCGTCCGCGGCTCGCCTGATCAGCATCGTGACCGAACTGGCCGACGGCGGCACACTGGAGAGGGCTGCTGTCCTGACCCGGCGCTTGCACGTGGGCGGTGGGGGGGGTGGCAAGAAGCAGGGCCGCCGCCGCGCCGGGCGCATTCCCGGCCCTCTCCTCTCCATCCCGGCGGCTGGGACAACGGCGGCGGCAGGCGCGTCCACGCCCGCCCCCCCTCCGCACGCGCCCACCGTGTTGGCCACCCTCCACGACGTCGCGGCCGGTTTGGCCTACTTGCACTCCGTCGGTATTGTCCACGGCGACCTCAAATCGGCCAACGTCCTGCTGCGCTCCTGCGCGACCCGAGACGGCGCGGGCCGGGCCTTCACGGCCGTTCTCGCCGATTTCGGGCTGTCCAAGTCCTTGAACAACACGGACCTCGTCGCTGGTGGCCGAAACGAGCGGCTGAGCCACTACACAAACGCGGGCCACGGCACGATGTGCTATGCCGCCCCTGAACTCCTAACCCTGGGCCGCCTGGGACCACCATCCGACGTGTACGCCCTGGGCGTTCTCATGCACGAGGTCTGGACGGGGCGGCCGCCCTTTGGGCCGGTGCCGCCGGCCTCCATTTTCTATGCGGTGGCTGTTGAAGGGCGGCGCCCTGAGCCGGACCCGGTGGGCGCGCCGCCTGGATACCTCGAACTCATGCGCTCGCTCTGGTCGGCCGACCTGCGGACCCGGCCGTCCGCGGCGGTCGCGGCGAAGGTGCTGAAGGCCATGGCGGACGCCGCGTCCGCTGCGGACGTGGCGACGGCGGCGGTCGTCGCTGCCACGACGCCAGCTGCCGGCGCGGCGACCTCCGACAGAGAGTCGACCGCCTCCGCCTCCTCCGCCTCCGCCGTCACGGTCGCCTCCTGGCTGACCGCCGTACGGCTGGCGTCAGCGGGCCAGGAGTCGTCGGGGCGGGGGTCGGGCGGGTCGTCGGGCGGGGTGACGGTCCCCTCGCCCGACCAGCGGCCGTCTTAGGACGAGGCGAATGATTGATTGAGAGATAGAGAGGGGCGCGCAAGGCGCGACCCCACACCCCACACTACTGCCGAATTAATTGTTTTTGTAGCACTATTCTGAGGAGACTCGTATCTACAAACTGCCTACCTCCACCGCCTTTCCCACCACCTCCTTGCCTTCCACCAGCTCCGCACCCGCGCACAATCCGACCGCCCAGGACAGGGACCGCGACGAAAAATCCGAAAACATGTCGGCGATGCCAGCGGCCACCAGCTTTTTGAGCGGCCCGATCGCCCAGGGCGGCAGGTGCGGGGTGACGGTGAAGACGAGGAGGACGCCCGGGGTGGGCGGGGCGGTTGGGTTGGTCTCATCCACCCATTGGATGGCCCTCGCATCGATGCACGAGTCCAGTACGTGGGCGGGCTTGGCAAAGGATGCCCACCGCAGGCGGGCGGTGCCTGTCATGCGCAGGGGCGCCCGCTCAGACGGCCTTGCCTCCAGCGTGTGGAATTCCGTGACCTGGAACATGGCCAGCCTGGGCAGCCAGGGCTCGTCGATGACGGGGGTGAAGGTCATGCGGCGGTAGGCCGGGGCGGTGGTGGTGGATGGGGGGCCGGCAGGAGCGGGGGGCGCGCCCGGCACCGGCGGGGACGCAAGCAGGGCGTCCGGGTCGAGCACCCAGGCCGTGATTTCCAGCCCCTGCATGTCGCCCGCCGCCGCCTGGCACGCGGCCAGGTTGGCGGAATCGTGGAAGGCGGCCAGGAAGGTGGGGTAAGGGACGCCGCGGACGGCCTTGGTGATGGAGGCAGAGGGCGGCGGGGGGGCCATGGCCTGGGCGCTGGGTGCCGGGTCGGCAGGAGCGAGCGAAGCCTGTTTGCCAACCTGGCGCGCGCTGCGAGTGTCCCCTCCTTTTCTCCTCGAGTGAGGGTTCTCACGATAGCAAACGCACGCGTCCGTGCGTGTGCGTGTGCGTTGCTGAGGGTTGCAGGCGACTCGTTCGGGCTTGTGCGGGTAGTGGAAAGGGCCGGGCCTTTGGTGTCGAATTGATGAAAAAAAAAAGTGAGAGGTTGTCGGCCAGTCCGGCTTCACTTCTCGCGATTGCTTGCCCTGCGGCCTGCGCTCAATCCTGCTCTCTCGCCATACCCCATGTCCTCCACCCTCAACGCCCCGCCCTCCCCGGTGGTGGCCGACGAGAACACCTGGCATCCGGCATCACACGCTCACTCGCCTGGCAAGGGCCATGCGGCCTCAGGTGAGCCGCGTTTGCGCTCTCCAAAAATCAAACAAGCGCGCATCGCGCCGTCAACAGCTCGCTCACCCCCCTCCGCCCTTCACCCTTTCTCTTCCCAGCCCCGTGCGACCTCGTCCTCGCCATCATCGACGATCAACGGGAGGCTGAGCTGACGGCCCTGGCTGCAGAGGCTGGCGATCCCGTCCTCCCGTCATGCGCGGCCCTCGCGACCGGCTCGCCGTCTGCGCCCGCGAAAACCGCTGCTGCGGCTGGCACCGCCCGCATGCGCGTCCGAGCCGCCGCGTTGGCCGCAGAAAACGACTCCCTGCGCGCCCGGGCGGCTGACCTGGCCGAGCGGGCCGATGGCGCGACGTCCACCCTCCAAGAAGTGCGGGCGGGCGGGGTGGCCGCTGCCACCCGGGACGCGGCGGCCGCGGCCGCGCGGGAGGCGCGCCTCAGCTCGCAGGTCGACCGCCAGCGGCGGGCGCTAGCCGAGCTGGGAGACGCCGCGGCGGCCCTGGCGGCCGAGAATGGGGACCTGAGGCAGGACCTGGCGCGCGCGCTCGGGGCGGGCCGGGCGGACGCACAGGCCCGGGCAGCGCTCGAGGCGCGGACGGCCCACCTCCAGGAACTGGTGCTGCGGGCCCAGCACGCCCCGCCCGGCCCGTCGCCGGCATGTTCTGGCGTGCCCCTGCTGTGCGGTGTGGGCCTGGCTCCCTCGGGCGCTGCGTCCAGGGACGCCGCGACGGCCGCGGCCATGCTGGCCCTGATCCCGTCCGTGAGCGGGGCGGGCGGGGTGGACGGCCCGCCCGCGTCCCACCTGTCCGCCGCCGTGGCTGCCTTCCAGGAGGAGGGCGGCGGCGGCGGCGGGGAGGCGGCTGCCTTCCCGCGCAATGCCTGGGCCCTGGTGGACTCCCTGACGCACGACCGGGCGGCGCTGGAGGCGAGCGTGCGGGGCCTGGAGGCCCGCCTGGCGGAGGCAGAGGCGGCCGCGCGCGCCGCGCGCGGCCGTGCGGCAACCGACCGCTGGTCCGCCGCCGACACGGGCGGCCGGGCTACGGCCGCCCTGGCGGCCGCCGCCCGCAAGGCCGCGCTCCAGGCGGCGGCCCTGGAGGAGAGGGACCGGGCGCTGGGGGCGGCCAAGGCGTACGCGGCCAGGCTGGAGGCGCGCCTGGTGGGCCAGCACCGCGCGCTCGCGGGCGTGCGGGCGGCCGGGCTCATGCCCGCCGACAGGAGGCCGGCCGGCGTGCCCGCGCCTCCTCCCCTGCCCCGCACGCCGCTCGCGGCTGTGGCGCCGGCCTCCCCTCCCCACCCTCCCCCTCCTCCCACGGCCGGCCGGGCAGCGGCCCTGCTGGAGGATGCGAGCGAGGCGGAGGCGGTGGAGACGCCCTCGTTATCAGGCGCCGCCTTTGCAGACTCGATGGACGCGCTGGAGGCGCCCGCCTCGTCGTCGGGCGCCGCCTTTGCAGACTCGATGGACGCGCTGGAGGCCCGCCTAGCCGGCCTGGCCCGGGACCTGGAAGCCACCCCGCACACCCGGGCCGCCATTGTGGCGGGCGTCGTGCCGGCGCGCGGGGAGGGTGGCGGTGCGGCTGCGCGGGCGCTCCATTTTTCGGGGGCAACGCCCGGTGGTGGCCGGCTGTAGTAACCCGTGTCAATGTGCTCTCTCCTACACTCGACTACCGCGGCGCCACGTCGCGTGACTCACTCACTCACGCCCCGGCTCATCCCCTCTCTCCCCCTCTCCCCTCTCGCCTGTCTTCACCCCTGCCTGCGCGGCCGCGCGCTTCGCTTCCTCGACGCTCGGCACCCGATACACGATCCCGCTCTGCCGGGGCAGGGTCGGCTGCTGTAGGGGGCCACCATTGCCCGGCGCGGACGACATGAACCGGTCCCAGGACTGCCAGGGAAAGAAGCCGCCGCACGCCCGGCACTTGACGAGGCGGGGTGGCGAGGAGGAGGGAGCGGAGGTCGAGGTTGGTGAACCTCCCCCCCCTCCTCCCATCGTCACCAGCCCCGTTCCCGCGCACACCGCGCACCGCCGCTGGATGAGGATGCGCTTGCTGAACTCCCAGGCGCCCAGGGCGAAGACCGCGACCGGCACGGCGGCGCCCACCCAGATCTCTGGGCCGGGCGTGTACGGGGAGAGGGCGGGGCAGGCGGTCGTCGTGGAGGCCGGGGAGGCGGCGCCACGTCGGCGGCAGGGGAGGGGCCGAGCGTGAAGTGGTGGCGGGAGTGCTGCGGGTTGGAGCGCACCCGCCGAGCTATAGCAAGGGCCAGCCTTGAGGCAGGTAGGAGCGGGCATGGCGTGGCGGTGGCCGGGGGCGCCCGGCAAAAGGAAACAAAAGAAGACTGTAAGCACCTCCATTCCCACACTTCCTCTCGTCGCCTGCGCGGGGCCCCGTCGTGTGCGTGTGTCCCGGCGGAACACCGCACCACCATCCCACACAGGTCGCATCCTATCACGCCCACACCATGTCCCCTCCCGCCCGCCGGGGCAAGGCGGCGGCGCCCCCCCCTGGCGCGGACAAAAACGGGTCGGACGCGTCCGGCGCCGACTTGCCGGAAGGCCACGACCCGGCCCGCCCGGTGCGGGTGTACGCGGATGGTGAGGCCTCCCAGAGCGGGGAGTGTGATGGCTGGCCTATCTGGCCAGGGGCCGAATGGGGGGTGTGCGTGCGCATGGCTGGCCCGGGCGGGCGCGCGGTCAAAACATGCGCCCATGGAAAATGCGTGTTGCCCCCTGGCCGCCGGCGACTCCGCCTCCCCGCCCCGCCCCGCCCCGCTCACACCCCACGCACTCCCTCTCTCTTTTACCAGGCATCTTCGACCTCTTTCACTTTGGCCACGCCCGCGCCCTGGAGCAGGCCAAGAAACTGTGAGTAGCGGAGAGGGCGGGAAGGCGCGAGGGATCAAGGGCCGGCCTTTTTTCCTGCATGGTGGCGGAGAGGTGGGGGCCGCCCTCGCGCGCCCACTCCATCTTGTCCTCGGCGCGTGGCCTGGCCGGCCCGCAGGCGAGCTGATGGGTCAGCGCATGCTGCCAGGGGGTGAGAGGAGCGTCACCCGAGATGCCGCCCTCCCCAAAACGGGGCCGATGAGCCCACCCGCCCTCTGGCGCGCGCGCGACGGCGGCGGCGGCGACCCGACACCCGCCCCTTCCTTCCCCTTGCTCTTTCGCTCACCCCACCATCATCTCATCATCGCCACCACCTCTCCCACCCCTCTCTCACGCCCAGTTTTCCCCACACCTACCTCATGGTGGGCGTCTGCAATGACGACCTCACCCACCGGTACAAGGGCAAGACCGTGATGACCGAGGGCGAACGGTATGAGGCCCTGCGCCACTGCCGGTGGGTGGACGAGGTCGTCCCCGACGCGCCCTGGGTGGTGACGCCCGCCTTCCTGGACGCCCACGACATCGCCTACGTCGCCCACGACGCCCTGCCCTACGCGGACGCGTCGGGGCAGGGCGCGGACGGGGACGTGTACGCCCTGGTGAAGAGGCTGGGCAAGTTCCGGGAGACGGCGCGCACCGACGGCGTCTCCACCTCTGACCTCATCCTGCGCATCCTGCGGGACTACAACGACTACGTCCTCCGCAACCTGTCCCGGGGCTACACCCGCCAAGACCTGGGCCTGTCCCTGGTGCGGGCCCAACAGATCCGCATGCGGCAGGCGGCCCGCCGGCTGAGCGAGCGGGTGCGGGGCCAGGCCGCGCGGTTGCGGGGCGGGAGCAAGGGCGGGGGCGGCTCGCCCGACGCGTCGGGGCCGTCCGGGTCGGACGACTCGGGCGGCACGCTCGGCGGCGGGGGCGGGGGCACGGCCGGCAGCAGCGACCGGTCCGCGGGCGTACCCTCCTCCGGGCCGTCCCCCGTGCGCCTCATCCCGCGGGGCGCGGAGGCCGGCCTGACGGATTTCGCGCAGGGCGTCGAGGCCCTGATGGACCGCGTCATTTCGGGGCAGCTCGCCGACGCGGCGGGCCGCCGGGCGGACAAGCTGCTGTCCGGGTTCATGGCATCCTTTGAGGATTCCTACCTGCGCTTTGAGGACGCGGTGCGGGCCCGCCTCAACCTGCCGCCCGCCCGGCGGTTGGACGAGGAGGCGGAGGCGGGCGGCGAGGTGAAAAAGGCCCGCCGGCGCAGGGGGGGAGGAGGCAAGGCGGCGGCGAAAGGCGGGCGAAAGCCGGCTCCTGGGGGTGTGCGCCGGGGGCGGGTGGCTAAGCGGTAGGGCGCTGTGCGCTGTGCGTGTGTGTGCGTGAGTGTGTGTGTGTGTGGGCGCGCGTGGGGGTCTCCTTAAGGCATAAGAGGAGACAAGAGCGGGGGATCTGAGAGCGTCCCGTGTGACTCAAAAAAACAAGTTGCAAACATTCTTGATTCCCATGCTCAATTTACACGCACGACACCGCACACACACACACACACACACACATACGCCCACCCCCACTCGGCTGGCCGTCACAACGGGCGGGATGGCGGCGGCCCCACCGCCATCAACTCGCGCAGCCGCCCGGTCGCCTGGGCAGCTGCAGCCAGCGCGTCCTGGTCGAACAAAGCACTCCCGCCTTCTCCTCCTCCTCCCGCCACCCCGCCAGCCCGGGCATCCCCGAAATAGGAGACCGCGTCTTGCAAGGCCGCCCGTTCGGCTGGGGAGCCGGCCGGCTTGAGGGAGGCGAGGCGGGTGAGGACGAGGCCGGCCTCCACGGCGGCCCTGGCGTCAGCCGGGTCGGCCGCCAGCACCGCATCAAGCTTGGCGGCCGCGCTCTCCAGCAGGCGCTCTGCGCGGGCGAACGAGGCGGCCTCATCCTCGCCGCCCGCTCCGGGCCAGGTAAGGGCGAGGCCGGCGCGCGCGGCCAGGGCCCGGGCCCAGTTGGCGAGGGCCCGGCCGTCGACGGGTGCGTTTTTGCCCTCCCGGCCACCACCACTAGCAGCCACGGCCCTGTAGCGCTCGCCCGCCGCAACCCAGGCCGCGTCCGCCGCGTCGGCGGCACTGGTCGCGCTCAGGACATCACCATCCGCCGCCGCGTCGGCCGCGGTCTGGGCCCGCAAGGTCGCTAGGGCGGACAGGGCGTTGCCGGCGTTGCCAGCGGCAGAGGCGGCGGAGGGCGAGGATGAGCCCGCTGTGGCGGCTGCCTCGTCAAATGCCGCCACCGCCGCGGTCAGGGCGGCAGCGGCGGACTCTCGGGCGCCTGGGGTGCGAATCAGGGCACGCCCATCACGCAGGGCGGCTTTCCCGCGGACCATCGGATCCTGGGCGGACGGAGGCGTGGCGGGCGCTGCCTCTGCCTCTACCGCCACAGTGCGCACTGCCGCCCCACCCCCGCCACCCGGCACGGGCACGCCTTGCTCGCCCAGCCAGGACGCGATAGGGACAGTGCCACTGCCTGGGCGGGGTGTGGATGGCCGAGGAGAAGCGGGACTCGTGTCCTCAGCAGCAGCGGGACCGGGAGCAGGAGCGGGTGGCCGAGCCACCGCCGCGTCCTCCAGGCGGGCCACGGCCGCGTCCACCCGGGCGAGCAGGGCTTCCAGGGCGGGTGTGGCAGTGGCGATTTCATCATCATCATCGCCATCCACGTCGCTCCCTGCATTACCCGCTCCGACAACAGCCGTGAAGGCCGCGCCCGCCTCCGCGGCCGCGTCCGCGGCCCGCCCCGCCGCGGTGGCCGCGGCGGCCACCGCGCTGAGTGCGCCTCCCAACTCCTCCCGGGCGGCCACCAGCTCTGCCACCACGCCGCCCACCTCTGCAGCGGAGGGGCCTGCCGACGAGGCCACGGTCGCGGCTTCCAACGCGCTTTCCAGCGCGCTCAGCCGCCGCCCAAGGGCCGACCACTGGGCGGGCGCGAGGTCAACGGGGCCCACCCGCGCCGCCTCGGCCGCCCGGACCACCGCCGCCCCGGCCGCGTCCGACATGGCCGCCGCCGCCCGGGCCAGTTCGGTCGACAGGGTGGCCTTCCACCAGTCCCGCTCCGCGGGCGTCAGCTGGGCGGTGAGCGGGCCGGGCTGCGACCCACCTCTCACCAGGGCACCTGAGAGCGGACCCACATCTGTCACCGGCAGCGCCGCCGCTAGGGCCTGGGGCACGGACCGGGCCAGCTCGCCCCGCACGGTGGCGGCCATGCCAGTGGTAGCATCCTCCAGGACAGCGGCCAGTTCGGAGACGACCCGGTCGACTGCGTCGGCGGCCGCGTCTGCCGAGGCAGCCTGAGCAGAGGCGAGGGCGGCCTCCAGGCCGGCAAACCGGCCGTCCAGGCGGCGGGCCAGGGAGGCTGCGGCGGCGGCGGTGGCACCCGAGCTCTCACCGGCTGACGCCAGGGCGGCCGCCATGTCGGTCGCCAGCGCCCGCCGCAGGCCGCCCGACGCGGCCGCGACGGCGTCCCCCGCCGCCCGCCCCGCCCGTGCGGCGGCCGCGTCAGCCGACGCGGCCGCCTCCCGGGCGCGGGCGGCGGCCGTGTCGACGCTAGCCTCAATGCTGGTCAATCGCTTGTCCAGGGCTCGCAACGCACCGGCCGGCCCCGCCTGCGCGGCCGCCAGGTCGGCACGCAGGGCGGCCACAGCGGCTTCCAGCCTGGCCAGGGTGGCCGCGGGTTGGGCGCCCCCAGCAGACGCGCCCACCGCGGCGCCCGCGCTGGCCGCGTCCCGGGCGTCTGCCAGAGCGGCCTCTACTCGGGCTCGCTCGCGCCGGCGGGCGGCAAAGATGGCGAGGAGGGGCAGGGCGGCCGGGGCGGCGAGGAGGAGGAGCTATACACGTAGAGGGAGAGATGGTCGGTGGTGAGAGTTTCTTGAGTGTGGCTAGCTCGCCTCAGCGCGCCGGCCCCGCCTCTTTCGCCCCTGCCGGTCCCTCACCTCCTGTGTCAGCACAAAGCCGACCGCCCCCGCCACCGCACCCAAGGTGGACAGGGTGTCCACCGCATCCCAGGCGGCCGCGTCGGTCCGGCGGTCGGTGGCGAATGGAGGGGCGGCCCGGTCGGCTGGTCCTTGTGCGCTCTCCCACGAGGCGAGAGGGGCCTGCGACGACCAAGCTGTTGGTGTGCCAAGAAAGGGGCGTACTGATGAATGTCCAGGACGCGTGACGGCTGCCGGAAGGCGGGCCCGGCTTCCAGCCAGGGCGCCAAAAGGCCGCATGCGGTGCGCGGCGAGCACCATTGTTTTTTTGTGGCGGGCTCGGGCGCGTGGCGTCGGCCACGGGCGCGCAAGAGTGTGTGCGCGATGGAAGCAGCAGCACACGGGCTTGTGTGTGGATGTGGTGGGGTGATGCGCCCGTGTGAGCGTGAGGCGTGCGGGCGTCACGGAAAAAAGTGGATTGTGACAGAAACACTGCCCTGGGGCTGGGCGCCGGCACCCATCCACTCTCTTTTCCACCCCTCTCTCCCCAAACCTCTTCTCACGCACGCCTCCCTCCTCCCTTCCCTATTTCCCATCCTCCTTCCCTATTTCCCTGCCAACGACGCTTCCAGCAGCGCCACAATCACGCGCTGCTGCGTCTCCAGCCGGGCCACCCAGGCCGCCATGGCGACCGGGTCGGCCGCAACTGATGCCGCGGCTGCCGGGCCGGAGGGGGCGGGGGCCTGCCGGGGCGCGTCCCAGCGGGGCGCGACAAACGCTTCGGGCGAGGGGGGCTGGATGACCGAAAAGTCGATCGACAAAAGGTCACCCGCGACGTTGAAGCCGGTCAGGCCTGCAGAGACGGCGCCGAACTTGGGTGGGGCGGTTGCGGCGAGCAAGGTCGCCGCCTCGCCAGCCGGCGGTTGGCCGCAGGGGGGCAGCCCGCCCGCCGCGTCCGCCGCCGCGATCGCTGCATCAAACTGGCGGGCCGCATGCGCCCGGGCCTTGGCAACGGACGGCTCCTCGGCCGCCAGGATGTCGGCCAGGCCGGCCGGGACGCCGCCCGCCCGGGGCGAAATGGCTACGCCCGCCCCTGCCGCCAGGGCCGCCCTGAGCGTCGACTGCGCCCGCTGTAGGCGACCCAGCTCGGCCTCCAGGGCAGCGAATTTGGACCGGGACGTGGCGGTTGGCGAGGAGGTGACGGTGCAGGCGGCGGCCGTGTTGATGGGCGGCAGCCCGCCAAAAGTGGGCTGGTGAGGGGACGGCGGCGCGGGCAGGGTGGAGGAGGTGGGAGAGCCGCCGCCGTTCCCGCCCTTCTTCTTCTTCCCGTCGCCCTGGGGGGTGCGTGGAGAGTGTGCGGAGGCTGACTGGGCGTATGACCCGTCGGCGCGGTAGGCAGGAATGGTGTAGGGCATTGTGTGGGAGGGTTGAAAGAAAAAAAGGGGGCAGGCAGGGTTGAGGGAATGAAAGAATCACTTGAAAAAAAAAACCTCTTGCTCTTCCCTGCTCCACCTCTTCGCCCCGCGCCTCTCGCCCTAGCTACCCTTGTCTCCCTCTCTCGCCACCCAGAGAGAGGCAGACCGACGCACAAAGGCCAGCTTGGGGGTGAGGACAGGGGTGGATCGGGCGGGAGCCGGTCATTCTGTCCGCCTGCTCGCGGGCTCCGGCCGCCCGGCCGCGCGCGCACCCCTTCCCGATCTCTCTCTTTTGACCACGCCCCCTCCTCCCTCTTGAGTGGGAGAGGAGAGCGGCGCGCCCGGGCGCAAGCCCAGCCCTCTATCGCACCACACTCACGTCCTACTCTCCCTCCTTCCCACTGCAGACGCGCGCGCCATGGCCACCTCACCCCCACCCCTGGTCCGGGCGCCGACCGCCCAGCCGTCGGAATTTGCGGCCCCGCCCTTTGACGCCCCACCCGCGGCGCCCGCGCCCACGGCGGCGGCAGCGGCCGCCCCGCTCACCAAAAAGGCGTCGGGCTTTCCCGGCGGCGGTGTGACCAACCTGACCAACCTGACCGCCACCTCCGCCCACCCGCCCCCGCCCGCGGCCCTGGGCCCGCCCCCCTTTAAGCCGTACAAGCGGGCCGTCCGCCCCTCCCCGGCCGGCTGTGCGGTGTACGCGGCTTACCTGGCCGGCTTTGCCTTTTATCTGTGGGTCCGCATCACGAAGACGCTCGGCCTGGGGCGGTACACCCCGTACGGCGCGGTCGTCCTGGCCGTGGAGTGCCTGGGCGCGACGACTGTCCTCATCTACGGGCTCAACCTCATCCTCCTGCCCGCCCCCACGGGCCCCCCTCCCGCGTCGACGGCCAACCCCTACCACGTCCGCGTGTGCGTGCCCGTGTACAAGGAGGCCCTGGATATCGTGCGCCACACCATCCTGGCCGCCCGGGCCGCGCCTCTACCGTCCGGCTGCGCCCGGACGGTCTACCTGTGCGACGACGGGCGCGACCCGAAGAAGCGCTCCTGGGTGGCGGGCCTGAACGACCCATGCGTCGTGTACGTGAGCGGGCGCAAGCGGGCGCCTGGTGAGATCAACGGTAAGTCCGGCAACATTAACAACCTGCTGGCCCAGCTGTATGGGGGCGTCGTGCCGGGCGTGGCACCGGACATTAAGCATAAGGACGGTGGGGTGGGCGCCCCTCCCCGCCCTACCATCCCAGGCACGGAGCTGCTGTGCATTTTTGATGCCGACCAGGTCGCCTCCTCCGACTTTTTCACGCAGACCCTGCACCTGTTTGACGGCGGGGATGATGTGGGGATGGTGCTCAGCCCGCAGTGCTTCCACAACCTGTCCTCGCACGCCGACATCTTCAACCACTCCAACGTCCACTTCTGGGAGTATTCGCAGGTCGGCTACGACGCGCTGGGCTTCATCTCCTGCACGGGCACCAACTTCCTGGTCCGGTCGCAAGCCCTCCTTGAGGTCGGTGGCTCGCCGGCCTACACCCTGACCGAAGACTTCGCGCTGGGGATGGAGCTCAAGCGGGCGGGATGGCACTGCCGGTACTTTTCGGGCTATCTGGCCATCGGGGAGGCCCCGCACGAGGTCCGCAACATCTTCCAGCAGCGGTCCCGCTGGTGCAAGGGCCACTTCCAGATCTTCTTCTCCCGCCACTGCCCCCTCGTCGTGCCAGGGCTGTCCCCGCTCCAAAGGATCCTGTACTGTTCGGGCGTCTGGTCCTACGTGGTGGGCGCCCTGACGACGCCCTTCTTCATGGCCGTCCCCATTGTTACCATCTGGGGCGGCGTCTTCCCCATCGTGGTGTCATGGTGGGCGGCGCTGGCGATATCGGTGCAGGTAAATCAGGAATGAGGAGGAGAGGAGAGGAGAGGCTCGCGTGGCGGATCTCGTTTGCACTGGGTCGCAAACGAGCGCGCGCGCGCGCGCAACTCTCAACCTGCTCTCTCTCGTCTCTCTCATCTCTCCTCGCTCCTCTCTCCCCCCTCTACCAGTACGTCTGCACCACGCTCATCCTCTACTTTGTGCGCACGCCCCGCCACCTGGAGGCCCTCTTCTTCGCCAACACCTGCAATAGCATCATGTGGTGGACGTACGCCAAAGCCGCCTGGCGGGCGGGCATGGCGGCGGCGGGCGCTGGCGGCCTGTCCTTCAAGACGACGCTGAAAGGTGGGGGGTCCCTGCAGAATTCGGCCCTGCGCGACCTGTGGGTGGCCGTCCTGACGGTGGGTGGCCTGCTGGCGTCCGCTATTGCGGGTACGGTCAAGCTGGCCAGCGGGCCGACCCTGCGCAGCCCGCTCGCCATTTCAGTGCTGTGGTGCGTGTACGCCGCCCTCCCGCCGCTGCTCGCCGTGCTGTACGGCTACGTCTCCCGGGGTGGGCCCGTCCTGGCCGCCTCCTGCCGCCTGGCCATCGTCGCCTCCTTTATGGCGGGTGGCCTGGCCGTCTTCCTCCTCTTTGGCCTCTACCCCGCCAAAGTCGAGTACGGGCGCGTGCTCCAGGCAGCGGGCTTCCTGTTTGAGGCCAACCAGGTCGGGACGTGGCCGTACGGGGGCACTCCGGCCGTGCCCGTGTCGGTGTCCGGCGGGGTGAGCGCGCTGACGGCTGTCGCCGCGCTCGCCCTGAACGCCTCCATTGCGGCCGCGGCCGCTCCCGTCGGCGCGGCGGTCGAGGCGGCTGACCCGACCATCGCGGCGTTCAACCCGCCCGTCTGGCGTGGTGACGCCCTGCTGCAGGAGAAAACGGCCGGCCCGGGCGGCTCCGACATTTCGGGCGGCTGGCTGGTCGGCGGAGCCGGCGGCAACCTAAAGCACACTGTACCTAGTGCTTTTGCAACGGCCCTGCTGGCCTGGTCGCTCATCTCGTTCGAGGACGCGCACAAGGCGGCCGGCACGGGCGCCCGCACGGCGAACGCGGTGCGGGTGGGCGCGGACTGGCTGATGAAGGCGACGGGCGGGCTGGCGAATGGCGCCCTGCCCGCCGAGATTGTGTACCAGGTCGGCAATTACACGGCTGACAAGGTAAAGTGACGGGAGGAAAGGAGAAAGAGGAGAGCGGGAGGCGAGGGCGGAGAGAGAGCGGGGGGGTGCGCGTTTCTCACCTCACCCTTTAACTTCTCCATCCACCAGGCCTTCTGGGGCCGCCCAGAAGAGATCGAAGGCCCCCGCCCCACCTTCACCGCGCCTTTGATCGGCGGAGAAGGCCTACTCCTCGGCGAGCGGGGCGGGGCGGGCGATTTGGCGGGCTCCATCGCGGGCGCGCTCGCTGCCGCGTCGATCGTCTTCAAGGCGGGCGACCCGGCGTACGCCGCCCGGCTGCGCACCCGGGCGGCCTTGCTCCAGGAGGCGGGCGAGCTCAACCCGGGCCTGTACCGGTCCTCTATCTTCACTAACACGACGTCCGATGCCGTGGCGGCCGCCGTCTCCCCGCTGTACGCCCTGACCAGCGCCCAGGACAAGCTGATGTGGGGCGCTGCCTGGCTGTACCGCGCCACGTCGGACGGGCGGTATCTCAAACGGGCGTCCGAAGCCTTTGCCCGCTTCCTGTACCAGGAAGGGGCGGGCAATGCGCCGGGTGCGACGCCTCGGGCGCCCGCCCTGGCGCCCGACCAACTGTTTTGGGGTGCCAACGTCGTGCTGGCGGAAGCGGCGGGCTGGGCGACGTTCCACGAGCGGGCCCGCTCCTTCATGCGCTCCAACATCTGCGCGGAGGGGGAGCGCATGAAGTACACGCCCCTGGGGCGGGCGTTCAATGCGGACGCCCGCGAGCTGGGCGCGACGGCGGCGTCTGCTTTCCTGGCGGCCGCCTACGCCCGCGCCGCGCGCTCGTCGGGTGCCGGCCTGGGCGCCCCCACCCCCGCCGACAACCGCCTGGCGTCCCGGTACGAGTGCTTCGCCCTGGCCCAGGTCCGGTACATGCTGGGCGGTGACGCGGGCGGCGGCGGGTCCTCCTTTGTGGTCGGCATGGGCCGGGGCGGGGGGCCCACGCACGCCGCCCACCAGGCGGCGTCCTGCCTGGCCCAGCCCGCCGAGTGTGAGCTGACAGAGAGTTGGAGGAGAACGCGCTTTCATTGGAGCGATAAATGCGCCGCTGGCTCACACTCCCTTTCTCTCCACAAAACAGGCGACGCGGTCACGGCCCAGCTGACTCCGGCGCCCAATCCCTGGTACATTTATGGGGCGCTCGTGGAGGGGCCCGGCTTCTCGGACTCCCTGGTCGACGTCCGCCCACTCAACGGGTCCCGGGTGAGCGTGGAAAACCAGGCGGGCTGGGCGGCGGCCCTGGCGGCCGTGTCCGCGCCCGGCCTGGGCAAGTGGGAGACCTGCCTGCAGGGGATGGGCGTGGTCAGCCGGGACCGCCTGGTGTGTGGGTGAGATCCAAGGTGATTCATTGGTGCTTCGTGTCATTTTTTTAATTCCGTTTATTCCGTGGAGAGAGCAGGTGGTGTGTGTGTGTGTGTGGGGGGGGGGGATGTGTGAATGAAAGTAAAAAAAGGGAAGGGATCCCATTTCCCCTTTTTCACAGGATGCCGCCGCCTCCAACCACCCTCGCCCTCGCCCCATACGGCCGGGCCCTGGACCTGGCCGGGCCCTTCGCTCCGCCACCCCGCATCACCACGGCCACCAAGCTGACGTACGCGGACGGGGCGGTGTATGAGGTACACGAGGGAGAGGCGGAGAAAGACGGAGAGGAAGGGCGAGGGTGTGTCGAGAAAGAGCGTAACCGTAATCCATTTTCTCTCTCTCTCTCTCCCTGTCTTTTAGGGCGACACCCTGGACGGCCTCCGCCACGGCCACGGCTCGCTGACCACCCCGGCCGGGGACACCTACACCGGCACCTGGCGCTTGAATGAGCGGGACGGCACGGGCAGCGCCGTGACGGCGGGCGGGCAAACCTTTGAGGGCGCCTGGCGGGATGGCGCGCCCCACGGGCAGGGGGTCGCGGCCTACGAGGACGGCGGGCGGTACGAGGGCTCTTTCCTCAAGGGCCTCCGCGCCGGCTGGGGCACGCACGCGTATGGCGGTGGGGGTGGGTCCTACAGGGGCCTGGGGGGGGGGGACGCGCCGCAGGGTTGGGGAAACGGGGGGGGGTTATGCGCGCGCTAATGGGCCCCCCCCCCCCCCCCCTACTCTCTCTCTCTCATCCTCTCCCTCTCTTTCTCTCTCTCCTTCCCAACCACAGGCCAGGGCGTCCAGCTCATGGCCGACGGTGCCCGGTTTGAGGGCACCTTCACCTCCGGCGCCCGGGCCATGGGGCGCTGGCTCGCCGCGGGCGGGGGCGAGGAGTATGAGGGGGACTGGGATGTGGGGACCGGCCTCCGGTCGGGCACGGGCGTGCGCGTCCTGCCTGGCGCGTCAACCTACTCCGGCGCCTGGGCGGCCGACCACCCGCACGGCCGCGGCCGCTGCGAGTACGCGGACGGCACGCTCTACGAGGGCGCCTGGCAGGCTGGCGTGCGGGTCGGCCGCGGCAGAGCCGTCTTCCCGGACGGGTCAACTTATGAGGGGTGGTGGGCGGACGACGCGCCGCACGGACGAGGCAGGGCCAGCGTCGGCCCGCCTGGGGCGGGGGGCGGCTGGTACGAGGGGGACTGGTCCCGCGGCGCCCGCCACGGCCAAGGCCGGGAACGGACGGCGGATGGGGAGGTGTATGCAGGCGGGTGGGTGGGCGGCGTGCGGGCGGGGGTGGGGACGGCGCGGACGGCGGGCGGGGAGGCGTACGCGGGCGAATGGGCGGGCGGGAAACGGCACGGCCTGGGCGAGGTCAGGTGGGGCGGTGGAGGCACGTGGCGCGGGCGGTGGGCGCAGGGGAAATGGGTGGCCAGTCCGCCGCACCCGCCGTCCTGTGAGGTGGGTGGGGCCGGGCTCAGCCGGGCGGTGGCGGGGCGGCGCGCGTCGCTGAGGCTGCTCACCCGGGACCGGGCCGGCCAGGCCTGCCTGGTCGGCGGCGCGCGCGTGGCCGGCTGGCTGGTGCCGGGGCGGTTGGTGGGTGCAGAGCGCGCGGCTGCGCTCATGGCTGCGCCTCCGGGCGACCTCCCACCCGGAAGCGTGGCCGTGTCCGTGGAGGACGGCGGCGACGGGACATACGCCCTCTCCTACACGCCCTCAGCGGCGGGCGAGGCCAGCCTGGTGCTGGCCTGCGGCGCGTCGGGCGCCCTCCTCCTGGCCGACGCGCCGTACGCTGTCTTCACCAGCCCCGGCCCGCCCGACGCCCGGGCGTGCTGGGCCCGCCTGGAGGGCGGGTGCGGCGGTCATGCCGCCCTGGTCACCGCCAGGGTGGACGTGCGGGACGGGCACGGCAACACGGTCGGGGCGGAGGCGGCCGCGGCCGCAACCCGGGGCCTGTTGCGCCTGGGCGGGGCGGCCCTGCCCGCCCTGGTCGAGGCCCTGCCGGCCGGCGGCGTCCTCCTGCGCGTGCCCATCCCGCTCCCAGGGCAGGTGCCTGTGGTGAGCTACTGCGCCGCCTCGCCTGGCGGCTCCGCGCCCGCGGCCTTGGAGGTCACGGTCGGCGGGCGGCACGTGCCGGGGACACCCCTGGCGGTCGCGCTGGTGGGTGGTGGTGGTGGGGTCGGCCACGCTCCCACTCACCCACCCGTCCCGGCGGACGCGTCCCGGGCCTGGGCCGCCCGGGCGGCGGCTGCGTTGGCCGAACTGGGCGAGCAGGAGGGCGAGGAGGCCGACAATGCGACCCCGCCCCTCCTCGACCCGGCGGGGCGCCCGCTGGACCCGGCGACGGCCGCCTACTCTGCGGCCCACCCGGGCGTGCCGGTGGTGGAGGACCTGAACGACCTGTGGTTGGTGGGCCGCCTGCAGCGGGAGCGGGAGCGCAAGAAACAGGATGCTGCTGCCCTTGAGCCCGGAGATGTGGAGCTGGCCCGCCAGGAGATGGCGGCCAAGCTGGCGGCGGAGAAGGAGGAGGGGTGACGCAAACGCGGCGGGGGTGGGGAGTGGGGTGGGTGGGGGGGAATGTGCTGCGATCTTGATTTTTCTTCTAACTCTTCCTGCTGTCTCTCTCCGCCAGCGCCCCGTCCACAATCACCCGCAGCTCCGCCGTCGCGGCCACCGTGTCCACACCCTCCCCAAATACCGCCGACACGACCGCCACCCCCGCCGCCCCGGCTCCAATGCAGGCAGCCGCGTTGGCCGGCCCGACCCCGCCGATCGCGACGACCGGGATGGAGACCGCCCGACAAATCGCGGCCAGCCCCTCCAGGCCAATGACGGACGTGTCCTTGGTGGACGTGCCCGCGATGGCGCCCGCGCCCACGTAGTCCGCACCCGCCGCCTGGGCCGCCAAGGCCTGGCCGACCGTCTTGACGGACACGCCGAGGAGGCGGCCCGGGCCCAGGGCCGTGCGCGCGCCCGCGGCCGGCAGGTCAGCCTGGCCCACGTGCGCCCCGTCCGCGCCCGCGGCCAGGGCGGCGTCCACCCGGTCGTTGACGAGGAGGGCAGCCCGGCCTGCGATGGCGGTCAGGGAGGTGGCGGTCGCTGCGACCAGCGCCCCCGGGTCGCCACTCTTGTCCCGGATCTGGATTGTGGTCGCCCCGCCCGCGGCCGCGGCGCCCGCCGCGCCCGCCGTGCTCCGCCCCGCCGCCGCATCGAGGGCCGGGTCGGTGACTGCGTACACCCTCAGGTCCAGAGGAGGGCGACGAGAGGGAGCTGTGGACCCTGAGCCTGGAGGCGGTTTCAAGGCGCCATGGCGGGACCAGTCGACGGTGGCGTAGGCGTGGTGCATGGCCCACTGGGGCCCGCCGCCCACCCGCAACCCGGCCGAGGCGGCCAGCGCGCCTGAGACGTACGCCTTGGCGCCCGCCGCCGCGGCCGGGACGTCCAGGCCCCGGGCCAGGCCGGCGGCGAGGGCGGTTGCCAGGCTGCACCCCGTGCCGTGGGAGACGGGCGTGTCCACGCGGCGGGCGGACAGGCGGGTGGCGGTCGTGCCATCATGAAGGACGTCGACAACCTCGACCCCACTCGAGGCGTGCCCGCCCTTGACCAACACCCACGCCGGCCCCAGGGCGGCCAGCTCCCGGGCAGCCTCCTCCACCGCCGCCAGTGAGCCCTCCAGCTCGCGAACATCCCGCCCCAGCAGGGCCGCCGCTTCAATCAGGTTGGGCGTCACCACCGTCGCCAGCGGGAACAGGCGGTCGACCATGGCGCGGCCGACCCCACCGCCCGCCAAGGAATCGCCCGACGTCGCGACGAGGACTGGGTCGACCACGAGCGGGGGCAGGGATGGCAGGGCGGCCAGCGCGTCCGCGACTGCACCCACGCACTCCGCGGTGGGCAGCATGCCGGTCTTGATCGCGTCCGCCCCGATGTCGCCCAGGACGGCGGCAATCTGGGCGCCCACCACGCCGGGCGGCACTGCATGCACCCCGCTCACGCCGCGGCTGTTTTGGACGGTGACGGCCGTGATCGCGGTCGCCCCGTACACGCCTAGGGCAGAACAGGTCTTCAGGTCGGCCTGGATGCCGGCGCCGCCGCCGGAGTCGGAGCCTGCAATGGACAGGACGCGGGGTGGGGGAGGTGTGGAGGGCGGGGGGCTCCCAGGCGCTCCTTCTCCTTCATCGCCCGCCGCCGTTGGGGCCACGAACGCCGTCACCTCCGCCCAGTTGGCCACCGCGTACAGAGTGCCAGGGGTAGGCGCCTCTCCAGACGACGGGATGGCTGCTAACGGCAGCAGGGTCGCCCCCACGCCTGCCGCTGCCCGCCTTAGCGAAGCCGACTCATCGACCACCAACCCGACGTCCGCTGCCAACAGGGCCGCCAAATCGGACGGTGCGTCGCCGATATAGATGGCCGGGGCGGCTTCGGGGACCCGTTCGCCAGTCATGGCTGCCAGTGCGTCGACCTTATCCTCCGCACACTGGCACCGGGCCACCAGGGCGCCCGTGGAGGTGCCGCCCACTGTCGTTGCCAGGTCGTTTGCAAAGACGGCCACGGCCGCGGGGGAGGGAGTCATCGCCGACGACGACGGTGCCCGCAGGCGCGCGTCCCAGTCGGTGACCGCCACCGCGGGCACGCCCGCCGCTTCTAGCGCCGCCACCAGGAAGACGGTCGACCAGGAGACGGAAAGGATGGCGGTGGGCGTGCCGGCGGCCAGCGCGGCACGCAGCGCGCTCACCGCGCCAGGGCGGAACAGGCCGTCCTTCACGGCCGCGCTGGCCGCGCTCCTCAGCACGCCCTCCACACCCGGCGCGCCGGCTAGGATGCCAGCTTCCACAGCCCGCCCATTGGCGGCCCGGTCAAAGGCGGATAGGCGGGACGTAAAGGCGTCGGCAGACGCAGGGTCGAAAGGCGAGGGCGTGTCTGCGCCTCCCTTTTTCTTCCCACCCTTTTCCGGCCCAAAGCATTCGTCAAATAGGGCCGCCCGCTCCACCATGTACAGGCGAACGAGGGCAGCCGTCATGGCCGCCCGGTCGGATTCCAGTTCAGCACGGTCCTCCTCAACGCCGGCGGCGGCCGCGACGGCGGCGGCGGCAGCCGTGACAGCGGAGATGATGGCCGGGGTGGTGTCGCGGGTGGTCAGGGTCTCGTCAAAATCGATGACCAGGGCGCGTGGGGGTGGGAACTGGTGGTCGCTGCCATTGTCCCCAAGAGCGGCTGTGAAGAAACGGTATTCAAGGGCCATGGCCTGGGCGTACAGGCGGGCGAGCGGGGCTGGTGGAAGAAAAATGGAGGCGGAGGGTGAGTGTTTTTTGGGGAACGCGCGCGTTGACCCTCCAACACCCCACGCCGCTGCATCGTTTTATCAAGAGCGTGTGCTGCGATAGCCACAGTCTGCACTGAATTATAGAAGCACACACGCACCGCCTGGCTTGGGCCCCGGGGTCGGCTGCATGCGGCGGCCAGCGACGGCCGCCGTCGACCTAGCCACCCGGCGTCGTGGGGAGCGGACGGGGGCGGGCGGCACCACCTGATATGCTGAACCGGTGCGTGAGGGTTCTGGCTTGGCACCTCCCAGGCGGGAACGGGTACGCGGCGCTCCGAGTGCCCGCATCAAGGGCAGGAGAGATTAGGAGCTGTGTGAAAAACGCGCCCTCATCTCCCTCAACCCGGCCCTCCATTTCTCCATTTCTCTTACCTTCCTCCACCTCGCCCGCCAGCCGGTCCAGCAGGGCTTCCTTGGCAGCGGGTGCGGCCAGGTAGGCCTGGCTGCTGTATGTTTCCACCCAGTCCGCGAAAGGATGCGGGGCGGGGCTGGCTCCAACTACGCCCGCCTCGGCGAGGGCGCAGCCCAAGAAGCCGTACAGCCGGGAGCAGGGCGCCATGGCGGCCAAGATGGCCTGAACCTTGGCTTTGCCGTGATACCCATCGCCTGCTAGGTCTAGGAAACGGCAGTATGCTGCGGTCGCCGGCGCGGGCGGGGCAGCCAGGGCGGCCGGGTCGACCCCCCAGGCCGTGGCGTAGGCCGAGTGCAGGCGCAGCTCTTCCTGCACCGCTGCCGCAAGAGTCGTGAGCACTGCGACGGCATCCTCATCGCCCGCCGCTGCCGTGCGCGCGGTGGCGTAGGCGGCCGCGAATGCGGCCAAGAATGTGGCGTCCTGGGCGACGTAAAAGCGGAAGCGGCAAGGTGGGAGGGTCGCGTCGGCCAGTGCCCGCACAAACGGGTGGTAGAGGCATCGCCAGGCTATGCATGATGTCCCATCCCACAAGCGCTTGCTGAGAGGGGTGGCATGTGAGGGGAAGGCGCCGTGTATGGGGCCCGCGGCGGCGGCCTCGGCAGGCATCGGCGCAAAAGAGTGACCAATTTTACTACGGCGGAGTGAATGGCAGCAGCGAACAGAGGTGAACGTGAATGGCCACTGGGTTCTTTTTGTTTTGCAACATGACATCGCCCGTCACCGCCGCCGACCTGGCCACCGCCTGGGAGGCCGTGCGGGCAACCCGGCCGCTGGTTCAATGCCTTGTGAGAATGGAGAGGGAAAAATAAGAGGGAGAGGCCGACCTGCAACTCCCAACCTCGACCTCGACCCACGCCTCCTCTTTCTGTCCATCCACGCCCCCGCCCTCCACACGCCTCTCTCTCTCTCTCTCTCTCTCTCTCATTGAAAAAAAGACCAATGTCGTTTCTGTCGACCTCATGGCCAATAGCCTCCTCGCCGCCGGCGCCTCCCCTGCCATGGTGTCGTCTGAGGAAGAGGCCGGTGACTTTGCACGGGCGCACTCGACGGCTGTGCTGATCAACCTTGGCACCCTGAGCCCGGCGGGCCTTGCGGGCCAGCACGCGGCCGTGGACGGGGCGGTCGCGGCGGGCAAGCCCTGGATCTTGGACCCAGTGGCGTGCGGGGCGACGCCTTACCGGACGGCCGCGGCGGTGGCCCTGGCGAGGAAGGGGCCCGCCCTCGTGCGTGGCAATGCGAGCGAGGTTGCGTCCCTGGCGGCCGCGGTGTGCGGTGCCGCCAGCGGTCTTGCCGGTGGCGGCACGGTGCGCGGGGTGGATTCCACGCTGGCCTCCGCCGACGCCGCGGCGGCCGCGCTCGCCGCCGAGTTGAGAACGGTTGTCGCCGTCTCTGGGGCTGTCGACACTGTTGTCACCCCTGACCGCCGCGCCCTGCGCGTGCACGGGGGCGTGCCCATGCTGACAGACATCACAGCGACCGGCTGCGCGGTCACCGCCCTGTGCGCGGCGGCGATCGGGGCGGCCTGGAGCGGTGGGGAGAAGGGCGTGGCCCACACGGCCGTCGCGGCGGCCGCTGCCCTGGCCGCCATGGGCGTGGCTGCGGAGCGCGCGGTCGCGGTCGGCGTGCACGGCCCGGCCAGCCTGCGGGTGGGCCTGGTTGATGCGCTGGCGCAACTGGGACGAGGAGGCGGGAAAGACGATGGGTTGGGGAGCGTGGTGGTGGAGGAGGCCGACCTGGAGGAGGCCCGGTGACCGACCTCGCCTCATGATCGGTTCTCTTCTCGTAGAAAAAAAAAAAGGCAAAAACCCATTCTCCCTTCCTGGCTGCTCTCACCGCACCCACCACCAGCAGCACGCCACTCCTCTGACCCCCCCCCCCCCCCCCCCCTTCCCCCTAGCCTACGCCGGCGCCGTCCCGTTCTTCAGCATGACGGTGAAGATGTCGGTGCGGGTCACAATGCCCAGGACCCGCTTGGTGGCCGGGTCGACGATGGGGATGCGGTGGATCTTCTTCTGCAGGCAGAGGCCGGCCGCGTCGGCGACGGTCGCGTGGGACGGCAGGGCGATGGGTTCGCGGGTCATGGCGTCCGCCACAAACTCGCCGCCACGCTCCTTGATGTCCTGTGTGGTACATGAACAAGAGAGAGTGAAGATGGAGAAAAAGAGGGTGAGGTTGGTTTGAGTTTCGAGGGCGCACGCCTTTTTTTTTTTTGCACCTCTTTGTCTTTTCCGACACCTCTCCAACACCTCTCCAACCTTACCTTGCGCGACAGGACGCCGATGAGCGTAAGATCGGTGGCCGACCGGACGACGGGCACGCCCGTGACCTGAGGAGAAAGGGGGGCGCGGTGGGGGTGAGCGTGGAGACGGGAAAAAGGCGCGCCCTACTCTCGCGCAACGGGCCATTTTCCCCCAATCACACGCCTTGCCAGCGGCTGCTGCTCACCTCATCAAACAGGTGCCGTGCGTCTGACAGCTTCATTTCGGGCGTAGCCAGCACAAGGTTGGTGGACATGATGTTCGAGAGCAACGTGTCGGGGGCGGCAGTGTCCTGTGGATGGGCGGTGATGGGTGGGCCGTGAGGACGACGAGGACGAGCGGGAGTTTTTTTTTTTCTTTTTTTTTTTTCGATGCCCGGCGCGCGCGCGCGCTCGCCATTCTCGTCCACCATCTCTCACCTGGAACACATTGGCCTGAAAGAACGCGCCCACGTCCTCGTACGACGCGAGCGACCACGTGACCGGCCACTCGCCCGACACGGCGGTCGCGTCATTCTCCGAGGCAGCGCGGGCGATGATGGAGGGACGGACCGCCCGGGCGGCCAGGCCGGTGGCCGGCGAGGCGCGGCCCGTGCTGGGAGCGGGGGACCGGGCGGTCAGGCCGGTGAGGCGAGGGGTGGCGGCGAGCATGGGTTTGGATGCTGTGATGGAGGGAGAGACGGATGAATGGGGTGTGTGCGCAGCGCCCTCTGCCACTGTCATTTTCGCCCGCACGCGTGCGCCTTGTGTGCCGTGAGACACACCCACCCACACCCACCCGCACCCACACTCTCCACGCCATGTCCGACCGCCCTCGCGCCACCCTGGGCGACGTCTCCAACCGTCCGCCCCCTGGTGGCGGTGTAGGCGTGGCGGCCGCTGCCGCCGCAAAGACGCCAGGCGCCGCCGCCGGCGCGCCGGCCCGCGTCGGCGGGGCCGCGGGCGGGGGCGGTGCCTCCTGGGGCCGCCCCGGCGCAGGCGGGGGGGTCTCGACCAAACGGTGAGCGTGGGCTGTTTTGCCGGGGCGCGGTCGCGCGTGGCCTGGAGCGGGCGGGCTGTCGATCCTTTTTTCGGTCGAGCGCGCGGGATGCGGCGCACAAGCGTGTTTCCACCTGCGCTTCACCCGCGTCCCGCGTTGCCCTCGGGGCTGGCCCCATACCAACACACACGACCTCGATAGCAGGGGTATGGGTGCACGCACTTCATTTGTGGAGTGGGAATGTAAGGCGCCAGCCCGCCCACAGCGCCTCTCGACACCCACAGTGCCCTTTCCCACGCCGCCGCCCTCTTTCTCAACCCTCTTTCTCACACCTTTCCCATCCAGCCCGCCCACCGCCGGCCCCGACCACTCCGCCGCCGCCTCCTCCACCACGGCCCCGTCCACCGCCGTCACCACCGCCCCCGGCGGCCCGCCCCTCCCCTCCCGGGCCGACCCCCGCCCCGTGGCGGACCGCGCCTTCCAGGCGGACGCGGCCCGGCGGGTCGGGTCCTTCCTCACCACCCACGGCTACGACGGGCCCCTCGGCCCCAAAACCCTTGCCTCGCCGACCACCAAAGAGTTCCTGGCCATCATGGGCTTCCTGGCCCGGACGGCTGACCCGGGCGGCAAGCCCTTGGGCCGGCCGGAAGACGACGTCCCCGCCCTCTTCCGCCGCCTGCGCTACCCGTTTGCGATTTCAAAGACGGCCCTCCACTCGATCGGGTCCTCCCACACCTGGCCGCCCCTGCTGGCCGCCCTGGCCTGGCTGGTCGAGCTGCTGGCCTACCGAGACGCCGCCGCCTGTGCGGGCGGGGTGGGCGGCGGCCTGGCCGCGGCCGCCCTCGCCGCGGCGGAGGACGTACTGTCGGCGGCCGCCTCACCAGGCAGCCACCGCCGCCCTGCGGGCGCCTCGCCCGTCGAGGTCGCCAAGGTCCGGTCCGACCGGGCCTTTTACGCGTACGTGGCGGACTCGTACGGGGCTTACCTGGCGGGGGACGTGGGCCAGCGGGCCGCGTCCCGGGCGTCCGAGCGGCGGGCCGCCTTTGACGCGCTCGAAGCCCGCGAGACCGCACGCGCGGCCACGCTGGAATCGGAGGTCTCGGCCCTGCAGGCCCGCCTGGCGGCCCTGGAAGCCGAGCCCACCCCCTTGGCTGCCGCCAAGGCGCGTGCGGACGAGGCTGCCGCCGACCGGGCCGAGCTGGACGGCCTGATCGCCTCCCTGCGCGGCCACGCGGACGGGCTGAAAACCCAGCTGGCCGATGCGCAGGCCCGGGCGGGGCTGGCGGCCGAGGCGGCGGCGGCGGCCCAGGCCACCGCCGCGGCCGCCCGCAAGAAGGTGGCCACCCAGACCCTGTCCGTAGAGGATGCGGCCCGCATGGAGCGGGAGCGCGGGCGGCTGGCGGGCGAGGTGGCCGAACGGGCCGTGGCCCGGGCAGCGGCTGCAGCGCGGGCGGCCGAACTGGAGGCCGGGCTGGCCGCCGCCCTGGACGCCCTGGAGGCCGGGCCCGTCGCGGACTACAACACCGCCGCCGCCCACCTGGGCCTCGTCCCCCGGGCGGCCAAACGGTCGGGCGGCGCCAACCTGGAAGCCCGCCTGGACCGGGACGGCGCGGCAGGCGCGGCCGCGACGGGCGGGGACACCACCCCGCTCCTGGGCATCTGCTTCAAGGGCGCCGTTCGCCCAGCCCTGGAGCGGGCCTCCACGTCCATCGCCCAGAAGACGCGGGACCTGGAGGGCGAGCGCCGGGCGCTGGAGGAGCGGCTGGCGGACTTGGAGGCGGCTGCCAAGGAGCGGTCGGCCGAGGTCACCGCGTCTGAGAAGGCAGTCGCCCGGCTGGAGGCCGATGTCGCGGCGGACAAGTTGGCCGCGGACGCGGAGGTGGCGACTGCCCTGGCCCAAGCTGACGTCTTGAAAGCCGAGGTTGACGCCCTCCGTGGTTCCGCGGCGGGGGCGGCCGCGGCAGCCGACGCGGAGCTCGCGGCCGCGGCCGCCTCGGCGGACGAGGAAGTCTGCGCGCTGGCGACAGAGGAGGCCGCCCTGGCGACGGCCCTGGAGGACGCCGTCGCGGCCTGCCTGGCTCACAAGGAAGTCATGGCGGCTGCGGTGGCGAGCGCGGCGGCGGGCGTGGGGGCGGCGCGGGACGCCGTCGTGGAGGGTGTATGAAAAAGAGAACTCGTCACACATCATCCTTCCCCGTTGTGTGCTTCTTTTCCCGGCCCCCGTCTCTCGCCCCTCTCAAGCAGCATCCACCACCGCGGGAACCGCCTCCGCCTCCATCGGGGCCGGCCCTTCACCACCACCCTCCTCCTTCACCTTCTCCTTGGCCTCCAGCTTGGCCAGGCGCGTGAACATATTCGCATACGCGGCCCGCTCTTTTTTGTCCGACGCCGCGCCCTCTTTTTTGATGCGTGCCAGCAGCGCGCGCGCGTCGCGGGAGGCCGGGTCCGCGTCCAGGGCCGCCCGGCAGTCCCGCTCCGCTTCCACAAAGTCCTGCGTGCCCAGGTGGGCCTGGGCGCGGCGGTAGAGGGCTTTGCCGTTCAGCCCGTCCTTGGCCAGCACCGCGTCCGTCGCCTTGAGCGCCGCCTTGAAGTCACCCAGCTTCAAGTGCGCAGCCGCCAGGTTGAGGTTGACCGCTTTTTTCAAGTCCGCCGCCGCGGCTTTCCCCTCCGCCCCGAAGCCCGTGTCGTACTCGACCAGGGACAGGGCGTGGCTATACTTTTTGATCGCACCCTCCCAGGCGCCCGCCCTGAATTTGTCGTTGCCCGCCGCCTTGGCCGCGCCCGCCGCGCCCACCTTTTCGCCATCATCCATCTCCCACGCCTCCTTGGCTTTGGTCAGCTTGGTCACGCTCACATCCCAACGCACGGTCGCGCCCGGCGGGACGCCGAGCGTCGCATCCCCGCCCTCCCCGTACGCGTGCTGGGCTGACGCCGTGACCTCCGCACGGTCGCCCTCGGCCAGCTGGCGCACCGCCAGGTCCAGTCCGGACGGCACCTGGTCTTCATCGACGGTGAACGCCAGCGCGTCCTCCACCAGGAAAGGCGTCTCAGAGGGCGGGCCGCCTGGGCCGGCCGGCAGGAGCGTGCCCGTGATTTTAACGACCACCTCGGAGCCCGGCGTCGCCTTGGACCAGCTTTCGGTGTCGACAATCATTTTCTTGACGACCCCGCCGTCCGGGGTGACGTCCTCCACGCTCGCCCAGGAGGACAGCGTGACGGAGCCGGTGAGGGTGGGGCCGGCCGTTGAGTCCGCCACCTCAGCCGGCAGCGTGTACGGCGGTTTCAGGGTCAGGGTCACCGCCTCGCCCTTCTTCATTGTCCGCAGGGCGATGGCCAGCCCGCGCGCGGGGGCGCTGGCCAGGTCGAAGACCGCCTCCTCCGCGCCGTCGCCGGGCGAGGCGAGGCCGCCACCGCCGCCCTCAACCGGCGTCAGGTTGAAGGTGACCCGCACCTCATCCTTGTCTGTCGGCGTCTTCCAGCCCGTCCCCTCGGTCACCACCGCTTTGATCACGCCGCCATCGCCCTGGATGTCCTTGGTGCTCTTCCAGGACAGCAGCTCGACATCGAACTTGAGCGTCGCGTTGGCCGGGATCTTGGGCGGGGACCCGACGGCTCCGTACGCGTACTCAGGGGCGCACTGGAGCGTGGCCACCTGCCCGCGCGTCATGGTGGCCACGCCCGCGTCCCACCCCTTGATGACGGACCCGGTGCCCAGCGTGAAGACAAAGGGGTCGCCCCGGTCGCGGGAGGAGTCGAACTTGGTGCCGTCCAGGAGGGTGCCGGTGTAGTGGACGGTGACCTCGTCGCCCGTCTCGGGCGTGTCAAATCCCGACCCGGCTGTCGTGATGGTTTTGGTGACGCCGCCGTCAGGCTGGGAGTGGTGGTGTGGGGGGGCGTTGGAAAGGGTGTTGTGAGTGATTGTTGTTGGGCTCCTAGATAAAGTCTTAGGCTCCTCCTTCAGAGAATGGAAAGGTTGGGGTGGGGTGTGGGCGGGAGTCGGAGGGCGGGCGGCGGCCGGCCCCTGGCCCCGTTGGCGTGGAAGAGAAGTTTCTAGAGTAAAAGCGCTTCATCTCTCTCCTTTTCTTCTTTTCCCTCCAATACCTACTCACCGTCACTTTGACGGGCTTGCCGACCCGGGATTCATCGCCAAACCCTGTGGAGTATGCATTGTGTGGGTATGGTGTGGGCAGGGTCAGGGCATGTTGGGCAGGAGTGCGCGGGGGGGTGCATGCAAACGCCGAAGACTAGCCATCGCCTGTCTCTTCTCTTCTTTTTCTCGCGCACCTTCATCGTCCGAGGCCAGGGAGGGCGACGCCTTGGTGGGTGGGTCGACCGTCATCTGGTGCAGTGAGAGTGCGTGTTGCTGTTGATGCGAGGAGAGGTTTGGGAGAAACCGCGAAGAAGGGAGTGGAAAGCGAAAACACAATAATAATGATCGAGAAAAAAAAAATGTTTGACTCACATCTCCAACATTTGTGAGGGCTTTTCATGGCGCTCGCCCGTCCCCGCCCAACCCCGCCGCACCGGCCATCTGGACCGTCCGGGACTGACGGCCGGCCTCCTGTACATCTCCTGGCGCGACTGCAGAGATCAAGGGCCTCTGCGAGCCCTGGTGCGGATGTCGGCCCCTCCGACCGTCTGGACGTGGCGCCGCGCGGGTCTCCACCCGCCCACCCGCCCAGCGCCTCGAGCGTCCCCGGCGAGGCCTCCTCCTCCTCGGTGTCCTTGCCCTCCTCCCTGCCACCAGCCCCGGCCTTGGACGATGAAAAGGATCATGACGCCCCGGACGACGCTCACGCGCCCGAGCAGGAGCCCCCCCCGCCTCCTCAACCCCTACCCCCCCTTCGCCGCGCCTCTGCGTCCGCCGCCTTTCTCCTCTCCCTCGGCCTCACCCGCCCGCAGGTCGCCCACCATTGCGGCTCTCTGCTGCGCCTGGACGTGAGGGAGTTGCGGGCTCAGGCGTCCAAGCTGAGCGCGAGAGGCATTTCCGCCGGCCACGCACCGGCCGCGGTCGCGGCGTGCCCCGCGCTGCTGACCAAGGAGGGCGCGGGCGCTGCGGCCGCCCTGCTTGCCCAGCTCGGCCTGCCCCGGTCGGCCACGGGCGCCGCATTGGCCGCCTTCCCAGGCCTGTTAGATGGCCTGGGATCTCTCACCGGCCCGGAAACTACCACTTTTGGGGGCCTCCTCGCGGAGGCGGTGGCGGCGTCGTCCCCCGCCACGCCTGCCCTCGCGGCGCTCGCTGCCCGCCCGCTGCTGGAAGTGGTGGCCGCCGCCTCCGCTGCCGCTCCCCAGCAGCGCCACCATCCGCACGCCCCGTCGGTCGTCGACGTCCGCCTGCACCCCGCCGCGGCCGCCCTCATCGCGGCGGGCGCCCGCCCGGCGGACGTCGCGGCCATCGCCCGCCAGGCGCCCGCCCTGCTCTCCACCCGGGCCGGCCGGGCCGCCCTCGACTGGCTGTGGATGCGAGGCGTTCCCGCGGTCGAGGTCGGGGCGGCCGGGGCGGCCATGGGCGCTGCCCTGGCCACCCACCACGCCCGGCTCCTCGTGGAACTGGAGGCGGCGGGCCTGCGGGCGGCGGACGGCTTGCGGCTGGTCCTGACCCGCCCCCGCCTGCGGTCGTCGGGGCGGGGCGGCCGCCCGGCCGCCCGCGCCCGGGCGGCCGTGCGGGCGATCGCCCGGGCGGGCGTCCCCGCCCACGCCATTCCCGGCCTCCTCCTGGCGGCGCCCGAAGTGTTGGAGCGCGGCCTGGGGCCGGGCCCGCGGGCCTTGCGCACTGCCGGCCTGACCCCGGCCGAGGTTGGGGCCGCCCTCGCCGCCTGCCCGCGCCTGGCCCTGCCGTCCCGGGCGGGCGGCGGCGTGGACGTGAGGCGCTCCCTGGCGCAACTTACCGCACTGGGGCTGGACGGGGCGGCCGTCCGGGCCGTCCTGACGTCCCACCCGGCCGTCGCGGCAACCCCGGCGTCCGCCCTGCGAGCGGTCGCCCGCGCCCTGGTCGCCTCCGCCATCCCACGCCGGGCGGTCCCGGCCGTCCTGGCCGCCGCGCCGGCCCTCCTGACCACGGGTCCCGCGGGCGTCCGGTCCCAGGTCTCCTTCCTGGCGTCCGTGGGCGTGCTGTCCGGCCCGGCGGCCGCCCGGTGGCCGGCCCTGCTGGACCCGGACGCCAAGGCCCAGGTCCGTTTTTTGAGAGCCCGCCACGGCCTGGTTGGGGCGCGGGTGTTGGGGCGGGCGCTGAGTGCCTGGCCCCACCTGCACGGCTTTGGAGGAGGAGGAGGAGGAGGAGGAGACGGAGGAGCCGTCACGGGCGGCGGCGGCGGCGGCGGCGGCGGGCTGCGAGACCTGGCTGCCCACCTGGCCGCGCTCGGCGCGGCCGGCCCCGCACTGGAGGTGCTCCTGGCCCCGGGCGGCCCGCCCTCCGCCCCGCCCCCCGCCCGCACCCTCCTCCTCCTCCTCTCCTCTCCCCTGATTGATGCGAAAATGTCCTTCTCTCTTCACCACCCGACGACGCCCGCGGGCCGGGCCGACGCGACTGCCGCCGCGGCCGCCGCTGCCGCCGGCGCGTCTGCCCCGGCCGTCGCCCTTCGCGCGGCCGGCGTGCCCTGGACGGGGCTAGTCGTGGCAGCCTCCCTGGCGCCTGCCCTGCTGTCCCCGTCCATCGCCCTTCCCCTGGCTGGCCGCCTCGCCGGCCTGCGGGACGGGGCGGGTTTGGACGGTGAGGGCCTGGGCCGCCTTTTGCGCTGGTCGGCCACCGCCCTCGCCGACGCCCCACCGGGCGGCCTGACCCGAGCCTTGGGCGCCCTGGCCGACGCGGGCGTGCCGCCCGCCCTGGCCGGGCGGGCCCTGCTGTCGGCGCCGGGGCTGCTGTTGGCGGGCGGCGGCGGCGGAGGGAGTGGTGGTGGGGCGGCGACCAACCCGGCCGCCTCCCTTGCTGCGCTGAGGACCCTCGGCCTCGACACCGCGTCCATCGCGGCCGCCGTGTCTCGCTGCCCTCCCCTGCTGCTCCACTCACCTTCCGATCTGCTGGCCCGCGGCGCGGCGCTGGCGCGGTGGGGCCTGGCCCCCAGAGCCCTGGCCCGGGCGGCCGCGCGGTGCCCCGTGCTCCTGACGCTGCCCCTCGACAGGCCCCGCTACGCCTCCGTCGCGGCCTTTTTAGCGCTGCCCCCCCTGGGCCTGGACCCGGCGGTTGCCATCGCTTCCCACCCGGCCGTGCTCATCTACTCCCTTCGCAACCGGACGGGCCCGCGGGCCGCGTTCCTGTGCGCGCGCTGGCGGGCAGCCGAGCCTGGAGGGGCCGCCGCGCCCGTGTCCGCCCGGCCCCCGGCCGTCCACCCGGCGACCGCGCCTTTGTCCTCCTGGCTAGCCATGGGGGACGCGGATTTCTGTGAAAGAGTGGCCCGGGCGCCCCGGGCGGAGTATGAGGCGTTCCGGTCGGCCTGGAAGAAAAGGAATGAAGCGGGGCAGGAGTGATGAGGGGGATGTTTTGTGCTCTGTTTTTTGTGATGCCTTGTTTTTTGCTTTCCCTTCGATAGCCAGTGCCATGGGCGTGTCTGTGCCACATGGCGCGAGCGCGTGGGCGTCACAGGCGGGCGGCGGACGGGAGAAGGAGGAGATGGATGGGAGGAGGTCGAGCTTGAGATGGCCACGCTCTTTTCTCTCTCATCTCATACCTGCGTTGTTTGCGTGCCTGTTGAGTAGCCGCAGCGCGCCCACAGTTGGCTGTCTGTGCGCTGCTCGCTCGCC
>Ga0315287_10000511_pt1 | contig 34152 bp, 24 predicted proteins | sample YL17G11_0_MG_FD_205037 | JGI IMG/M metagenome (GOLD analysis project Ga0315287, IMG submission 205037) | Sediment microbial communities from Yellowstone Lake, YNP, Wyoming, USA - YL17G11_0 | ecosystem: Environmental > Aquatic > Freshwater > Lake > Sediment | place: USA: Wyoming | collected...
CACACCGATGTCAGTCAGGACCGACACCCCGCTCCCCAGCAGAATCGGTGCGACGTACCAACGGATCTCGTCGATGAGATCGGCGTCCACGAACGAGGCGGCCAGGCGGGGTCCGCACTCGAGGAGCCCATAACGCACGCCGTCCTCGTGCAATCGACGCACCACCGCCCGGACGTCTCGCGTACGGAGGTGTTCCGTCGGTGCGGAATCGTCGAGCACCTTGGCGTCCCGCGGTATGTCGCTGACGCCCATCACGATGCGACGGGGTTGCGGACCCTCCGGTTCGCCGATCGTCGGTCTGGCCGTCAGCGACGGGTTGTCCGCGTGGACCGTCCCCGTACCGGTGACAATCGCCTCGACCTCGCCGCGCAGAAGGTGCACCTCGTGCCGCGACTCGTCGCAACTGATCCACCTGCTCGAGCCGTCCGCGGCAGCGATCCGGCCATCCAGACTCGCCGCGACCTTCCACACGAGGTAAGGCCGCCGGCCCCGAGTCGCCCGGAGCCAGCCGGGATTCAGCGCGCACGACTCGTCGGCCAGCAGACCGCCGACGACCTCGACACCGGCGCTGCGCAACCGCACCGCCCCCGATCCGGCTTGCGGCGACGGATCGTCCATGGCATAGACGACGCGTCGTACGCCGGCGTCGATAAGGGCCTCCGTGCACGGGCCGGTCCGGCCGTGATGCGCGCACGGTTCGAGAGTGACCACAACGGTGGCTCCCTGCGCGCGTCGCGCCGCCCTCGCCAGCGCCACAACCTCGGCGTGGGGGCTTCCCGCGCCCTGGTGGGCTCCCTCGCCGAGGACTTCTCCAGTGGCGCCGAGGAGCACGGCACCGACCCGAGGGTTGGGTCCCAGGGGGTGTTCCGGGGCGCCGGCCAACTCGAGAGCTCGACGCATCGCCTCGGCCTCGAGCGCGGAGACCTCACTCGAGGAGATCTCGACCATGACGTGACGCTCCTGCCTTCTGACTCGTCACACCTCGGAGGGCAGAGAAGCATCGGCTGCGCAACTGCCGCGCGCGCCGCGCCCAGGGGCTCCATCAACGCAGCGCCCGGACACCGCGACGACGCGGCACGTCCGCAGCGCGCGCTGCCTCCCATCCGGACTTTCACCGTCGGCTCCGGATGGCCATCGGCAGGCTGCCGTGGTTGACCGGATCCACCGACCGCTGGCTGCAGTCGGGTCGCGGGCTACACCGCCGGTTCGGAATTGCACCGACCCCGGAGCGCGCGAGCACATGTCGCTCGTACCTCGACAGTGTCGCACAGGGACCCGCTGGGCCGGTCAGCCATGTGAGCACCACCACGAGGCGGACTTCGCGGTCTCGGCCTTGACTCTGAGCTCGCGAACGGCGGCATCGACGTCCTCGGCGCCGAAGACCGCAGACCCCGCGACGAACACGTCGGCACCGGCGTCCGCGCAGATCTCGATGGTGTCGGGTCCGACGCCACCGTCGACCTGGATCCAGAGATCCAAGTCCTGCCCCTTGACCAGTTCTCGGGCCTTGCGGATCTTCGGTACGACCACGTCGAGGAACCGCTGCCCGCCGAACCCGGGTTCGACGGTCATCAGAAGGACCATGTCGAGTTCGCCCAGCAGGTCCGCGTAGGGCTCGATCGCGGTCGCGGGCTTGAGCGCCATACCTGCCCGTGCGCCTGCCGCGCGCAGCGCGCGTGCCAGCCGGACCGGTGCATGGGCGGCCTCGACGTGGAAGGTCACCGACGCGGCGCCGACCTCGGCGTACTGGGGAGCCCACCGATCCGGGTCGTCGATCATCAAGTGGCAGTCGACCGGCAGCGCCACCGTGCGCAACAGGCTTTCCACCACCGGCAGTCCGATGGTCAGATTCGGCACGAAGTGGTTGTCCATCACGTCGACGTGCAACCAGTCCGCGGACTCGGCTACCCGAGCGCAGTCCGCAGCCAGGTTGGCGAAGTCGGCAGAGAGGATGCTCGGTGAGATCTGTTGAGCCACCGGAGCAGGGTACCTACGCCCGCCTGAGCAGGGCGAGGTACATGGCGTCGGTGCCGTGGAGATGCGGCCACAGCCGCACGTCCGGGCCCTCGCCGAGCTGGGTGACCTCGGTGAGCTGCTCCCGAGCGTCCAACCGGATCACGTCCTCCCGCCCACGCAGCACGTCGGCCACGACCAACTCCGTCTCGGCCAGGTGAGGAGAGCAGGTGACGTAGGCGACCACCCCCCCTGGACGAACCGAATCGAGAGCGGCTCGAAGGAGATCGCGTTGCAGAGGGGCCAGCGCCGCAAGATCAGCGGGCGTACGTCGCCAGCGCGCTTCCGGTCGCCGGCGCAGCGCACCCAGTCCGGTGCACGGCGCGTCGACCAGGACCCGATCGAAGGACGCCTTCTCCCACGGTGGTCTCGTGCCGTCACCGACCACGACCTCGTAGCCGCCGCCGTAGGGCGCCAGCGCCTGGCGCACGAGCTCGGCCCGGTGCTCATGGCGGTCGTTGGCGACCACGGTGGCGCCGCGCGCCCGAGCGAGGCCGACGAGAAGTGCCGCCTTGCCCCCGGGCCCGGCACACATGTCGAGCCAGCGGTCATCGGAGCCGGAGCCGTACGACGCCACGTCGACCCGACTCAGGGCAAGCGCGACGAGCTGGCTGCCCTCGTCCTGCACTCCTGCTCTCGCGTCGCGCACCTGCGGGATCGCCCACGGAGCGCCGGACTCCAGCACCACGGCGTACGGCGACCACCTGCCCGCCCGTCGTCCGGGAATCGCGAGCAGCTCCTCGACGGTGACCAAGCCGGGACGCGCCACCAAGGTGACCAGGGGTCGTTCGTTGTCGGCGGCGACCAGGGCGCGGGTCTGTCTCCACGAGTCCGGATCATCGGCCTCGACCGGGGTCGAGCGCGCGAGTGCGTCGCGCAAGGCGCTCACGATCCAGCGCGGGTGCGAGCCGGCGACGGCGAGGTGCCCCAACGGATCGGTCTCGAAGGCAGGCGCAACGCGCTCGATCCACTGCTCCGGACTGGCCTCGCTCACCCGTCGCAGTACCGCATTCACCAGCCCAGCCGGTCCGGACGTGCTCACCCGTCGCGCCAGGTTGACCGTGGCGGCAACCGCCGCGTGATTCGGAACTCGCATCTGCAACAACTGATAGGAGCCCAGCCGCAACAACTCCAGCACGATGGGGTCCAGTTCGGGCAGTGGGCGGTCCACGCAGACCGCCAGCACCGCGTCGAGCAGACCCCGCATGCGCAAGGTGCCATAGACCAGTTCGGTGGCGAAGGCGGCGTCGCGGTCGGTGAGAGCAGGCGGGTGGCTGCGTCGTTCGCGCAGCATCGCGGGGAGGACCAGGTTCGCGTAGGCGTCGGTGCTCGTGACCTGACGCAGCACGTCGAAGGCGACCTCGCGAGCGGGATCCGAGGTGGTTCGCCGCGTTTGAGGCCCTCGGGACTTGGAGGTCCGGGCCGTACCTGACCTATCCGAGTCGGACACCGGTCTCCAGTCGTAGTCCGCGCGCCCAGTCGGGCGCGGCCATCCGCTTCTTTCCTTGGGCAGCAACCTCTCCCAAGGAGACCTCGTGACTGCCCGTACCGACCCGCACCCGCTGCTTCTCGACCGCGATCTCCCCCGGGCCCAGTCCGGCCTGCTCGGGAAGCAGCGCCACAGGACCGAGCTTGACCCGCGACCCGTCGAACTCCGTCCAGGCGCCAGGGACCGGCGAGCACGCCCGGATGAGTCGATCGATGTGCATCGCCGGCGCGGACCAGTCGACCCGAGCGTCGTCGACGTTGATCTTCGGCGCCAGGCTGATCCCGTCGAGGGGCTGAGACGTGGGCACCAAGGAGCCCGCATCGATCCCGTCCAGGGTGGCCACCAGGAGCGCTGCCCCGCTCACCGCGAGCCGCCCCAGCAGATCGCCGCTGGTGTCGGTTGCCGCGATCGACTCGGTCACCACGCCGAAGACGGGTCCGGTGTCCAGGCCCTCGTCGAGGAGGAACGTGGTAGCGCCGGTGACGTCGTCCCCGCCGAGGATCGCGTGCTGTACGGGGGCCGCCCCCCGCCAGGCCGGCAGCAGCGAGAAGTGCAGGTTGACCCAGCCGTAGCGCGGAATCCGAAGAGCGGCCCCGGGAATCAACCCGCCGTAGGCGACGACAGGCGCGCAGTCCGGTTCGAGTTCTTCCAGACGCGCCAGGAACGCCGGGTCGCTCGGCCTGGCCGGACGGAGCACCTCGATGCCTCGCTCCATCGCGAGCTCGGCGACCGGTGAGGCGACCAGCGAGCGCCCTCGTCCGGCCGGCGCGTCCGGCCGGGTCAGTACGCCGATGACCTCGTGGTTGGAGGACAGGATCGCCTTCAACGCCTCGACCGCCACGGTCGGTGTACCTGCGAACAGCACTCGCACGGCGTACTCCTCCAAGCCAAGGTGATGATCGTCGGGTGAGGCACGGACCCGACGGTGGACGAGGGGTTCGAACCACCGTGGAACGCAGCGCGGTCAGAGCCAGTCGGAACGAATCGTGTGCGGTGAGAGCTTGATGCTCGGGGTCGCGTCAGTTGCGCCGAACCACTCCGCCTCACGGATCGCCTTCATCGCCTCCTTGCGGGTTGCCGAATCGAGTCGATCGATGAAGATGATTCCGTCGAGGTGGTCGGTTTCGTGCTGCACGCAGCGGGCGAGCAACTCGGTTCCCTCGATGACTACGGGCTCCCCGTGCATGTTGGTCCCCTTGGCGACGACGCCGTGCGCCCGGATCGTGTTGAACGCGAGACCCGGAAGGGACAGACAGCCCTCATCGCCTTCCTGGGTGTCCTCGGACAGGTCGAGCACCGGATTGACCAAGTGCCCGACCTCATCGTCGACGTCGTAGGTGAAGACGCGCAGCGACACACCCAATTGGGGGGCCGCGAGGCCGGCACCACCCGCCGCGAGCATTGTCTCGGTGAGGTCCTTGACCAGCGTGCTCAGTTCCTTGTCGAAATCAACAACCGACGCCGCCGGCGTGGTGAGGACCGGATCACCGAAGAGCCGGATGGGTCGTAGGGACACCGGGCTCCTCTCGACCGCGTCGCTCGATTCCACCGAGCGATGCGCGCCGGGGACCCGCTGAGTGTACGGAACGCCTCCACCGCGATCGATCCCTGCCGCTCAGCCGAGCACCACCGGGTCCACCCGAATCGTGACCGGCCCCCCCAACTTGCCGGCGCTGCGGACCGCGGACCCCGCGTGCAGTGCGTCGGCCAATGCCAGCCCGTCGGCCAGCGGGGTCGAGACGAGGGCTCGCACCCGCGCCGAGTCGTCCTGCCTCGGCCGGGAACCACCCGATGCCACCACCTCGATGGGAACCGGGCCGAGCAGCACCGCGGATTCCGGGAGTTGTACGTGACTGAGCAGCGAATCCACGTCGTCGGCCTCCCCCACCAGCTCGGCAACCCGCCACATCGGCGGCAATCGCAGGGCGGCCCGCTCACCTAGCTCCTTGTCCGCGAAGCCGCCGGGATCGTGGCGAACCAGCGCCTGCACGACCTCGAGGTCCGACTCGGCGTGCACGACGACCCGGCCCCCCTCGGATCGCGGCCGTACCAACGACACCGCATGCAGCCACCGACGCAATGTCTCCTCGGCTGCCCGCAGATCGGGTCGGGCCAGCATGGCGCCACCGTCGAGCAGCAGTGCCGCCGCGTAGCCGCCGTCGGCAACGGGTTCCGCGCCGGGCGTGCACACGACCAGTTCGGGACGTGACCCCACCTTGGCCACCACGCCGCCCCCGGCGGCGTCCGGGGCGCGCTCTCGACCGCTCATCACAACGGGCACCCCTGGAAAGGCGCGACCCAGTTCATCGGCCGTCCGACGTTCGCCCACGCTCATCGCACGCAGCGATCCGCCCCGACATGCCGGACATCTCCAGTCCCCTGCCAGGTGCCCGCACCACCCGCAGGATGCGATCGCATGACCTGACGTGAGAGACAGCGGGCCGGAGCACACCGGGCAGCGCGCGGGCGCGCGGCACTGCTGGCACGCCAGGGTCGGGACATACCCGCGGCGAGGAACCTGGACGAGCACCGGACCTGACGCCAACGCCTCCTTGGCGACCGACCACGCGATGTGGGGTAGGCGGGCGGTACGGGCCGCGGAGTCGCGTGCCAGTTCGACGTCGGTGGCCGTGGATCCGCCGACGACCAGGACGTGAGGAGACCTCTCGCGCACGTCGGCGCGCGGTCGAGTCACTTCGCGGGCCCAGCCCTGGGAAAGGAGAGAAGCCGCCTCCACACTGCGACTGGTCGAGCCGAGAACCAGCGCGCAGCCAGTCAACTCGCTGCGTTCGACCAGCACCTCGCGCGCGTGCCAGTACGGCGCGCGCGGATCGGCCAGGCTGTCGTCGCCATCGTCCCAAAGGATGACCAGACCGAGCTGCGCCACCGGCGCGAACGACGCCGCCCGGGTTCCGATCACCACCCGAGTCTCGCCCCGCAGCGCAGTGAGGAAGGCCCGATAGCGCCGCGCCGGGCTGCCCTCAGCAGTCAGTGTGACGTGCCCACCCGAGCCGAGCTCGCGATCAAGGGCGGCCGAGAGTCGCTCCGCGTCCCGGTTGTCAGGCACGACGACCAAGGCGCCGATCCCGGAGCGCACGGCGGCCCCGACCATGGCTGCCGCCATCGGCGCCCAGTCGTCACCGGGTGCGACGGTCCACACGGCGCGGGGAGCCTCGCGCCGCGAGACACGATTCATCAGCGCCTGGCCGCCGCGGTACTCGTTCCACGCCGTGACGGGCTCTGGCGGTGCCGCGACTTCTCCCGGCGCACGCACGCGACCTGCGCTCATCAGCCGCTCGGTGGTCGCGTGGCGCGGCGGCACCGCGGCTCGCAGAACATCGCTGAGCGAACCCGCGTACCGTCGCGCGACCACCCGGGCCAACTCGAGGACTTCCGGGAGCAGCACGGGCTCCGGCGACACCACCCCGGCGAGTGGCGTGAGTGCGCGACTCGACTCGGAGGTCGGGAGACGTTCCAGGACAACCCCGTTGACCAGCTTCCCAGCAAACCGGATGCGCACCCTGACGCCCGGTTGAGCGGACTCGGACAGTGATTCCGGGACCGAGTAGTCAAACGGACGATCGAGATGGGGCAACGAGATGTCAACGCAGACGCTGGCCACCGGGAGCTCGTCGGCCAGTGTCGGGGCTCCGACACGTTTCGCTCGGGAACGCCGGGTGGTGCGAACTGGGTCGTGGCCAGGACCCTCGGAGCCGCCGCCGAGGGCGAGTTGTTCGGTCACATCCCCGCAACGGCCCGCAACGCGTCGGCGCGGTCGGTTCGTTCCCAGGTGAAGTCGGCGACCTCACGCCCGAAGTGCCCGTAGGCCGCGGTCTGCCGATAGATCGGACGCAACAGATGCAGATCTCTGATGATCGCGGCCGGTCTGAGGTCGAACACCTCGAGCACTGCGGTCTGGATGGCCTCGTTGCTGAGCGACGCCGTCCCGAACGTCTCGACGAACAGTCCGACCGGGGCAGCCTTGCCGATCGCGTAGGCGACCTGCGCCTCGCAACGTCGAGCCAGACCCGCGGCGACCACGTTCTTGGCCACCCAGCGCATCGCGTAGGCACCCGAGCGGTCGACCTTCGACGGGTCCTTGCCGGAGAACGCCCCACCACCGTGGCGGGCCATTCCGCCGTAGGTGTCCACGATGATCTTGCGTCCGGTCAGCCCGGCGTCACCCATCGGGCCACCGACCTCGAACCTCCCGGTCGGATTGACCAGCAGGGTGTAGCCATCGGTGTCCAACGCGTGAGCCAGACCGGAGTCGTTGAGCACGGCGTCAACGACATGCTTGCGGATCTCTGGAGCGAGGGTGTTCTCCAGATCGATGTCCGCGGCGTGCTGGCTGGAGACAACGACGGTGTCCAGACGTACCGGATGGTCGCCGTCGTATTCGATCGTGACCTGTGTCTTACCGTCCGGACGCAGGTACGGCATCGTGCCGTCCTGCCGAACCGCGGTCAGCCGTTGGGCGAGTCGATGGGCCAACGAGATGGGCAGCGGCATCAACGAGTCGGTGTCTTCGCAGGCGTACCCGAACATCAGCCCTTGGTCGCCGGCGCCTTGCCTGTCCAGCGGATCGTGAGAGCCCCCCGTGCGCTCTTCGACGGCGTCATCAACCCCGGCGGCGATGTCGGGCGACTGCTTGCCGATCGAGACCGACACCCCGCAGGACCAACCGTCGAAGCCCTTGACGGAGGAGTCGTAGCCGATGTCGAGCACGACCTGACGGACGATCTCGATCACATCGGCATAGCCGGTGGTCGTCACCTCGCCGGCTACATGTACCTGGCCGGTGGTGAGCAGGGTCTCGACGGCCACCCGGCTGGCAGGGTCCTGGGCCAGCAGATCATCGAGGATCGCATCACTGATCTGGTCGGCCATCTTGTCGGGGTGGCCCTCGGTCACCGACTCCGAGGTGAACAGTCGACGTGACACGCAGATCTCCTACAGGGTCGGCTCGGAAAGGCAGGTCGGAGGTGGGCCCAATTCCGGTGGAGTCTAGCGACCCCCTCGGATCGGCAGGGCTACCAGCGTGCGACGACGCAGTCCCAGACCACGTCGGCGAGGGCTTCCTTGGTCGTGAGCGGGACATCCGTGGTCGATCCGTCGGCACCCAGAACGACGGCGGCGTTGTCGGTGCTTTCGAAGCCACGACCGTCGCCCACCTCGTTGACCACGAGGAGGTCGCAGCCCTTGGCTGCCAACTTGCTCCGACCGTGTTGGAGTACCGAGCCGGTGGCGTCGCCCGTTTCGGCGGCGAAGCCCACCACGATCTGCCCTGCGGGCCGTGCCGAGAGGACGTCGGCGAGCACGTCCACGGTACGTACCAGTTCGATTGGTGCGGGTGGGGCGCCCGGGCCGGAAGATGCACTGGCGGGCGCTGGGGCCGCTGACCTCTTGATCTTGGTGCCGACGTACTGGGACGGCCGGAAGTCGGCGACGGCCGCAGCCATGACGACCGCGTTCACGTCGGGTGAGTGCTCGAGCACCGCCTGAGCCATCTCGTCGGCGGTGCCCACGCGGACCACCTTGGCCCCGGTGGGATCGGGCAACGACACGTTCGCCGACACGAGAACGACCTCCGCGCCGCGGGCGATCGCGGTGGCGGCCAACGCGTACCCCTGACGGCCGCTGGACCGGTTTCCCAGGAAGCGCACGGGGTCGATCGGCTCCCGGGTGCCGCCGGCAGAGACGAGCACCCGCTTGCCGGTCAGGTCGCAGGCGAGCCCGGCGGCGGATCGAGCGAGGACTCGGTGCACGACCTGGGCGAGTTCGTCCGGCTCGGGGAGTCGGCCGGTCCCCGAATCGGCGCCGGTCAGCCGACCGACGCCCGGCTCGAGGACGAGGGCTCCGCGGCGGCGCAGCGTCGCGACGTTGTCGACGGTCGCAGGGTGCTCCCACATCTCGGTGTGCATGGCAGGAGCGAAGACCACCGGAGCGCGGGTCGTCAGCAACGTGTTGGTCAGCAGGTCGTCGGCGAGGCCGTTCGCCGCCCGGGCGAGGAGGTCAGCGGTCGCGGGAGCCACGAGGACGAGGTCCGCCTCCCGCCCAACGCGCACGTGCGGCACCTGGTGGACGTCGTCCCATACCTCGGCGGTGACGGGGTGGCCGGACAGCGCGGCCCAGGTCGCCGCGCCGACGAACTCGAGAGCGGATCTAGTCGGGACGACGCGGACATCGAGCCCGGACTCGGTGAGCAGTCGCAGCAAGTGGGCGACCTTGTAGGCGGCGATGCCCCCGCCGACGCCGAGCACTACTCGTGAACTCACCGACGATGTCGTCACGAGTGGGACAGATTCATGAGCGGGCGCGCTCAGGCCAGGGGGTTGTCAAACGCGTCGAGACTGGTGGTCGCTTCCGGTTCCGCTGACGTGCCGTCATCAGGAACCGACGTGAGGAGACCGGCGTTGATCTCGCGAAGGGCGATCGACAGCGGCTTCTCCTGGACGTGGGTCTCCACGAGAGGGCCGACGTACTCCAACAGGCCTTCGGACAGGCTCGAGTAGTAGGAGTTGATCTGTCGTGCCCGCTTGGCGGCATAGATCACCAACGCGTACTTCGAGTCGGTCTTGTCGAGGAGTTCGTCGATCGAGGGATTGGTGATGCCCTCGGGATGGGCGACGGTGCCAGACACGTCAGGTGCTCCTCGGTGCTTCGGAGAGGCGGTGCTCGGAAGGGGCGAGACCTACGTCGACTACGGACGCAGACCCGTCAACTCTACCAACTGTCGGGCTGCTTCCTCGACCGAGGAGTTCACCACGCTCAGATCGAACTCGGCCTCCGCGGCCAACTCCACCTCGGCCGCCTCCAACCGACGGGCGACCACGTCCGGGGCCTCCGTCCCGCGCCCCTCGAGGCGTCCGACCAGTTCGGTCCAGGACGGCGGCTTGAGAAACACCAGGAGCGCGTCGGGCATCGCCGCCCTCACCTGACGGGCCCCCTGCAGCTCGATCTCCAGCACGACAGGGGTCCCGTCCCGAAGGCGATCGAGAACCGGCTGCCGCGGCGTTCCGTACAGATTGCCGGCGAACTCCGCCCACTCCAGCAAGCCTCCGGATCGTCGCATCTCGTCGAACTGCGCACGGGACACGAACCTGTAGTGGACCCCGTCGACCTCGCCGGGGCGCGGAACCCGCGTCGTGGCCGAGACCGAGACCCAGACCTGTGGAGCCAACGCCCGTACGGCGCGCACGACCGTTCCCTTCCCGACACCACTGGGGCCGGACACCACGATCAGCCGAGCGCTCACAGGTCGCGGATCAGGAAACGCGGTTGGGCTCGAACTCGCGGGTCAACGCGGCGATCTGATGAGTACCCAGGCCCCGTACCCGCCGGGTCTCGGCGATTCCGATGCGTTCCATGATCTGCCGCGCCCGGACCTTGCCCACCCCCGGCATCGATTCCAGCAGCGCGGACACCCGCATCTTGCCGACGATCCGCCCGTCGGCGTCGTCGCTCTGGCCGTCGGCCACGACCTGCGGGAGTGATGCGCCCGAGTGCTTGAGCCGATTGCGAACCGCGGCCCGGATCGCCCGGGCCTCAGCGGCCTTGGCCAGCGCCGCGCTGCGTTGCTCCGGCGTCAGTGGTGGCAGGGCCACGGCGGAATCCTCCGGGAGTGAAGTGAGCGGGGTACGGCGATGACTACGAGGACCCCACGACCGGCAAACGAGCCAGCCCGCGTGAACCTAGCGACTGCCGAGGCTTGTGGGCAATCCGTCGGCGATTTCGCGAGCCGCCCGGGCCGGATCCAGGGCACCGGTGATCGGCCGTCCGATCACCAGCAGGTCGGCTCCGTCGGTCAGCGCCGCCGCCGGCGTGGCGACTCGGCGCTGGTCACCTTGTTCGGCGCCGACCGGGCGAACTCCGGGTGTGATGAGCACGACGTCGGAGCCGACCTCGGCGCGCACTGCCGAGACCTCCTGCGGTGAGCACACCAACGCCCGCGCTCCAGCACCGACCGCCAGGGTGGCCAACCGCAGAACGGCCTCCGCCGCGGGGCCGCGCAGTCCGATCGCTTCCAGTTCTCCGTCGCTCAGTGAGGTCAGCACGGTGACCGCCGTGATCAAGGTGTCCGGCAACGCCTGCGCGGCCGCCTCGATCATCGTCGGCCCACCGCTGGCGTGCACGGTCAGGAACCGGGGCGACAGATCCGCCACGGATCGTGCCGCGCCGGCCACCGTGTTCGGTATGTCGTGCAACTTGAGATCGAGGAAGATGTCGCATCCTCCGCTGGCGTCCCGGGCCACCACGACGGCCTCCCTGCCGTCCCTGAGGAAGACCTCGAGGCCGACCTTCATGGTCGACACCACAGGGCCGGCGGCCCGCGCCCACCGCGCCATGGTTTCGAGGTCGGGCGCATCGAGCGCCACCGCGATCGGGGCCCCCTGCGTCATCCCTCGACTCCGGCTTCCAGTTCGATGTCGGCGTCCGCGACGGTGTCCCACGACCCGTCCGCGCCGTACCGGGGGACACTGACGACTCCCCCGGACGTCGACATCGGCTCGGGCTCGCGATGGGCGTACCCGACGGCGTCGGCGTATCGCTCGAAACCTCTCTCCGCCAACGCATCCCGCAACTCCGCGAGCACCCTGACGGGCGTGCTCGGGTCGTTGAAGATCGCGGTGCCGATGCTGACTGCGCTCGCACCCGCGAGGACGAACTCGAGGGCGTCCATTCCGGTACGGATGCCACCCATGCCGAGGATCGGTACGTCGGGATACGCGGCATGCACTTGGTAGACGGCGCGAACGGCGACCGGACGGATCGCCGGCCCGGAGAGTCCCCCAGTGACTCCGGCAAGCGCGGGCCGCATCGTCTCGGGATCGATCACCATCCCGAGCAGCGTGTTGATCATCGACAAACCGTCCGCGCCCGCGTCGATGCACGCCTTGGCGATGGCGACGATGTCGGTGACATCGGGACTCAACTTCGCCAAGACCGCGACCCCCGGCGCACTGTTGCGCGCCACCGCGGCCACCACGGCCGCGGCGGAGTACGGATCGCAGGCGAACACCTGCCCGCGGTCCTCCACGTTGGGACAGGAGATGTTGACCTCGATGGCACTGAGGTCCGGAACATGTCGCAGCCGCTGTGCCAGTCGGGTGTACTCGTCGACGGAGCCTCCTGCGATGGAGATCACCGTCCGCGCACCGCGGTCGCGGAGCCACGCGAGATCTCGCTCCAGGAACGCGTCGATCCCCGGCCCCTGCAGGCCGATCGAGTTCAGCATGCCGGACGGTGTCTCGGCCATCCGCGGCGTCGCGCGACCGGAGCGGGGGTTGATCATGATGCTCTTGGTCACGATCGCCCCGAGGGCGGTGATGTCGAAGAACTGGTCGAGTTCGCGTCCGCTCGCCGCGCAACCTGACGCCGTCAGAACGGGATTGGGCAGCGCGAAGGACGCCAACGACGTGCTCATGTCAACGTCGGGCAAGTCACGGATCTCCGACGGCAACGGTCCGTGCCCGATCACCGCGCGGGTCACCGGTGACCACCCACCGGTGCGCCGAGGCAATCAGCCGGAATCGTTCCCACGTCGGCCCAGCGCACTCGATCCCCACGGAAAACCGGACCCTCGACGCACGAACGCACCATCCGGGTCGTACCTCGCTCATCGACGACGGGAAGCACGCACGTCATGCACACACCGATCCCGCAGGCCATCGCCTCCTCGACCGCGCACTGGCTGTGGACCCCTCGCTCCTCCGCCAACTGGGCAACGGCAGCAAGCATGCCCATCGGGCCGCAGGCGTAGATCACGTCTGCGTCGACGCTCTCCATCACGCCGGGCAGGATGTCCGTGACTCGGCCTCTCTTGCCAACGGATCCGTCCTCGGTGGCGATCGTCAGGGTCGCGGCCATCCGCTTGGCGTCGAGAACGCCGAACAACTTGTCCTCGGTGGAGGCCCCGAGGACCACGTCCACGCGGCAGCCACGCTCGCGCAGGGCGTCGGCCAGCATGAACATCGGCGCCGAGCCGTAGCCGCCTGCCACCAACACGCACGACACCGGCTCCCGTGGCAGCGCGAACGGCCGTCCCAGCGGTCCGACGATGTCGATCACGTCGTGGCGGTGCCTCTCCGCCAACCACGCCGTCCCCTTGCCGTGGACGGCGAACACCACGTCGAGCGTCCCGCCGTACACCCCTCGCGACTGGACCCGATGGATGGAGAACGCCCGTCGAAGCATCATCCCGGTGTGCTCGCCGCCGACCGACAGCGCCACGAAGTGACCGGGTCTGGTCAGTTCCGGAAGGCCTGGGGCAGTCAGGGTCAGGACGTGGTAGGACCCGGCCCGTCGCAGCGACAGCACTTCGCCACGGATCTGGACCGGCATCAGCGCTCACTCTCCCCGCGTGTGTCCGACTCACTGCGGCGAAGCGCCGCCAGATCTCGACCATATTCCTGGAGGGACCGTACGCCGATCTCGCCCGAGAGCAGCGCCTCGATCCCTTGTACCGCGGCCGCCAGCCCCTGCACCGTCGTGATGCACGCGACGCCCTTGGTCACTGCGGCACTTCTGATCTCGTAGCCGTCCAGTCGCGACCCGACACCGAACGGCGTGTTCACGATCAGGTCGATGTCCCCGTTGGTGATCGCCTCGATCGTGGTGGGCTCGCCGTGCGGCCCGATGCCTTCGTAGTGCTTGCGGATGACGGATGCCTTGACGCCGTTGCGGCGCAGCACCTCGGCGGTGCCGGCGGTGGCCATCACGTCGAAACCCAGATCCGCCAGCCGTTTCACCGGGAAGATCATCGAGCGCTTGTCCCGATTGGCTACCGACACGAACACGCATCCCGTACGAGGCAGCCCCGAGTTGTAGGCGGCCAGCTGGGACTTGGCGAAGGCCGTACCGAACGCCGCGTCGATGCCCATCACCTCACCCGTCGATCTCATCTCCGGGCCGAGAATGGTGTCGACCCCGTGGAATCGACCGAAGGGCAGCACCGCCTCCTTCACCGCGATCGGTGCACCGTCGGGGATCGTGCCGCCATCTCCATGAGCGGGAAGGACCCCCTCGGTACGCAGGTCCGCGATCGTCTCCCCCATCATCACGCGGGCAGCCGCCTTCGCCAACGGGATCGCGGTGGCCTTGGACACGAAAGGCACGGTTCGCGACGCCCGCGGATTGGCCTCCAGGACGTAGAGCACGTCGGACGCCAGCGCGTACTGGACGTTGAGCAGACCACGCACGCCGACGCCGCGGGCAATTGCCTCGGTGCTTCGACGGATTCGCTCGATCTCGTCGTGTCCCAGGGTGATGGGGGGCAGAACGCTGGCCGAGTCGCCGGAATGGATGCCGGCCTCCTCGATGTGTTCCATCACCCCGCCGAGGAACAACTCGTCGCCGTCGAAGAGCGCATCGACATCGATCTCGACGGCATCGTCGAGGAACCGATCGACCAGCACGGGGTGCTCGGGGCTGGCCTGGGTGGCCCGCTCGAGGTAGTCGGCGAGCATGACGTCGTCATAGACGATCTCCATGCCCCGTCCACCCAGAACGTAGGACGGTCGGACCAGTACGGGGTAGCCGATGTCGTCGGCGATCAGCTTGGCCTGATCGAACGAGGTGGCCATGCCATGTCGGGGTGCGGGGAGGCCGGCCTCCGCCAGGACCCGACCGAACGCGCCTCGCTCCTCCGCCAGATGGATCGCCTCGGGCGTCGTGCCCAGGATCGGTACGCCGTTGTCCTTCAACGCTTGGGCCAGGCCCAGCGGGGTCTGGCCGCCGAGTTGGCAGATCACGCCCACCACGGGGCCCACGCTTCGTTCTGCCTGCACGACTTCGAGGACGTCTTCGAGGGTGAGCGGTTCGAAGTACAGGCGATCAGATGTGTCGTAGTCGGTCGACACGGTCTCGGGATTGCAGTTGACCATCACGGTCTCGTAGCCGGCGTCGCGCAACGTCAGTGCGGCATGGACGCACGAGTAGTCGAACTCGATGCCCTGACCGATCCGGTTGGGTCCTGAGCCCAGGATGATGACTGCCGGCTTGGTGCGGGGCTCCACCTCGGTCTCTTCGTCGTAGGTCGAGTAGTGGTACGGGGTGTTCGCGGCGAACTCGGCGGCACAGGTGTCGACGGTCTTGAACACCGGCCGTACGCCGAGGGCCTGTCGCACGCCTCGTACGACGTCCTCGGAAACGCCTCGAAGCGATCCGATCTGGGCGTCCGAGAAGCCGGCTCGCTTGACCCGCCGCAGTGCTTCCGGGCCGAGATCCTCGGCCGCCCGGAGCTCGTCGGCGAGGGCGTTGATGCCCTGGATCTGGGCGAGGAACCAGGGATCGATGCCCGTCGCCTCGTGCACCGACTCGAGGGACGCCCCGGCCCAGAGGGCCCGCTGCACCAAGGACAACCGCCCGTCGTGCGGAGTCCCCATCCGCTCGAGGAGGTCGTCGATGTCGACGTCGCGTCGGTCGGCGGGCCAGGCGAAGGACGCGTCGCGTCGCTCGATGCTGCGCAACGCCTTCTGCAGCGCCTCGGCGAAGTTGCGGCCGATCGCCATCGCCTCCCCGACGCTCTTCATGGTGGTGGTCAGCGTCGGGTCGGCCATCGGGAACTTCTCGAAGGCGAAGCGCGGGACTTTCACCACGATGTAGTCGAGGGTCGGCTCGAAACTCGCGGGTGTCTCCCGGGTGATGTCGTTGGGGATCTCGTCGAGCGTGTAGCCGATCGCCAGCCGAGCCGCGATCTTGGCGATGGGGAACCCGGTCGCCTTCGACGCGAGAGCCGAGGACCTCGACACTCTCGGATTCATCTCGATGACCACCATGCGGCCGTCGTCGGGGTTGATGGCGAACTGGATGTTGCACCCGCCGGTGTCGACTCCCACGGCTCGGATGATCGCAATGCCGACATCGCGCATGTGCTGGTACTCACGGTCGGTGAGCGTCAGGGCGGGAGCCACGGTGATCGAGTCGCCGGTGTGGACACCCATGGGGTCGAGGTTCTCGATGGAACACACGACGACCACGTTGTCGGCTCGGTCGCGCATCAACTCGAGTTCGTACTCCTTCCACCCCAGGATCGACTCCTCCAGCAGCACCTCATGCGTCGGCGACGCCTGCAGACCGGAGCCGGCGATTCGACGCAGATCCGTTTCGTTGAAGGCCATCCCCGAGCCGGCCCCGCCCATCGTGAACGACGGCCGCACGACGACCGGGTAGCCCAGCTCCTCGGTGGCGGCCAGACAGTCGTCGAGCGAGTGACAGATCACCGACGTCGCGCACTGGCTGCCGAGCTCCTCGACGATCTTCTTGAACTTCTCGCGGTTCTCCCCGGACTCGATCGCGTCGACATTGGCGCCGATCAGTTCGACGCCGTACTCGGCAAGCACCCCGGCCTCGTGCAGGGCCATCGCGGCGTTGAGTGCCGTCTGGCCGCCGAGGGTCGCGAGCAGTGCGTCCGGGCGCTCCCTGGCGATGATCTTCGCCACGATCTCGGGAGTGATCGGCTCGACGTAGGTCGCATCGGCGAACTCCGGATCGGTCATGATCGTGGCGGGGTTGGAGTTGACCAGGATGACGCGGAGTCCCTCGGCCTTGAGCACCCGGCAGGCCTGAGTCCCGGAGTAGTCGAACTCGCAACCCTGACCGATCACGATGGGCCCGGAACCGATCACCATGACGCTGGTGAGGTCACTGCGACGTGGCATCAGCTGTGACCGCCCATCAGTTCCAGGAATCGATCGAACAGGTACGCCGAATCGTGCGGACCGGCAGCCGCCTCGGGGTGGTACTGCACGCTGAAGGCAGGCAGATCCAGACAACGCAGCCCTTCGACCACATCGTCGTTGAGGCACACGTGACTGACTTCGACGCGACCGTAAGGCGTATCGCTGATCCGATCGATCGGGGCATCCACCGCGAAGCCGTGGTTCTGCGCGGTGATCTCGACGCGGCCGGTAGCCCGGTCGAGCACGGGCTGATTGATGCCTCGATGACCGAACTTCAACTTGTACGTCCCGAAACCCAGGGCTCGACCGAGAAGTTGGTTGCCGAAGCAGATCCCGAAGAACGGGATGCGCCGATCCAGCACCTCCCGCAGCAGCGCCACTTCCTTGTCGGCGGTGACCGGGTCACCGGGACCGTTGGAGAAGAAGACACCGTCGGGACTGACGGACAACACGTCGTCGATGGTGGCGGTGCAGGGCAGGACATGCACCTCGATGCCACGATCGGCCATCAGGCGTGGTGTGGCGGCCTTGATCCCCAAGTCGATGGCGGCGACGACGGCCCGGCGCCGTCCCTCTGCCGCAACCACGTACGGCGCCGAAGTGGTCACCTCGGACGCCAGCGATGCACCGACCATGGTGGGGCTGGACTGGACCCTGGCAACCAGGGCACCAGTGTCGTTCGTCGCCGTGGGTCCGCTGAAGATTCCGACCCGCATCGCGCCCCTGTCCCGAAGATGCCGGGTCAGGGCGCGGGTGTCGATGTCGCTGATCCCGACGATCCCGTAAGCGCGCAACTCGTCGTCGAGCGACCGGGTGGCCCGCCAGTTGGACACGATCGGCGATGGGTCGCGCACGACGTACCCGGAGACCCACACCCGTCGCGACTCCGCGTCCTCGTCGTTGACACCGGTGTTGCCGACGTGCGGCGCCGTCATCACGACCACTTGCCGGTGGTAGGAGGGATCGGTGAGCGTCTCCTGGTATCCGCTCATTCCGGTCGAGAAGACCGCTTCGCCGTACGTCTCACCGACCGCACCCATGGCGCGACCTCGGAAGACGCGACCGTCTTCGAGCACGAGTACGGCAGGACTACTCATCGGTGCCCCTGTCTGGGTGGGAGCGGTCGACCAGGGACCCGGCGAAGACGGTTGGGCGTCCCCTCAAGAAGGTGTGCGTGACGCCGGCCGGCAACTCGAGACCGGCGTACGGCGAATTGCGGCTCTTGCTGACCAGCGACGCCGGGTCGACAACACTCCGTGTCGCTGGGTCGACGAGCACGAGGTTGGCCGGTTCGCCCTCGGCAATCGGTCGACCGTGGTCGGCGACCCGTCCGATCCGGGCCGGGGCGATCGACATCCGGTCCGCGACGCCGGCCCAGTCCATCAGTCCGGTCTCCACCATCGTCTCGGCGACCACCGAGAGCGCGGTCTGCAGTCCCAACATGCCGAAGGCCGCGCTGCCCCATTCACAGTCCTTGTCCTGAACCGCGTGCGGTGCGTGGTCGGTCGCGACGACGTCGATGGTCCCGTCCGCCAAGGCCTCCCGCAGCGCCTCGACGTCTGCCTTGGTGCGCAGTGGTGGGTTCACCTTGTAGACAGGGTCGTAGGTGGTCGCGCTCTCGTCGGTGAGCAGCAGGTGGTGCGGAGTGACTTCCGCCGTCACGTCGATACCTCGGGACTTGGCCCACCGGATGATCTCCACCGAACCGGCGGTCGAGACGTGGCACACATGCAGGCGCGACGAAACGTGCTCGGCGAGCAGGACATCGCGCGCGATGATCGCCTCCTCGGCGACGGCCGGCCATCCGCGCAGCCCGAGCACCCCGGAGATGTAGCCCTCGTGCATCTGAGCACCTTCGGTCAGGCGGGGCTCCTGCGCGTGCTGGGCGATGACACCGTCGAACGCCTTGACGTACTCCAGCGCGCGACGCATCAGCACGGGATCGTGCACGCACTTGCCGTCGTCGCTGAAGACCCGCACACGGGCGACCGAGTCGGCCATCGCACCGAGCTCGGCCAACTGCTCACCCGCGAGGCCGACGGTCACCGCACCCACGGGGTGGACGTCCACGAGGCCGGCGTCTCTCCCGAGACGCCAGACCTGCTCGACCACCCCAGCGGTGTCCGCGACCGGCTCGGTGTTGGCCATCGCATGCAAAGCGGTGAAGCCACCCAGGGCGGCCGCACGGGACCCGGTGAGCACCGTCTCGGCGTCCTCACGTCCGGGCTCACGAAGGTGGGTGTGCAGATCGACCAGACCGGGGAGCGCGATCAGCCCTTGGCCATCGATGTCGATCACGGTGGCGGCTGGATCGACGTCGGCAGTCCCGACCTGCTGGATCCGCCCCTCCGCCAGGACGAGGTCGACGGGTTCGCCCCCCAGAGGGGAGACGGATCTGATGACATAGGTCTCAGTCACGGTTGGCACCGCCTCTCCCGGACGCGATCGCCGGTTCGTTGCCGCCAAGGAGCAGATAGAGCACCGCCATGCGCACGCTCACGCCGTTGGTCACCTGTTCCACGACCACCGATCGAGGCCCGTCGGCGACCGACGCGGCGATCTCCATGCCTCTGTTCATCGGGCCGGGGTGCATGACTATCGCGTGATCGGGCAACTGCTGCGCTCGGATCTCATCGAGTCCGTACCGGCGGCTGTACTCACGCTCGGTCGGGAAGTAGGACGCCGCCATCCGCTCGCGTTGCACGCGAAGCATCATCACGACGTCGGCTTTGCTGAGACACGCGTCCAAGTCGTACGACACGTTGCAGGGCCACGTGTGAACCCCGTTCGGCAGCAGCGTCGGCGGTGACACGAGAGTCACGTGCGCACCGAGGGTGTCGAGCAGCAGCACGTTGGAGCGGGCCACCCGGCTGTGCAGGACATCACCGACGATGACCACCGAACGACCGTTGAGGTCGCCCACTCCGCCGCACAGGTGCTCGCGAATGGTGTAAGCGTCGAGCAGCGCCTGGGTCGGGTGTTCGTGCGTACCGTCGCCCGCGTTGATCACCGAGCCGGAGATCCAGTCAGCGGTGGCGAGCCGATGCGGGGCCCCGCTCTCGCCGTGGCGGATGACGACGGCGTCGGCACCCATCGCCTCCAGCGTCAGGGCGGTGTCCTTGAGACTCTCCCCCTTGGACACGCTCGAGCCCTTGGCCGAGAAGTTGATGACATCCGCGGAGAGCCGCTTCGCTGCTGCTTCGAAGGAGATGCGGGTTCGGGTGGAGTCCTCGTAGAAGAGGTTGACCACGGTGCGCCCCCGCAAGGTCGGGAGCTTCTTGATCGGCCGGTCGGCGAGCACGGCGAGTTCGGCTGCGGTGTCCAGAACCAGCACGGCGTCGTCGTGGGACAGGTCCGCGGCCGAGAGCAGATGGCGGGTCATGACTCGCTCCCGTCCGTTGTGGCAGAGGCGGCGTCGGGCGACGCGCTGTCGTCCGTGACGTGGTCTGGCGCGGCACCAAGGTCGTCGCCGAGGACATCCTCAGCCGCGTCGTCGCCGAGGCGTACGACGTCGACACCGTCGTACTCGGCCAAGGACACCCGGACCGATTCCGAGCGCGAGGTGGGGATGTTCTTGCCGACGTAGTCCGCGCGGATCGGCAGTTCGCGATGCCCGCGGTCGACGAGGACCGCGAGCGACACCGTGCGCGGTCTGCCGATGTCACGCAGTGCGTCCAGGGCCGACCGAATGGTCCGGCCCGAGAACAGCACATCGTCGACGAGGATGACCGGCTTGTCGTCGACGCCGCTGGCGGGCAGCGAGGTTGCCAGCAGGGGCCGCGCGGGACGCATCCGGAGGTCGTCCCGGTACATCGTGACGTCGAGCGAGCCGACGCTCACCGGCGTACCGGCGTTCCCGAGGATCTCGTCGATACGAGCGGCCAGCCGGGTGGCAAGAGGAACACCGCGAGTGGGGATCCCCAGGAGTACGAGGTCGGGCGCGCCGTGAGTGCGCTCCACGATCTCGTGGGCGATGCGGGTGATGGCCCGCGCGATCTCAGCCGAATCCAGTACGACTCGATCGGGGGCGACCCGATCGGGTGTAGGCGTCATCGTGCGAAGACCTCCTTCCTCGCCTCACCGGACGAGTCGTTAAAGGACGTCGATGTCCGGAACCCTACCAACCCTCCGAGACGTCGGAACCAGCGGCTTCGTCACTCAGTGGACCCAAATGGGTGCATCGAGTTGCCGACCCAGGGTTACGCTCCGTAACCTCAACGCAGCGTAACGACCGACCGGAGGCACGTCATGGCCAGTGAGTACGCCCGCGCGTTGGGCTCGAACCTGCGGGCGATCCGCCAGCAGCAGGGGTTGTCGCTGCACGGCGTGGAGGAGAAGTCCCACGGCCGCTGGAAGGCCGTCGTGGTCGGTTCGTACGAACGGGGTGACCGGGCGGTCACCGTGCAGAAGCTCGCCGAACTGGCCGATTTCTACGGCATGCCGGTGTCCGAACTACTCCCCGATGCCAGCCCCAATTCGGCCGCGGAGCCGCCGCCGCGCCTGATCATCGACCTGGAGCGGCTGGGCCAGGTGCCCGCGGAGAAGGCCGGTCCGCTGGCTCGCTACTCCGCGGCGATCCAGGCCCAGCGTGGCGACTACAACGGCCGAGTGCTGTCCATCCGCCAGGACGACCTTCGGACCCTCGCGGTGATCTACGACGAGACGCCCAGCCGACTCTGCGAACAACTCATCGCCTGGGGCGTACTCAACGCCGACGCCCGCCTCGCCCTCGACTAAACCCCTTCCGCATGAATGTGGCACCGGTAAGGCTCTATTGAACAATGCCGACATTCACCGTCGATCTGTCTGCCGGCCACTGATTAGATTCGTGGCTGAACATCTCCACCAACCGGTGGTCGCGACCAAAGGGTCCAACGAACAAGGTCGAGCAGGAGTCAATCCGCCGTCACGAGGGTCGGACCGCGTCGAGACCGCATCGGATTCCTGGCGCGCCGCGTACCAGAAGCACCAGGTCGACCTGGCCCCGTGCGACGCGTACGGGGCCACCATCCGGCCACGTTGGTACAGCATCGAAGGCGAGCCCGCTCGGTGTAATGCCCCAACCGGTCTGTGGCTGAATGTGAGGTTTGTTCAATAGAGCCTTACCGGTGCCACATTCATCCGAAAAGTCCGGGGGCGGCAGGGGTGGGAGTGTCGATGGGAGGGGTTAGTCGGAGCCGATGCGGTGGACTCTCATGCCGTTCGTGGTTCCCGAGATACCCGGGGGTACGCCGGCGACGATGACGACCCGGTCGCCCTCGACGCGCCGTCCGATGTCGAGCAGTTGTCGATCCACCTGACGCACCATGTCGTCGGTGTGATCGGCCGGCGACACCAGGAACGTCTCAGTCCCCCACGACAGCGCGAGCTGGCTCCGAACGCTCGGATTCGGGGTGAACGCCAGCAACGGCACTTCGGATCGATGCCGCGCGATCAGGCGCCCCGAGAATCCCGTCTCGGTGAACGCCACCAGATTCTCGGCGTTGATCCGATGCGCGACGGTGACCGCCGCGGCCGCGAGGGCGCGCGCAGTCGATCCGGCGTCGTCCTCGACGAGGGCGGGCAGTTGATCCAGCGCGCGGCTCTCGATCTCCTCGATGATGCGCGACATCGTGGTGACGACGAACGCGGGATGCACTCCCACACTGGTCTCCGCCGAGAGCATCAGGGCATCGGTGCCATCGAGTACGGCATTGGCCACGTCGCTGACCTCGGCGCGAGTGGGACGTGACGCGCTCACCATCGAGTCGAGCATCTGGGTGGCCACGATCACCGGCTTCGCGGCGGCTCGGGCCAGATTGATCGCCCGCTTCTGTACCAGCGGAACCTGCTCCAACGGCAGCTCCACCCCGAGATCACCTCGGGCGATCATGATTCCGTCGAACGTGTCGATGATCTCGCTCAGGTGGTCGACCGCCTGCGGCTTCTCGATCTTCGCGAGCACCGGAACGCGAACCCCGACCTCGTCCATGATGCGATAGACGTCGACGAAGTCGTGCGCCGATCGCACGAACGACAGGGCCACCATGTCAACGCCGATGTTCAACGCCCACCGCAGGTCTTCCACGTCCTTGTCGGTCAACGCGGGGGTGCTCAAGGCGATGCCCGGAAGGTTGAGACCCTTGTGATTGGAGGCTCGGCCCCCCTCCACCACCCGAGTGCGTACCCGGGGCCCGTCCACGGACAGCACGTCGAGCACGATCCGACCGTCGTCGACCAAGATCAGGTCCCCGAGCGCGACATCGGCGGGAAGTCCGTCGTAGGTCGTCGAGCAGATGTCCACGGTGCCGACCACGTCTTCGGTGGTGATGGTGAACTCCGCACCTGCGACCAGGACGACCCCTCCGTCGGCGAACGTGCCCAGCCGGATCTTCGGGCCCTGCAGGTCGGCGATGATGCCCACTCCCCGACCGAGCTGGTCGCCGGCCGCACGTACGGCTCGATAGGCAGCTTCGTGGTCGGCGTGGGTTCCGTGCGAGAGATTGAGTCGGGCGACGTCCATGCCCGAGACGATCAACTCCAGGATCGACTCGACGGAACTACTGGCCGGACCCAGGGTGCAGACGATCTTCGCGCGGCGCACCCGATGACCCTACGCCGCGCGGTGCTGCCAACCGCCGCACGACACCGACACCGACACGACACGACACCGACGCCGGCACCGGCACCGGCACCGGCGGATCGAGACAGCGCTGCTGGCCGGAGCCCACGTCCGGAGGCGAGTTTCAGACCACCAACGGCCGCGCGGTCGGGAGGATCGGGGCGGGAAGGTTGGTGCTCCCCGATAGATAGCGGTCCACCGACGCCGCGGCGGAGCGCCCCTCGGCGATCGCCCAGACGATCAGGGACTGGCCCCGACCAGCATCACCAGCGACGAAGACTCCATCGACGTTCGTTCCGTACTGATCGTCTCTGGCGATGTTGCCGCGGTCGTCGAGTACCAGGCCGAACTGATCGACGTACGGCGTCGCCTCGATCCCGGTGAACCCCATCGCAAGGAAGACGAGATCCGCCGGGATCTGGCGCTCTGTTCCGGGCAACGGCTCGAAGCGGCCCTCCCTCATCTCGACATCGACGATCTCCAGAGCGCCCACCCGCCCCGCAACCCCGACGTCGATGAACCGCACGGTGTTGACGGCGTACACCCGCTCGCCACCCTCCTCGTGCGCGCTCGAGACCCGGTAGACCATCGGGTACGTGGGCCACGGCGCGCTGGCCGGGCGCTGCTCCGGCGGATGGGGAAGGATCTCGAGCTGCGTGATCGAGGCCGCGCCCTGACGAATCGCCGTTCCGAGGCAGTCCGCCCCGGTGTCACCCCCGCCGATGATCACCACGTGCTTGCCGGCGGCATCGATCGGCGAGATGTCCAGATCGCCCTCTTGCACGCGATTCGCCAACGGCAGGTACTCCATCGCTTGATGGATACCCCGCAACTCCCGACCGGGCACCGCGAGATCACGCGCCTGGGTGGCCCCCACCGCCAGCACCACGGCGTCGTAGCGGCGGCGCACGTCCGTCGCGGTGAGATCTACGCCGATCTCGACCCCTGGGCGGAAGCGCACACCCTCGGCTTCCATCTGCACCAACCGTCTCTCGAGGTAGCGCTTCTCCATCTTGAATTCCGGAATCCCGTAACGCAGCAAGCCGCCGATCCGATCCGCACGCTCGAAGACCGCGACGGTGTGACCTGCTCGGGCGAGTTGCTGGGCGGCCGCGAGCCCCGCGGGGCCCGAGCCGACAACGGCCACGGTCTTGCCGGAGAGCCGCCTCGGCACCTGCGGCTCCACCAGTCCCATGTCCCACGAGCGATCAGCGATCTCGACCTCGATCTGTTTGATCGTCACCGGGTCCTGATTGATGCCCAGGACGCACGCCGTCTCGCACGGCGCTGGGCACAGTCGCCCGGTGAACTCCGGGAAGTTGTTCGTCGCATGCAGACGCTCCGACGCCCCCGCCCAATCGTCGGACCAGACCAAGTCGTTCCACTCCGGCACCAGATTCCCCAGCGGACAGCCGTTGTGGCAGAACGGAATACCGCAGTCCATGCAACGGCTCGCCTGAGCCTCGATGGCCTCCGTCGGGAAGTCGTTGTAGACCTCGTGCCAGTCGCGGATGCGGACGTCGACGGGACGTCTCGTGGGCAACTCACGTCCGACGTTCAGGAACCCTCTCGGATCAGCCACGGGTCGCCTCCATGATCGCCGCGAGAACGTCTGCGCCGTCAGCCTCTGCGGCCGCCTGCGCTGCCAGCACCCGCTTGTAGTCACGCGGCATGATCTTGCTGAACCTCCGACTGGCCGCCGACCAGTCGCTCAGAAGCCGCTCGGCCACCGTCGATCCGGTCTCGTCCCGATGGCGGGTCACCACATCACGTAACCAGGTCTGATCGGATTCGGTGAGTGACTCGACATCGACCATCTCGAGGTTCACCCGCCCGAGGTCGAGGTCGTACACGTAGGCGATACCGCCCGACATGCCGGCTGCCACATTCCGTCCGGTCGCCCCGAGGATCACGACTCGGCCTCCGGTCATGTACTCGCACGCGTGGTCACCGACCCCCTCGACAACCGCGGTCGCGCCTGAGTTGCGCACACAGAATCGCTCCCCCACGACTCCACGGATCAGGAACTCACCAGAGGTTGCCCCGTACGCGCAGACGTTGCCAGCGACGATGTTGTCCTCCGCCACGAACGATGAGGCGCGGTCGGGCCGGATGACCACCCGTCCGCCGGAGAGCCCCTTGGCGACGTAGTCGTTCGCGTCTCCTTCCAGGCGCAGCGTGATGCCCGATGGGAGGAACGCCCCGAAGGACTGCCCGGCCGAGCCGATCAGGGTGATGTCGATCGTCCCCTCCGGTAGGCCGCTGCCCCCGTATCGGCGGGTCACTTCCGACCCGAGCATCGTGCCGACGGTGCGATTCACGTTGCGTACCTGCAACTGCGCACGAACGGGTTCCGCGCGTTCGAGGGCATCGGCGCACAGCGCGATCAGTTCGTTGTCCAGTGCCTTCTCGAGCCCGTGGTCCTGCTCGACGACGTGGTGGCGCGGAGTGCCCTCGGGCAGTTCCGGCAGGTGCAGGATCGGCTCGAGGTCGAGCCCGGCCGCCTTCCAGTGAGTCACCGCTGCCCGAGTGTCGAGCAGCTCAGCATGACCCACCGCTTCCTCGAGGGTCCGGAACCCTAAGAGTGCCAGGGTTTCTCGCACCTCCTCGGCGATGAACTGGAAGAAGGTCTCCACGAACTCGGGCTTTCCGGTGAAGCGCTCGCGGAGCACGGGATTCTGGGTCGCGACGCCCACCGGACAGGTGTCGAGGTGGCAGACCCGCATCATCACGCACCCCATCACCACGAGCGGTGCCGTCGCGAAACCGAACTCCTCGGCGCCCAGCAGCGCCGCTATCACCACGTCACGCCCGGTCTTGAGCTGACCATCGGTCTGTACGACGACCCGATCGCGCAACCCGTTGAGCAGCAGCGTCTGCTGCGTCTCGGCCAGACCGAGTTCCCACGGTGCGCCTGCATGCTTGAGCGACGTCAAGGGCGACGCACCCGTTCCACCGTCGTGACCCGAGATCAGAATCACATCTGCGTGCGCCTTGGACACGCCAGCGGCAACCGTCCCGACACCGATCTCCGACACCAGTTTCACGTGCACCCGAGCGCTTGGATTCGCGTTCTTGAGGTCGTGGATCAACTGGGCAAGATCTTCGATCGAGTAGATGTCGTGGTGTGGTGGCGGGGAGATCAAACCGACTCCGGGTGTGGAGTGCCGAGTCTTGGCGATCCACGGGTAGACCTTGTGCCCGGGCAACTGCCCGCCCTCGCCCGGCTTCGCCCCCTGGGCCATCTTGATCTGGATGTCGTCAGCGTTGACGAGGTACTCGCTGGTGACCCCGAAGCGGCCCGACGCGACCTGCTTGATGGCCGAGCGCCGAAGATCACCGGACGCATCCGGCACGAACCGCTCCGGATCCTCCCCGCCCTCTCCGGTGTTGCTCTTGGCGCCGAGTCGGTTCATCGCGATGGCCAACGTCTCGTGCGCCTCCTGAGAGATGGAGCCGTAGGACATCGCGCCGGTCGAGAAGCGGGCCACGAGCGACTCGATCGGCTCCACCTCCTCGAGGGCGATGGGCTCACGCGCGCTCGTCCTGAAGTCGAACAGGCCACGCAGGGTCATCAGGCGTTGAGACTGTTCGTTGACCCGGTCGGTGTACTGGCGGAACACGTCGAACCGGCCCTCGCGAGTGGCGTGCTGCAGGCGGAAGACCGTCTCCGGGTCGAACAGGTGCGGCTCCCCTTCCCGGCGCCACTGGTACTCGCCCCCGTCGTCCAGGCCGCGGTGGGCCGGCGCGATCCCCGTGGGCGGGTAGGCGGATGCGTGACGAGCGGACACCTCGGCCGCCAGGACATCGAGTCCCACCCCGCCCAATCGGGACACCGTGCCGGTGAAGTAGCGATCGACGACTTCGTGCGACAAGCCGATGGCTTCGAAGACCTGGGCACCGCGATAGGACGCGACGGTCGAGATGCCCATCTTCGACATCACCTTGAGGACGCCCTTGCCCAGCGCCTTGACCAGGTTGCGGACGGCCTTCTCCGGCGTGGTGTCGGTGAGGACCCCTCGACGGACCAGGTCTTCCACCGTTTCCATCGCGAGATAGGGGTTGACCGCGGCGGCGCCGTACCCGATCAGCAGGGCGACATGGTGGACCTCTCGGACGTCGCCCGCCTCGACGAGCAGGCCCACCATGGTGCGGGTCCGTTCGCGCACCAAGTGGTGGTGAACCGCACTGCACAGCAACAACGAGGGAATCGGGGCGTGGTCGGTGTCGGAGTCCCGATCGGACAGCACGATGAACCGCTTCCCCTGACGAATCAGGGCGTCGACCTCACGGAAGATCTCCTTGAGCCTCGCGTCGAGCGCGGTGCCGCCGCCGTGAACCTGATAGAGGCCTGACACGCGCGCACCGCTGAAACCGGGCAGGTCACCGTCGGCGTTGATGTGCAGGATCTTGGCCAGCTCGTCGTTGTCGATCACCGGGAAGGGCAGTACGACCTGGCGGGCGTGCGCGGGCGTCGCGTCGAGCAGGTTCCCCTCCGGGCCGATCGACGACGCCAACGAGGTCACGATCTCCTCGCGGATGGCGTCCAGTGGTGGGTTGGTGACCTGGGCGAACAACTGGGTGAAGTAGTCGAACAGCAGTCGCGGGCGCTGGGACAGCACCGCGATCGGGGTGTCCGTACCCATGGATCCCAGTGCCTCGCCACCGGTACGAGCCATCGGCGACAAGATGATGCGCAGTTCCTCCTCCGTGTACCCGAAGGTGCGCTGGCGCCGGATGACCGAGGCGTGCGGATGCACGATGTGCTCGCGTTCGGGGAGTTCGTCGAGATGGATGACTCCCGCGTGCAACCACTCGGCGTACGGCGCGTCCGCTGCGAGTTCGGCCTTGATGTCGTCGTCCTCCACGATGCGACCGGCGGCGGTGTCGATGAGGAACATCCGGCCCGGCTGCACTCGGCCCTTCCGGACTATGGCGGCCGGGTCGATGTCGAGCACGCCGGCTTCGCTGGCAAGAACCACGAGTCCGTCGTCGGTCACCCAGAAACGGCCAGGACGCAGGCCGTTCCGGTCGAGCACGGCCCCGATCAGCGTGCCGTCGGTGAACGAGATGTTCGCCGGCCCGTCCCAGGCCTCCATGAAGGTGGAATGAAATTCGTAGAACGCCCGTCGAGCGGGATCCATCTCAGCATGGTTCTCCCACGCTTCGGGGATCATCATCAGGACCGCATGGGGCAGACTGCGTCCGCCGAGGTGGATCAGCTCGAGCACCTCGTCGAAGGACGCCGAGTCGGACCCGTCCGGGGCGCAGATCGGGAACAGCCGAGACAGGTCGCCGGTGATCACGTCGCTGGTGAGTGTCGCCTCGCGGGCGCGCATCCAGTTCCGATTCCCCTTGACCGTGTTGATCTCGCCGTTGTGCGCCACCAGTCGATAGGGATGGGCAAGCGGCCACGAGGGGAACGTGTTCGTCGAGAATCGCGAGTGCACGAGGGCGAGTGCCGACGTGACGCGCGGATCGGACAGGTCGGGGAAGAAGGGCTCCAACTGACCCGTCGTCAACATCCCCTTGTAGACCAGGGTTCGTGCTGAGAGTGACGGGAAGTAGACATCGGCTTCGTGCTCGGCCCGCTTTCGCAGGCAGAAGGCCAGGCGTTCCAACCCCAGGCCGACCAATCGCCCACCAGGGGCGCAGACAAACAGCTGGGCGAACCGCGGCATGACGCTGCGAGCCGTCCGCCCGACCAACGCCGGGTCGACGGGCAGTTCCCGCCAACCGAGGACTTCCAGCCCCTCCTCGTGGGCGATCTGCTCCAACTGGGCACGAACCACCCGGTCGGCCGCATCGTCGTCGGGCAGGAACGCAATGCCGACGGCGTAGTGATGTGCCGCCGGCAGCGCGAAGTCGACGACCTCGCGCAGAAACGCATCGGGCACCTGGATCAAGATCCCTGCGCCGTCGCCGCTGTCGGGCTCGCTGCCCGATGCACCCCGGTGGTCCAGGTTTCGAAGCGCGGTGAGCGCCTTCATCACGATGTCGTGCGACGGGTTCCCGGTGAGCGTCGCGACGAAGGCAACACCACATGCGTCTCTCTCGAAATCGGGATCGTAGAGACCCTGTCTGCCCGGCATCCCCGACCGGTGCCGCTGCGAAGGGGCGATGGACGCGGAGTCCCACCCGGCCGCGAACGTGCCAGACGTGTTCATGGGCCACTCCCGTCGTCACGTTCCTGACGGCGACGAACTCGAGGTGGTGGTCTCGAGACGAGCCCGGTCAGGTGCTGGAATGCAGGGGGACGACGTTGGCCCGACTGCGTGGTGACACACCGTACAGGGCGCCCCGAGGGCCGACGCAAGCCCGTTGGGCCGATCCCACCATCCTGGAGCGAGGGGTAAGTGCGCCGCCCTGAGGTCGACCGCGGGAATCTGTGCGCTCATGTCCGTCTTGAGCGACAAAGTCGGACGCCAGCGCTCATAATGACCGCCAAACGTCCGTGCCCACGGGGTGCTTCGACGAGGAGACGTGAGGAGGTCCGGGCGTGACCCGCTACCTGACTCGACGTCTCCTCACGGGAATCCTGCTCGTCTTCCTGGCCACCACCCTCGCGTTCATGCTCGCCTCGTTCACCATGCAGCCGCGGGAGAACTACCTCTCCCGTAACCCGCCGATTCCCGAATCCTCGATCGACCAGAAACTCGACGAGGTCAACCAGAACGACAAGACACCGGTGTTCCAGCGCTACGCGACCTGGATCAGCGGCGTGGCCCGCGGCAACTTCGGGCTCACCACGGAGGGGCGCAGCATCAACGACGAGATGGGCCGCCGGATCGGGGTGACCCTGCGGCTGCTCTTCGTCGGGAGTGTGGTGGGCGCGGTCTTCGGCGTCCTCCTGGGGGTCTGGGGCGCGCTGCGCCAGTACGGCTACTCCGATCGAATAATCACCGTGTTCTCCTTCTTCATGCTCGCCACACCCGTCTTCTTCACGGCGGTCCTACTCAAGTACGGAGCGCTTCAGCTCAACCAGCTGACCGGGCGGCAGTTGCTCTACTACACAGGCGAGACATCAGTAGGTCTCACCGGTTCGGCCTGGACCCTGTTCGTCGACCGAATCCAGCACCTGATCCTCCCCACCCTGGCGATCGCCCTGGGTGAAATGGCCTTGTACAGCAGGTATCAGCGCAGCGCGATGCTGGACGTCCTGGGCAGCGACTATCTGCGGACCGCCCAGGCCAAGGGACTGACGCGCCGCAAGACGTTCTACAAGCACGGTCTTCGCACCGCGCTGATTCCGATGACGATCTGGTTCGCCTTCTCCTTCGGGCTGCTGATCGTCGGTGCGACCTTCACCGAGGTGATCTTCTCCTGGCCCGGGATGGGGGCCTGGTTCATCGACTCCGTCCGCAAGCAGGACATCAACGTCGCGGCAGCGACCACCTTGTTCACTGCTGTCCTGGTGCTGTTCTCGACGTTCCTCGCCGACGTGTTCCGCGCGATCCTCGACCCGAGGGTGAGGACTGGCTGATGGCGCTCGAACCGCTGATCCCGGATGAAGTCCTCCACGAGCCGACCGCTGGAGGAGTCGACGAGGGCGAGCTGACCGAGGCGTTGTCGCGCAATCAGCTCGTGTGGCGTCGATTCCGACGCAGCCGATCCGGCATCGGCGGAATCGCGGTGCTGCTCTTCCTGTTCCTGCTCGCCTTCGTCGGACCGTACTTGGCCCAGTGGAACTACGAGGACATCGATCCGACGGCGTTCCTGCGCCCACCGTCTGCAAGCCATTGGTTCGGGACGACGCAGATCGGTCAGGACGTCTTCGCCCAGACCATGCGCGGTCTGCAGAAGTCCCTGATCATCGGCCTGCTCGTGGGCCTGATCTCCACGTCGATCGCCGCCATCGTCGGTGCCACCGCGGGCTACTTCGGTGGCTGGGTGGAGAACGCCAGCCTCTTCACGGTGTCGCTGATGCTCGTCCTTCCCGACTTCCTGATCATCGCGATCATCAGTCCACGGCTGCAGGACGCTTCGTGGCTGTGGTTCGTCCTGCTGCTGGCCATCTTCCAGTGGACCCTGACCGCACTCGTGGTGCACAGTCTCACGCTGTCACTGAAGCGGCGGGAGTTCGTGTCGGCCGCCCGGTTCATGGGCGTACCCTCGCGCACGATCATCTCCCGCCACCTGTTGCCGAACATGGCGTCGTTCCTGATCATCGACGCGACCATCACCGTCGGCGCGGCGGTGCTCCTGGAGACGGGTCTGTCGTACTTCGGCTTCGGTATCCAGCCCCCCGACGTATCACTGGGGACGCTGATCGCCGACGGGACCGCCTCCGCGATCACCTTCCCATGGCTCTTCCTCTTCGCCGGTGGCCTGCTGGTCGTCACCGTGCTGGCGGTCAGCGTGATCGGTGACGCGTTGCGGGACGCCATTGACCCGCAATCGACGGCGCGCGCCTCATGACCGCGCCCGTGTCGAACCTGATGCCCGTCGGAACGGTCACACCGCTGCTGTCGGTGCGCGACCTCGTCGTGCGCTTCCCCAGCGAAGCCGGACCCGTCAATGCCGTGCGTGGGGTCAGTTTCGACGTCCTTCCAGGTGAGGTACTGGGAATCGTCGGCGAGTCCGGATCGGGCAAGTCCGTGTCGTCGCTGGCGGCCATGGGACTTCTCCCGCCGTCCGCCTATGTCGAGGGATCGGTCTCGCTGCTCGGACACGAGATGCTCGGACTCGAGGATCAGGAGCTTTCGAGGATCCGCGGCAACGAGATCGCCATGGTGTTCCAGGACCCGTTGAGTGCCTTTACCCCCGTGTACACGATCGGCAATCAGATCGCCGAGGCCGTGCGGGTTCACAACAAGGTCTCGAAGTCCGCGGCCATGGCCCGCGCCCTCGAACTGCTCAAACTGGTGGGCATCCCTGACGCGGAGAGCAGGCTCAATTCGTTCCCGCACGAGTTCTCAGGAGGAATGCGCCAGCGATCGATGATCGCGATGGCCATCGCGAACAACCCGAGAGTGATCATCGCCGACGAGCCCACGACCGCCCTGGATGTCACGGTGCAGGCCCAGGTGCTCGAAGTCCTGGCCAAGGCTCAGGACGAGACGGGTGCGTCGATGGTGCTGATCACCCACGATCTGGGCGTGATCGCCGGCATCGCAGACCGAGTGGCGGTGATGTACGCGGGACGCATCGTGGAGTTCGCCCCCGTGGACGCACTCTTCGCGGGTCCTCAGATGCCGTACACGCTGGGCCTGCTGGGCGCCGTCCCCCGGCTGGACAGCGGCCGCGAGTCACTCATCCCGATCGAGGGCACACCTCCGTCGATGGTCAACCTGCCGACGGGCTGCCCCTTCGCGCCCCGATGCCCCGCAGTCATGGACGAGTGCCAGGTGAGCGAGCCGCAACTGGTGCCGATTCGGGCCGCGGATCACCTGGCCGCCTGCCATCGCAGCTCCGAGATCCGGGATGGGGCGATCAGCGGGGATCCCGTGTTCGTCCACCCGGACCTACCTGCCCTGGTCCGCGACGACACCCATCGGGACGACCGACCCATGGCGCTGGAGGTCGTCGACCTCGTCCACCAGTACCCGATCACCAAGGGGGTGGTGTTCCGTCGCCAGATCGGCACCGTGTTCGCCGTGGACGGTTTGAGCATCGACTTGCGGGCGGGCGAAGCCCTCGCCATCGTCGGGGAATCCGGGTGCGGCAAGACGACCACGATCATGGAGGTCCTCGAACTCCGGGCTCCCCAGGGTGGTCGCGTCGTGGCCTTCGGTCAGCCGACGAATGAACTCAGTCGCAGCGCCCGCAAGGAGGTCCGGCGAGAGATCTCGGTGGTGTTCCAGGACCCGCTGGCCAGCCTCGATCCGCGCATGCCGATCGGCGACATCATCGGTGAGCCCCTGCTGACCCAGGGTGTCGAGGTGCGAGAACGCCGGGCCCGGGTGGCCGAGCTGCTCCGCCTGGTCGGGCTGGATGCCTCCCAGTCCAACCGGTATCCCGGTGAGTTCTCCGGCGGACAACGGCAGCGGATCGCGATTGCCCGGGCACTGGCCCTGGAACCCAAGCTGCTGGTCCTCGACGAGCCGGTGTCCGCCTTGGACGTCTCCATCCAGGCTGGCGTGCTCAACCTGCTGATGGAACTGCGGGCCAGACTCGGACTTGCCTACCTGTTCGTGGCCCACGATCTGTCCGTCGTACGACACCTGGCCGACCGGGTGGCCGTGATGTACCTCGGGCGAATCGTGGAGATCGGGGAGGTCACCGAGGTGTTCGCCCATCCCCACCACCCGTACACCCAGGCGCTGCTCTCCGCGGTCCCCATCCCCGACCCGACCCGCGAACGCACCCGGGAGCGGATCCTGCTCACCGGGGACCTGCCGAGCCCCACCGTGGCTCATGTGGGCTGC
>Ga0315287_10000512_pt1 | contig 34117 bp, 21 predicted proteins | sample YL17G11_0_MG_FD_205037 | JGI IMG/M metagenome (GOLD analysis project Ga0315287, IMG submission 205037) | Sediment microbial communities from Yellowstone Lake, YNP, Wyoming, USA - YL17G11_0 | ecosystem: Environmental > Aquatic > Freshwater > Lake > Sediment | place: USA: Wyoming | collected...
CGTCACCGAGTTGGGCCATCGACTCCTGGCAGTAAATATAGCCCCTCCCGTCATCATCTACGAGAACACATGGGTCAATCCCCCATGTATGTTCTGTATTATCCTGTAATAGAATAGTTGGATTGGTAAAAGGCCCCTCAGGACTATTGCTTTCCGCAATCCCGACAGCCCAATTATCATTTTTAGTTTTGACGCTAAAGTAAAAAAGATATTTATCGGTTTTTGGTTCATAAGCAGCGGTAGCGGCCCAGGCGCATCCTTTTGCCCAGGCAATATCATCAATGCATAATATCTGTCTGGGTTCGGACCATGTTTTTAAATCTTCTGTACAGCTGACATACCAGCGTTTCATTTTGTCAAAGTTAATCCATGGTTTTTCGGCCGGAGGCGTTCCCTCATCCGAGGTCATATAAACGTAGAGCTTTCCATCCTTCCATAAATGTGCGTCGGGGTCCGCTGTGAAAACAGCAGGAGAAGGAAAAAGGGGATTGGCTGCCTGAGCCGCAGTCATAAGCAAAATAGAGAAAAAATATATTCCAAAGAATATTCTACGTTCCATAATGTTTTCTCCCGAACTGGTATTTGGCATTTGACATCAAAATAATAAATCTGTCTCACAAAATCAAGCATATCATTTACGTTTACAGGCTTGACCTGGCAAGCGGGTAAATTAAAAGCAGTGTGACCGCCGGCATTGTCAGTCAATAACTAACAGGCTCGGCAGTTTCAGGGCGATTATCTCGACTGCTAAACACATTCAAAAAAAAGAGCCTTACGCATTAAGATGGTAAGGCTCTTTGATTTTCCTACGCTAATTCCCGGAATTTAGAACTTATAGAAGAACTGGAAATAAAACTGCCGTCCGGGTATCTCGGTGAAGCTTGTTGACGCGCCTGACCATTGCCTACCTCCCTCGGTATGAGACTGGTCAAGGAGATTAGTAACACCGATGGCGAGTTCTGCCGTGTCCTTCCAGATGCTTTTGGCCAAGCGAACATCGAGTCTCCAGGAAGGCTTTGTTGCTTCTATACTATCGAGGGACTTGGTAATCCCCCTGCCGGTCCAATACAATTGAGTATTCAACGTAGTGGATTTATCCAGATAAAAACGGTTGGTCAAACCTGCCCGCTGCTGCGGACTCAACATCATATCCAGTTTATCGCCATTACCATACCCAGTAAGTTGATTTCTGCCCGTTTGATGCATGTAAGTATGGAACCCCCGGATAAGCCACCAATCGACAGGTTTCCAGTCGACCGACGTCTCAATGCCGTAAGTTGTAACATCATACATATTTTTGAACTGTTGGTGCCAGCTCGGGTCTGTCAGGGTCTCTAAGGATATCAGGTCTTTAGTCTTATTGACGTATCCTTCAACATTAACTGATACGTTTTTCGCCCATTGCCCACGGTAACCGACTTCGTAGGAAACCGATTCTTCATTACGCAGAGAATCATTTCCAAACTTACCCCATGATATACTGGTGTTTAAGAACTCTTCCCGTATAGTTGGTCTTCTAAATGCCTTTGATATCGCACCCCTTATAAAATGTTTCGGCGTGAACTCCCAGACCAAAGCCATACTGCCGGCCCAGTCATAGTTTGTGAACTCATTATAATGTCCTCTGAAACCAATGGTGTACCACAGGTTATCAGCCAGAGTAATTTCATCTTCGATAAAAGCACTGACCTGGTCGTTAGCAAAACTCGATGGGGAAGTAGGGTGATATTGTCCTGCCATATGCGTCGTGCTGCTGTACATATCCCGTGTATAGTCCGCCCCCAGGACAAAGCTGTGCTTGTCGTACGAAAAGTTATACTGCACTTCGACCATCTCCTCATGAGAGCGTGTGTCTCCGCCAAGCCAGTTTCCCCAGTCCCTATCATCCTTCCAGTTATTCTTGGTACGCGTAATATAGCTTTCTGTCCATCGTATTTGAAACTTACTATCATCCTCGAAAGTTTTCTCAAATAGAAGGTTCATATACTGGAGCGGCTCACCTCCATTTTGCTGTCCGCCTGTAAAGGTCAGCATCTTATCATCATCCAGTTTAAGTTCGCCGCGCACGGTGCTTTGAAATGCATCGTACTCGTCACCATTGAATCTACCAATGTCGCCGTTATAGTCACGAGCAAATCCTTTTTCATGAAAGTCACCTACCATGCCTCGATAAGAGAAAGGGCCATCGGTACCGCCGTATCGTATAAATCCCTGTTGTAATTCGCGACTGCCGGCACTGCCGGAAACCAATCCGCCCTGTGTATCGGCCGCTTTTTTAGTGATTATATTGATTACTCCATTCATCGCGTTGACGCCCCAGACAACACCACCAGAACCGCGAATGACTTCGATTCGTTCTATCTCATCCAGGAATACCGGATTCAGGTAAAACAAAGTTCCGCCGAGATACGGGTCGTACAACGGCCGGCCATCCATCAGAACCTGCATTCTTTCATTACTCCATTTGGCAAATCCTCGGCTGCCTACTTCATAAACAAGGCCTTTAGTCCGAAACACATCCATTCCGGGCACCTGGCGAAAAAGTTCCTCTATCCTTACGGGGCCTGCCTGCCTGATATCTTCTGCTGTTATCACATACACCGCTCGGGACGCACGACTTAGTGATTGAGACCGGCGTGCCGAAGAGGTAATTTCCACATTCATCAGGCTCTCAAGGGACATACTGAATAAACCATTTGCATCGGAAGCCTCAGCGCCAAAAGCGTTATGCGGAACTGATAAAAGGATTAACAGAAACGCAATAATGCACAAAGCTGACCCCAGTCTGTAACTATTGTTCTTCATGTTTCGCATATAATATTCCTCATTAAAGATAGTACATTTATAAACTCTAAACTCTATTGTAATGTCCGTAATATCGTCTTATTCGGAATTTAAAATTAATTTATTTTGTGTTTTTTTAACCATTTTTGTGACAAAGTCTTAATTTAAAACATCTATAAAGTATATTATTGGATGTTACGATGATTATGTGTTATTTCTGGGATACAGAATATTATGAGGCGTTGCATGTGTCTTCAACGTTAGAAGCCATTTCATAACCTACTGAATAGCCTGTTTTCAGTACTGATAACGCGGTTTTGGGGGGTTGTAAAATAGGCTGTAGTCAGTGATGAGATCATCGGCATTGTCAGATGTTGCAAAAAAAAGCTGCCCGGCGAATAACCGGGCAGCATATGTAAAAAGCATCTATTTACTTACGGCTTGAGTGCGATGCTCATCCTTCCCTGTACTGATGATGTGGCAAGTGTAGCTGTCGTATTTCCAGTAGCGCCTGCTGTTGCCTTAACGCCGGTGGCTACTCCAAATCCTCCGCCGTTACCGCTCTTGGTGTTGCTATCTACTCGTTCCGTCAAACTGGCCAGGTTGGTATTTGTCCAGCCCGAGGTTTGTGCGGTACTCGTGTCGGTACCGTTTGCGACAATCCCTACAACGAGGGTGTTGGCAACTGTGGTTGTTACGCCCGGTATTGAAACCGATGTGCTTGCAGATGAAGCTACGTTTCCGGCTGTAACATCCCATGGATTACCTGATGCGACTACTCCGCGGAACGTGATAATTCTGGCAATAGTATGATCGCCTGAATCAGCAACGGTCGGCTGTGCTTCTGCTGACGTTGTAGCGCGCTTCCAATAAACTGCAAGACGTGTTGCTGCTGTCCCTGCGGCTGTTCCCGTGCCCTGCGGAGAGTTAGTTACTTCTGCGAAACCCGCCGGGGTTGAGAGCGAGATGGCTTGGTTCGCCGATTCGACTATAAGCAGAGCAACATCGCCCGACTGATGTGTTGGCCATGCCGGTGTAATTGCGCCAGTGCCGGAGACCACCGCACCTGCTGCTTGATAGATTGGACCAAGTGGTGGGTTGTCAAAGGATGACAGAGCTAATGTCATTTCGACATTTTGCCAGTTTTCGGAAATCGGTTTGAACAATGCCTTGTAGCCAACCGGCGAATTCCAGAGCCAGCACGGTTCCCAGTAAATAGCGTTGCTGTTTATAGCCAGCACGTTAGTAACAAACGCTGCCTGAGTGGCTTCGGTTGCTTTGGCGACGCCGGTGTAATAGTCAGCCATTTCGCAGACTATGGCACCCTTTCCATAAGACTTAGCCTGGGTGTTGATGGCATCAAAGTTAGCGATGTCGCCATGGTACTCCGGGTAATAAGACAACCCGATCGTGTCGAATGAGACGCTTGATGCGAGAAGGTTATCAAAGAACCATTTGAGGTCTGCTGCAGAACTCTCAGCAACATGGACTATGGTAGTCCCACCTCCACCGGCTTTCGCACCGTTATGGCCGGCGGTTATAAGGGCTCTAAGATTCGCCCAATTTCCCTCACAGGCGTTTCCATTCGGCCAGAGCATGCCGCAGCTAATCTCATTGCCAATCTGGGTGTAGTCCGGCTTTATCGCATTGCAGACACTATACGTGTAGTCGTAAACCTGGGAAACCAGTTGCTCCTGAGTCAGAGTACTCCATGCGGCGGGCTTGGTCTGGGCGCCAGGATCGGCCCATGTATCCGAGTAATGGAGAGTCAACATGACTTGCATCCCGGCGGACTTGCACCGGGCGGCGAGAGCTGTCACGTAAGCAAGGTTCATTTTCGTACCGTCGTCACTAGTGTCCGGATTAACAAATAATCGTATTCGAGCCAGAGTCATACCGTGATTCTTTAAAATGGTGAGAGGGTCTTTGGCTACGCCATTCTCTCTGTACACGACATCATAAGTTTCTTCCTGCGTTGTTAATGTGGATATGTCCGCTCCCTTTACGGCATAAGCCTCCTTAGGTGTTATAATACACAGCAGAAGCAACATCATAAGCACCACATAACTAATTTTCTTGTACATAATTTGTCCTTTCAATTTTACTTAACTTTCAACGTTTCTTTTTAGTGCTTTCCCAAACTCATTACTTCTCACCTCCTTTTTAAATTTCTTGCTTGGGGAACCGAGATTTATGAGGATTTATACGTTTGTTATCTGGCAGGAACTGATAAATAATCTTTTCGTCCATTGGCATCCTCCTTTTTTTAAGAGAAGTTTACTTGTTTATATGCCCATATCAAAGGCATACAAAGTATACAAAAAAAACAGCCGAAAACAAATATAAAATTTTATATTAAAAAAATAACTGAGGTGCTGAACAGATGACGGACACTTGGTCAGAGGTTATAATGCCCCAATTTACAAGAAGTGTTCGTTATGGCAAAGTACCGGAAATATAGTAAAGAACACAAGTTACAGGCAGCGAAGCCCGTTATAGAACAAGGCTATTCATGCGACTAAAAAGGCTCGGAACCACAGGCTGGTCGGGCAGAAATTGAACCCAAAAAATTCCACCAAACCGGAGAATTCCCATCTACAAAAGAAACGCAGCTAAAAATAGGTGACATCAGGCTGCTACGCAAAGAACTTGCCTAACTCAGGTTACGGGTATACACAAAAGAGCGCGGCAACCTGTTAAGATTGCCACGCTTTTGAAACAATTGAATAATAATTATCTTTAATAATTAGCACATGTTACAACGTTATCTTGCGATCTATACGTCAGCGTTCCGGATAAGTTACTCACGCAGAAGGTGAATGCAGGCGATTTAACCTGTGCAAGTGTTGTCAGCACAACTTGGCCGCTGCTGTTGGTTGTGCCGCTCCGCGTTTCATTGTAACTGCCGCTAAAGGTACCGGTAACTGTTACACCGGAAACAGCACTGCCGCAGTTGTTTTGAACTGTCACAGTTGCGGTTCCATATTTTTTGCCCTGGCTTCCGCTCTTTGTACCGCAAACGATAGATGCAACGTGCATCGTACTTACAGTACAGCCGCTGCCGCTGATTATCAGTGAACATGGACATTGGGAATACATAAATGCCGGAGCCGGCAAAACAAGCGATGTGCGCCGCGGCGACGGAGAAGCACCGATGTTAATTCAAGCCGCCAATCATCAGCAATCGCATAATTTAAATCGCGGTTTGTCGAATATGTGCGGTGACGGCGTTTTCTGCGGAACGGATTATCTGGCATATCCATCCGGAACCATGGATAAATTCAGGCTTCCGAAATTTTCCTACTATTTCTGGCAGAGTCAGCGCGACCCGAATCTGATTATATCCGGCATTAATTCAGGTCCTATGGTTTATATTGCCAATTACTGGACTTCTGCTTCTCCTGCCAAAGTAAAAGTATTTAGTAATTGCCAGCAGGTGAAGTTATATATCAATAATGTCCTTGCGGCCGCACGCAGTCCTGATACTGATTCTAACTCGTTAAATTTACTGCATCCGCCTTTTACGTTTACAGGTTTGACCTGGCAGGCAGGTGAATTAAAAGCCGAAGGTTATATCAATGGTCAATTGACCGCGACACATATTGTCAAAACGCCCGGCAGTGCGGCATCGCTAAATATTCGTTTTGATGCGAATGAACTTGCGACCGGCGGTGATATTACATTTGTGTATGTATCAGTATTGGATGCCAATGGAACAATAGCAGCAAATGCCTCGAATTTAATTTCCCTCAATATTGTCAGCGGACCGGCTGTGTTAATAGGTCCAAACCAGGTTCAGGCCGAGGCAGGCATCGCCACCTTCCTGCTCCGCTCAACCACTGAGCCGGGCTTGATTACTGTACAGGCAATGGCTTCAATGTCAGGCATTGAAACTGCAAGCCTTGTCAACAGATAAAACGAGTTTCCTCAAGAGCATCTAAAACTACCGGAACAGATTGTTTCCAGTTTTCCGGATAAGCTTCAGAAATCTCAAAGGCTAAATGCCGACCATCAGGTGCGGCTGGCTGCACAGCATCGAGTACAACCTGGCGGAGTTTTTTGGGTTCGAGCTGATAATCTGAAACATTAATATTTACCCACAAAAGTTTATCCGGCCAAGCGGCACGGCATTCAGCAAGGGTCATATCGCCCTCAGGCGGAGCGGTTAGCGACTCTATCAAATCTATAGGAGCTTTTGCAATCAGTTCCTTACAGGCGGAAAGCTTCCCATCATAATGATTTCCCACTATTTTGCCCGCACTGTGTAGAATGGGATATAACTCCTCATATACCGGTATATGATATTTAGCAAATCGCTTCGGCCCCATAGTCTCAGCAGTGAAATTTTCCAGTACTCCGACATATTTGCCTGGTCCCGCTGCCACAATTTCTACTTTCCTTCTGAAATTTTTTAACAGTGCTTCGTAAAGTTCCATCATCTCCTGTTCAAAACTGACCAGGTGAAGCCCGAAATTTTCGAGACCCAGGTAATCAACGAGAATTGTTTGTATAGGCGAGCGGGAGCAAAGCATAGTATGCGCGATTCCATGTGAGGCAACTTCTTTTGCCTTTATCTCGAAAGCTTCGTAATTCGGCGTCAATTCGGTATTTTCAGCGATATACTTCATTACCCTGTAATCATCGGCTGTCGTAATCCAGTATTTTTGCATCCAGCCATGCTCTGATATGGCGTAAACATCCCCTGCCGGTGTCTGCATAGTATGACGAGTTAATTTTTTGCCGTTCTCCTCGTAGCAGTCCTGACGATATTGCACATTTTTTGTTTTCTCGGCAGCTGTGCAAACCTGATATGTAACGCGCAGCCCTTTCTCAAAAAGAGGTCCCCATGCGGGGTCATCTGCGGTATGCCTCCACTCATTCCAATATATTGTATATGGAATCCGATCTGGCCTTTGACCTGCCAAAAAAGCTTCAAGTCTTTCCTGCGGATTCATCATTTATTATTTACTTGCACTCGCTGCCGCCGAAAGCTGACAGACCTTTTGTCATTTCAACGTTTTTCGGATACCCTGAAATCGGTTTAAACAATGCCCTGTAGCCAACCGGCGAATTCCAGACCCATGCCGGCTCCCAGTAAACCACGTCACTATTTATTGCGAGCACGTCAGTAATAAATTTAGCCTGTGTTTCTTCGGTTGCTGATTTGCTCGTATCGATTGCTGAATCGCTCGTATAGTACTCTCCCAATTCGCAGATTATAATTTTCTTTCCATACGACTTCGCCTGTTCGTAGGTGGCCTTGAAGTTAGCGAGGTCGCCATGGTACTCCTGGTAATAAGACAGCCCTATCACGTCGAATGAGACGCTTGATGCGAGAAGGTTATCAAAGTACCATTTGGCGTCTGCTGCTTTGTTTTCAGCAACATGGACTATGGTGACAATCTTCTTTCCGGCGGCCTTGGCACCTTTATGGGCTGAAGTAATAAGTGCTCTAAGATTGTCCCAATTTCCATCAGGCGGGCAGGCGTTTCCATTCGGCCAGAGCAGGCCGCAGTTAATCTCATTGCCAATCTGAACATAGGCCGGCTTTATCTGTGAACAGACATCTTTGGTGTACTCGAAAACTTTGGCAACCAATTGCTCCTGAGTCAGATCTTTCCATGCGGCAGGTTTTGTCTGTATGCCGGGGTTGGCCCAGGTGTCCGAGTAATGAATATCCAACATAATTTTCATCCCAGCGGCCTTGCACCGGGCAGCAAGAGTTTTCACATAGTCAAGGTTCATAGCAGTACCGGTGTCCTTAGTGTTCGGGTCAACGAATAATTGCATACGAACCAGGTCTATGCCGTGATCCTTGAAAATAGCGATAGGGTCTTTTTGTACGCCGCACTCGTGGTACTTGACTCCATCAGCTTCCTGTCGCAGCAGCGTGGATATGTCCACACCCTTTATAGCATAAGCTTTCTGAGACGCCATAACGCACAGTAAAAGTAACATCATAATCATCGCATAACTGATTTTTCTGTACATTACTTTCTTCCTTTCATCTAAATTTTAAATTTCCAACATTCCATTTTAGTGCTTTCACAAAATCATTATTTCTACGGGCAAGCCTTGCCGCCGAAAGTTGTCAGACCTTTTGTCATTTCAACGTTTTTCCAGTTCCCGGAAATCGGTTTAAACAATGTCCTGTAGCCTACCGTCGAATTCCAGAGCCAGGCCGGCTCCCAGTAAACCGCGTTACTCTCTATCGCCAGCACGTCAGCAATAAATTTAGCCTGTGTTTCTTCGGTTGCAGTACCATCGGTATAGTTGCTGCCCATTTCACAGATCATAATGTCCTTTTTGTATGACTTCGCCTGGTCGTGGATGGCCTTGAAGTTAGCGATGTCGCCATGCTGGTCCGGATAGTAAGACAACCCTATCATATCGAATGAGACGCTTGATGTCATAAGGTTATCAAAGAACCATTTGAGGTCTGCTGCTTTTTTTTCAGCAACATGGACTATAGTGATACCGCCTCCGCCGTCCTTGGCGCCTTTATGGGCTGAATTAATAAATTCTCTAAGACCGGCCCAATTTCCATCAGGCGGGCAGGCGTTTCCATTCGGCCAGAGCATACCGCAGTTAATCTCATTGCCAAGCTGGGTGTAGTCCGGCTTTATCTGTGAGCAGACATCTTTCGTATAGTCGTAAACCTTTGTAACCAACTCCTTCTGAGTCAGACTTTTCCATGCGGCGGGTTTGGTCTGTGCGCCGGGGTGGGCCCATGTGTCGGAGTAATGGATATCCAACATAATTTTCATCCCAGCGGCCTTGCACCGCGCGGCGAGAGTTTTTACGTAAGCAAGGTTCATAACTGTACCGGTGTCATTGGTGTCCGGGTTAACGAATAATCGTATACGAACCAGGCCTATGTCGTGATTCTTTAAAATAGCAAGAAGGTCTTTTTCTGTTCCGCACTCATTGTACTTGACTCCATCAGTTTCCTGTCGCAGCAGCGTGGATATGTCCACACCCTTTATAGCGTAGGCTTTGTTTGGTGCCATAACGCACATCAGAAGCAATACTGTAATCGCCAAGTAAATAATTTTCCTGTACATTATTTTTTCCTTTCAAAAATAATCTCAACGGAGGTTTCCCAACGTTACGTTTTCCAGTTCGATAGCGCACGGGCCATCGTTATAATCCTGAATGAATCGAGTACCCATTGAAATTTGAATTGACTCTACATTTCCAATATTAAGCTTATCTTTCTCGCCGCCGCGGTTGGTCGGGGTTGAAAGCCAATACGAATGGCCTGACCAGCCTCGCGGCAGCATCGCTGCCTTTGCAGAAACAAACTGAGAAAGTGGAATACAAACTTCGTTCCATTGTTCAGTAATGGGCACTGCTGCTGCCCAGTTTGAACCATCTCTCTCCGTCAGGGTAATGCCAAAATGCGTAGCTGCCTTTTCGACGGCACGAGCACGCACGCACAATGTCTGAAATTTACTAAAATCCTCAAGCCTGCCGTCAGTTTCTCTGCCAAATATATACCGGCAAGAGACATCCTGCGGTTCACCCTTCAGGGTGGGGGCTTCAAACCGCAAAGCAAGTTTGCCTGCCGTCATACCCCCAACAAAGTCATAGGTATAACGCAGACCGTGCCAGGGCTGCGAAAACAAAAGTTTACTCCGGTCCCTGCTGACATCATAAAGGACTATGGGTGCATTTGCATCTACAACAAGAGTTTCCCACAACTTCGCGGTTGGGAAATCCCAATCTTCAGGACGTCCTTGAACGTTGGCTGGAAAAGACTGTACTTTTTCGCCACTTTGAACGGTTATGCAATATCTGATTAAACCATTTTTAAGCTTTTCGGCAGGTACTTTTACAGAATATACATATCCTTTTTGCCGCTGCATCGGATACTCTGCAAAAAATCTGTGAGGTTCTCGCCAAACGTACAAAGATACCTTATCGGGCAGTTTTGAATTGCATACGGTCGCTGTTACAACAAAATCTCTGCCGGATGCGATTTCAGGAATCGGCTCACACACAACCGCCGTCGGTAATTCTTTTTCCGAAGGAGCAATAAAAGCTGCTGAAACCTCCGGGCTGGGGGCATTGACATCATTTCGCTTAAGCAAATATACGCCCGGATGAATTACAAAAGCACCATTTTCGGTTTTTGTATGAAGGTTATTTTCTTTGTTAATCGCGTCAACTTTAAAAGAACTGCCTAAATCCGGAAGATTAATATCCATAGGCCAATCGCGCCACAGAACTCGTGAAACTTCGCGGCCGAAACGTATCCGGTCGTAAGGGTCATTTACAATAATCGCATCGGGATAGACTTCCAGCCTCCAAATACCGGTTTGAAGCTTATCCAAAAAATAACTACCTGTGCCTTCATAGGATACTACCGGCGAAGAACCGCAGCCGGCAACCTGCTCTAAATTTTGCGCCTTTGGCGGATTGGTTTTCGTATCGTTTGAATACATAAACTCACGTTCCCCTGCCATCTCGCTCAGGTTCTGTTCATAACTGACACGAAAATCGCCAAAGTTGCAGTCCTGAGGATATTTTCCATAAGACTTTAATAGAGGAAGATTGTGAAAAGCCCGACAAGCAATGATAAAGCTCATCGCTTTATTAGGCGTATAAATTAGATTCATATAATGAGTCTGATACTCGATATTACCTGATGCGATGGGCAGCGGGTCGTAAGTAAACATCGCGGCAAATTGTCCGCCGTTGCTGCGTAAGGTTCGTGCCATCGCCGGATACATATACGTACCCATCATGTCAGCAGTATCAAATTCGTAAACTGCTTTTGCCTTCGAAGCAATTAAAGGGTCATTCATCATAGGAAAATCTTCAACGTTAGGCAGAAAGTTGCCTCGCAGTGTCCGGCCTGCAAGAAGCTCCACCGGATACCATCCGAAAGTAACGCCTTCTATGTTAGATTTGGCCACATCCGCCACTGCTCCTTTATTCTGACTGAAGTTGAAAAAAATCGGCTTCTGGCATGACGTATCGCGAACCGCCTTCACAAGAGCATTTATATATTCAGCAACATTCTGCGGCAAATAAGGCTCATTGACCAGTTCGATTGCAACTATCGCAGGGTCATCCTTATATGCCATTTTAGTATACCGATTAACATGCCGCATAATCTGGCTCAGATAGTTCGCCTGTACCTTTATAGCGTTTGGGTCTGTGCCCATTTTTGAATCTCGGACTTTACCATAGACTTTTGAGAATCCGCCGATTGGACTCCCCAAAATATCCGGCCAACGCGAGTCATACAGGACAATCGGGGTCAAAACCATATAAATTCCGCGTTCTTTAGCCTTGAAAATCAGGTAATCTAAAAGGCGAAGATGCTCGTTGTCGATAAGATTGCCATTGGCGTCGGAACATTCCCAATCACCCCAGAAATGCAGACGAATGCCATCCAACCCCATACGGGCAAAGTGTGCGACATCCTGGTCTATTGTTTCTTCGTAAGAGGCGCCAACTTTGGCAATCATTCGATATGCACTGTTTGAAGGCACACCATAATTGACTCCGAAAAGAGCGACTTCATCGCCGTTATCCTGCCAGCGAAGAACGCCCTTCTGGTCAACCTGAGCCATCCGCTGTGCCTGCTCTGCCGCAAAAGTTGCTGTGTTAAACAATCCTATTAATACAAAAGCGACTATTAATTTTTTATTTTTCATATTTTAATACCATAACACCATAAGACTGAATTTCAATTTTTTTACCGTTATATTTTCGGCCGGTGAGTAAATCTACCGCAGGCCGGGAAAGCGTTAATGATGCAGGACTATTTTCAAACTCAACAGCGATAAGACCTTCTCCTGCCTTGCCCTTTCGGGGTACAACAAGAAGATTAGAACTGGCCTGTGCCGCCGGTTCAATTTCCGCTTTTTTGCATACTGAAAGCAGTAGTTTTTTGAGGTCTTCCGGTTTCGGCATTGTGCCTAAAATAATTATTTCGCCTTTACCCATTTTCTGCCGAACTGCCGCAGCAAGACCTTTCAGTGGTCCTTCGGTATAGGTCGCCAATACTTCCGCATCCCCGGCTTCAAAACCGTCATACCATATTGAACCGCAGGATGTACTCCCGTCGGACCAGCGGAGAGCAAAATCTTTAGGGTCGCCCGGAATTTGGTAAGTACAATAAGTTTTTGTCCATTCTTCCAGAGAACCGAAAGGTGAATGTGTAAATTTTGTAGCATCCAATGTTAGATTATCCGATAGCGGCCCAACTATCCATATACCGCCGGCTTTAATCCAGGTCTTGATTCGCTGACGAAGTCCTGATTCATCGAGCGCCGGCAAAAATGGCGAACATATTACTCGGTAAGAATCCAAAGAGGCCGCGGGGTCAATAACATCGGCCCTAAGCGATGCTTCAATTATCGGCCGATAAAAGCCGGTGAGTTTATCGCTGTAGTTGAAATTGTTAACGAAAGGCTGAAAATCATACATCAGCCCCGCCAGGCAGGAGAAATGCACCGCAAGACCGGAACTGACAGGCCTGGTTCCATTTATAAATCCGGCGGAAGCCTTAAAACCAGCCGCAAGCTCTTTCACTTCATCAATTATATGAAGCGGACGCCCGCAGCTTGAAATTACCGAGCCGTGCATCGTCTCCTGACCGCTCCAATGCGACCGCCATAGCCAGTACAATACCGCCTCTCCTCCCAACGCTATCGGCAGCCAGGAATTTGCCCGGCAAAATCCGATAGAACGATATTTTCCTGCTGTAGTAGTACCCGGCCAGCAGGTTGATGTCTCGGTATTCCAAAAAGGTCTGTCTTTGAGAGACCTAATCATATCATACCAGAATATAACTCGCCACAAATCGGGTTCCTGATGATAATTATTTATCTGAGCAATGTCTAAATTCCGGTGGATTTTATGATGATTGAGACCGACCATACACATCATATCCGTTCCGACCGGCTGGCGGCACAGCTTGTGCAGAATTTCCGCCTGATGCTCCGTAAATTCTATATAAGAATCCGATTGAAAGTCCATCCACGCCGTCAGCAGTGAAGGATGGTGCCATGTGTTGACCCTCGGAAGAGGCAACTGAGAGAACGATTGATATGTCTGGCTCCACAAATCTGTCCCCCACGCTTTATTAAGAGCCTCGATACTGCCGAATTTTTTGTGCATCGAATCCTGAAACTTTTTGTGACAAACCGGACAGCAGCAGCCGCGACCTCCGCGAGGTTCAGGATACATCTCATTATCTATCTGCCAGCCGATTATATTTTCATCATTGCCGAACTCCTCGGCTAATTTAGTTACAACCTTTGCGCAATAGTCTCGATACACAGGGTTATTTGGACAAGCGTGCCTTCGCCCTCCATGTTGAGCAGCTTGGCCGTTATCATGAACTACAAGAACTTCTGGATATTTTTCCACAAGCCATATCGGCGGCGTGCAGGTTGGCGTGCCCATAACTGTGGCGATGTCCGCATGACCCATTTTGTCAACAGCCAGGTGCAGCCAATCGAAATCGAACTTGCCTTCGCGAGGCTCCATTCGACTCCACGCGAACTCGCCGAGACGCATCAAATTCATCCCTGCCTGTTTCATCAAAGCAATATCTTCGTCAATCTGCTCCAGCGCCCAGTCTTCGGGATAATATGCCGCCCCAAGATACGGCCCTTTAAATTTTTTCATAAGTCTCATTCAATAAATAAGTTATAAGTATTATTACGACTGCACATTTTCTACCATTATTCGGCGGATTATACCATTTCCGGCGTAATTTATAACGCCATTTTGCGTTAGCATTTAACCATTTTGCGATGCTAAAAGCAACAGAAGATATTAAAAACTGCGTTAATGTTTGATCGTAACATTAACCTATTTATGTGAAAGGTAAATTCGTATTAGAATACAATAATAAAAAGAGACGGCTGGTTGTCCAGCCGTCTCTCGATACATACTACAATATCCGCAACTATTCTATCACATTTATACCGAAGTTCTGCGTATTTGTGCCTAAGGATTAACAGCCGTTACCTGCGTCTTATTGGTAACGCTGTTATAATCAATGACAACTGTACCGTTGCCGTTATATGCCTTCAGCCAACCTTCGGTAACATATCCCTCAAGCTTGGAGACCTTATTACCATTGAGTATAAGCGTACCAGTGGTAATATTAAAAATACTGCCTCCGCAGAGCGCGTTACGCTCTAAATCATTGGCTGTAAGAGTTCCTCCGGTCAGTTGAACCTCGCCCCATGCGGCACCCGCGTCGTTTACATCGACTCCACTGGGAACCCACACGGTTCCGGCAACATTAACGGTGCCGCCGGTAATCGAGAGCAAACCCCACCAGCCGTTATTACAGACGTACAGATTGCCGCCAATATTGACGGTTCCGCCGCTCATATAAACCATACCCTGAGCATATCCGTACTGATGCTTCATGTTTGCAATGTACATATCATTGTCAATGGTAAGGCTGCCGCCTGTTATGTTCATTCGGCAGTTCCATTCCCATTCACCTACATGCAAACCATCGCATACAGCGGTTACTGACGAATCTATAAGGGAAATTTTACCCTCAACATCAATGAATGCTACATTGTTGTTATTGGGCACCACACTACCCCACCAGTTCGCCAGTGTACTCCACTTGGTATCGGCTCCGTTACCGCTCCACCATTTCTCGGCAACTGTATTTATACTGAAACTCTGCGTATTTGAGCCCATGTTATTAGTTGCCCTTACCGACACAGAGTTAGAACCTAACTGATTCGCATTCGGCGCCCAGCTTATCACGCCAGTCGTAGAGTTAATCGTCATCCCGGCAGGCGATGTGATAAGACTATACGTCGGAATCCGTATACCTGTTGCATTCACATCATAAGTATACGACTTACCGACTGTCGCCGTCGTTACAGGCGTAGATATAATAACCGGAACTGCCGGAGCAAGAGCCGTTACCTGCGTCTTGTTGGTAGTGCTGTTATAACCAATGACAACCATACCATTCCCGTTATATGCCTTCAGCCATCCCGCGGTAACATATCCCTGCAGCTTGGAGACCTTATTCCCGTTGAGTATAAGAGTACCGGTGGTAATATCAAAAATACTACCTCCGCAGAGCTCGTTACGCTCTAAATCATTGGCTGTAAGAGTTCCTCCGTACAGGCGAACCTCGCCCCAGGCGGCGCCTTCGTCGTTTGCATCGACTCCACTGGGAACCCACACGGTTCCGGCAACGTTAACCGTGCCACCAGTAATCTCAAACAAACCCCACCAGCCATTATTACAGACGTACAGATTGCCGCCAATATTGACGGTTCCGCCGCTCATATAAACCATGCCCTGAGCATATCCGTACTGATGTTTCATGGTTGCAATGTACATATCATTGTCAACGGTAAGGCTGCCGCCTGTTATGTTCATTCGGCAGTTCCATTCCCATTCACCTACATGCAAACCATCGCATACAGCAGTTACTGACGAATCTATAAGGGAAATTTTACCCTCAGTGTCGATGAATGCTACGTTGTTGTTATTGGGCACCACACTACCCCACCAATTCGCCGGCGTACTCCACTTGGTATTAGCTCCGCTGCCGCTCCACCATTTCTCGGCAACTGTATTTATACTGAAACTCTGCGTATTTACACCTACGCTGTTGTACACCCTTACCGACACAGCGTTAGAACCTAACTGATTCACACCCGGCGACCAGCTTATTAGGCCAGTTGTAGAGTTAATCGTCATCCCGGCAGGCGCTGTTACAAGCATATACGTCGGAGCCGGTAAACCAGTTGAATTCACATCATATCTGTACAGCTTGCCGACCGTCGCCGTCGTTACAGGCGTAGATATAATAACAGGAGCTACCGGAGCAATAGCCGTTACCTGCGTCTTGTCGGTAGTGCTGTTATAACTAATGGCAAGTATACTATTCCCGTTATATGCCTTCAGCCATCCCTGGGTAACATACCCCTGCAGCTTGGAGACCTTATTACCGTTGAGTATAAGTGTACCATTGGTAATATTAAAAAGACTACCTCTGCAAAGAGTGGTTCTGTCTAAATCATTGGCTGTAAGAGTTCCTCCGGCCAGTTGAACCTCGCCCCAGCCGGAATTCCCGTAGGCTATATCGACTGCACTGGGAACCCATACGGTTCCGGCAACATTAACGGTGCCGCCGGTCATCGAGAATAAACCCCACCAGCCGTCATTACAGACGTACAGATTGCCGCCAATATTGACGGTTCCGCCGCTCATATAAACCATAGCCTGCGAGTATCCCCATTGATGCTGCAGTTTTGCGATGTACATATCATTGTCAACGGTAAGGCTGCCACCTGTTATGCTCAGGCGACAGTTCCAATGCCATTCACCTACACGCAAACCATCGCATACAGCGGTTACTGACGAATCTATAATGGTAGTATTATCGTTAACGTCGAGGAATGCTATATTGTTGTTTGTGGGTACCACATTACCCCACCAGTTCTGAGGTGTACTCCACTTATCATTGGCTCCGTTACTGCTCCACCATCTCTCGGCAAGCGTATTTATACTGAAGCTCTGTGTATCTGTGCCTATGCCGTTAGTTGCCTGTACTGTAACAGAGTTAGAACCTAATTGAGTATTCGCATCCGGTATCCAGCTTATCACGCCGGTCGTAGAGTTAATCGTCATCCCGGATGGCGATGTGGTAAGACTATACGTCGAAGCCGGTATGCCAGTTGCATCCACATCATAAGTGTACAGCTTGCCGGCTGTCGCCGTCGTTACAGGTGTAGATGTAATAACTGACGGTGTAAGCTGTGAAACCCAGACGGCTTTATCTGTCTGAGCAACAGTGGTAATCGAATCACTGCCGCCTGTCAGACCTGAACCTGCCGCTGAAACGGTTATCTTACCTGCTTCAGGCATAGTCCTTATCATAAACGATGCAATGCCCGCTTCGGCATTCGCAACCGCCTGACTTACCAGCGTTGCAGGACCAACTACCGTCAGTGTAACGGCATTAGTCGCATCCGGTACGATATTACCGCTGCTGTCAACCACTGTAACATATACAAATACCATATCTTCGCCGTTGGCTGTTACGTCATAGTCCAGTGTATCAATATTTACACTAAGGCCGCCGGCGCTGCCGGGCGTATTTACTATATGTGTAGCAACAACCTGGCCGCCAATCAGACCTTCTGCCTTCAACTCGCCGGATTCCCAGGTTATACCTGTGAATGTAAACGGCGGGTGCTGTAAGCTGGCTGTTGGATAAACGCTATCGGGAGACTGAGTGGCCTTAAGCTGGCCGTTGACGTACAACTTCACCTGCTGGCAGTTACTAAACACCTTCACATCGGCAGGCGAATTCGACTTCCAGTAATTGGCTATATGAACCATCGGACCGGAATCAAAATCGGCCGATACGAGACTCGGGTCTCGCTGGCTCTGCCAGAAGTAGAACGAAAACTTCGGAAGACGGAACGGATCCGTAACTCCGGAAGGCAATCCACGGTCGCTGTAAACCCATACGTTGTCGCCGCAAACGCCCGGAACAGCACGGTTGAGATGATGTGATTCCTGATGGTTCCATGCCTGCTGAAGCATCATCGCCTCACCATTTGCACGGCTGGCATCGCTTGTGCTGTTATTTCCGCCGTAATCCCAGTGACCATGCTCGCTGATAATCAGCGGAGATGGGCCGCGAGCAGGGTAGCCCCTGCCGCCATGCTGGGCCGCACAAAGGAATATATCAAAGACATCATTGGCATCCCATAGCCAACCGCATACATAATTCGGAGCCTGAGGAATTTCCTCATGACCGATCGCAACAGCGTTTTGTGAATACGCTACTGTGTATGTACCCTCATTTATCTGAAGCTCCCATGTAACCGGGGATGCGTGATTTCGGTCGCGTCGAATCATATCTCTCATATTAAGATATGAATTCTGCTCGTATGCGCCTACTCTATAATCGTGGAAGCCCGGTATGGAATCCTCCACCATCATACCCAGTTCATCGCATGCTTCCATAAACGAATTCGATGCCGGGCTGTGCGCTGTACGCACTAAATTCCAGCCTGCATCTCTCATCCTTCGAGCGTCAAGCTTCTGCTGGAAATCAGACATAGCCGTCGCCGTCCATGGGTAAGTCTGAACTCGGTTTACGCCTACCCAGATTAGATGCTCTCCATTAATGCTAAAACCGTTATCATGACTAAAAGCTACTGTCTTAATGCCTATAGGCGTGTTATAGCCGTCAGCATACGTATTGCCGTCATAGACTTCCGTAACAACCGTATATAGGTACGGTGTGCTCGGACTCCATAGAGCCGGATTAGTTACAGTCAGGCTTTGTGTGAATGTCTGGGTGCCTGATGCACCAATGCTCTGCGCATCTGCAGTATTATTGGCTATGACATTATCATCGGCATCGACGATAAAGGTCTTGACAATGCAATTCGCCGATGAGGCGTTGTCGTTCTGAACGTGTGTTTTCACATTGACAGTGGCAGAGGTGCTGCTGACGTTCGAGTAACTGACAAATATACCGCCGCCTGCAACTACGTTTGCATCAACCGCATCGGTTATATGCAGCTTATTGGTGATATGCATCTTTACATTTCGCCAGAGGCCGCCATAACTGTCACGGTCAAATTCTGGTATATCAGCATCAAGGTAATTGTCGGCTTTTACAACCAGGACATTTACCGCTGATCCGAAATTGACGTAATCTGTAATGTCAACTGTGAAAGGCAGGAACGCACCGGAATGGAATGCGCCCTGATGGGACGATACCGCTGTACCGTTTATCCATACCCATGCCTTGTTGTCGACACCTTCAAACTCAATAAATATCTTCTTGCCGCTGTATTCAGCCGGTATCGTAAAGTATTTACGGTACCAGTTAATATCTGACTTGTCGAGTACCCAGGGGGCTACATCCAGAGGAACAGTTTTGAAATTCTGCGGCACGTGGATACTTTGCCAGCCAGTGTCGTTATAAGACGAAGCGCTTGCCGCGTCCCCTGAGATAGTCCCTCTGTGATAACGCCAATCACTATTAAAGTTAATAGTAGTTCTCAAATCATCCGGGCATTCCGCCGTGAAACTCCAGACATTACCTTTGGCTGTGCTGCCGCTGACTTCATCAATACGCCAGAAGTAGGCAACTCCCTCATCGAGCACGGCCGGTAAATAACTGGCAGTGCTTTGGCTGCCTTTATATATACCAGATGTAGAAGTAGTGGCAGTATTAACACTGTTGTAATCGGTGCCGAAATAAACAGCGTGTGATGTTGCACCAGTGCCTGCCGTCCAGGTCAAGGTAGGATTTGTGCTTACAAATGTCGCTCCTGCAGCCGGAGACGGATTGTATGCAACAGCGCTGCTGGAAGTGGCTGTTACAGTAGTCTTTCCTGCATTGATTGTGTTATAGTTTATATTTAATGTGCCTCTTCCGCCGTATGCAACAATCTTGCCGCTTGCGGCATAATCTTTAACTCTGGCTGTTGCATCGCCGTTGATTATCAGAGTACCGCCTTTAATATCAAGCAGGCCGCTGCCGATATCCTTAATATCAAGACCGGCATTGATTATATCCGCGCCGATATTGATAGTGCCGCCGCTTAAGTTTACAGTACCGCTTCCGGTACCTGCGGCAACGGTTAACGTCTTGTTAACATTAACAGTACCGCCGCTGACATTCAATGTACCGGTTCCATGGTTACCAACTACCAGGTTCCCTGCTATGTCTACGGTACCTGCGCTGATATTGACAATACCGATACCATCGACCTGACCGCCAATAGCGGTATCGCGAGGCACTGCATATTGTCCAACCTGAAGTGTACCGCCGGTCATATCCAGACTGCATGTCCCGGCAGTATTGCCTACGGTAAGACCCAGGCATACCGCGTCAACTCCAGAAGTAATCTGGCCTTGAGAACCGGCAACATCAATGGTTACTTTATCGCGTCTGGTCGGAACGCTGGCCTCAACCCAGTTACCAGGGCTATTCCAGGAGCCGGCACCGCCGGTATTCCAGTTATGGTCGGTAGAAGCTCCGGCGAGTACGGTTGTCTTGCCGGCATTGGTTATATCATAATCGAACAGCAATACGCCGCTGCCGCCATAGGCGACCAGCTTGCCCAGTTCGGTATCATCATAGACCTGTTGTCTCGCATCGCCGTTTATCGTCAGAACACCATCGGAGATATCGATTTTAGAGCCGTTACCGCCCATATTAATGATACCGCCTACATTAACAGTACCACCATCGTTGATATCGATAATGCCTGTGGCATAATCTCCGCCGCCGACAGTTAAATAGCCTTGTGTCGTCAGAGAACCGCCGTTTACTTTAACTGTTACCTAATTGCCTGCTCCGCCCCAGTTGCTGAAGTAGGCTATCATACAATCGTTGGACTCCGCGTTAACGCCTGAATTGATTTCACAGGTTGTCCCTGCCGCGACAATTCCGGCGAACTTCGAGCTTGTCGGCACTCCGCCTACCCAGTTTGCAGCGGTGGTCCAGGAATTATCGGCTCCTTTTCTTATCCAGTGACAGCCCGTCGCCTTGACGGTTGTTTTGCCGGCATTGGTGACGCCATAGTCATACGCGACAGGTACGGCACCGTTATATCCGGTAATCCAGCCTTCATTAACACCAGCGGCGATATCCGCTGTATCGTTACCATTTATTATTAACTGCCCCGTAACGATATCGAAGATACGTCCGCCGCAGTGATCATTACTGTCGAAGTTCCCCGCCGTAATCGTTCCATTATACAGGTGCAATTCTCCAAAAGCGGCGCCAACTCCGGCGTCGTCCGTACCGCCGGGGAGCCATAATGTTCCGCCGACATTAATCGTACCTTCCGTCATCTCGAGCAGACCCCACCAGCCGTCAGCGCAGATAACAAGATCGCCGCCAACACTGACGGCTCCTCCGCTCATATAAACCTGGCCCTGCGAGTATCCCCATTGATGATGCAGGTTTGATATGATCATTTTCTGACTGACGGTAAGACTGCCGCCTGTCATATACAAGTAGTGGTTCCAACTCCACTTGGCTACATCCAGACTAAGACAACGTGCGGTTATCGTAGAATCTATCAGGGTTGAGGAATCTGGCCTATCAAGAAATGCGTTATCGCTGATTGTCGGTGCTGGATTACCATACCAGTTCGCCGAGACATTCCACTTGGTATCAGTCCCGCCGCCGGCATTCCACCACCTCTCAGCAGCCGAGGTTATACCAACCTGCGCTGCGAGGAGCAAAAAAAACATTAAAGAAATTATTTTGGTTTTGCACACTTTGGTTTTACACATTGTGATACTCCTTGCTAAATGATTCTCTTCTGTTGATGTGAAAAACTAAAACATCTCCCGCATTTCTTCATCTACTGCCCTCCTTTCTGAAAATTAGTTTCAAACTTACTGTAGAATCAATGTATTCATATCAAACATATCAGGATATACAATACTATTTTGCGTTATTTTTTAGCCATTTTACGACACGATAAGTAGGGGGGAAAACCACAATAAGGTGTTATTCTGGCCGGATTATTAAACCTTGTCATTACAGCATATATGTTGTTTTGCGCACCGGCATCAGCCGGCTTCTCCGGCTGTATCGCCAATTCCTTTACGCATTACGACTAAATAGATTGCAATAAAACTGAGAACTCTTGCAGCCAATGAAACCGGAAATACATGCCAAATAGAAAAGTATTTTACAATCAAACTGCCTATCAGTGTGCCCAGTCCGCCAAACAGGCTCGATGTTATTGTCATTACCGCCAGATAGGCGCTTCGCTTTTTACCTTTTGTAAGTATCGATGTTATGGCCGGATTTACTATCGTGGTGCCGTTTACAAAAATACCTGTGATAAGCCATGCGATAGACATTAACAGTACAGGTTTTACCGATGCTGAAAGAATATAAAAAAGCGGTATGATGCTCCATAAACAATGGCATATCAGAAAAACTTTTCTTGTTCCGAACCTTTCGATAATCCTGCCCCAGAAAAGAAACGAAACAAATCCGCTCATCTGAACCAGACAAACCGATATCAGGGTCAGCAGAACAAATCTGTTCTCAAATCCGAGGTCTTTCATCAAATATGGAATGAAAAACGGCTCGCAGATATTTATACTTGCCGTCCATAGCAGCATTATCATCATCCATTGCCGGAACTTTTTGTCTGACCAGGGCTGAACTATAATTTTCAGGAAATCACTTTTTGCCTCCTGTGTCTTTTTGCGAGGCTCAGGTATTTTGACGTGAAAGAAAAGGTCGATTATCCCAAGTGTTAATCCGAACGCGAATACCAGCCGGACTATCATCATTTTGTGTGCCTGGTCGGACTGCTGTACCGCTAAAGCTGCAAACAGGGCAATAACCATCATAAAAAATTGTATAACCGCGCTTCGTTTGGACATAAATCCGGCCAATTGCTTTTCTGATATCAAATCATAAAGCCAGCTGGACCAGGATGGCGCCGCAAGATTTCCGAATATCGCACTGGCCAGGCATAACGAAATAATGCTCAAAGGCCCAAGCGGTATCCAGAACGAAAATACAATAGGTATGAAGCAAAGCCTCGACAAGATGGAAAATACATACCACGGATATTTCCTGTTGCCCCAGAAATCCTCTAATGCCCAGCCGAATATCTGGAACGCCACCGCGAAAGAAACCAGAGAGAACATAATACCCAACTGGTACTTGGACATTCCGGAGGCAAAACAGAAAAAAGTAAAGTATATTCCTGTCGGACCAAGAAACGTACCATAAATAGAGCCCAATATGCCTGTCCAGATATGCCGGCTGCGTATCCATGGAAGCTCATTTTCCTGAATCTGACGCGTTCTGAAGATGTCGTCGTCGCTGCTGAAGGACGATACAATGCTTTTAAGTTTTTTTCTAACCATACGAACTACATCTTCCACAAATTTTTTAGAAACTTTTCAAATCATACTTACAATGTCTAAAAAGTAAAGACACTGTTTTTGAGGTACACATTTGCAAAAAGGTCAGATTGACAGTCCGATTTGGAGCCTTGTCAAAAACAAACACGTTATCCATATAGCGAATACACGTTACCCCAGGTAAGCAAGGAACTTGCTCGACGGCTGGAAATCTGTTATATTCTCAAACAAGGCAGCCGGTTAAATATGGCGTTTGAAAAAATCGAAAGGATATAATTAATGGAACTTTCGCCGCTTCTAATTTTGTTCATCGGAATTGCTGTTGTTTTGATTTTTATCGTCTGGCTCAGGATGAATGCTTTTTTGGCTCTCATCGCGGCTGCAATCGTAGTCAGTCTGCTGGCGCCGGGAGAATTAGCTGGAAAAATCAGCCGGGTGGCGGATGCTTTTGGGCAAACAGCGGGCAAGATTGCTATTGTCATTGCCATGGCTGCTGTCATCGGGCAATGTTTGACTGAGAGCGGAGCCGCTGACCGCATCGTCCGAATGTTTGTGAGATTGTTAGGTGAAAAAAGATGTCCCGCCGCTCTTATGGCCAGTGGATTTGTAATGTCGATACCCGTGTTTTTCGACACGGTATTTTACCTGCTGCTGCCTCTGGCCCGTTCTATGCACCGGCGAACAGGAATACGCTATATGCTTCTTGTTCTCGCGATGGGCGCAGGCGGTTCAATTACCCACTCACTGGTGCCGCCGACTCCGGGGCCGCTTATCATTACAGAGATTCTTAAAATAAACCTTGGTACAATGATTATGATGGGGCTGCTGACAGGAGGATGCACTGCAATAGTAATGATGTTTTTCGTTCGCTGGCTCAGCAAGGTGTTTGATTACCCGATGCGTCCTGTCGAAGGATACCATGAGCAAGCCGAACCGCCGCCAGATGATAAGCTTCCCGGCCTGCTTGCCTCAGCGTTGCCGATTATTTTGCCGGTGCTTATGATATCTGCTGATACGATTGTTTCAAGCCTGGCCAAGGGAGCATCTCCGGGTTCTCTGCTCCGTCAAGTCAAAGGCTTTACCTCTGTAATCGGTAATGCAAATTTTGCTATGCTTCTCTCTGCGGCGATTGCTATATTAGTACTCTGTCGCCAGCGAAGACCGTCACGACAGCAATTAGCTGACATTGTAGAAAATTCTCTCATGTGCGCAGGTATAATCATTCTCATTACCTCCGCCGGCGGAGCTTTTGGGGGCATGCTCAAGCTGGCGCGAATCGAAACCCTTATCCCGGCCAGTTCCGCGCAAAGTACCGGAGGCATCAACCTGCTGCTAATTGCCTTTTTTGCGGCCTTTTTAATTAAATTCGCACAAGGCTCCAGTACTGTCGCCATGATTACCGCATCTTCTATGCTCGCTCCGCTCATCGGCACTCCTGAATCGCTCGGCTATCATCCCGTTTACATTGCCTGTGCAATCGGATTCGGAGCCCAGTGCGGCAACTGGATGAATGACAGTGCCTTCTGGATTTTTGCGAAAATGAGCGGCCTGACCGAGGTAGAAACGCTGAAAACCTGGACAGTGACAATCAGTACCCTTGCGTTTGTCGGCTTATTTTTCACAATTATTTTCGCGAAACTGATGCCGCTTCTATAGCGCAAAGGTTCTTTATTTTATTTAATAAGGAGTAATAAAGTTGAAAGCTCTTGTGTTAACAGACGTTAATCAACTTAAAATCCGAGACGTTCCGGAACCGGTGATGGGAAACCAGGATGTTTTAATTCAGGTCAAAGCCTGCGGAATCTGCGGCAGCGACGTCCACGGCATAGATGGAAGTACCGGCCGCAGGCAGCCCCCGATTATTATGGGTCATGAGGCTGCCGGAATCATCGCAGCTGCAGGCTCCGGTGTGACAAACTGGAAAAAAGGTGACCGGGTAACCTTTGATTCGACCGTTTACTGCGGACAGTGTACTTTTTGTCAAAAGGGCAGAATCAATCTTTGTGACAATCGGCAGGTATTGGGAGTATCCTGCGATGACTACCATCGGGACGGCGCGTTCGCCGAACTGGTTGCAATCCCGCAGCATATCCTTTATCGGCTGCCGCAAGGTGTCAGTTTTGAACAGGGGGCGATGACCGAAGCCCTGTCTATTGCTGTTCACGCTGTTAAGCGAACTGAAATATCACCCGGCGATACAGCCGTAGTTGTTGGAGCCGGTATGATAGGCCTTTTGGTAATCCAGGTACTTCGCGCCTCAAACTGCGGCAAAGTCATCGCCGTGGATGTAAGTCCGGAACGCTTACGCCTTGCCGAAGAACTCGGAGCGGATGTAATATTAAATCCGCAGACATCGGATGTTCTTACCCAATGCTCACAGTTAACAAAAGGACGCGGCGCAGATATATCCATCGAAGTCGTGGGCATCACCTCTGCCGTTCAGACAGCCGTTTCCGTTTTGCGAAAAGGCGGACACCTGACACTTGTGGGTAATGTTTCCCCGCAAGTGGAAATCCCGCTCCAGACCATCGTCACCCGTGAGATTTCAGTGAATGGTTCCTGTGCTTCCTGCGGTGAATACCCTGTTTGCCTGGATATGATCGCAGACAAAAAAGTAGATGTGAATAAATTAATCAGCGCCATAGCGGATTTGACCGAAGGCCCCTTATGGTTCAAACGTTTATATAATAAAGAACCGGGCCTGATGAAAGTTATACTGAAACCAAATAGCTGATAACATTATCAAAGGAAATAATCTAAATATGGAAAAGTTGAAGACCGGAATCGTCGGATGTGGAAAAGTAACGGACCTGCACGCAAAAGCACTGAAGGATTTAAAATGCTCCGCCTTTATGGCGGTATGCAGTCGAAGCCGGGCAAAAGCCGAACAATATGCGGCGAAATATGGTGTAAAAGGGTATGACGATGTTACCCAAATGGTAGAAAGCGAATCTTTGGATGCGGTTATAGTCTGCACACCGCATCCGTTTCATTCAGAGCCGGTTATTAAGGCTATAGAGGCCGGTGCTAATGTGCTGGTGGAAAAACCTCTCGCCTCGTCCCTGGAAGATTGCGATGCGATGATTGCGGCAGCCGAAAAAGCCGCTGTCAAGCTGGGTGTCGTTTCGCAGAGGCGCTTTTATCCACCCTGTCAGCGCATCCGAAAAGCTATTGATGATGGAAAGATTGGACGGCCTGTGCTCGGAACTGTAACGATGTTGGGCTGGCGCGACCAAAAATATTATAAAAGTGATCCTTGGCGCGGCACATGGAAGGACGAAGGCGGAGGAGTTATGGTCAATCAGGCGCCCCATCAACTGGACCTGCTGCAGTGGTATATGGGGCCGATAGAGGAACTGTTTGGCTATTGGGACAACCTGAATCACCCTTACATTGAAGTAGAAGACACGGCTGTAATGGTACTGCGTTTCAAAAACGGCGGATTGGGCAATATTGTGATTAGTAACTCGCAGAATCCTGCGCTCTACGGCAAGGTGCTGGTGATGGGAAGTAACGGGGCTGCTGTAGGGGTGAAAACAGATGGCGGAGCAATGTTCATTGCCGGCCAGTCAGACATCCAGGAGCCGCCGATAAATGACCACTGGACAATTCCCGGCGAAGAGGAGCTGCTCCAAAAGTGGCAACAGGAAGATGGGGAATTTTTCAAAAATATCAAGGCTACTGAATATTACCACAATCTTCAGATTAAGGATTTTCTTACTGCCATCCTTGAAAACCGTGACCCTCTTGTTACCGGCAGCCAAGGGCGCAAGACCGTAGAAATCTTCACTGCGGTATATCGTTCTCAGCGGGACAGAAAGCCGATTCGATTTCCTTTACAGCCGGAATCGGATAACAGCAGTTATGATGGACGTTATTTTCGACCTCAATTAGGATGATTTATTTGGGCGCACACCCATTTTTTAGCAGTTTGATAACTTTGTGACTGAAAAAAATGCTGCAGCTTGTGGCGTTAGCCCTCCCTTCGGGACGGCGGTTTTTTGATAAATGATGTCCTGACAAACGGTCGGGGCAAACTTTAATGGAGCCAACAGGGGTCGAACCTGCGGCCTCTTGCATGCCATGCAAGCGCTCTCCCAGCTGAGCTATGGCCCCATATCTAAAACTATAATAACACAAAAAAACCTCTTTTGCAAGGTCAGTTTTCTCGCCTTTTCAGACAGTCCTTTACCCAGCTTATAGCATCCTGCTTTGTCGTAATCCTTTCAGAAAGCTGCTCAATATAAAGCTCTTTAGAAACCAAACCGACCTGCGGACCGGGCCTTACGCCCAGATGAATAAGTTCATGACCATTCAAAAGAGGTTTAGGCCGTAACTCTTTACCTGTCAAGGCATTCGCTCTTCTGCGAACAGCGAGCAATGCAGAAATACTATTGCGATTTGCCTTTTGAATTGCCCTCTGCAGCGAATACAAATCCTCAAAATACGGCTCTGCGACAATCATCTTAAGCTGAGCAAGAGATACTTCGCCCAGTAGAAATTCTCTTTTTTCGAGCAAAAATTTTATATGCTTTAACTGATTTCGGCTCAATTTCAAAATTTCAATATCATTCATTGCCTTTTCGGTATCAGAACCTGAAAATAACGCCGCCATACCAAGCTCAAAGGTTATTTGCTTCGGCAAAAATCCAAAAACCTTCATAGCAAATTCAGTTGCTGATTTGTTTTTGAAAACAGGGAAAATCCTTTCCGCAAGGCCGGTCTCGATAAGCCGTTCTACCCCTCTTTTTCTTTTCACAGCGGAAAAAAGCGATTCCATTTCCATAGCTATTCTTTCGCCGCTGATTTTGGTGATATTGCCGGAATATTTCTTTACCGCGTCTAAAGTTTTTTTCTCAACTTTAAAATCAAGCTGTGCCGCGAAACGAACCGCCCTTAACAACCTCAGATAATCTTCGCTGAATCTTTCGTCAGCTTTGCCGATAGTGCGTATTATTTTATTTTTTAAATCTTTTTGACCGCCGACATAATCCAGCACCTCTTTTTTAATCGGGTCGTAAAACATACCGTTGATTGTAAAATCCCTGCGGAGCGCATCATTTTCAGCGGAAGTGAAATTAATCTTGTCCGGCCTTCTGCCGTCGGTGTAATCTGATTCGGCCCTGAATGTCGCAACTTCTATTTGATAATTATCCGCCAGGACGATAATTACGCCGAACTTTGCGCCGACTTTGATTGTTCTGCGGAATAATCTGCAAACCTCGGCTGGTTTGGCGCTCGTAACGACATCGTAATCCTTCGGCTTTTTGCTGAGGAGCATGTCGCGCACGCATCCGCCTGCCAACAAAGCCTGAAATCCTGCTTTATGCAGATTCTGAATTATCTGTATTGCTGCCTGTTTGTTCGTCATCTTTTTTCAAAGCCAGAAAAGTTACCGTCATTGAACTCCAGATTCTTTTGTCAATTATCCTCAAATCGCCGTAACTGTCGAGAAGATTTACCTTTTTTTCGGTTCTCACTATAACCATACCGTCATCGGCAAGCTGTACAGGCAAAAGCTCTAATAATCCCGCCAGACGGGATTTCTTGTTCGTTTCCCTGCTCATTTCATAAGGAGGGTCAATAAAAACAAGGGAATATTTTCCTTCACCCGCCGCCGGCGGTGCCCCGACTCTAAAGGCATTTGCGCAGGCAACACGAGCCTGTGAAATAAAACTGGCTTTGGCAATGTTTTTACGGAGAATCTCAATCGCTCTTTTGTCCATATCAACAAAGACAGCTTCTTTCGCTCCTCTGCTCAATGCCTCAAGACCGAACGAACCTGTACCGCAGAACAAATCCGCGACAATCCTGTCTTCAATAAGATTGTATTTAAACAGAACATCAAATATAGATTCCTTGACACGGTCGGTTATCGGCCGGGTATCGCTGCCCTTCGGCGGCAAAATTATCATTCCTCTTTTTGTGCCGGAGATTATTCTCATACTAATTCCGCCTCAAGGCCCAAATCTTTTATCATTTGCAAATCTTCTTCAACCGCCCTGCCTGCAGTTGTAAGATAATCGCCGCTGATTATCGATGTCGCTCCTGCATAAAATATCCAGCTCTGCATATCGCGAAGATTGAGCTTTCGTCCGCCGGCCGCTTTTATATGAACTTTCGGCAAAATAAACCTGTATAACGCAATCAATCGCAGTATTTGACGCGGCTGCATTGTCGGCATATTGCCCATAGGCGTACCGGCTATCGGATGAAGAAAATTCATCGGCACCATATCAACCTCAAGCTCACGAATCAGTATCGCCATATCGATTCTGTCTGCGTCAGTTTCACCGATACCGAACAAGCCTCCCGTACACAATCCAAGTCCCGCTTTCTTAGCCGCTTTTACAGTCTCGATGCGTGAGTCGTAATCGTGCGGTGTTACAATATTTTTAAAATGGTTTCTCGAAGTCTCAAGATTATGATTATATCTCGCCAATCCCGCCTTTTTTAATCGTACCGCCTGCTCATAATTTATTATTCCAAATCCGCCGCACACGCCAATGCCGATTTCATTTTTTATTTTAGCGATTAGCTTTTCAAGTCTCTGCAATTCTTTTTCAGAGATTGTCTTTCCGCTGTAAACTATGCCGAAATTCGGAACGCCTTTTTGTTTTGCCTTTCCGGCGGCATTAAGAATTTCTTCGTCCGTAAGAGTTTTAGTTTCTTTAAATGATGTTTCGTATCTTGCCGATTGTGCGCAGAATTTACAATCCTGATTGCAGCCGCCCAGCCTGCCGGGGACGATTGAACAGACTTTTATTTTATTGCCGAAAAATTTTTGACGTATTCGATTGGCCCAGTACAGCAGGTCATCAAAATCTTCATCCCTAAGGGAAAATAGATATTCTATTTCGGCCCTGTCGATGATTTTACCGTTTAATATTTCTTTCGCGATTTGAGTAAGTTTTTCGTTCACCCCGCACCTTCTTTTTATTCCATTTTCAACTTCGTTATATTCCATATATAAATCTTTTAAGTCCTTAAAAGCCTTGTATAATTCACTGAATATTTAGAAGGTGCGGGATTCATAGTCTCACCTTTTTCAAAATCAGTTCATCAGGGTTAATAACACAATTTTTATAGAATTCAGCGGGCAAATGCACGGTTTCCCATTTTTCACTGCGAAGGGTCTGTCCTTTTTGATAATCGTTAAGTGCAATAGCCATAAAGACATATCTCTTGTCGCGGCATTCGTAAATTTCTCTGCCGTCGGTATCAACATCTATATTTTCAAGATTATACACAAAAACAAACAGTCCCTGATAACGGCTGCCGAAAATTTTGGCCCAGTTTTCAAGCCCTTTGACATCATCGACTGTTACCCAGTTCGGCAAAGTTCCAAATGATGTAAAAGTCTTTCCGGAAAAATTCCGCCCTTTTATTTCCGCAAGATACGCTCGCCGGTCAGGCGAATAAAAAAGGAAGTCAAAGCTTTTAATTTTACTTTTGGAAAATGCTGTTCTTTTTTGCTGGTCGACCAGAAGATATTGAATTCCATTATCTTTCAGCCAGCTTTCAAAAGCTTTTTCGTAATGGTTACTGGCAATATTTGCCATTGAACTACCTGAGCCGGTTGAAAAAATCGTTCGCAGACATGTTCTGCTGATTGCCGCTGCTCATGTCCTTAATTATGATTTCGCCTTTCTGCGTAAATTCCTGCCCGACAATTACACATTTCGCCGCTGACTGTGCCGATGCCTGTTTTAGCTGTTTGCCCAATGAGCCGCCTTTATAGCTGAAATCTGTTTTCGCGCCTGCCTGCCGCAACTTAGCTACTATTCTGATTGCCTCATTCTGCAAAACATCCTCTGCATAAGCGACAAAGTAATCGATTTTATTATTTTCGCCGATTTTCTTAAAAAGCCCTCTTTCTTCGAGTACGATACCAAGTACACAATCGCCCATTCCCATACCGGTAGCGCTGATTTTTGGTCCGCCGAAATCCGCAAGCAGATTATCATATCTTCCGCCGCCGCAAATCGCCCGCAACTGTTCGGACTTATCGTAAATCTCAAAAACTATGCCGGTATAATAAGCAAGCCCCCTGACGATACCTATATCGAATTTACAAAACTCAGTTACCCCCATAATATTAAGATAATCAAACAGCCTTTTCAGCTCTTCAACCGCTTCTTTGGCTTTTGCGTCATTGCCTGTGAAATCATCAAGCTGCTTTAAAGAGCTAACCGCCATAAGTTTCTGCACTTTTTGTCTTTTTTCGGCATCGGCAATTGCTTCTTCGAGCATTTTCTCGAAGGTTTCCGCCGGCACTTTGCTTTTCTTATCCAGCGCGGCATAAACTTTTTCAAGCTGTGCTTTTTCTACCCCGAAATATTCGAGCATCGCAGCTATAAGTCTCCTGCTTGAAATTCGTACAACAATATCGCTGCTTGTAAGGCCTGCCTGCATAAGATAATCGACCGCGCAGAAAATCACTTCCGCATCCGCAAGACAATCGTCAACGCCTATGATGTCGATATTCCACTGGAAAAATTCCCTAAGCCTTCCCTTTTGCGGCCGTTCAGCCCGGCAAAGTCTCGGAACTGAAAACCACTTTATCGGTCTGGGCAGTGTATTAATTCTTTGATTGACCATTCGCGCAAGTGTCGGCGTAATCTCCGGCCGAATCGCCAGCATTCTGCCGCCGCGGTCTTCGAACGCGAAGAGCTGCGAAGAGATTTCATCGCCGCTTTTTAGCTGGTACATTGCAAGGTACTCAAAGATTGGTCCGTCATACTCGGCGAAACCGTTGCGCAGCGATACCTGTTTCCAGAGGTCGGCTATAAAATTGCGTTTAGCCATATCCTCCGGATAAAAATCTCTTGTCCCTTTTACTGCCTGTATTTTCATTTTATTTACTTCTTAATCGTTTAACTTTAGACAATCGGTTGGTTTTATTATTGTCGAATTTTACTTTTATATATTCTTCCATCTCCCTGTCATTGGTAAAATGCAGGTCGTAATCGTATTCATTTTGGCTGAATTCGCAATCAATGTTCTTGTGCCCTCGGCAAATTCTCGGCCTTTTATCATATATTTTACAGCGATGGTCTTTAGCTGATAGATATCTGCATTTATTTTCTACGCTTATATACCAGCTTTTCTTTTCCACAAATACAGAAATGCCATTATGCGTAAGGTACCACCGGATATCGTCAAAATCGCCTTTCTCAGTGGGCGTCTCGATTGGTAGTGCCACATATCTGCAGCATAAACCGGCACATTTATGACACAAAGCCTTTTTCGCTTTCTTTTTCTTTGCCATTATTCCTTCTCGAAGTTGTTAAATCACTTATAAAAAACGGAGATGTAATTATAGGACAATTTCCTGATACCGTCAACAAACTCTATGCTGGCAATAATTTAACGCAGATAAGTCAAAATCGGCAGGTTTGCTAAAAAAGCCCAACATCCATATTGACAAGAACTTATACTATTCGTAGAATATAATATTCAAATCAGCCTGAGCCTTTGCGGCGGGTCTTAGACCGCAGATATTGGTTATCCTAACCACTTGTATTACAATTGGTTATAACCGGAGTGTAGAATGTCTGAAAAAAAGCAACCGATTGACAGCCACGTGCATTTTGAAGTAGAGCCGGAAATTAACAAGTATTTTAAGCTTGCCATTAAGGCAAAAGCCACTGATTTGCATCTCAAAGTCGGCCAGCCGCCTAAGTTACGTATTAGCGAGGACATAAAGGGCACGACCGCAGAGCCTTTTACAGAAGACAAAATTGAAAAGCTTGTTTTTGAAATCTTAACAGAAAAACAAAAACATTTTTTTTTGGAAAACGGCACTCTCGATTTCGTTTACGAGGCCGGTTCAGCCGATAGATTCCGGGTAAACATATTCAGGCAAAGAACTAAAATCAGTCTTTCGGCAAGAAAAATTACATCAGAGATACCGGCTTTCGAATCGCTGCATTTGCCGCCAATGGTTAAAACCATTGCCGAGACATCTTATGAAGGACTTATTCTGGTAACAGGCTCAGCCGGCTGCGGAAAAAGTACGACTATTGCCGCTATGATTGACCTTATCAACCGCACCCGCGCCTGTCATATCATCACTATCGAAGACCCTCTTGAATTCGTTTATACCGATAAAAAGGCCATTGTTTCACAAAGGGAAGTTGGTATTGACGTAGCCGATATCGAAGATGCACTGAAGTCATTAGCAAGGCAGGACCCGGACGTGGTAATGATTAGCGAAATAAAAGACCAGAAAACTTTTTCTGCCGCGATGAGAGCGGCGGAAACAGGTCATCTTGTTTTCGGTACTATGCTTTCCGTAAGTGCATCACAAACCATACAAAGAATTCTCGATTTGTATCCGCCGGAAGAACGCGACCTTGCCAGGCAGACTCTTGCGACAACCCTCAAAGCTGTCATAAACCAGATGCTTTTGCCGGGCATTAAAAAAGATACGCCA
>Ga0315287_10000513_pt1 | contig 34012 bp, 28 predicted proteins | sample YL17G11_0_MG_FD_205037 | JGI IMG/M metagenome (GOLD analysis project Ga0315287, IMG submission 205037) | Sediment microbial communities from Yellowstone Lake, YNP, Wyoming, USA - YL17G11_0 | ecosystem: Environmental > Aquatic > Freshwater > Lake > Sediment | place: USA: Wyoming | collected...
TTTCATGGAGCCAGTCGAAGACCCGGTCGTTCTGCCAGGAGCTGTGCCGGACTTCGAGGATGATGGGGAATTGCTTGAAATCATCCGCGATTTTTTTCAAGCGCTCGAATTCAGCGTCGTTGTTCCGGAACGACCACGGGAACTGGGCGAGCAGGCAGGACAGCGCCCCGGCTTCAAAAAGCGGGTCCAATCCCTTCTGAAAAATTTTGACGTCATCATTAGTCCAGGCTTCTTTTTCGTGCGTGAACTTTTGCCAGAGCTTGGCGCTGAACCTGAATTCCGGGAAGGGTTTCACGACCCGCAGCCATTTCCTGGTTGAATTGGGCGAGGGCGGAGAATAAAAGCTGGAATTGATCTCAACCGCGTCCACTAGTGAGGCGACCAGCTCCAGCGGCTCAAACCCTCTGGGCTTGGGCCTGGGATAAACTATGCCCTCCCAGTCCGGATAGGACCAGCCCGCGATCCCGAACCTCACCTGCGCCATATTACAATTCTAAGACCTCTAACTCGGGGTTCAAGTCCGGGACGGTCATTTGAAATCGAGCTTTACGGCCCTGCCCGTATAACTAACGATGTAATCCGGTTTCTCCGTGACATTAACTCCCACGCCCCGGCTTTCAGAGACGAGCACGATGTTGAAGGTCCGGGTCTGGAGCATCCCCGGAAAAATTCCCTTGCGCTCGTGGATGGTCAAAGTTTTTTCGCTGTCATCCCATTTGAGAGTAATGACCGCATACGCTCCTTTTTCATAATTGTAGCTGTCGTTCTCGTCCTCATAGATGGCGAACTCCGCGTCCGCGCCGCGATAGATGCGGAGTTCAACGGGGTCGGCCGGCTTCTCGGTCGCGTACTGGAGCATCGGCCCCATGGGGATGATGGACCCGGCCTTCACGAACAGGGGCATTATGTCCATGGGCGCGGGAGCGCGTACGGTTTTTCCGGCCTCGAATTTTTTCCCGGTCCAGAAATCGTACCAGCCGGCAGCCGCGGGAAGATAAACTTGCCGGGACGGGTCAGGCCGGTCTTTGTTCGGTTCAACCACCGGGCAGACCAGCAAGGCCGGGCCGAACATGAACTGGTCGGCGATGTTGTAAACCTCGGGATCGCCCTGAAAGTCCATGGCCAGGCCGCGCATGATGGTGTAGCCCTGGGAGGTCACTTTCCACGCCATCGAATAGATGTAGGGCATGAGCCGGTAGCGCAAGTTGTCGAACTTGACCAGGGTATCGTAGCTGACCTCGCCCGGCTCGCCGAAGCGCCAGACCTCGCGGGGAATGTTGGTGCCGTGGCTCCGGAAGATCGGGGAGAAGGCCCCGAACTGGAACCACCTCACATATAACTCGCGGTATGCCGGGTCTTGGTAGCGCCTGGTGCGGGCGAGCAGACTTTTTTCCGTGAAAAAACCGCCGATGTCCGTGGTCCAATAGGGGACTCCGGCCATGCAGAAGTTGATCCCGGCCGCGATCTGTTTCCTGAACACCGGCCATCTTCCGAAGATGTCGCCCGACCAGGTGGCGGCGGCATTCCGCTGCTGGCCGGCAAAGGTCGAGCGGGTGAGGATGTAGACCCGCTTGTCGGAATTGCTTTTGCGCCAGTTCTGGTACACGCCCCCGGTGGTCATGAGGGAATAAGTGTTCAGGTACCGGGCCATGGTGCCCAGGTCATTGGTCTTCAACTCTTTAATCACCTTGTCCGCCTTCCTCTGGGTCGGGCTTAGCCCCCGGTCCGGCTCGGTAGTGGCGCTCAAGGACGGCGCCTGAAACCATTCCGCCAGGGACTGGAATACCGCGCGTCCCGTCTCCGGCTCGGTCGCGTCCATCCAAAAGCCGTCCATGCCTTTATCGAAAATATTTTTTTTCAAATGTTTCCAGTAGATTTCCCGGGCCTCCTGGTTATAGGCATCGTAAATATGCGAGCGGTCAAGAATTTCCATGGTCAAGGGAGCCTGATGGTAAAGATGCCCGGCCGCCTGCATCTCAGAGTGGACTTCGGACTTGGCGGTGAAGTTGGGCCAGATCGAGATGATGATATGAGCGTTGAGTTCGTGAATCTCCCGGATCCTGTTGGCCGGGTCCTGGAACGGCCCGCTTTCGTCAAACTTGAGCGGGTTCCAGCCCAGCTTGCCCCAATACATCCAGTCCTGGACGATGGTATCGAGAGGGATCCGCCGCTTCCGGTATTCCTGCACCACCTCGATCAACTCATCAAAGCTCTTATAGCGCTCCTTGGATTGGAAATATCCGTATGCCCACTTGGGGAACATGGGCGCCGGCCCGGTCAGATAACGATAGCCGGAAACAACGTTATCCAGCTCCGGGCCGTAAATGAAATAATAGTCGATCTGGTCCGCAACTTCCGACCGGAAGTATCCGGTGGATGAGCCGTCCGCCCCGGCCTGGCCGTCATTAAAAATTGTCTTTGAATAATTGTCCCAAAGTATGCCGTAGCCTTTGGTGGAGACCAGGAACGGGTTGACCGCGGTGGCGTTGATCTGGGCCAGGAGCAGCATCTTTCCCCGATAGTTCAGGTATCCGTTCTGGAACTGGCCCAGGCCGTAAACAGCCTCATGGGCGGAAAATAAAAAGTTTTGCTGCGCTGAAAAAACATCCTCGCCCCGGATTTTGGCCCTGGTCATTTGCCGGGCCGAGGCCGGCTCCTGCAAAAGCAGTCTGCCCGCGCTGTCGAAAAAAGCGACCGCTCCTGTGATCGGCAGCACCCGCACCTTGATTTTCGGGGTTGTCAGGAACAGCTCGTCGTGTTTATCTTCCAAACTCCATTTTGTGGCCAGTTTTGATTCAGGGAGAACCACCAGGCTTTTGCGTTCTGAATATTTTTCGCCAGGCGTGTAAATGACCCGGATGATTTCATCCGACCAGACCTCGAGTTTCAACTTGCCCTGAGTCAAATTGAAGATGACCCCATCCGGTTCGCGCTCGATACTTTCGACCTGCCCCGGCTCGCTTGCCCGGCCGGTACTCGTAACCAATAGCAATGCGGCGGCCAGTAATAATTGTTTCATGCGTTTCATTTTCCCCTCCGGTTTTTTTCAGGACCATTTTGAAAATGTTTAATAATAAGTCTAAAATAATCGTCGTATTCTGGCAATTTGCCTTAAGGGCGGGTCCGGACTCAAGAAAAAAGGAGAAATCCATGGACAAGAAACTTACCGACAAAGTGTTCAAGAGAGCAAAAGAACTGGGAGCGGACATGGTGTCCGCCTGCGGCGCGGCGCAGATGGAAAAATACCCGGGAGCAAAAGAGGCGATCAGCAAGATCGACCCCAAAGCCAAATCATTCCTGATCGTGGGCGTCCGCATGGTCAGCTCATCAATAGCGGCCTCCGAGCGAAACATCAGGATCGCCCAGTTTTCCACCAAGCTGGTTTACGAAGAGCTTGCCCGGGTGGGTTTTGCGCTGATGCGCGATTTGGACGACGCCGGTTTCACGGCCAGCCCGCTCCCCACCTATCTCCCGGTGCCCATGCAGCAGGACAACAAGGGGCTGATCGCGGAGTTGAGCCTGCGCCACATCGCATACGAGGCAGGGCTGGGATCGATCGGCAAGAACGGCCTTTTGATCACCCCGGAATTCGGGCCGCGCGTCCGGTTCCTGGCAATCGCCACGGACGCGCCCCTGGAACCAGCAAGCCCGAATAAAGAAAACTTTTGCTCCGAGTGCGACCTGTGCGTTGAGGCCTGCCCCACGGGCGCGCTCAAGCGCAAGGGCGAAGAGGCGATCATGCTCTGCGCCAAGCACCACATGAAATACGGCCTGCCCGGACTGATCCGGTTCGGGATCAAGCTGGTCAAGGCCCAGGGCGACGACGAAAAGATCAACCTGATCAAAAGCCCGGACTTCTGGGAGTTCTGGCAGAACCTGAACACCGGAATATTCTACTACTGCTTCGACTGCCTCAACTCCTGCCCGGTCGGAAAATAATAATCGAGAGATCTTCCTCCGTCCGCGCCTCCGGGGGCAGTTTGGAAAAAGTCCGGTCAATGACAAGAGGTCTGTTGCCTAAACAGATTTCCCCTCCCTTGGATGGGAGGGGATTAAGGGGAGGGTGAAAATAAATTATTTCAAAAGATCAATCACCCTCTCCCTGGCCCTCCCCCATCCGAGGGGGAGGAAAGATGAATTGCTTATTTGGGCAACAGACCTTAAATTATTGACGGATGTCTGCTGAAAAAAGAAAATCCATTTTCATTCGGGCGCTCGCGTTTTTTCTGGTTGCGGTTTTCCTGCTAGGGGTTCTGGAGCTGGCGGCGAGGAGTTCCGACCCCTATCTGAGAAGGCTGCGCGGGATGAAGAATCCCTTCTGGCAAACTCATCCCTTGCGCGGTCACAGCTTGAAGCCCGGGGATTACGGGAGCATCTGGGGCATACCGTTCCACATCAACCAACTCGGGTTCCGCAGCCCGGAGATCGAAAAACAAAAGCCGGCCGGGGTCTTCCGGGTGTTCTGCCTGGGCGATTCCATCACCATGGGCCCGGCGCTGCCGTCGTCCGTGCTTTATCCCGAGGTGCTCCAGGGATTGCTCAGCCAAAAATATCCGGGGAAAACTTTTGAAGTGATCAACGCGGGCGCGTCGGGCTACGGGATCAAGGAAGAGCTCCTGCTCCTGAAAGAGGACGGCCTGTCGCTGTCGCCGGACCTGGTGGTGCTCCAGCATACTATCTACGATGTGCCGGGCACCAGCTTTTACGACCACATCAACCCGCATCGCGACGTCCCGGTGCCGGGCAAAAAATTTCTGGTCGCTCATTTTGCAATCGCCAGGTTTGTCCTGGAAAGATACGACCGGCTCGGCCTGAAAAATGACCTCTTCGGTTTGGCGCATTACCTTGACATGCCCCCTGACTCAGACGCCGCTCGGAGGATTGAGCAGGGCTGGGAGCAATATTTCAAACAGCTCTCGGAAATGTCCGAACTTTGCCGCAAGAACAACATCGCATTCCTGGTCCTGATCATCCCCCACCGCGCCCAGTTTGAAGACCGCAGGCAGGTTTTCATGCCCCAGAAAAAGCTGCTCGCTTTCTGCAAGGAAAATAATATCGCCGCGATCGACCCGGTCTCAGTTTATCAGTCTCAAAAAAGGTATCCCTTTTTGTTCGACCCCGTGCACCCCAACATGGAAGGCCACAAGATCCTCGCTCAACTGATCGAGGACTGGATGGAAAAAAACATGATCTCTGCGCAGCCCTCGGAAAATCCGTAAAAACCGGCTGACTGTTATTTAAAGCTCACGAACACCGGGTTGGTGAAGATCAGGTTGGCGTTGTCCTGCTCAACCGGGCCGGGGCCGATCACCTCCACCCGGTAGTAGCAGTTGAGCTTCTTTTCAAAAGCGTCCTTGTCCGTGAATTCAAAGCTCGCGGCATTTGTGGTGTAGATTATTTTTCCGTCCCGGATCAGGCGCGCCTCTTTTATGGGCACATCCTTGCTCAGAGAGAATTTCACGAGCGCGGGTCCGGCCAGCCTGACCTGCTCGCCGAGCATGATCTTGTCCTTTGCCGGCTTGTTCTCCCCTACCGAAAATTCGGAAACATACAATTCCTGGAAATCCTCGCCCATCAGCGCGACCATGTGTCCTTTTCTGATCGCGTTCAGGACTTCATCGTGGGTGTAGTCTTTGAGGTAGAAGAGCGTGGTCCCCAGCCGGAGTCCGTGAGGGCTGTGAGTGCAGTGGTAGTCGGACTCGCCCCAGTTCCAAAGCGGCTCGTCGCGATAGCCGGCCAGGTATTGCATCAGGGCCTGGTCCCATTTCCCGCCCGGGACATGGGCGTTGAATCCCTCGGGGAGCGAGGCCACCCCGGTCAGGCGCGGCATCTGGTCCGTGATGTTGATGGGATATGTTGCCGGGACCTTGATGGTCATGATCCATTGCGGGTTGCCCCATTCCGGGTGCGCCTGGAAGACCAGTCCGCCCGCGTCTCGGAGATAATTCACGAACTTGTTATAAGGCTCGGCGCCCGGGTCTTTTTGCGCCCGGAGCTTGATGGTTTTGAACGCGGGCATGTTCTGGAACACCGCGGGGTCTTTGATGTTGTAGGTCGTGAAATGCCAGTTGTCGCCCATGATCACCATGAGCGGGAAGCCCTGCGCGTTCCACACATAAGGCACGGCCTCCAGACCCGGGATCACCAGCGGGTTCTTGGACTCATCCGCAAGCTTGGCGAGCTCGGCCATGTATTTGGGGTAGCCCTTGCCCTTGGAATCAACCCCGCCCGCGTTCACGCAGAACTTGGCGTTCTTGCCCAGGCAGGTCCTGCCCTCGCGGTGGTCGGTGATGCCCAGCACGGCAATGCCCTGGTTCCGCGCCAGCTTGACCAGGTCCTCGGAGGTGTGGCAGCCGTCGCTGTAAACGGTGTGGTTGTGCATGGACCCGCGCGCGATCATCCAGCCCTCGTAATTCCAGGCCGGGGTGTGCTCCGGGGACTTTTGCTCCGCAACCGGCACCGGCTTCTTATTGGAGCCGCATCCCGCGCCGATCAACGCCGTCAAAAGCAAACCCGCGATCAATATTTTTTTCATTTCCTTTCATCCCCCTTTTTTGAATGTGCGAGAGACTTCAGTCTAGATTCATCAACGCTACGCATTGAATTTCAGATTTCAAATTTCAAATCTCAAAAAATTTTCAATCGTTCTCTCATCTCCCTCTGAAATCTGAGATCTGAAATGCATTGCAAAGCAATGCCTTGTGCGAGCGGCTTTAGCCGCGACTCCCTATTTGTTCCAATCCACAAACACCGGGTTGGTGAACAGCCGGTTGCCTAACTCGATCTCCATCGGACCCCGGCCTTCGACCTCCACCCGGTAAAAAACTTTATCCTTGTCCTTGGCCGCCTGCTCGTCCCGGAATTCAAATTTCGATGAGTTGCCCGTGAAAACCACCTTGCCGTTCCTGACCAGACGCACCTCCTGCCCGGGCGCGTCCTTATTGGCGGAAAAGCGGACCACAGCCGGGCCGGAAATTTTAACCGACTCGCCGAACATGATCTTTCGGTCCGACGCTTTGCCGTCCCCCACTGAAAATTCCGTGACATAAATATCCTGGAAGTCCTCTCCCATCAACGCGATCATTTTTCCGGTCTTCATGGCGGCAAGCACGTTTTCCTTTGAGAGTTCCTTCACATAGAACATGGTGGTCCCGTGCCGGAGCAGGTCGGGCGGGCAGTGATAGTCAGCCTCGCCCCATCCCCAGAGCGGGGCCTCGCGCAGGCCTGCCATGTATTGGAGCTGGGCGCGGTCCCATTCTTTTCCGGGCTGCCCCACCTGGGTGAAGCCCTCCGGGATGACGGCCACTCCGGTAAGGCTGGGAATTTTGTCCGTGAACTGGGTGGGCGCTCCGGCCAAAAGCATGGCGGTATAATATTTGCCATAGTCTGTGCTTTCCGGGTGCGCCTGGAACACCAATGCTCCGTTCTTGACCATGTAATCAACCCATTCAAGGTAGGGTTTAAGTCCGGGGTCCGGCTCGCGGAAGGCCATGAGATCATTGCGCACCGGCATTTTTTCATATACGGAAACATCGTCAACTCCGTAAGAGGTGAAATGCCAGTGCACGCCCGTGAAATTGAAATAGGGCGCCACACCCTGGTTCCAAAAATACGGGCCGACCTCCATGCCCAGCAGGATCAGCGGGCTTTTGCTCTCCGCGGCCAGCTTGTTGATCACATCAAAATACTTTCGATACCCGCGCTTTTTGGTGTCCATGCCGCCCATGTCCACGCACAGGCCCTTGCTCTTCCTGCTCCCCAGGCAGATCTCGCCTTCGCGGTGGTCGGTGACGGCGAGCACGGCGATGCCCTCGTTGCGCGCCTGCCTGACCAGGTCTTCCGGGGTGCGGCAGCCGTCGCTGAAAGTGGTGTGGTTGTGGACCGAGGCGCGCGCGATGATCCATCCGTCATGCTGATAGACGGGCGTTGTGTCCGGAGATCCCTTGGTCTCGGTGAGCGGCTCCGGCTTCTGCTGGATGTACCCGCATCCCGACGCGAACATCAGGACCAGCGCCAAGCTCAACAGCGAACTACGTTTCATCACCATACTCCTTTACTCAAATGTGCGAGAGACCCCATCAATGCTACGCATTGAATCTCAGATTCCAAATTTCAAATCTCAGAAAATTTCCCATCGCCCTTTCATCTCCCTCTGAAATCTGAAATCTGAAATTGTAAAATGTGCGAGCGACCTTGGTCGCGACTTACTATTTGTTCCAGTCCACAAACACCGGGTTGGTGATCAGCCGGTTGCCCTTGCCCAATTCATCCGGGCCTTGGCCCTCTACATCCACCCGGTAAAAGACCGGGTCTTTCCGAGCCCCGGCATCCTCGTCCCGATACTCAAAGCTCGCGCTCTTGCTTGTGAAAATTATCTTGCCGTTGCGGACCAGGCGCGACTCGCGGAGCAAGACTTCCTTGTTCAGGGAAAACCTCACAACCGCAGGCCCGGAAATTTTTACGCTCTGCCCGAGCATGATTTTGTCCTTGGCGGGCCTGCCGTCCCCCACTGAAAATTCCGTGACATAAATATCCTGGAATTCCTGGCCCATGAGCGCGATCATGCTCCCGGATTTCATGGCGGCGAAGACATCTTCGCGGGTTAAACTTTTTAGATAGAAAAGCGTGGTGCCGTTGCGGAGGTCCGTGGGAGGGCAGTGATAGTCGGCCTCGCCCCAGCCCCAGAGCGGCTCGGGCCGGTACCCGGCCAGATATTCAAACAGGCTCAGGTCCCAGGTGCCTCCCGGCTTTCCCACGCCTAAAAAGCCTTCGGGCAGGACCGCGACCCCGCTCAAGCCCAGCAGCTTGGGCGGGAAATCAGTCGCGGCCGGGGACCAGGAATGCGCGGTCAGGAGCCACTGGTTGTCCGCGACGTCCGGGTGGGCCAGAAAAACAAAGCCGTTGTTGCCCCGGATGTAGTCCACGAATTTCACGAACGGGTCCAGTCCCGGGTCCGGCTCTTTCTTGCTGCTGATCTGCTTGCGCGCCGGCATCTGGGCGTAAATGTCGGGGTTGTCGATCCCGTAAACCGTGTAGTGCCAGTTGCCGCCCCGGCCGAGCATGAATGGGAACGCGCGCTCGTTCCACAGATAGGGCACAACTTCGTGGCCGTAAATGATGATCGGGCTTTTGCTCTCCGCGGCCAGACGGTTGATGTGCTCGAAATATTTTTGGTAGCCGACCTTGGGGCTGTCAACCCCGCCAACGTCCACGCAGAAATTCTTGCTCGCGCACATCCGGCCCTCGCGGTGGTCGTTGAAGGATAATATCGCGATCCCCTCGTTGCGCGCCTGCGCCACCAGGTCCTCGGGAGTGCGGCAGCCGTCGCTGTAAACAGTGTGGTTGTGCATGGAGCCGCGCGCGATCACCCAGCCCTCGTGGTTATAAACCGGGACATCCAGGGGCGCGCCCCGTTTCTCGGTGAGCTGTATCTGTTTCTGGTTCAGCCAGCCGCAGCCCGCTGAAAATGCGAGAACCAACACCGCCAACGCCGCTCTGCCTCTCATCGTCTTACCTCCGGAAATTTTTGTGATTATACATCAATGGTGTCCAAGGTCAACGCCCGGATTGCTTTCGCAATCCCGGATATGGTAATATTTTATCATGAAGAAAATAGTTGTTGCGGTCCTGGCCGCGTGCGGCATTTTTTACGCGGGACTGGCCCAGGCGGTCATTTTTCTATGGCAGGATGAAAAAGGCGTGATGCAGATTTCGGACAACCTGGGCCAGGTGCCCAAGGAGTTCCGGGGGCTGATCACCGAGAACCCGCCCGACAAGAAAGAGCAGGGCAACATCGGCTACTGGCGCGACGGCCGGGGCAACTTCCATTTCGTCCGCATCAGCGCGGCCCCGAACCCGCAGAAGCCGACCCAGCTCACTCCCAAAAAAATCGAGCAGATCGAAAAAACCGCCTACAACCCCGAAAATGACATGGTCCTGCGCGGCAGGCCCAACCCCGAGGTCCTGACCGCGCGCGTGCAAAAGGTCCTGACCCCGTCAACCATCCTGCTGGCCAGCGGAGAGAAACTTACATACCAGGGCATCGGGTTCCCCTCCGAGCTTTCCCCGGGCGGCCCGGCCTATCAGAATGCCATGAATTACGAGAAGAGCCTGCTCCAGGGCAAGACCGTGAAGATCCTTTTTGACCGGAAGAAAAAGGACGCGGAAGGCGTCCTGCTCGGACAGGTCTTTATGGGCACGGAAATTTTCGTGAACGGGGACCTGGTTTTAAAAGGTTACGCCATGGTCAAGACCGAGGCTCCCAACCTCGAGTATATGAAGCTCTACCGCAAGCTGGAGGACAACGCTCGCAAGAACAACCTGGGCATCTGGCAGGAAATCTCCGCAAGATAGAACCTCCCATGTTGCTCTCAATGCGCGGGGTCTCAAAGAGTTTCCCGGGCATCCGCGCGCTTCATGCCGTTGACTTTGAACTGGAAGCCGGAGAAGTCCACATCCTGCTCGGCGAGAACGGCGCGGGCAAAAGCACGCTCATGAAAATTCTTTCCGGAATTTTCCCGCCCGACCGGGGCGAGATTTATCTCTCGGGCGAAAAGATCTCGCCGGCCAGCCTGCTCGAGGCGCAGAAACTTGGGATCAGCATCGTGCTCCAGGAATTCAACCTGATCCCGGACCTGACCGCCGCGGAAAACCTGGTGCTCATCAACCGTCCCCAGGGCGCCTTGATGAGCATGGTCTCCGGACAGGCGATGGAGCAGGAGGCGGAAAAAACTTTCGAGCGGCTGGGCATCTCCCTGGATTCCGGCAGGACCGTGCGCGAGCTCTCGGTCGCGGAAAAGCAACTGGTGGAGATCGCCAAGGCGCTCAGCATCCGGGCCAAAGTGATCGTGATGGACGAGCCGACCGCGGCGCTGGCGGACGAGGAAGTGGCGCGCCTGTTCCGGATCATATCGGACTTGAAAAAGCAGGGCATGGGCATTGTTTACATCTCGCACCGGCTGGAGGAACTGTACCGGGTGGGCGACCGCGTGACCGTGCTCCGCGACGGCGAAAAGATCGGCTCGTTCCGTCTCCAGGAGACCACCCAGGAAGAGCTGATCAGGCTGATGGTGGGAAGGGAGCTTACGGAATTTTATCCCAAGCAGGAGGTTGAGCCGGGAGAGGTCATCCTTGAGGTCAAGGGCCTGCACGCGGGCCAGGGCCGCATCCGGGACTTGAGCTTCAAGCTCCGCCGCGGCGAGGTCCTGGGCCTGGCCGGGCTGGTGGGCGCGGGAAGGACCGAGCTGGGCCGCGCGCTCTTCGGCGTTCTTCCGGTTGAAAAAGGCGAGATCATTTTCAAGGGCAAAAGCGTGAAGATAAAAAACCCGACCCGGGCGATCAAGCTGGGCATCTGCTACCTTACCGAGGACCGCAAGGAAGACGGCCTGTTTTTGGACAAGAGCGCGGTGTTCAACCTGACCATCGCCCAGCTCGAGCGCCTGCTCAAGTTCGGGATGATCAGCATGAAGGACGAGCGCGCGAGGGTCGACTCCCTGTTCGAACAGCTCCGGATCAACCCCGCTTCTCCGGAGCGCGAGGCCCAGACTTTTTCAGGGGGCAACCAGCAGAAGCTGGTGCTGGCCCGGTGGTGGGGCGTGGAGCCGGAGGTCCTGATCCTGGACGAGCCGACCCGCGGCATCGATGTGGGCGCCAAGGTGGAAATCCACAAGTTGATCGGGGAGTTCCTGAAAAGGGGAGGCGCGGTGATCCTGATCAGCTCGGAACTGCCGGAACTGGTGGGGGTCGCGGACCGCATCCTGGTGCTCTGCGAGGGAGCTCAGACCGGGGAGCTTTCCCGGCCCGAGTTCAGCCAGGAAAAAATATTGTCCCTGGCGGTTCCCGGCGGCGGATGAAAATAATTGGAAATTTGAGATGAAAGCGGATACAATTAATGAAGGAGTAAAAATGGCGGAAAAACAGCTTAAAAAAGATTTGGATTTCGTGAAGAAGCATAAGGCAGCGCTTCTCAAAGAATATGCCGACAAATTTATTCTGGTCCATGCTCGAAAATTGGCTGGCAGTTACGACAGTTATGAGAAGGCCGCGGAGGAAGGGGTCCGCCTGTTTGGAGTGGATGGCGATTTTCTGGTTTATCATCTGGTTGAAAAAGAGCCATTGAATTTCATTATGGAGGCCCGGCTTTGATCAGCACCTACCGCTACGGAGGCAGGGCGGAAGTTGATCGCAAAGGCAAAAAATCGGTAGTATCTGTTCCCGCCAATATTGTTTTGAATCAAGCCGGAGCTTTTATCGAAGTCGCGATCACTCATCCCAAAATCACCCGCGAGAAATTTTTAGAAAAGGGCAAGGCCGTGCCTTCCGTGAAAGTGAGGGCCTTGATAGACACAGGAGCGAGTATCACGGTAATCACCCCGCGCGTGGCAGGCCGGCTGGGGCTGGTTCATACCGGGTTCGAAAAAATATCCTCGGTCCAAGATGAGCAGGAGCAGCCGGTTTATTACGGGTTTATTGCTTTCCCCTGGGGCAGCGGCAAGGAGATACCGATTGTGGCCTGCCCGCTGAAGCATTTCGATTGTCTGATCGGAAGAGACGTTCTCCAACATTGGCATTTTTCTTACAACGGGCCGGACGGTTCCATTGTGATTTGTGATTGAGTCATAATTAAGATAAAAAATCAGTATCAATGGAGGCTTGATAAATGTCGAAAAAATCAAAAATGATCATTTGCGTTTTAGCGGGCATAGTCTTGGCGCTTGCTTCCTTCACCGCGCGCGCTGAATTAAAAGTCGGCGCCGCGAGCGCGGACATCACTCCGGACCCGACCAAGATGCGCGTAACCACCGGGGGCTACGGCAAGTTCCTCGGACATGCGGCCAAGACCGTGCACGACCCGATCCTGGCCAAGGCCCTGGTCTTCTCGTCCGGCAAGACCAAAGCCGCATGGGTCGCGGTCGACCTGGTCGAGACCAGCAACGAGATGCGCGAAGAGGTCCTGCGCCGGCTTAAAGGCACCGAGTTCAATAACGACAATGTCTTCATATGCGCCACGCACACGCACGCGGGTCCGGGCGCGGTGGAAAAAATATTCGTTGCGGATGTGGCTTTCGGGCCATACAGCCAGAAGGTTGTGGACACTTTGGCTGCGGGGATCGTGAAGGCGATCAAGCAGGCGGACAGCAATCTTCAGCCCGCAACCATAGGCATCGCCCAGGCGCTGGCCCCGGGCCTGACCCGGAACCGCCGCGTGGACTACTACAACTACGACACCCGCCGCTTCTCCAAGCCCTACGACCCGCTCACCGAGCCGATCACGGACGACACCATTACGGTCATCCGGATCGACGACTCCGCGGGAAAACCTTTTGCCATACTCTTCCACTTCGCAACCCACGGAACCACCCTCGGCCCGAACAACACCGCGCTCAGCGCGGACTGGATCGGAGTCACCCGCAAGGAGATCGAGGCCAAATATCCGGGCGCAATGGCCATGTTCGTGAACGGCGCCCAGGGCGACCAGGCCCCGGACGAGGCCAATGTCAGCGATGATTTCCAGGCCATGGAAATTTTCGGGAAGCGCGTGGCAGAGGCGACTCTGCCTCTGGTGGAAAAAACCAAGCCCGTGAATACGGACCCGCTCAAGTATAAGATCGAATGGATTGACACCAAGTTTGCGGCCAAGGCCGAGGGCATCCAGTTCTCAAAGGCGCTCACCCGTCTCTGGTTCAAGCAGATGCCCATGAGCGTGATCCGGGTGGGAGACCTTATCATCCTGGGCGCGCCCCTGGAGGCGGTCTCCGAGATCGGCCAGACCGCCAAGGACGCAGCCAAAGGCATCGGCTACAAATACCCGCTCTTCGTGGGATTGATGAACCAGCACTATATGTATTCAGCAACCCCGGACATGATCAAGCACGCCAAAAAGGGCGATTACGAGGTCGGCAACACCATGTACGGGGAGATGGAGGCCGGCTATATAATTGGAGAACTGGCGTTAATTGCTAGGGAGTTGCGGTAAAAATATCATCCACACCAATGCAAATAGTGATGAGGTATTTGAAATTATTGACAATCAGGATAGATTCTGTATAATTGAAAAAACTGGAATCGTGGTTATACTTTAGAGGAGGCGGAGAAAATGCAAAAAGCGCGATTTGAGCAAGCTATCGAGAAAGAAATTGGGAAATCTATGGAAGAGATTCGAAATACCCCAGTTGATATTATGCGAATACAAATTGAATCTTCTCTTGGAAGGCCGTTAAATTATGTTAGCTATTATCCACTAATTGGCAGGGGTAATGTTCTACGCGACAGGGTTGTAACGCATAAAAAAGTGGAAGAAAGACTAGATAAGGCAATGCATGGTAAAAAACAAACCTGACAGTTTGCAAGAGCTTTTTAATTTTTATTATACTGAGTTCAAACCTTTATACGATCGGGTTCATATTTACGGTCAACCTCCCCTTGAAATGCTATTTGAAATCACCGCAGCTTTTGACCATCTTTCCCGCCATTGGTACTACAATTTAGATGAAAAAATCGCGGTTGAAAAAGCGTGCAGTCATTTAAAAAGAGCCTCATTTGATGCATTTAAAATAATTCTTATTAATACAATAGATAAATATAATGAACTGCTTAATATTGATACAAGTATAATTGATAATGGTAATTTCGATATGAGCTTAAAACATTTAATGGCTGATATTGAGTCAGGGGCAGAAAAGGCTCGGATGTCGGAGGGAGATAGCAGGGATGAAGGTAAATGGCATGTTGCGTTTGAACTTTGGAAAGAAGTATATTTAAAGTGTTATGAATTTGAATACAATTATTACCTTAATGATAAGGTTGAATGGGCTAAGAAAAGGCAAAATCGAAATAAATGGGTATTAAGGCTCGAAGGATTACTAATCGGCATTATAGCGTCTTTGATTGCTGCAGGAATTTTTTATCTTTTTGTATAATGCCCCTGACTGAGGCAGTCCCCATGATCGTTATCCCTTACACCTTTCAATAAATTTTAAAAAGGATATTTATTATTTATTTTTCATCTGGAAATAACGGCAAGTCCGGATGTTTAGGTTTCGCTCTATTGAGAAAGCGGATAAATTCTTTCCATGTATTTGATGCCATCATTAGCGCTGTTACTGCCGCTAAATGTTCTCGCAATTTAGGGTGCCCAATATCTTGAGTTAAGCGTTGGAATAATCTATGTTTGGGTCTTCCTCTTTCATCTCTTTCGGCAAGATTGTGCAATTCGTTTCTTACTCCAGGGGCGAGGCGGTCGTAGATAATATCATTTGTCCATTTCCCAATAACTCCGGGTCTTTTTCGGATAGATGTTTCTGTATAAGGCCAATTATTAAGACGAAAAATTTGGATATAAAAATCATCCCCGAATGTTTTGACCCAAGGCTGTAATTCTTTTGCAATAAATTGTTCTAAAATCTCATGGAGGGCGTTCCGTGCACGAGTATATTGATAACCAGTAGCTTCATCTACCAATGCGATAATTCCAATCCTAGCAAAAGCGCGAATTATGATTTCGCAAGCATCTGCATACCCCATTTGTGAATGAGCGAGGAGATTTTTATCCCTACACTGAAGAATAAATTCACATAAGTCAGATAAAACCGTAGCTTCATAACCATATGCCGGATTTCCGCCATGTGGTGGGCTGAAAATAATTGGGTTCTTTGTGCGCTCCGATAACCCTTCAACCTTCAATCCTTTCTCTTCTAACCCCCCTACAAAACGGGCTATTCTTTGCGCTCCCATTGTGCCGCCACCTTCTGACATCCCAATGCTTTTCTGAAGTCCTCTTTGAGATATTACTCTTGTGCCATCTTCCAAGACATAGCAAGGTATTTCAATATCACCAATTTTTAAAACTCCAGCATGGGTTGCTTTTTTGATCGTTTCTTCCATAATTACCTCCCTTCGTCTATTTTCATTATTACCTCAAGCAATTCTCTTTGCTCTAGCATTGCCTTGTTTATTCTTATAGCCATATACCAAGCAGTGTTTTTGTTGACTGCTAAATTCCTTGCTAGTTGCCTAGTGCTTATACCTTTCTTGGCATGTAAAATAAGAGAAATCGCTAAGAACCATATTTGCAAATCAACCTTAGTTTTGTGAAAAATTGTTCGTACTGTTACACTAAATGAGGTAAAACAAGTATTGCAATGATAGCGATTTTCTTTGGGCATCGAAGTGCAATGATTCGATCCGCAGTAAGGACAAATTGGCTTGCCTCCCCATTTGGCTTTTTCTAGATATTCTAGGCAATCATTGCGGGTAGGAAACATTTTGTAAATTTCATTAATAGTCATTTTGCCCTTTATATTATTGCTCCCATCATATGGGACATGATATCACATTTTAATTACATTGTCAAGAAAAAAATGCTACCTCTATCTAAGACGATATGGTAAAATTTAGGGGTCGGTAATTTCGGGTTTCGGAAGTTGGCAAACACTCTAAACTTAAGGATTGGGCAAGGGTAGTGCATTATCTTGTGACTTTTTCCCATTTGTAATATAAATTACAATAATCACCGGCGCAAGCTTGCAAATTTCTCGATCGGCGGTCAGTCCTGTTAAATCTTCCGGTGCCTGTCATTCCCGGCCTTGAGAGGGTGTCGAAAAATGAATCGCCGCCCGATTCTTGCCCGAGGCATTTGCATTGCCTTTTCTGCAACCTCTTGATTTTGTGGGGTCAGGCCTCTTCGATGATGAGCGGGCAGGGGTGATGAGGCCAGACCCCTAGCATTTTTCGACACCCCCGCTGACCGGGAATCCAGGATTAGTCATTGCTTCGCAATGAATGGCAGATTTCAGATCTCAAATCTCAGAAAGAAAATTCTGGATTACCGTTTGCATGGGAACAAGACTGGATTTCCGCTTTCGCGGAAATGACGCGATGAATAGCAGACATCAAAAGTCAGGTTCCAGAAAAAAAAGATCAAACACAACGACACAACGACACAAAGCATAAAAAAGATAGAAAAAGGGACAGCCTGACAACTCGTTGATATTAAAACAAAATCTTCGTGCCCGTGGTGTCGTTGTGGTTTGAAAAAATCTTTTTCAAAATTATTTTCTAAAACCAAACTTTTTTTGGAACTTTTGGAAAACTCGGGTTGTCATATTAAGCGAGAACAGAAAGACCCAATAAAAACCCTTGTTTTACCCCTCCTTTCTTAAAGGAAGAAAAGGCGCCCCTGCCCCGGGGCGCTTTTGCTTTGATCAATATGAAGATTTTTTCACCGCAAAGAGCGCAAAGCCCGCAAAGAATTTTTTATATTACCTTTTTATCTTCGCGTTCTTGGCGTACTCTGCGGTAATCCTGGCCTAGAAAATCACATCCTCTTCCACCGGCCTGGTGCCTTTCCAGATTTTCAGGCGCGTAAGGGGCTGGTCGTTCTTGTCGTAGTCGATCTGGGCGTAGGTGGTGCGGAGTTGTCGTCCCAGGTTGGCGAGGTCGAGGTGGATGACATCGTTCCAGGTGCCGGTGTTGACATAAAGCTGGCCCTTGCCGATCCTGCGGAAAGCCGAACGATGGTCGTGCCCGAAGATGACGGTATGATACGAGCCTTTCTGGAGGATTTGTTTGGCATAGGACGGCAGGTCGGGCGTGATGGAGATGTCGCGGATGATGTGGAATGATGTGGTCAAAGGATTTTTCTGGCCGGGTTTCCAGTCCAAATGCCTTTCCAAAAAGAAAAGCATCAGTTTCCAGATCGCGGGTATTGCGAAGCCGGTGTCAAAGATCACATTGTACAATAGATACATCCCGAATGGGGACACGCGGTCGATTTGCGGCCGTTTCAGTTTCATGCTGTTCAAATATTTGATGACGAAATAAGAGCCCCAGGGCAGGTTGATGATCGGCTCCTTCAGGCCCTTGGTCAGGAACAGCTGGTTCAGGTCAAAGCGGTTGAGCGCGTGGTACTGCATGCCGTGCTCCATGTAGATGCCGTCGAACTTGTAGCTGAAGCCCGGGAACCTTATCTTTTCGCCCACCGCCTGCTCCAGGTGCAGGCGCACGCTCGGCCAGAGCAGGCTCGGCTCGTGGTTGCCGTAGATGTAGGTCAGGCTGTGGTTGGGCGCGGCCGCGAATTTTTTCAGCGCCTCGAAAATTTCCGGATGGCCGGCCATGATCTTCTTCACCTTTTCCAGGGAGCCGGACTCGGTGATGGAGTCGGGCAGCTTCTCGTCGTAGTCGACCTGGATGGTGTTCAGGAAATCGCCGTTCAGGATCAGCTCGACTTCCTCCCTGCGGAAAACGTCGCTTGAGTAGTAGTCCAGGAGCTGGATGAACTTCTCGTCGTAGATGAACTGCTCGAGCGGGTTCAGGGTGCCGTCGTCCAGCCACCGGCCCCGGCCCAAGTGAAAATCGCTGATCACCAGCTTTAGCTTGCGCAACTCATCCTCCCGCTTATATTTTAACTGTTGTGGCCGATCAGGCAAAGGCCGCGCGAAAATCTTTGGATTCTAAAGGGATTTATGATAGCTTAGTAGCAATGCCCAAGAGGGTTTTGGAAAAGATAATCGAGCAGACGCAGCTGCATGTTGAGATGATCAAAGACCTCGGCGTGAAATCGCTCGAGCGCGGGAAGCTGGAGCCGCTTTACGGGAAAAAGACGGCCGCGTTGCGCAAGCTCAAGGACATTGAGATCAACGACTGCCGGCGCTGCAAGCTGAGCAAGACCCGGACTCATATCGTGTTCGGAGAGGGAGACCCCAACGCAAAGATATTTTTCGTGGGCGAAGGCCCGGGCGAGAAGGAAGACGAGACCGGCCGTCCCTTTGTGGGCGCGGCCGGGAAAATCCTCACCGACATCATCGAGCGCGGCATCCGGATACCCCGCGCCAATGTCTTCATCGCCAATGTGGTCAAGTGCCGGCCGCCCAAGAACCGCGACCCGGAGCCGGATGAAGTTGAAAGCTGCCGCGGCTTTTTGGAAAAGCAGGTCAGGATTGTGAGTCCGAGGGTGGTCGTTGCGCTGGGCAAGGTGGCGGCTCAGTTCCTGCTGGGGACCGAGGAGCCGATCAGCCGGATCCGCGGGAATTGGCATGAATTCATGGGGTTTCCGGTCATGCCCACTTTTCATCCCGCGTATCTGCTCCACAACCCGGGCGGCAAGCGCGAGGTCTGGAACGATATCAAACAAGTGCTTAGATTGCTGGCGGAGGAAAAGCAATGAAAAAAAGGAATTTGATGTTTGCGGCGTTGGCACTGGCTGGAATTTTTTGGGCGCAGGCCGCGGGCGCGAATAAAATTTTCAAGATGCAGATTGACGGCATCATTGACGGCGCGGTCCTGGACTACATTGAAAAAGGCATTGAGCGGGCGGAGTCGGAAAAGGCCGCGGCCGTGGTCATCACCGTCGACACCCCGGGCGGGATCCTGGACTCCACCAAGAAGATCGTGCAGAAATTTTTGGACAGCAAAGTGCCGGTGGTGGTGTATGTCTCTCCCAAGGGAGCGAGCGCGACCAGCGCGGGCATGATGATCACCATCGGCGCCAATATTGCGGTGATGGCGCCCGGCACCAACATCGGGGCCTCGCACCCGGTGATGATGCCGTTCATGGTCCAGTACCAGCCGATCCCGGAAAACGACGTGATGATGAAGAAGGCCACCCAGGACACGGTCGGCTGGGTGCGCTCGATCTGCGAGGTGAGGGGCCGGAACGCGGACTGGGCGGAGAAGGCGGTCCGGGACAGCTCTTCGATCACGGCCCAGGACGCGCTCAAGATGAAAGTGATCGACGGCGTGGTTGAAGATTTCGACCAGTTGGTCGCCTGGCTGGACGGCAAGGAAGTCAAGCTGGGCAAGGACAAGACCGTGGTGATCAGCACCAAGAACGCGAGCGTGGAAGAGGTGAAGATGAAGCTGGGAGAGATGCTCCAGCACATAATCAACAACCCCAATGTCATCCTAGTGCTCCTGCTCCTGGGAGCGCTCGGGATCGGGATCGAGTTCAAGGCGCCAGGCACGGTTTTTCCGGGAATGATCGGCGCGGCCTGCATCCTGATCGCGCTGGTTGCGCCCAGCCTGACAATGAATTATATTGGTCTTATCCTGATCGTGGTCGGGATCGCGCTCTTGGTGGCGGAACTCAAGATCGTGAGCCACGGAGCTTTGACCATCGCGGGGATCATTTTCCTCACCTACGGCGCGATGATGCTTTTTCAGACGGAAAGGAGTTGGAATGTGAGCGTCAGCTGGTCGCTTCTGATACCGCTCATCATTTTTGTGGTGGTGGTCATACTCTGGGTCGGGCAGAAGGTGCTCTCGGTGCACCGGAAGAACATAGAGACCGGTTCCGAGGCCATGAAAGGCGCGGAAGGCGTGGCAAGCTCGGACTTGAACCCGTCGGGCAAGGTGTCCGTCAACGGCGAGTTTTGGGACGCGGAGAGCCTGGAGGGCGAGATCAAGTCCGGTGAAAAAATAATTGTGGAAAAGATGGAAAAGTTTCTGCTCAAGGTGAAGAAGCTTAAATAAATTCAAACTTAAAGGAGGGACACATGCAAGGGGCAACCGTTGGTTTTGTTTTACTGGTGATTTTCGGCATCATCCTGCTCGCGATGATGGTCAAGATCCTTAACGAGTACGAACGCGCCGTGGTCTTCAGGCTGGGAAGGACCCTGGGCACTCCCAAAGGGCCGGGACTGATCCTGCTCATCCCGATCGTGGACCGGCCGGTCAAGATCAGCCTTCGGACCGTGGTCCTGGACGTGCCGCCCCAGGATGTCATCACCCGGGACAATGTCACGCTCAAGGTCAGCGCCGTGATCTATTTCAGGGTGATGGACCCGCTCAAGGCGGTGATCCAGGTGGAAAATTATTTATACGCCACCAGCCAGCTCGCGCAGACCACGCTCCGGAGCGTGCTCGGACAGGCCATGCTCGATGAAATCCTATCCGCCCGCGACAAGCTCAACCAGGAGCTGCAAACCATTCTCGACACTCACGCCATGCCCTGGGGAGTCAAGGTGAGCGCGGTGGAGATCAAGCATGTGGACCTGCCCCAGGAGATGCAGAGGGCAATGGCCAAACAGGCCGAGGCCGAGCGGGAAAGACGCGCCAAGATCATCCACGCCGAGGGCGAACTCCAGGCCGCGGCAAAGCTGCGCGAGGCCGCGGATGTCATGGCCCATGCCCCGATCGCGCTCCAGCTAAGATACCTGCAGACCTTGACCGAGATCGCGTCCGAGAACAACTCCACCATCATCTTCCCGCTCCCGATTGACCTGGTCAAGGCTTTTATCCCGCAGACTGCCAAGGAGGCGCTTAAGAGCTGACAAGGAGAATGAACCATGGCTGAGTTAAACGAAAACAAACCCGCGCCCCAGACCGCGCCGGAACCGGCCCAGACCCGGCTGCCCAAGGCGCCCGGCTGTTTTTACTGGGTGGTGATCGTTGTGGTCGCCGCGGCGGTCATCGCCGGGCTGATCTTCACGCTCAAGAAGGTGGAGCCGGACCAGATCGGTCTGCGGGTGGTCAAGCTCGGGTTCGGGATCTGGAAAAACGGCGCCGAATTCGCCAAGCCCCTCAAGCCCGGATGGCACCCAATCGTCCCTTACTGCCACGAGTTCGTGGTTTACCAGAAAAACATGCAGACCTTTGAAATGACCTCCAAGACCGGGGGCATGAGAAAGCCCGACTACAATTCCCTGGAGGTCCGCACCTCGGACGGCTACAAGGTCAATGTGGACATCACCATTTTTTATCACATCGACGAAGCGCGCGCCAACCTGGTACGCGCGCACTACCGGGGCGACCGCGAGATAAAGGAAAGGGGCATCCAGGCGCTGGCGCCCGGCATCATCCAGAACAAGCTGAGCGAGCTGCAGGTGGCCGAGGACTTTTACAACTCCAGGCTGCGCGTGGAAAAGACCGAGGCCGGCCGGAAAGTGCTTAACGAATATTTCTCAAAGCAGGGGATCGAGATCGTTGACATCATGATCCGCGATTTCGAGTTCCCGCAGGAATACGAGGCCGCGATCTTAAGGAAAGTGCTGGCCGACCAGTTGAAGCGCGTGCAAGAGGCGATGGCCCGGGCCGCGGAGGCCGAGGCGGGCTGGAAGAAGGCGATCGCGGAGGGAGACCGCGACGCCCAGATCGAGCGCACCAGGGGCGAGGCGGACGCGCTCCGCATCCAGTCCGAGGGCGAGCGCGCCCGGACCGAGATGGTTGCGGAAGGCGACAAGGCCAAGCTTCTGGCCGAGGGCCGGGGCAAGGGCCAGGTGGTGAACGCGCTGGGCGGTCCGGGCGGCAAGGTCTATGTCGGGCTGGAATACAGCAAGGTACTGAAAGGCACCGAGCTGATGATCCTGCCCGCGGGAAAGGGCGGGATCAACCCGCTTGACGCCGGGCAGATGCTGCGCATGGTCGAGGGCAAATAGGTTTTTTCGTAGGGGCAGGGCTTGCCCTGCCCGGAAAGATACTGCAAATGATCGAGGGCAAATAGGATTTAGATAGGGGCAGGGCTTCCAGCCTTCGTCCTGTCGAAAATCGACAGGACTTCGGCGGAGTAGGCTGCCCCGCCCGCAAACAGGAGGGTGTTGGAATGATGCGCCAATCGAAATATATTTTGGGACTGATCGTGGCCGCGCTGATCGCCACGGGCTGCGCCCAGGTGCAGGGCGACGAGGTCGGGGTGAGGTCGTTCAACATTTACTTCGGCGTGGAAAAGAAAGCCAAGCAGACCGGGACTTATTTATACATCCCGGTCTTGTTTGACTTCTATTTTTTCCCCAAAACCCAGCAGAAGCTGGAGATGGTGGAGTCCGAGATCGCGCCGGCATCCAGCTTGGAAATGGAGGCAAAGGCGCCGGCCCCCGCGGAGCAGAGCATGGAGCTTCAGCTTTCCAGGGTGGAGCAGCAGATGGCGCAGCTCCAGCAGCTTAAGGTTATTCCCCATAAACTGGCCGAGGGCAGGCAGAACATCAGGGTCAAGACCGCGGACGGCAATGACATCTGGACGGATGTGACCGTGACTTACCAGGTGATTGAGGACAAGGCTCCGGTGGTGGTCCAAAAAGTGGGCATGACCATTCAGGAAGTTGAGCGGCTGGTGGGCATGGAGACCAGGGGCGTTATCCGCCAGGTGATGGGCGAGCTGGGCACGCGCGATTTCTATCAATCGGAGATGCGCGAGGCGAAAATCCAGGCTGCGCAAAAACTTCTCAACGACAAGCTCAACCCCCTGGGCATCAACATCAACAGCCTGACCATCAACCAGTTCCGGTTCCTGCCGGAATATGAAGACCTGCTCAGGGAGCGCGCGCTCGCGGACCAGAAGAAGCAGGAATACGAGCAGTTGACCCTGGCGGCTCAAAAGGAAAAAGAGGCCAAGGTGGCCAAGGCCAAGGGGGACGCGGACGCCATGAGGGCGCTGGCCGAGGGCCGCCGCGAGAGCTTGAAGATCCAGGGTGCGGCCGAGCAGTATTCGCGGGAGCAGGAAGCCTTTGCCTCCGAGGTAAGGCTGAGCAAGGAGGCGGAGGGCTTGAGGGAACTGGTCAAGGGCCTGGGCGGTCCGGGCGGGGACGCCTTGGTGGCCCGGGAGTTGGCGCGGACCCTGGAGGGCAAGAAACTGATCCTGGTGCCCGGCGAGGGCGGCGCCATCAACCTGCTCAACGTTAATGAGTTGTTGAAAGCCTATGGAGGCATTAAACTCCTGGAAAAGGAGTCCGTCCCGGAGAAAAAAAAGTAATGGGGTCTGATTTATAAATGGGACTGCGTCCCGCCAACTCCCAGCGCCAGCAGCAGGAATTAATAGTGGCGTTCGTCACCATGGTCCTTGGCGTAGTCGGCATCCTGCTCTTCGTGCAGGAACGGCTGATCTATTATTTGATCGGGTTCCTGAGCTTTGCGGCCATTGCCTGGTGCCAGTTCAACACCAAGCGCTGGGCATATCTGGCATTCATTTCCATGCCGCTCTCACCCTCGGTGCCTCTATACAAGATCAACTATACGGTCTCCGCGGAGTTGAGCGATTTCGTGGTCATGGCCGCGATCCTGGTCTTCTTCTTAAATTTTGTTTTGGGCAATGTCAAGAGGAAGGGATGGGATTCCTACGTCCTGGTCCCTATATCCATATTCTATCTCTCAGAAGTGGTCTCTTCATTCACCTCTTTTTATGTCCATTATGACAAATATCTGGTGGCCAACGCGCTCGGGCACCTGATCAAATGGGCCCTGTACATCCTGCTCTACGTGGTAATCTTCAAGACTTTTGTTGAAGAAAGCGAACTTATTAACATGATCAGGGTCATCGCCTTTGCCTTTGCCATCGGAGGAATAGTGGTCATTTATAACTATTCCACTCATTCACATTTTATCGGCGGCGGCTCTCAGATCTACCGGGCGACCGGCTGGTTCGAAGGGGTGAATTCCTTCGGGGTCATGTTGGCCATCATCATGATCTTTTTATACAACCTTTACATATCCGGCCAATACAAGGCGGTACTGCCGAGATATCTTTTCTTGCTGCTTTGGATCGGCATGCTGATGGCCGTGATTTCAACCCTTTCCAGGACCGCATGGGCGGCCTTGGGCGGGACCCTGGTCGTCCTCTCATTCATTAAAGGACGCCGATACTTGGCGGTCCTGTTTATTATGGGCACGCTTTTTATGTTACAACTCTTCGGCAAGCCGGTGGAAAGAAGGATTGAGAACACTTTTGAGGACCAGCCTTGGTCCACGCTGCCGGTTGACATCGGCGGGCGGGAGAAAATCTGGCGGACCTCCATGAAATTGATTGCGGGATATCCCCTTACCGGGGTAGGCTGCTCCAATTTCAGCCAATATTCACTGGGCACCACGCCCCACAACCAGTACATTGCCATCCTGGGCGAAAGCGGGGTTTTGGGAATAATTACTTTCGGATTTTTCATATACCGGTTCAGCCGGGCGAACCTTTATCTATATCGCAGACAGACCGACCCGTTTTTCAAGGCCTGCGCATCCGGCAGCTTGAATGTGTGGATCGTCATGCTGATCGTGTCAATTACCGGGGAGTACTTCGCGATCGGCGTGGGCATGGCGCTGACCCTGTTTTTTTATGCTTGTCCGCGCATCGCCTACCAGTTGGAAAAGGAAAAAGACATGCGCGAAATGGCCGCGAAATTCAGGGCGCCGCTGGGCTACAAATATCTCACGACCCGATAACCGTCCGGCCGCGGCTCTTCCCTTTCCCGGCAAAACCCCTCTGGCGAAATCGCGGCTGCTCCTCGTTGTTTTATTCAGTCCGCCAAAAGATTTATAATGATAACGCTTTGCCATGAGCTGGTTTGCCAAAAATATCTCGGGGCCGTTCAAGAACGACAAGCTGCTTTTTTGGTTCTGCCTGTTCATTTTCACGGCGCCTCTCATGAAGACCCCGGACCTGCCTTTGATCCACCAGAAATTACAGCTCTCGGAATTGGCTTTCATCCTGGTCTTTTTATGGTTCGGACTGGAAATCATCAAAAAGCGGGCCTGGACTTTTGACGCCGCGCTCCTGGCCGCTGCCGTCATCCATCTCGGCTGCATGGCCCTGTGCCTCCTGCACACGGGAAAAAGCATGTTCCTGCGGGGCGCCCTTGAAATCATGGTGCAAAGCTATCTGTTCCTGATCGTCTTGGTGTCCGCATACATCGCAAAGACCAGGCCGGAGCCGCAAAAGATTTTTTCCGCATGGGGCGCCACCCTGATATTTGTGATGCTGCTGGGCCTGCTCGGGCTTTTGCTCTATGCCCTGGGATACCATAAAAACCCCTTCATCAGCATGGGCGGCCTGGAATACAGTTTTTCCAATGCCGACTACCCGCGCGTGCAAAGCACATTCAGGCACGGGTCATACCTCGCAAATTATATGGCGGTCAGTTTCTTTTTCCTCGCTTACCTCCGAAAAAAAGGCCATCCCAAACTTGGAACCGGGACCTGGTTCCGGGTCTGGGGCTTTCTTTTTCTGGTGATCGGGTTCCTAACCCTCTCCCGCTCGTTCCTGATCTGGCTCGCGGTCCTGGTCCCGTGGCTTGTGTTCCAGGCCAAAAATAATTTTTTGCCAAAATTCTGTTCAATTGCGGTCGCGGCCTCCATCCTCGCTTTCACCGCGTTCATCACGGTCTGGCTGGTGTTCCCGGAAAAAATCGATCGCGGCCATGCCCGGCAGGGACCCGCGGCCATAATCAACACTCATCCCTCTCCGCGGTTGGAAATGTGGGAACAGACCTGGGCAACCATCCAGGAAAACCCGTTCTGGGGCAGGAACCTGATGGAGGCCACCGGCCCTGCCCGGGTGGCGGGCATCTACTACCCGCTCGGGGTTGCGGCTCACAACACCTGGCTCCAGCTCTGGGCCACGCGCGGCATCCTGGGACTGCTCAGCTTTTTGTTTTTCATCTGGATGGCGATCCGCGCCGGAATGAAAAATCCGCTCAGCACTGAGCAGAAATTCCTGGTCCCGGCCCTGATCGCACTGTTTTTCATCTCTTTCATCGAGCACCTGGATCACGTCCGGTTCGTCTATGTCCTGCTCGGACTTTTTATCGGCTTCAACTCCAAAGGACCGGAACAGGATGTGAAGTAAAGCGGAGTTTGGGCATGACCCCATGTCGCGCCTGGCAACTTAGAAAAATATTTCCACCAAAACTAGCAGGCATCTCCCTAAACCCTGCCAAAATCCACTTGAAACTGGTTCGTGAAAAATTGGTGAAGTGCGAAATTGGAGATCGGGAAATAGAATAATCGCCAAAAATCTTCGCCGCTTGACAAGGTTTTGGTTTTCTTGTATATTCGGTTTCAGTAGTAAAGATTGCGCTTGGATCCAGACAAGGCTGGACCGAGACCAAGAGGAATAGTTTAAAGCATCGAAATAGCAAGCGGCAGTTGACCGTTAAGGCGGCGAGCCGAAGCAGACAGAAACTAAGCCTCCCGGTAAGGTCCGGGGGGCTTTTTCGCTTTTTAAGGGAAAGGAGAGAAAGGTGGAACCAAGGAAAAAAATGACCGTGCCCTGCATCATGGCCATGAAGCAGCGCGGAGAAAAGATCAGCATGATCACCGCCTATGATTTCCCTTTTGCCAAAATCGCGGATGACGCCGGCGCCGACATCATCCTGGTCGGAGACAGCCTGGCCACGGTCATCCAGGGCAACAAGAACACCATCCCGGTCACCATGGAGCACATGCTCTATCACACGGAAATGGTCTCCCGAGCCGCGCAGACTGCGCTCGTCATTTTTGACATGCCCTTCATGAGCTACCAGGAGAGCATTGAGCAGGCGAAACGAAACGCTGGCCGCGCGTTGAAGGAAGCGGGCGCCCAAGCCATCAAGCTGGAGGGCGGGGTCAACATGCAAAAGACCATTGAAGCCATTGTTGAGATCGACATCCCGGTTATGGGCCACGTCGGGTTCACGCCCCAGTCAATCCACCGCTTCGGGGGCAACAAGGTCCAGGGCAGGGAAGAGGCGGGCCGCAAGAAAATTCTTGCGGACGCTGCCGCGGTTGAGGAAGCCGGGGCCTTCGCGCTCGTGTTGGAGCTGGTGCCCGCGGAACTGGCCCGGGAGATCACGGAGATGGTGGGCATACCGACCATCGGCATCGGTTCCGGGCCTGATTGCGACGGCCAGGTCCTGGTCATGCACGACCTGCTCGGTATCTATCCGGACGCCAAATTCAGGTTCGTCAAGCAATACGCAAACCTCTACGAGCAGTCCCGGAAAGCAATTGAGAGTTATTGCGAGGAAGTCAGAGCGCAAAAATTTCCCGCGGCCGAACATTGCTTCCACCGCATGGAAAAGGTGAGGAATGACAAAGCCCAGAGTGGTTAAGACCGTGTCCCGGATGCAATCAATCAGCCGGGACGCCAAGCGCGCGGGCAAGAAGATCGCGTGCGTGCCGACCATGGGCTATCTGCACGACGGCCATCTCGCGCTGGTGAGGGCGGCCAAAAAACTCGGGGACATCGTGGTTGCGACCATTTTTGTGAACCCGACCCAGTTCGGTCCCAAGGAAGACCTGGCCCGTTACCCCCGTGATTTCAGGGGCGACATGGCCAAGCTGGCATCCGCGGGCACGGACTATGTTTATTACCCGGCGGCCTCGGAGATGTATCCTGAAAATTACCAGACTTACATCAATGTTGAAAAAGCGAGCCGGGGCCTGTGCGCCGCTTTTAGGCCCGGTCATTTCCGGGGGGTGGCGACCGTGGTGGCCAAGCTCTTCAACATCGTGCAGCCGGACGCGGCGGTGTTCGGGAACAAGGATTTTCAGCAGCTCAAGGTGATCGCGCAAATGGTGAAAGACTTGAACTTCCCAATAAGGATTGTCGGCCTTGAGACCGTGCGCGAAAAGGACGGGCTGGCCATGTCCAGCCGCAACGCTTATCTCAGCGGGGAGGACCGGCGCAACGCGCCTTCGCTCTCGAGGGCATTGTTCGCCGCGCGAAAAATGGTCGGGCAGGGGGAGCGCAACGCAGCGAAACTGATCAAAAAGGCAAGGGCGGTCATCCGCGCCGTCGGATCGCCGCGCATCGAATACATTGAGGTCAGGGATTGTGAAACTCTGGAGCCGGTGTCCAGAATAGAAAAGCCATGCCAGATGCTGCTCGCGGTCTGGCAGGGCAAAACCCGGCTCATCGATAATATTCGCCTTAACCCAAAAAGAAGTTGAAAGGGGACGGGACGATGCAAAGAAGTATGTTGAAATCGAAAATTCACAGGGCCACCGTGACCCACGCGTTGGTCGACTACGAAGGCTCCATTGAGATCGACCAGGACCTCCTGGACGCCGCGGACGTCATCCACTACGAGGAAGTCTGGATCTGGGACGTGACCAACGGTTCGCGCTTTGCGACTTACGCGATACCCGCAGCCGCCGGCTCCGGCCGCATCTGCATCAACGGCGCAGCTGCCCGGCTGGTCTCGCCCGGGGACTGCGTGATCATCGCGAGCTTTGTGTCGCTGGACGACAAGGAGTGCGCCCGGCACGAGCCAAAGCTGGTGTTCGTGGACGACAAAAACAAGATTCTGTCCATCGGCCCCAAAAAGGCGCAGCTCAGCTCCGTGAACTGAAAAATAAAAATGATCCTGCTCAGCGCGGAGCTGATTTTGCCCATCACGCTCCCGCCCCTTGAAGATTCAGCAGTCGCAATCAAGGACGGAAAGATCCTCGCGCTCGGCCCGCGCAAGGAACTTAGAAAAAAATATCCCGAGGCTGAAGAAACCCGCCACCGGCTCCTGATGCCCGGCCTGATCAACGCCCACGCCCATCTCAATTTTTCCGGATTCCCGCTCCTCAAGACCAGACATAATTTCGCGCAGTGGCTGGTCAAGGCCAAGGGAAAAAAAGCCGAGGCCGATCCCGTCCAAATCGAGCAGGCCGCGAAAGAAGAACTTGAAAATTGTTTGAAAACGGGCGTGACTTCCATAGCAGACATTGTGGGAGACCCCTATATGCTTGAGGTCCACAGGCAGAGCCCGCTTTTCTCCACGCTCTTCTACGAGCTGATCGGGGTCAAGGACGAGGACGCCGGAGCAAAAATCGACTTCGTGAAAAAAGTTTTCGGGGGATACAACTTCCGGGTGGGGAACAACAAACTCGGGATCAGCCCGCACACGCCCTTCACCGCGGGCAGGGCGCTTTTCAAGGCCGCCAAAAATTTCGCCAAAAGGAAACAACTGTGCATGTGCACCCATCTGGCGGAGAGCGAGGACGAGGTCGAATTCATCAGGTCCGGGACCGGTCCGATTCTGGACGAGCTTTTCGGTCCCGCGGGCTGGAAGCAGAAGCCCAAGCCGCATGGGTGCTCGCCCGCGCAGTACCTTGAGGAGTTCATCGACCGCAACATGACCCTGGTCCACTGCGTGGAGCTCTCGGAACAAGACCTTGAAATCATCAGCCGCTCGCGCGCCGTGGTCCACTGCCTGCGCAGCAACCTGAACCTCACGGGAAAATTCGCGCCAGTGCCCCGGATGCTTAAAGCCGGAATAACTGTTGCTTTGGGAACCGACTCCCCGGCCAGCGCCGGAGACGCGAATTTATGGAATGAGATGAAAGCGGTCTATGAGCGCCGCAAGAAATATCCGGGCGGGGAAATCGCATCATCCGAAATCCTCAAGATGGCAACCATCAACGCCGCGACTGCAATCTTCCGCGATGGTGAACTTGGCAGCATCGCGCCCGGCAAGACCGCAAACCTGATCGGCATAAACCTGTCACCCATCCCTAAAAACCCGGACCAGATCGCAGATGAAATAATCAATTCAGCCTGCAAAGAGATTGAAGCGGTATATATCGCGGGCAGAAAATTTGCCAAAGAGTAGAGTACAGAAACATATATGTTCGTTCGATAAATCTGCCTTCGCTTCTGTCTTGCATTTTGAAATGCTCACTTAATGAATCTTTTTTTGCTTTCCTCTGGCCCTTCACTCCCGGGCAGTTCTTTATTGGGGTTTATGACCATCAAGCTTGCTCCAAGGAAAATTTGAGTTTTGACAAAGGATATATTTATTGGTATTTTTAAGCAATGGTAGTTTGAAATTAGGATTAGAGGCCTCCGGAGCGGCAAAAATAAACAGGAGGAAAAATGAGCATGAACCATATCAGGAAGGTATTTACCAGCGCAATGTGGATCTCCCCGTTGACTTGCCTACTGCTGCTCCCCTTCACTCTTTTTTGCAAACCCCTCACCTTAGCACCGTCGCCTGCCATGAAAGGGATCTTCGCCCCAAATTCTTACCTGGCCGCAGTTGAGAAATTCAATGTTGGTGGACACAGCCCTGAAGATGTTGCCATCGATTCCAATGGATTTATCTATGTGGGCTTATACGGTAGCAAGCGGATAATGAAGATTAACCCGGACGGGACCAATCCGCGCGTGTTTGCCACGGTTCCCGGCACACCTCTAGGCCTAGATTTTGACGCGGCGGCGAACCTGATCGTGGCCGATGAACCTACCGGGCTTCTTTCCGTCTCCCCCGCAGGCAAGGTCACCGTCCTCACCCGCGCATCAGAGGGCAGACGCATCACCGAGGCCAACGACGTGGAGGTCGCGCCTGATGGCAAGATCTACTTCTCGGAACTGACCTGGAAGTACGGCTACGGGTTTTTTTGGCTGGACTTCCTTGAGGGGAAGCCCCACGGTCGGCTAATGGTCTACGACCCTGCGGATAAATCCACCCACACCCTCCTTAGCGACCTTTACATGGCCAACGGGGTGGCGGTGGCGCCGGACAACTCGTTTGTATTAGTCAACGAAACGAACGCTAGCAGGACGCGGAGGTACTGGCTTTCCGGCCCCAAGACCGGGAAGAACGACATCTTTATCGAAAACCTTCCAGGTTCCACGGACGGGATATCTCGCGGGACCGGAGGCATCTTCTGGATGGCCCTCCCGGGCTTCCGCGAAACACCCGTCGAAAAACCTAAAGCCATCCCCATGTGGAAAATGATGCGCGATATGCCGCCTAATGAATGGCTTGTTATCCTCGCTGCTCAAAAACGGTCTCTCTTTGTCCTGGGCCTAGACCAGGATGGAAAGGTGATCTTCAACCTGCAAGGACCGGCCGACAAATTTTCTATCGTTACCAGCGTCCAAGAAGCCAACGGATACCTTTACCTGGGCACCATTATGGGCAACGAGATCGGAAGGGTAAAAAGGCCATAATAATTAATCATCAAACCAATTGGAAGGGCGATGGAGTTCTTCAATCTAGGGTAGAATCAAGATGACTATTATTTCTTCCCGCCCATTCCCGGCGCGAACTTGAAAAAGAGGGACTGGGGCAGGACCTGGGGGAGCAGCGCCATGACCTTGTTCCAGAAGCCCGGGATGCAAATGACCTTGCCGTCATCCAGATGCCTGAGTGAATAATCAACCACCTGCTCCGCGCTCATCCACCTGGCAAACCCCTTGTTCTGGTGCGTGACTGCGACCCCGATCTTCTCGTGGAAATCCGTGACGGTGAACCCGGGGCAGAGCGCCTGTACTTTCACGCCCGCGTCCATCAGCTCGATCTGGAGCGACTCGGAGAACCGGTTGAGGAACGCTTTGGTGCCGGAATAGGTGGCTGCGTATTTGCCGGCCGCGAACGCGCGCACCGAGGATACATTGATTATCGCGCCTTTTTTGTTCCTGACCATGTTGGGTATGGCCGCGTGCATCAGTCGCATGGAAGCGAGCACGTGCACCATGACCATGTCGCGCTCGTGGGAGAAAGTTTCATCATGGAAGAGTTTGTCGTCGCCGAAACCCGCGTTGTTGACAAGCATGGAAAGGTTTGCAATGGCCTCCGCCTTTTTGGCAAGAGATTCCAGTTGGGACTCGTCGGCCAGTTCCGCGATCACCGTCTCAACATTGACGCCATGATTGTTCATGATCTCTTCCACGAGCGCATCCAGCTTTTCTTTGCGCCGGCCCGTGACGATCAGGTTAAAACCGTCTTTCGCCAGCCTCCTGGCGAATGCGGCGCCGATCCCGCTGGTGGCGCCGGTGATCAAGGCGATTTCATTTTTCCGGTCCATTTGCCTTTGAGTTTTTCGGGCTACTTCTTCTTGTCATGCTCCGTCATTTTTTTCATCATGCCCGCGTACCATGACGAGGGCATGACCACGGGCAGTTCGCACATGATCTTGTTGGTGAAGCCCGGGATGCACAAGACCTTTCCGGCCTCCAAATCCTTCAAGGAAATGTCAACCACTTCCTCGGGAGTCATCCAGGCTTCCTTGGGGATGTCTTTTTCATGCTCCTGGGCCTGGATGCTAAGGCGTTTTTGAAAATCAGTGCGGGTCAGGCCCGGGCAGAGCGCCTGCACCTTGATGCCGGTCCCGGCAAGTTCCATGGCCAGGACTTCCGTGAAATTTTTCACAAAGGCCTTGCTCGCGCTGTATCCGGACTGATAGGGCATCATCATGATGGCCAGGGTTGAGGACACATTGATGATATATCCGCTGCCGCGCTTGATCATGGCCGGGAGCGCGGCCTGGGTCAGGCGCATGGGGGCGATGCAATGCACCTTGAACATTTTTTCCAGCTTGTCCAAATCCTCTTCCCTGAAGGGCTTGGCCGAGCCGAAGCCCGCGTTGTTGACCAGGACCTCAAGGTTGTTGATGCCCTTGACTTTTTCCACCAGCGAACCCAGGTCCTTGTCATCGCTAAGCTCCGCGATCACGACCTCGACCTTGACCTTGAACGCCTGCTCGATTTCAGTTGCGAGCTTGTTGATCAGGTCCTTGCGCCGGCCCGTTATAACCAGGTCATAGCCTTCATTTGCCCAGCGCCGCGCGAACTCCGCGCCCATGCCGCTGGTCGCGCCTGTGATCAAAGCAACCGCATTTTTAATCCCCATATTTACTCCTCCCTCTTACAACTCCCTTGAAATATTATCATAAGAAAGGCAAAGCGCCATGTCAAAAAATTTCCAGTTGTCTTTCGCGCCGAAAAGTAATATAAATGTTCTGGCAGAGTGTTGAAAAACGAGAGGGGTCTGGCCTCAGTTCCCCGGCCCGGGCAACAGCGAAGAGGCCTGACCCAAAAAGGTCAGAGAGTTGAGGATAAGACAAACCGGATGCTCCTGGCAAGATGCGTGCGGTGTTTCATTTTTCAACTCTCTGCTGGTCGCAAGGCCGAGAATGTTTATTTAATAAGGAGGATGAAATGAAACCATTGATAAAGATCATGCCCTGTTTGGACATGCGGAATGGAAGGGTGGTCAAGGGCGTGCATTTTGTGGACATCAAGGACGCGGGCGACCCGGTGCAAAGCGCGTTCGCCTATTGCAAGGCGGGCGCGGACGAACTGGCCATGCTCGACATCACGGCCACGGTTGAAGGCCGCGCCACCATGATCAATGTGGTCAAGAAGGTGGCCAAGGTCACAACCGTGCCCTTCACCGTCGGGGGCGGGATCTCGGACGTGGCTTCCGCCGCCAAAGTCCTGGAAGCGGGCGCGGACAAGATTTCCACCAGCTCCGCGGCGTTCCGCAAGCCCAAGGTGATCGAGGAGATGGTCAAGGAGTTCGGCCCGGAAAAAGTCACGGTCGCCATCGATGTTGACCGGAAA